>Ga0134125_10000148_pt1 | contig 101814 bp, 101 predicted proteins | sample KB31751_FD_96464 | JGI IMG/M metagenome (GOLD analysis project Ga0134125, IMG submission 96464) | Terrestrial soil microbial communities with excess Nitrogen fertilizer from Kellogg Biological Station, Michigan, USA - KB3-175-1 | ecosystem: Environmental > Terrestrial > Soil > Unclassified ... | reverse complement strand
CATCTTTTTCGCGCGCTATGAAGCCAGCCAGTTCGGGTCTCCTTATATAGAGACGGAGCACCTGTTACTGGGACTTCTGCGCGAAGATAAAGCCCTGACAAACCGCTTCTTACGCTCACATGCATCGGTTGAATCGATCCGCAAGCAGATCGAAGGACATACCACAATTCGGGAGAAAGTCTCCACTTCCGTGGATCTTCCGCTCAGCAACGAATGCAAGCGGGTGCTGGCTTACGCGGCGGAAGAGGCAGAACGCCTTTCGCACAAACACATTGGGACAGAGCACCTGTTGTTAGGTTTACTAAGGGAAGAAAAGTGCTTTGCCGCCGAAATCCTGCACGAACGGGGATTGCGGCTCTCAATAATTAGAGAAGAATTAGCGCGGTCGAGCCAGGAAAAGGCCCAGCCGCAACGCCAGCGGGAGTCGTCTCTGCTGAGCGAGTTCTCGCGCGACCTGACGCAGGCCGCCATGGACTCTCAGCTCGATCCACTGGTTGGACGAGAGGGTGAAGTTGAGCGCGTAGTGCAGATTCTTTGCCGCAGGACGAAGAACAATCCTGTGCTGATCGGCGAACCGGGCGTTGGAAAAACTGCCATTGTCGAGGGCTTAGCCCAGCGCATCGCCGACGGTGAAGTTCCGTCGTTTTTAGCTGATAAGCGTGTTTTGGGTTTGGATCTTTCTTTAATCGTTGCCGGCACTAAATATCGGGGACAGTTTGAAGAGCGTCTGAAGACCATTATGAAGGAATTGATGGAATCGCAAAACTCCATCATCTTCATTGATGAGCTGCACACACTAGTTGGCGCGGGCTCGGCGGAAGGTTCGCTCGATGCGGCGAACATTCTTAAGCCGGCGCTCTCTCGCGGAGAAATTCAGTGCATCGGCGCAACCACGCCGGGCGAGTATCGCAAGTCCATCGAGAAAGACCGTTCTTTGGAGCGCCGCTTTCAGGCGGTAAAAGTTCCGCCGCCAAATGAAGCGGATGCGATCAAGATTCTTTTCGGAATCAAAGACCGGTACGAGAAGTTTCATGCCGTCACCTATACCGATGACGCCATCAACTTCGCGGTGTCGCACTCGAACCGCTACATTCCCGATCGCTTCCTGCCGGACAAGGCAATCGACTTGGTGGACGAAGCCGGAGCGCGCGTAAAGCTGCGCCAGACTTCGCTGCCGGAAGAGATCACCGAAGTACAAAAGCGAATTAAGTTCATTGTCCATCGGATGGAAAATGCCATCGCGAACCATGAGTTCGAGAAGGCGCGATTCTATTCGGACGAAGAACGCAAGGAACGCGAGAACCTGCGCGTTCTTCGCGAAAAATATCATCTCGATGAATCTTCCATTGGCGTCGTAGGACGCGAGGACATTGAAGACGTCGTCTCTCGCTGGACGGGAGTGCCCATTACTTCGATCAAGGAAGAAGAGTCACAGAAGCTTCTACGCATCGAAGAAGAGCTGCACAAGCGGATCATCTCGCAGGACAAGTCCATTGTGGCATTGGCCCGCGCAATTCGCCGCTCGCGCGCAGGCCTGAAGAGCCCGAACCGGCCAATTGGCTCGTTCCTGTTCCTCGGCCCCACAGGCGTCGGCAAAACTGAGGTCGCTCGCACGCTGGCGCAATTCATGTTCGGCAGCGAGAAGTCTCTGGTCCGCTTCGACATGTCCGAATTCATGGAGAAGCATTCGGTCTCGAAGTTGATCGGATCGCCTCCGGGATATGTTGGCTACGAAGAGGGTGGTCAACTCACCGAACGCGTGAAGCGCGCGCCCTATTCCGTCGTTCTTCTCGACGAAATCGAGAAAGCGCATCCGGACGTTTTCAACATTCTGTTGCAGGTGTTTGAAGACGGCCAGTTAACCGACGGGCTGGGCAACACCGTGGACTTCAAGAACACGATCATCATCATGACTTCGAATATCGGCGCGCGGCATTTGCAGAAGCGCGAAGGCCTGGGCTTCCAGTCATCGAAGGAAGACATGGTCTCCGAAAAGGTCGAGGACCTGGTGAAGGGCGAAGTAAAGCGCACCTTCAATCCGGAGTTCCTGAACCGCTTGGACGAGATTATTCTGTTCACCGCGCTGAGCGAACAGGATCTCATCCAGATTCTCGAACTGATGGTCACGCAATTGAATACGAATCTGGCGCAGAAATCGATTACTGTAACCGTGACCGACGAAGCCAAGAAGTGGATCCTCAACCAGACGCTCACCGACCGCAGCTATGGAGCACGTCCGCTGCGCAGAGCGTTGCAGAAGTACATTGAAGATCCGCTCTCGGAAGCGCTGATCCAGGGCACGATCACAACCAAGCCCGCATTCATCGAGGTTTTCCTCGAGGACAACAAGCTGTTCTATCGTCCCGTGGACTCGGAGAAGGCGGAAGGCGTACTGCTGTACGAAAACTAATGATGGAGGCGCGGGCGTCCTGCCCGTGCGAAAATTAAGCCGCCAGCGAGAGCTGGCGGCTTTTTGTTTCATGCGCCAAAAGTAACAAAAGCAGCTTCCCCGCAAAATCGGCCCGGAATGACAAGATTGGAACCTCCGTAATCTAAGTGTGGACGCCGTTTGCGACCATCTCACGCTTCAATCATCTAAACTTGTCCCACAACTATGAACATCCTCGTCTATTCCGCCTTCTGGTGTCCCGACTGCCGTACGGCCAAGCGCTTTCTGCAGGAGCACAATATCCCCTTTACCGAAATTGATATCGAAAGGACCCCCGGTGCCGCCGAGGAGGTCATTAAGCACACTGGCAAGCGCGCCATCCCGCAGTTTGTGATTGACGGCGAATGGGTACAGCCGTACCAGCCTGGAAAGGGCTTCCTCTACGAGCAAATGGCCAAACGCCTTGGAATTAAGGGACTTTAATACCCTGCGTACATAACCTTCCGTACCCTAGGCCATCGGCCCGCCACAAGAGAAGATAAGACTCATCGTTGCCGCGGAATTGGCCTCCCCGCCTCTACCATCCGCGAGTTTTCACGCATTTATGGCCGAAGAATATTCAGTACCGGATGAGATGAATTACACCGAAGCGCCTAACGCGGAAGATTCGAGTGTGAAAGTGCACACGGCAGAAGCGGATGCCGAGCAAACGCACGGCGAGGACATCGTTTCCACCTCCTGGCAGCACTTCTTTCAAGCGACGCTAGGCGTATTTCTGGTGGCGGGCGCACTGTTCATGTCGCACTACTACCAGCCTCCGCCGACCAACGATTTGCAGCAAAAAGTACAGCAACTTACCCAACAGGTGAAGCAATTGCAGCAGGAAGAAACCATGCCTGCCGTGGTTCTTGACCGATACAGAAATTCCATCTGCTACATTTTTGGGGTCTATCGGGTCGGCTTTCCGAACCAGCCACCTGCGGTACGTGTAAGAGTCTCAGGCACTGGATTCCTGGTGGCCGCAGGGCTGGTTGCGACCAATCGCCATGTCGCTGAGCCCTGGTATGGAGACACGGAATCGGAAGCGCTGATTCGCAGAGGCGCGATTCCGGAGCTGGAGAAGCTGGTCGCTTTCTTTCCAAACTCGCCCACCCCGGTAAACATCACACCTGTCGTATTTGCGAAGGACGATGATCTGGCAGTGGTCAACATCGCCGATTCGCCGGTAACACACGATTTGCGGCCTTTGCCGCTGGCCAAAGGAGACTCGACGCCGGGCGAACTTGTCACAGTTCTCGGTTATCCAATGGGCGTGCTGGGTATGGTAGCGAAATCCCCCTCGGCGGTATATGACCGCCTGGCATATCGTCACGATGACATCAACGCAGCCAGTGAGCTTGCGGCCTTGTCCCTCATTCGCCCTTCGGCAACCTGCGGACACTTGGGGGACGTTGTAGGAGAAAAACTGATTTATGATGCGCCCACCGCCCACGGCGGCAGCGGCGGGCCGGTATTTGACGCGCAAGGCGAAGTGATCGGCGTGAACTCCGCTTATATCGATGGATTTTCCGGCGGCACCTTGGGAATTTCCGTAAAGGCGCTGCGTCCCTTGCTGCTGGCGGCGGAAAAGCAACACCTAAAGCACTGAGCCGGAAACACTCCTATTTCACGTATTGCCGGTGAATCCAGCCGATTTCCCGCACATGCTCTTCATTCCAGCGGCGGAGGCGCGCCGCCATAATTCCCGGCCGGCCGATGTAGCCTACAACGTGCTTTTCATCATTGCGGTCCACGACCGGCAGGCGGCCAATATTATTGCGCAGCATCTTGCTCACAGCCGCATGCAAAACTTCATCGGGATAAGTCACGGTTAGGGCGCGCGTCCCAGCTTCCAAAACTGGCATTTTGCCGGAAGGGTCTACCTCGAGCGCCCGCAGCAAATCGCCCCGCGTGACGATCCCGGTCAGCCTCTTATTGTCATCCACAATCATGATTCCCTGGTGTCGGCTTAAGGCTGGATCGTGGTGTGCGATGAGTTCCGTAAGTTTTCCAATCTGCATCTTGTCGTTGATCGTCGGCGGATCGGCATCCATCATTTCGCTCACCGCAACCTGCTGCATGATGTCCGCTTCGTAATCCTGGTGAATGTACAAACCGCGGCGGGCGAGCTTTTCCGTCATGATGGTCGCTTTTGGCATAAGCAGAATGGCTATGCCTTCTGCGATCACGCTGACCAGCATAAGAGGCAAAACAGAGTTGTAGTCGCGGGTAATTTCAAACGCGAAAATGATAAACGTGAAGGTGGCGCGCGAAGCCGCGCCAAATACCGCGCCCATGGCTACAATCGCGAAGGCACCGGGGGTGAGGTTTGCCCAAGGGAAAATTCTGTCAATGCCAATGGCGAATGCGCAGCCCATGGCGGCGCTGGACATAAACATTGGCGCCAGCAGGCCACCGGAAGTTCCCGATCCCAAGGAAACTACAAGAGCGACGGCTTTCGCGGCCATCACGATAAGCAAAAGCTTGAGGACCAGTTGCCCATTCAGAATGTCGCTGATCGTGTCGTAGCCCACCCCGAAAACGCGGGGAACGAAAAATCCGATAATTCCCAGCGCCAATGCCCCGACCGCCGGCCACCACAACGAATCAAAGGGCAGATGTTGAAACTGGTCTTCCGTCCAGTACAGCAAACGCGTAAAACCGACCGCTGCCACGCCGCACAATCCTCCTAATAACAAATAGAACGGAATAGCGTGGGGAATGCCGAAGTCAGTCGCATGCACCACAAACATGGGCCCCTGCCCGAGGAGTTGCATGTGGACAGCAGTAGCGAGAGTGCTCGCGATGACCAGCGGAATAAAAGAACGCGACTTAAACTCGAAGAGCAGCAGTTCAATGGCGAGAATCACTCCGGCAATCGGTGTATTGAAAGTCGCTGCCATTCCCGCCCCTGCGCCGCAAGCCAGCAAAACTTTGCGCTCGGATGCAGTGGTGTGCAGGAACTGGCCAATCACCGAACCAACGGCGCCTCCGGTTTGAATGATTGGGCCTTCAGCGCCGAAAGGGCCTCCGGTGCCGATCGCAATGGCCGCGGAGATTGGCTTGAGAATCGCGACGCGCGGCTGGATCTTGCTCTTGTTGGTGAGCACGGCCTCCATAGCCTCAGGAATGCCATGTCCTTTGATCCGAGGCGAGCCGTACTTGGCCATGAACCCTACAATGATGCCGCCCACCACCGGAACGGCGATTACCGATATTCCCAAACGATTGTGTTGTGCGCTGGTCAGCAACCAGGAAATCTGATGATAGAAGGCAATATTTGTGAAGAAGCCGATCAGCCGGTAAAGAACGAAGGCAATCACACCCGCGAGCAAGCCAACCAGAGCGGCCAGGAAAGAGATGAGAACAATGCGGAATCCGGCGGGCGGAGGGATGTCTCGAGTGGAACGTTTGACTAGCGTGGGGCCAAGCGCAGCCTTGGGCGCGGAACTGCCGCCTTTTTCTAGATCACGCGATTGCGGCCGGGAACGAGCAAGGCTCATTCTCAAGGGTCACCCCGTTCGACCTACAGTCCCAAGGTAAAGTATATCGCTTTACGATAGACTTCGAGCAAGCGGGGCGCCCTGCTTCCGATCGTGAGAATTACTTGGCTGGCTTACGCTCGGTCATGAAGCGAAGCAACGATGTGCCCGAAAATCGGCTGGGCTCCTGGAGCTCCTGCATCAGCTCCCAATTTTTGGTTTTGAGAATGTCGAAAGCCGTCAGCATTCCTGAAAGTTCTCCGGTGGCGCTGTCGAGCACCAGGCAGTGGCCATAGGCGCCATCCAAAAAGCGCTTGGCTACCGCATGGACGACTTCGTCTGTGTAAGCCACGGGGAAATCCGTGTGCGCGATGGAAAGCGCGGTGGCATCCTGAGCGGCGCCGAGAAGATCGCGACGATAGACGATCCCGATGACGCGTTCTTTTTCATCCACAACAGGCACGCATTCGTGACCGGCGATGTCAACCACGAAATCTGCAACTTTTTGATCGGCGCGGACTGTTTCCATTTCCGGATTCATCACATCGCGCACGCGCAGCATCTTCATGGGATCGATTTCGTAAGCTTCGGGTACGAGATGGCCGCGGCGCACCAGGCGTTCGGTATTGATGGTTGTGCGCATGAAGAAGTGGACGGCAAGATCGGCCACGACCGCAACCAGAAATACAGGCAGAATCGCGTTGTAGGCGCCGGTCACTTCCAGCATGAACAGGATCGCGCTGGGCGTGGCCCGGTAAAGGCTGCCAAAAAGAGCCGCGGTCGCCACCATGCCGTACAGGCCAATGGTGGAGGCGTTGGGCATGAACACATGCATAACGGAACCAAACGCTGCACCCAGGCTGCCGCCAATCATCAAAGCCGGAGCAAATGTTCCACCCGAAGCGCCGGAGCCGAGCGCCACGCCGAATGAGACGAGCTTTGCCACGCCGATGCCAAACAAAACATGCATGGGATGTGGCTTGGAAAGAATGTCAGCGATGACGGAATATCCGGTTCCAAAAACCTGCGGGTAAAAGATGCCGATAATTCCGACGATCAACCCACCAAATGCGGGGATAAGTGGAAACCAGATTTTAAGGTGCTCGAAATAGTCCTCGCAAAGGTACAGCGTGCGAGACATCAACCACGCCAGCCCGGCGCAAATGACTCCCAAGATCACGAAGAAAGGCAGCTCCAGCGGATGGAAATGATAATTCGTGATGACCGGAAATACCGGATCTGCACCGCGGAAGCCCATCGCAACCATGGTTCCGGTCGCTGAAGCCAAAGCAATCGGGACGAAGGAACGCGCGCGAAATTCAAACACAAGCAATTCGACGGCAAGCATGACGCCGGCAAACGGAGTCTTAAACACACCAGCCAGACCGGCGGCAGCTCCGCAAGCAAGCAGCGTGCGGCGTTCTGCGGGCGAAGACGGGAACAACTGGCTCAATAGAGATCCGAGTGCCGCCCCTGTCTGAATAATGGGGCCTTCCGCGCCGAACGGGCCGCCGCTACCCACCGTAATAGCAGCGCTGAGAGGCTTAAATATGCTGACGCGGGCCTTTACGATGGAGCGATTATTCAATGCTACTGACATCGCCTCGGGGATACCGTCGCCTTTAATCTCAGGAGAGAAATAGTGGATTAAAAGCCCCACGAGCAGGCCACCCGCGGCAGGTAGAAACGGCGTCCACCAGTGGAGCACCGCAATATTGGGCGGCAGATTGGCCGACGTCGCCTTTCCGTAAAAGCAGAGATTCGAAATGAAATTGATGGCACGCAGCAAGCCTTCCGCAACCAGGCCCCCTGCGATTCCCACGACGATTCCTAAAAGCGAAACCCGCAGCATACGGGAAGATTGGCGTTTGCTGGCCTTGGCGGATACTTGGTCCTGGCCGGGAGGAATAAACGTGCCGGTAGCGCTTGATGAAAATGAATCTTGATCTTGCCCTTCTGACATCTACGATGCTCTCCTTTGCGATCTCTTTTTCGCTTTCGCTCTGGTTCCGTTTGAGTTCTTTGCTCCGGCATCCGCCATTACGCGCTTCAGACTTCGCAACAAAGCCGGACCTTGCATGCGGAGTTCTTCGCGGTGCGAAAGGGAAAGATCCCGCAGTATTCGCTCCCCTTTATCGGTAAGCTGCAGCAGTACCTCGCGGCGGTCCATGCCGTGCCGACGTTCAACATAGCCTCGGGCAGCCAGCCGATTGACCAGCTCCACGGCGCTATGATGCTGAATCTGAAGACGTTCTGCCATTTCGCTGATGCGCGGCCTTACGTTTTTTGGCAAACCTTTTACGGCCAACATAAGCTGATGCTGGCGCGGCTCGATGTGGGCTGCACGAGCGGCAGCCTCGCTGAAGTGCAAAAACCGCCGGATTTGATGCCTTAATTCCGCAAGTGATTCGTAATCCGTCAGGGCGAGCTTTTTCATGCGTCTATATATCGTACCACGACATATTATTGATTCTGTTGCCAGATCATAACCAAAGGTAACGCGGGCATCCCATTGACTGAGCAGGCCCAAACTAGCCAGCAATGCCGTTCGCCATTTAGAATCCCTAGTTCGCATTCGCGTGCGAGAAGCGCGAATGTGATTGAGGAATAAAGACTTGATCCCACGCTATACACGGCCGGAAATGGCCCGCATCTGGAGCGACGAAAACCGCTTCCGCACCTGGCTGGCGGTGGAAACCGCTGCAACGGAGACGCTTGCCGCGTCAGGAATCGTGCCCAAGCAGGCCGCCAAGGCCATTCGCGAGCGCGCTGACTTCCGGCTAGAACGCATTCACGAGATTGAGGCTGAAGTGCGCCACGACGTGATCGCATTTACCACGGCCGTAGCGGAATTCGTCGGGCCGGAATCGCGATGGTTCCATTACGGGCTTACCTCCAATGACGTGGTGGACACAGCCCAGGCGTTGTTGATCAAGCAGGCGTCATCTGTGATTGCCGAGGATTTGAAGCGCTTATCGGAGGTTCTCAAACGCCGCGCTTTCGAGTTTAAAGACACACCCATGGTGGGACGCACCCACGGAATCCACGCGGAACCGATTACTTTTGGATTCAAGCTGGCCAACTGGTATTCAGAGACTCAGCGCAATATCGCTCGCTTCGAGCGCGCGGCGGAAGAAATGCGGGTCGGCAAGTTCTCCGGGGCGGTAGGGACCTTTGCGCATTTGACTCCGGAACTTGAAGAAAAAATGTGCGCCCGGCTGGGGTTGCAAGCGGCGGCCATTTCTTCCCAGGTAATCCAGCGCGACCGGCATGCCAATTATCTGGCCACGCTTGCGGTGATTGCGTCGACGCTGGACAAGATCGCCACCGAGATTCGCCATTTACAGCGCACGGAAGTTCGCGAGGCGGAAGAATTTTTCAGCGAAAAGCAAAAGGGCTCATCAGCCATGCCGCACAAACGGAATCCCGTCACGTGCGAGCAGATCAGCGGACTGGCGCGAGTGGTACGGGCAAACGCCCAAGCTGCTTTTGAAAATGTCGCGCTGTGGCACGAACGCGACATCTCTCACTCATCCGCGGAAAGGGTCATTATTCCGGACTCTACGACGCTGGTGGACTACCTGCTTCAGAAGACTTCGAATTTGATAGAGACAATGTTCGTTTATCCCGCGCGCATGAAGATAAATCTAGAAAGCACTGGCGGACTGGTTTTCAGCGGTCAGCTTTTGCTCGACTTGGTGGAACACGGAGTTTCGCGCGAGGAGGCTTACCGCATGGTCCAGCGAAACGCCATGCGGGCCTGGAAAGAAGGGCTTAATTTTAAGGAATTGCTCTTTGCCGACGAAGACATCACCAATCGCGTTCCGCGCCAGCAGATTGAAAAGGCTTTCGATTTGAAGCGGCAGCTGCGAAACATCGACAAAATATTCGTTCGCGTTTTTGGCAAGGGCAGCGTGCGGCAAAACGGCAAGGGCGGCAACAGCAAGAAAGCGGCGGTCAAAAAACGCTCTCGCTAATATTCCGCCCCCTTTTAAGCCACTGCTAGAAATCTAGTTTTTCTTCCCGAGCAAACCATCCACGGAAGCGCATCCCGCGCCTGTCAATACCAGGCAAATATTCGCGGCCAAAAGCGTAAGCGCGAATTCATAGCCCGTGGGCATAAAGAACCCATTTTTCAAATGGACGGCCAGAATGGCCACCAACATATCAATGGCGATTAAAGCCGCAGCCAAGCGGGTTGCCACGCCTAGTACGAGAGCTATGCCCCCGACGAATTCAACCAGCGATACAACTACGGCGGCAATTCCCGGCAATGGAATGCCGATGTGAGAGAACAATCCCGTCACACCCGCGATGTGATAAACAAACAACTTTTGTGCGCCGTGCGCCAAAAATACGGCCCCCACAACGATCCGCAATACCGTAATGCCACACGAAGAAAGACCCTTACCCATATTTTCTCCTTGAAAACTTGGAAAACTAGTGTCAACAGATGTTGTTGTAACGAATAATGTTGCAAAAAAATCAAGCGACAGAAGCAGCAGTGCTTTCCAACAAATCCAGCAGTGTTTTTAGCTTTTTCGCTTCCATATGACCAAGCAGACCTTGCATAAAGTGCCGCATCACCGGATCGAGTTGCCTCAAAAGCTCTCCGCCCTTCGCGGTGATTTTCCCGACGACCACGCGGCGATCCTTAGTTCCCCTGCCGCGGTGGACCAGGCCCATGCGCCCCAGGCGATCCATTAACCGCGTAATGTCCGGGTCGCGGGTAATCATTCGCTGTGCAATTTCGCTGCAAGCCAGCCCCTGCTTCCCAGCCCCTCGCAGTATGCGCAATGCATTGTACTGGGTCGGGGAGAGTCCATGCGGCTTCAAAGTTTCAGCCAGCTGCGATTGCAGGCGGTCGGCGGTCCATAAAAGAGCCAGAAACGCCTCCTGCTCCAGGCTTTCGAAGGGCTTACCCTGCTTGATTTCGGCCTGAATGCTAGCATTCACAACACTCACTATACTCGTTATAACGACTATTGTGAAGTCAGATCACCGCCGATTTTAGAATCCCGCACCGGGTACACTACTGACGACGAAATGACTCATTCGATTCTATGGACGCTCGAAGTGATCTCCACGATCGGCGCGATTTCCAGCCTGATTTATTACGGGGTTTCCAGCCGGAGCGCAGCCCAATTTTATGCCGGGCAAATTGCCGCGCGATCCCGCGCCCTTTCGTTCCTGCCTCCGGTTTCGATTTTGAAGCCGTTAAAAGGCACCGATCCCGAAATGTATAAAGCTTTCCGCAGTCACTGCCTACAGGATTATCCACAATACGAAATCTTGTTTGGCGTGAGTGAAGCAGATGACCCCGCTCTGGCGCTGGTGGAGCAGCTGAAATCGGAATTTCCCGAACGGGAGATTCGCATCGTCTATTGTGAACAAAATCTGGGCACCAACACCAAAATCAGCAATCTGGCCCAGATGCTACCGCAAGCGCGCTTCGACCATCTGTTGGTAAATGACAGCGACATTCGCGTGGAGTCCCAATATTTGAAAAGCGTGATTGGGCCGCTTGAGAACGAAATGACAGGCCTGGTGACGTGTCTTTATCGCGGGAATGCATCAGCGACATTGGGTTCGCAGCTGGAGGCGCTGGGCATTGGCACCGATTTCGCTGCGGGAGTGCTCACGGCGCGACACCTCGAGGGCGGCATCCGCTTCGGGATGGGTTCCACGCTTGCCTTCCGGCGCGCCGACCTTAAATCGATTGGGGGATTTGAGGCTCTGCTCGACTACCTTGCCGACGACTATCAGATGGGATACCGGCTGGCGGCCGAGGGCAAGAATGTCGCACTTTCCGAAACGGTCGTGGAAACTTCCCTGCCCGCATACTCCTTGCGGGCTTTTTGGCATCACCAACTGCGCTGGGCCCGCACCGTTCGCGACTCGCGCCGTTCGGGATACCTTGGCCTCATTTTCACCTTCGGCTTGTTTTGGGCCTTGCTTACGGCTGTATTGGCCCATGGCGCGCGTTGGGCTTGGGGCTTGCTGGCGGCCACGATCGCTCTGCGCGTTGTTCAGGCGGTAACCACGGGACGCTTTTGCCTGCAAGACCACCAGATTGTCCCCCTGCTATGGCTGCTTCCCTTACGTGATTTGATTGCAGTCGCGATATGGCTGGCCAGCCTGTTTGGCCATTCCATCCGGTGGCGCGGTGAATTGTTTTATTTGCGGAAAGGAAAATTGGTGAGGGGCGCTAGAGAATAGCCGGGTACTTTAAAGTGCGTTATTGTGCTCGGTCGGCGGCAAGAATCTTTCCGCCCTTGCGAAAAGAATATCTTTCGCCCCGCCAGCGGAAACGGCGGCCAGTGAAGCTTGCCAGCCACAGAAAAAATCCCAACAGATCACGCAGCGGATAGAGCCAACCCAAGCTTAACGCCCGGCGATCTCTCACGACTACCCAGCCGACGACCAGCGATTGCACCATTCGATTGACCCAGCCCACCCCCAGACATAAAACTCCCAGCCAAGGTCTGCCGATGGCCAACCCGGCAATTAACCCCAGCAATCCAAAAGGAACGGCGTAAGTGAGTCCAGTCCCCACGTGTCCTGCCGGACGCGAATAGCGCGTGCTCTTCATCCAGCGCAGTTGGTCGGCCAGAGTCCGGGAAAAAGACCGAGGGGCAAGCACGTGCTCAATCACATAATGGGAGAAAATAACTTTGTAGCCCGCCGCCCAAATCTTTTGTCCTAGTTCGAAGTCATCGGAGTAGTAATCCGCAACTGCGGGAAATCCGCCGATTTGTTCGAGCACCTCCCGGCGGGTAGCCGTGACCGGGCCGAGGGCAAAGCGCATGCCTTCGAGCATATCCGCCACAATCACGCCCGAGGTCATTTCCACGGACATTCCTAGCGCCTCAAGGCTGGAACCCAAGCCCGGCGCGGGAACTCCCCGGTAAGGGCAAGTCACCAATCCGATTTTTTCGTCCAACAAAGGAGCAACCACGTTTTGCAAAAGGTCGGAACCCACGCAAACGTCGCTGTCGCTCATCACGATGTAGCGAGCGGAGGCGAACGCCAGCATTTTATGCTGGGAGAAAACTTTGGCGTTTGGCCACTCTGGTGGACCAGAAAGCACCACTCGCGATTTGACCTGAGGATGGTTCTGGCGAAGTCTCTCCACCACCACCAATGCAGGATCGCCGGGCTCACGCACTCCAAAGATAATTTCGAAATTCGGATAGTCCTGGCGAAAGAAACTCTCCAGATTTTTCTCCAGTTGTGGCTCCATGCCATGCAACGGCTTGAGCACAGTCACTGGAGGCCACGAGGGAACGTCAATTTGCCGCACGGAAGCGGCGCTCCTCTGTGAGTTGCTCTTGTAACGACGCGCCGCAAACAGCACCAGGCAAAGGTAAATGGAGGAAGTGAGGAGTCCGAGAAGCGCCAGCCCCAGAAACAAAAACTCAAGCGCGCCAGTGGCCGGAAGGTGAGCGAAATTCATGCGGAAGTCAAACGGGATTATACGGGAACGGCGCGGCGGAAACTATTTCGTGGAAGCCGCCATGGCCAGGGTAACGGGAGCTTCCAGGACTTCGCGGACTTTGCGGCTGAGCATCCTTAGGCTGAATGGCTTTTGCAGGAAATTGCTGGTCACATCAATGGAGCCGTAACGCTGCACGGTGCTCTCGGCGTATCCAGAAACAAACAGCACTTTCATCTCGGGCCGGACATTGGCGAGTTGGCCCGCAAGTTTCGCTCCGCCCATGTGGGGCATGACGACGTCGGTGATCATTAAATCAATCGTATTCTGATATTCGCGAGTGACGGCTAGAGCGTCATCGCCATTCATGGCCTGTAACACTGTATAGCCACAAGTCGTGAGAAATTCAGAGGCGGATTGGCGTACGGCCTCTTCGTCCTCCACCAGCAGAACGGTCTCAGAGCCGCGGGAATTTTCCTCGGCATTGTGGCCCGGGGGAAACTTGCTCAATTTTTGCTGCGCGCTGGGCCAGTAAATTTTGAACGTGGTGCCCATACCCGGCTCACTGTACACCCAGACGAAACCTCCGTTCTGCTTCACGATGCCGTAAACCGTTGCCAATCCAAGGCCGGTGCCTTTGCCTTCTTCTTTGGTGGTATAAAAGGGCTCAAAAATGTGGTGCATGTGCTCAGGCAGGATTCCCTGCCCGGTATCACTCACCGTCATCAGCACATAGTTCCCTTCGGGAACAATCGAATGGCGCTGCAAATAGGTTTCGTCCAAATAAACATTGCTGGTTTCAATGGTGAGCTTTCCACCATGTGGCATGGCGTCGCGGGCATTGGCGGCGAGGTTCATCACGATCTGTTCAATCTGCACCGGATCGCATTTGATCTTTACCATTTCGGGGCCGGGTAGAAATTGCAGCTGTATATCTTCGCCAATCAACCGGGGCAGAATGCGCACCGTATCCTGCAACACTACATTCAGGTCGAGCACTTGCAAGGACTGCATTTGCCTGCGGCCGAACGCTAGCAGTTGCCTGGTGAGGTCTGCGGCACGGCGGGAGGCGGTCAGGATCTGGTCCACATTGCGGCGCAGGGGTGCTCGTGCGTGATGGAATCCTGCATGAGTTCCGCGTAGGCGCTGATGACCATCAGCAGATTGTTGAAGTCGTGCGCAACTCCACCCGCCAGCCGCCCAATCGCGTCCATTTTCTGCGCCTGCAGTAACTGCGCTTCCAGCCGCCGCTTCTCCGTAACGTCATGGTCGCAGCAGACAAAATGCGTGGTCTTGCCTTGTGCATCCTGCAAGGGAGCAATCGTGCGCTCTACCAGCAGGGAGTCGCCATTCTTCTTACGGCTGGTGACGCTGCCTCGAAAAACATTTCCGGAAAAAATCGTCTCCCACATCTGGCGATAAGTTTCAGGGTGCTCGGTTTCCACTTCCAACAGGCTGAAGGCCTTCCCTTTGAGTTCGATGATCGTATATCCGGTAGCGCGGGTGAAGGCGGGATTGATGTATTCAACCAATCCTGAACTGTCCATGATGGCGATCAGTTCCGTGGCCTGCTGCACCGCGCTCCACAGTTTGTTCAGCATTACTTCCGATTTTTTACGCTGCCTCTCTTTGCAATGCGCCTGGATAGCGCAATCCAAGGCATGCAGCGCCGGAGACTCTCCGATTCCAGGAACAGGAAAAGCAGTACCGCGCCCGCCGTGCAAGATGGCTACGAGAGCCGACTCACTCACGTGATCGCTGATAAAGACCAGGGGCGGGTAGCCTCCTCGCTTGCGGATGGCGCTGGAAAGCTGCAGCGCCATGGGATCTCCGGAGCGATAGTTGCATAGCAGCAGATCGCATGAATTGTTCTCCAATTCCCTGATGGCCTGGGTCGGGGAAGCCGCGTGGCGAGCATCTACCCGTCTGTCTGCCGCGCGGCCTAGAAGGTCCTGCAGGTAGGTGAAGTCTTCCACGTCGTCGCTTACCAGCAACAAACGCAGTTTCTGGCTTCCCGCTGGCTCTTTCGCCTTACTCATGGTGACCTTACACCATGACTATCGGAACCAAAAAGCGCTCGCATGCCCGCACTCCATAGGGATTTGCGGTTGGGTATGGAAAGGAAAGATCAATTCAGGAAAGTGCGCTTTTGGGACAAAAGTAAAGGCATGAAGAGCCGCGCTCTGCATGCCCTGATCGACGATTGGAGAAACGCAACTAGTTGGACGTACCGCCTGCACCACCGCTAGCAGGAGCCGCGCCGATGGCCAAGGCAAACTTCTTGCCGTTGAAGCGGAGTTCTTTCAGCGAAGCACTCCCGTCGGAATTCCGCTCCACTACCGCCTGATTGCTGCCTGCTGCCTGATCCACGGGAACGACTTTTGCCGGAGTTTGGGCAACAACCTTGCGTCCCTTCATGATGCTCAACTGGACGTCCGGCCCATCTCCTACCCATGTAACGGAGTAATCGCCGGCCTGCAATTGCGTGCCATTGACCGACGCTGCATTGTTCAGCTGGAATGCGCCCTTATTTGCCGCGAACGCGCTCGCCCCCAGCATCAGCACAACCGCCAACATTACCGCCTGATATTTTCTACTTCTCATAAAGCTCCCTTCGCCCGCTGGATTCGGGTCTCATCTCTTGGCGGCCACAAATTGACCCTCAAAGCGTTGCGTTTTACATCTGAAGGCCTACAATGTGCGACGGGGTCAAAGCACCAGCGCAAACGCGCATTGCTGCGTGGGGATTGCGCCATCCGGCCGCCAAACCTGGAATGACGCAGTCCCCTCAACCCCGTAACTTCTAATCTCTAAATTCTCTCGCCTTATCTGATACGCTTCCCGCGACCGAAAAGTTTAAAAAATCAAACCTTCCAATCACAGTCTTGGACGCAGATTTTCCGCGGTTGTTAGCAACACCTCAAACACCTACAACATGCGTTGTATGTTTTGTTAGATGCGCATGATTTCGTCGTGGGGAAATGCGAGTAGAGGAAAACTTGGCGAAAGCGAAGAGCAAGCAGTGTGCGAAAAATGTGCAGAAAAAATCAGGAGAATTCGTGGGCGCGGGCCAAGTGCCGCGCCCAACCGAAAACTATTGTGCGGGTTCTTCTTTTTCCACCACAACCTTCAAGTGCGTCGTGACTTCCTTGTGCAGCTTGATGGGAATCGTGAACTCGCCAAGCGTCTTCAAAGGTTCGTGAATCTGGATCTTGCGGCGGTCCAGAGTGAATCCCTTCTTGGCCAGCGCATCCGCGATGTCGCCTGAAGTGACAGATCCAAAGAGCTGGTCCTGTTCGCCAGTACGCCGTTGAAACGAGACGGAAACGCCGTCAAACTGCTTGCTCAACTCTTCCGCCTGGACCTTTTCCTTGGCAGAGCGGCGCACGGACGCGGCCTTCATCTGTTCGATGACGGCCTTATTGCCGGCGGAGGCCTCAATGGCCAACTTGCGCGGCAACAGATAGTTCCGTCCATACCCCTCCGCGACTTTCACCAGATCGCCGCGCGAGCCGAGTTTATTCACATCTTCTTTGAGAATGACTTCCATGGGTGCTCCTCTAAAATCGATTGTGCTGGATCCGTGCGCCAACAATGAATACCGGTTGGCGTACAACGGGCCCGCAGTCAGAATTCCTAATTACGACGCACGGCCTGAAAACGGCAGCAGTGCGATGTTGCGCGCAAGCTTGATGGCCGTTGAAAGGCGCCGCTGGTGCGGCGTGCAGACACCGGTCAAACGGCGAGGCACGATCTTTCCGCTCTCGATGGAGACGAACTGCCCGAGCAGGCGGTAGTCCTTGTAATCAATCGCGTCAATTTTTTCCACGCAGAATTTGCAGACCTTTTTGCGCCTGAAATATTTGCGGCCGCCTTCACGGCCTCCGGGACCTCCCGGGCGCGGACCACGATTGCGGTCGCCGCCGCGGTCGGGTGGACGTTCCGAGGAACGCTCGGGGCGTTCGCCGGCGCCGGTGGAACCTTCAGCGGATGTTGTTCTAGTTTCGTCAGCCATGGTACTCCTTCGTTTTCCTTTTTGAAGCTACGGGCATCCTCGCCCGTAGGCTTAAGAACCGCGAGCGACACGCCCGCCGCTCCGTCAAAATTGTTATGCCGTAACAGCAGCAGTTTCGCCGCCCGTTTCCGCGGGAGCAGGCGCTGGTGGGGCCTTGCGCTTCGCTTCGCGGAGCTTCTTGATCTTGTCCAGGCGCTTCTGCGCCTCGTCAATGCGCACGGTCAGGAACTTGATAACGGGTTCCGTTACGCGCAAGCGGCGTTCCAGTTCATGCACGAGCGGACCGCTGCCTTCCACGGTAAGCAGAATGTAAACACCATCATGAAATTTGCGAACGGTGTAAGCGAGGCGGCGCTTGCCCATACGTTCGACCTTATGCACGCTGCCTCCCGATGAGGTCACGGCCGTTTCCAAGGTGGAAATCAGCTTGTCTTGCTCTTCCTCCGGCATATCGGGCCGGACGATAAACATCAGTTCATAAGTACGATTCATTCTGTTCTCCAAATTCTTGCGCTGCGAAAACTCAGCGGCTAATTCTCCGGACTGGTTTCCTTTTCCTTCCGGTTAAATCGGTTCATGGCCGGGCCTTCGCCTTCGGTCAATATCACTTTTACCGCTTCCACGGCGGCCTCAAGCATTTCACTCAACGCCGGCAACTGCGCTTTGCGAAAAGGCGACAGCAAATAATCTTTACCGTCTGCCACTTTGTGCTCCGGCGCTACTCCCAGCCGGATCCGCAAAAAATCCTGCGTTCCCAACGCGCCAATAATGGACTCAATTCCGTTATGGCCTGCCGAGCTTCGCTTGCGATGGATCCGCAGCGTGCCCAGCGAAAAGTCCATCTCATCCTGGAGCACGATCAAGCCGCTTTGCGGATCAATCTGGTGCTCGGCAACCAACTCGCGCACCGACAATCCGCTCAGGTTCATGAACGTTTCTGGCTTTGCCAGAATCACGGTCTCAGAACCGATGACCGCGCGCCCTGTAAGCGCCCTGCATTGGCGGTTTCTTACTTCGACCTTGCACTGGTCCGCAATCAGGTCAACGGCAAGAAATCCGGCGTTGTGCGGCGTGAACTGGTATTCGATTCCCGGATTTCCAAGACCGACAATCAGTTTCACGCCGTTTCAATGTCCCCCGCTCACAGTTTGTCGAGCTTCGCCCAACCTGACGGACGAGGGCGCCCGTCGCTGCACGAGCACTACTTCTTTTCTTTCTTCTCAGCCTTCTCGGCAGGAGCGTCCGCACCCTCTTCGGTCTCCTGCTTGCCCTTCTTAATGACCTCAGGCTCGCTCGGGCCAGCCGCCGCATCAGCAACCGCCTCCGGAGCCGCCACCACTTCTTCTTTCACGATGGTGATGTGGGCCACAGTCTGGTTTTCATCGGTCAAATATTTCACCTTGTCGGAGTGGAGAAGGTCCGCCACACGCAGGACTTTGCCAAAGACAAGTTCAGAAACATCCGCTTCGATCGAGGCCGGAATATCGCCGGGCAAGCACTCGACTTCCACTTCGCGCAGCACCTGCTCAAGGATGCCGCCTTGCTGCTTGACGCCAGCCGCTTCGCCCTTCAGGAGGATAGGCACGGCCACGCGCAGCTTCTGGTCCATGGCGATGCGCTTAAGATCAATGTGCATCAATGAACCTTTGATGGGCTCATATTGCCAGTCCACGATCATTGCCTTCGTGCGCTCGCCGCCGTCGAGAGCGAGGTCAAAAATGGAGTTGTGCCCGCTCTGTGAATTCAGGATGCGCGAAACATGACGCGGATCCAGAACTACCGGCAAGGAGTCCTTGCCCGCGCCATAAAGAACGGCAGGAATTTTTCCGCCCGCACGCACGCGGCGTGCGGCGTTCTTGTTGCCCGGAGTGCGCGGTTGCGCTTGCAGTACGTTGCTTTCAGTTGTTGCGGTCGCCATAATCTCAATCCCTATAAGAACAATTTACTGACAGATGTCTCTTCGTGAATCGACTGAATCGCCCGCCCGATCAAACCGGCGATCGAGAGGACTTTAATTTTTGGTTCATTCCGCGCAGCTTCGCTCAGCGGAATCGTGTTCGTCACCACTACCTGCTTAATGCAAGACTTCGCAATGTTTTCCACTGCCGGCCCTGAAAACACAGGGTGCGAGCAGCACGCATATACTTCCGCCGCGCCGTTTTGTATTAGAGCTCCTGCGGTTTTCACCAGCGTGCCGGCGGTATCAATCAAATCGTCAATAATCAAGCACGTGCGGCCATTGACGTCGCCGATGACATTCATGATTTCCGCGACGTTCATTTCCACGCGGCGTTTATCCACGATGGCCAACGGGGCGTCAATCTTCTTGGCAAAAAACCGGGCGCGCTCCACGCCGCCTGCATCGGGAGAAACTACCGTCAGTTTCGGCAGATCGAGTTTCTTGAAATAGTCCACCAGCACCGGCGAAGCAAAAAGATGGTCCACCGGAATATTAAAAAATCCCTGCAACTGCGGCGTATGCAGATCCACGATCAACGCGCGGTCCGCGCCTGCCGTCGTCAGCAAATCCGCAACCAGCTTCGAGGAAATCGGCACTCGCGGCTTGTCTTTGCGGTCCTGGCGCGCATATCCGTAATACGGAATTACCGCTGTAATGCGGCGCGCGGAAGCCCGCTTAAGCGCGTCCAGCATCAGCAGCAATTCCATCAAATGGTCGTCTACTGGGCGGCACGTTGGCTGCATAAGGAAAACATCCGCGCCGCGAACATTCTCCTGAATCTGCACATACGCCTCACCGTCGGCGAACCGCGTAACCAACGCTTGTCCCCGAGTCAGACCCAGAAAATCGCAAACTTCCTGGCACAATGCTTCATTCGCGGTGGCGCAGAAGATTTTGAACTTGTCGTCCACGCGCGCACGTTGCGGCTTGCGCTCGGATTTCTCGTCCGGGTTCATCCTCGTCTCGGTCGCCGTCGTCACAGTCGCCATGTCAGTTCCCGGTTCTCAGTCGTGGTTCCCAGTTTCTCAGCTCCCGTTTTGCCGAGAACTGACAATCAGGAACTGTTTTTTATGGCTGGGCCGCTAGGATTCGAACCTAGACAAAGTGCTCCAAAGGCACTTGACCTACCATTAGTCGACGGCCCAGTATCGCGTTTGCGATTCTAGATTGAAAACCGGCGGAAACCAATGCGCAATCTAAAATCTTTTCCAGTACTGCTGCCGTGTAAGAGTACTCGTCGCGACAGCCGGAACTCCGGTCGTGCTCAACTTTGCCGCAGCCTTTTCCGCTGCCGCCCGCGTGGAAAACAATCCGTACAGCGAAGAGCCTGAGCCCGAAAGCGAGGCATAATACGCGCCTGACTTTTTGATCGCATTCTTGACATCGCGCAATGCGGGATATTGAGGAAACACGACCTGTTCAAAGTCGTTCTCTATCCCGGTACGGACGAGGTCGAGAAGCAGGGTCTCGGCCCGGCCCCTGCCATTTCTCACAGGGACACCGGATACTGCCTTCCCAGTTTTGAGTTGGGAACCATTCAGCCATGCGGAAATCACCCGGCTGAATGTGTTTATTCTATCGGAGGTACTGGAGAGCGTCAATTTGTTTGCTTGAGATGGGTTTTCGGCACTCGAAGCTGCCATAAGCGCATCCCAATCGGAGAAGGCTTTCGGAGTGGAAACTCCAATCTCCGGCGTGGCAATGACGCACGGAACTGACGGAAAATCAGGCAGGGGATAGACTTCCTCGCCACGCCCAACGCCCAACGCTGTGCCTCCGATAAGAAACAGGGGCAGGTCGGAGCCGACTTCGGCCGCGATACGCAGCTTCTCCGCTCCGGGCAATCGCTTTTTCAGTGCAAGCTCGAGGGCGAGCAGCGCTGCGACGGCGTTGCCGGAGGCGCCTCCAAGGCCTCCCCTGACAGGAAGGCGCTTCTCAATCTCGATGATGACCTTGCCACGGGCCTTGAGCGCCTCCATCGCGCGTTCCGCCATGCGATAGCAGGTATTCGTGGCATCTCGCGGGACACGCGGGTCTTTGCTGCGAATTTCAATTCCAGCACCGCGAACAACCTCAAGGCGAAGAACGTCGTGCAGGGCAATCGTCTGATACACCGTTCGCAGGTCGTGAAAGCCATCGGCACGGCGCGGTCCAATGTATAGACCGAGGTTGATCTTCGCGTAGGAGCGGACGGTGACGGGCATGAGAGCCACCTATTCTATTCGCGGAATGTGCTGACGCAAACTGGAGTGGCTAAATTTATTGAAAGGTTCGCAGTAGCTATTTTTTAACTCTGATCTGAACTCTCGTCCCGTCGGGCCAATCTCCATTTGGCAGCTTGATCACACCGTTCTGCACAATCCCTTCAAATTCTTGCGGAGTATTCGCCAGTGCCGCAAGAGGCGGAGCAGTTTTGCGTCCCATGCCCTTATCCATGGCTTCGTTCGCCAGACGGTCAGCTTCCTGGTTGTGCTCACGCAGCGCGTGATCAATGGAGAACCATTCCATTTGCCGGATTAATTCGGTCGCGCGCGCATGAAGGTCTTTCAGCGTCAGGTTTTTTACTTTGTAAATTCCCTTAATCTGGCGCACCAGAAGTTCCGAATCGCTGATCAGCTTGAGCGCTTTGGGGCCGTGGGCAATCGCGTATTCGAGAGCTGCGATCAATCCTTGATATTCCGCGAAGTTGTTTGTCTGGTGACCCAGGTATTCGCTGAGGGCGGCAACCTTACGCCCATTCTCGTCTTTAATAACGACGCCATATCCGGCGGGGCCCGGGTTTCCGCGCGCACCGCCATCACTGTGCGCAATCAGGTAGTGTTCAGGAGGTTTACTCATGGAGTAATTAAACAACGCTAGACATCGTGAAAGTTTACACCGCAGCAAATGTTGCGTTCAGAATGATACCTAAAACGCCCTATTGCGATTTCAAATAACGATCGAACCACGCAATTGAACGGTCCATAATGTCGCGGCGATGTTCGGGGACGAGAAACGAATGGCCTTCTCCTGGATAGATCACCAACTGCGTTTCCACGCCCAGGGTCTTCAACGCGTGCCAGAACTCGCGTGATTGCGGCGCCGGGCATTCTCCATCGCGCTCCCCCACAAGCACCAGCGTAGGCGTTTTCGCATTCTTAATGAACGTCATGGGCGAACTTTTTGCATAGATTGCTGGATCGTCGTACACCGAGGCGCCGAAATACGGGATCATCCATTCATCAATATCGTTCTGGCCGTAATAGCTTTGGAAGTTCGCCACGCCCGCGCCAGCGACCGCAGCGCGAAAGCGATGGGTCTGGGTAACAGCCCACATCGTCATGTAGCCGCCGTAGCTCCAGCCAGTAATGCCGATGCGGTCTTTATCTACCGGCATCGTGCGAATGACTTCATCCACGCCCGTCATAATGTCGCGGAAATCACCGTAGCCAAAATCTTTTATATTGCCTTGCGCGAACGCCTCACCTTCTCCATAACTGCCGCGCGGGTTGGGATAAAAAACAAAGTATCCATGTGCAGAAAGCTCATGCGTGTTAAAGAAATCGCTCGGCCAAGCGGAGCGGAATTCAGAGGCCGGCCCTCCGTGCGGCACCACGACCATCGGATATTTCTGGCGGGCGTCGTAATCTCTCGGAAACATGATCCAGCCCTGGATTCGCATATTGCCGTTCATCCAGTGAATGCTCTTCATTGCTCCCCATCTGGGCTGAAACGAGTCATTGTCGTGCGTGAACTGCCGCCAGTGGCCAACTTGGCCGATCCAGAGTTCCGGAGCATGCGCGGCTGAATTGGCAATAAATGCGGCATTGCCATCGCTAGCCAAAGATATTGACGGTTCTCCCGAATATGAAGTGCTTATGCTTTCCGGCCCGTCCCAAATCTGCGAAATTCTCCCGCTGACTACGTCAACTTCTCCCACGCCGGCGTTGCCGTCAATATTTTCCGTGAACGTGATCTTGTCCGGCTGCTGCCAATACAAATCCGATGGCGAAGCAGGGATTTCAGGAGTGATGTCCTTCGCGCTACCACCGGAGGCGGGCACAACAAAAATGTCCCCTCCAATGACCCCTTCATCGCTCATGATGCCGCTGATAAATGCGATCCGTTTCCCATCAGGCGACCAGCGGGGATCGGCAATCTGCGATGATGAAGACGGCTGATAAATCGATTTAAGCTGCGTTGAACCGACCTGCAATGTGTACAGCTGTGCGACATACCAGTTGGAATCGCCCGCGCCGTGAGCGGCGATCAGCGCCAAGCTTTTGTTGTCCGGCGACCAATCGAATTCGTACACATACATATCAGGCGGGGAAATTTGCCGCGTGCTTCCCGACGCGACATCTACGATCGCGAGGCGCTGTTCATAAATCTGGTTTTGAACAACCCCTATTTCCTCCGTCATGGGCATCTGCGGGCCAGCGCTACGCGGAGCATTTTCGATAAAAAGAAAGGCCACGCTCTTTCCGTCCGGCGACCACGCGGGGTCTGACAAGTCCCCGGTCAGATTGGTGAGCTTGCGGGCCGCGCCTGCTTTCACGTCCGCAACATAAAGCTGGGGTTGCGACGGCGAGCCGTTATTGGACAAGAATGCAAGATGCGTGCAATCCGGCGACCAGGCAATATTGTTTTCGTCGAGATGTTCAGTAGACGCATCCGCGGAAATCCGTTTTGGAGGAGCGCTCGAATCCACAGGCTGAATAAAAATGCCTGAGCTCGTAATGCTCCGGCCAGCCGCGCTATAGATCGGCTGGACCCATGCGAGTTGTCTTCCATCTGGCGAGATGGCAACCTGGTAAAAGCTTCTTACAATCCGCGGCTGGACGCCGTTTTCTTGCGCTCCCGCGGTCGCCAACAGAAGCAGCAGGCAGCCCAATATTTTCAGGTTCATTTTCGCGAATGAAGGCGCCATTCTCATCTTTGAGCTTGGCCTCACCTTCCCTCGGCCAGACGTGCAGCCAGCCTCTCCGGCAACTTTGCAGCCAGAATGTTCTGCTGTGCGCTCTTCACATCGTAGGGAATACGGTAGAACGTCGCCACACGAGATGTTGAATCGAAAACAAGAAAAGCAGCCCGCCAATCGCCGTCGCGCGGCTGGCCCACCGAGCCGGGATTAATTAAATATTTTTTGCCGCACTGTAGCTCAAATTCGAAAGTCTCAATTTTTCGCGCATCCTTATAACGAGGGGGGATAAAACGCGCCGCGCCATCATTGCCTGCGAATGCGCCCTGCACGTGGGTGTGCCCGAAAAACGTCGCGGTCACTTGTACGGTATCGAGGAGGGCATGCGCGTCCTGCTCGTACATCACATACTCGTCCTCGTCGCGGGCAGAGCCGTGGACCAGTTGAATGTCTTTTTCTCCTTCCAACTGCATTGGCCCCTGCGGGAGTTCCCTGACCCATGCCAGGTTCTCCGCCGATAGATTCTCCCGGGTCCACCGGATGGCAGCGGCAGCGATGGGATTGAAATCGTGAGCGTCGCTGATTCCGCTGGCAGCCTTGTCGTGGTTTCCGCGCACAAATACGTTTCCCAGACTGCGGCTGATCCTCACCACTTCATTGGGATTGGCCCCGTAACCTACGACATCGCCAAGATTGGCCACTAAATCGTAGGCAGGGGCCGCCGCTAAGCAGGCTTCCAGCGCCTGCAAATTGGCGTGAATGTCGCTGAGGATCAGAATCCGCATGTTCCACCAGGAAAACGGATTATAGATGGCCTAAGGCTAAGCCGGGTAATCAGCGACGGCAAGTTCTCTTCAAAAAGCCGCCGATATCAGGCCTTCGTCACGTATCGTGATGAATCTTGGGCAGGGGATGTGGCATCATGTATAGCCTATGACGAAAATCCACATTCCCACCCCGCTCCGGCAATATACCGGGAAGCAAGCTGCGGTGGAGGTGAAGGCAAGCAACATTGGCGAGGCGCTTTCCGGCCTGGTGAGCAGCCATCCCGACCTTCGCCGCCACCTTTACACGGACGATGGCAAGCTACGCGCCTTCGTAAACGTCTATTTGAATGACGAGGACGTGCGTTATTTGCAGAAGGAAGCGACCTCGGTCAGCGACGGTGATAATATTTCCATAGTGCCTTCGATCGCCGGGGGCCGTTAAATCCATGAATTTCCTCGCTACATTCCGCTGCTGTTGTTGTTCCTCCTGTTGTTGCCTGCTTTAGTCTTTTGCAGTTTTCCGCAAATACGGCATTACAAATACAATCTTAGAGGCGAGTTCCAATGGCAACCGTGCTTGATGTAAAACCAGAAACCGTGACTTTGAACAACGACGAAATCCTGCGCTATTCGCGCCACCTGATCATGCCCGAAGTCGGCATGGAGGGTCAGTTGAAGCTGAAGGCGGCGAAAGTTCTGTGCATCGGCGCGGGCGGGCTGGGTTCGCCTTTGGCCCTGTATCTGGGAGCGGCCGGAGTTGGAACGCTCGGGATTGTCGATTTTGACGTGGTGGATTTCACCAATCTGCAGCGGCAGATCATTCACACCACTTCGGATGTAGGGCGCAAGAAGCTGGATTCCGCGGCGGAAAAGATAAAAGCCATCAACCCGTTCGTGAACATCCGCAAAATCGACACGCGCCTGACCAGCGACAACGCGCTGGAACTGTTCAAAGAATTCGATATCATCGCCGACGGAACGGACAATTTTCCTACGCGATACCTGACCAATGACGCCTCTGTGCTTACCGGAAAGCCGAACGTTTATGCTTCGATCTTCCGGTTTGAAGGCCAGGCCAGTATTTTTGGGACCGAAGACGGCCCATGCTACCGCTGCTTGTATCCCGAGCCGCCACCGCCGGGACTTGTTCCTTCCTGCGCCGAAGGCGGAGTGTTGGGAATTCTGCCGGGACTTCTGGGCGTCATCCAGGCCACCGAAGTCATCAAGCTGATATTGAAAACGGGCGATCCTCTCATCGGACGCTTGCTGCTCGTGGACGCGCTTGGGATGAAGTTCCGCGAGTTGAAATTGCGGAAGAACCCCGATTGCCCGGTCTGTGGCAAGAATCCGACCATCAAAGCTTTGATTGATTACAATGAATTCTGCGGAATCCGCGGCGAGGAGATGCCAGTGGAAACAACCAATGCTGACATATCGGTGGAAGAACTGAAACGGCGGCTGGATGCCGGGGACGATCTGTTTGTGCTCGACGTTCGCGAGCCCCATGAATACCAGATCTGCAATATCAACGGCCATCTCATCCCGCTCGGCGATCTGCCCAAACGCGTGAATGAGCTTGACCCGAACAAAGAGATCGTTGCTCATTGCCGCTCCGGCGCTCGCAGTGCCAAAGCAGCGGATTTTCTGCGCAAAGCCGGATTCCGCAATGTGCACAATTTGGCAGGTGGAATTTTGGCCTGGGCGGACAAGATCGACCCGAAGATGGCGAAATATTAGTTGGCGAAGTACTGATTGGTTTGATCTGATTAATGGGATTTGCAGGGAGCGTTCATTGCGCTCCCTTTTCTTTTATCGAGATTTGAGCGCCAGAAAAGCGACTGTGGCCAGCGACATAATTACGATTCCGATCCAGTAGATGTTGCGGCTCAACCAGCTTCCCGGTTTCGCATCAGAATAGTGGTCAAGAAATGACGGAGCGCCTGCGCTGACCCCGGCTTTTGCCGTTTCAGAAGTGTTCGACGCCTCACAATCCAGACACAGTTTTCGCCCTCCGGAAACCGGAAATCCGCAGGCCGCGCATTTCCCGATGCTGGCGTGCAGCTGGGCGACGATCTCGGGATCAATCGGAACTACCGGAGCTGAATCAATAACTGCGTTAGAACCGGTCAAGCTTGAAGTGCTCAAGGCAAGGTTCGATTGCCCGGCACGGCCCTTATCAGCAAGTGAAGCGGTATTCCGTACAACGTTGCCGGCGGCTGACGGAGGCAGCGGCCAGTTCTGAATCGCGGTGTCCTGAAGTCCGATATCCGGTTCCACTTCCAGGGCCGTTTGAATTATTTCTCCTAAGCGCTCTACGGCGTTAATGTCTCGCTCTTCAAACGCGTACGCCTTGCCTGACAGCAACTCGAAAATACCGGTCACCTTTGCGTCTCGAACCAGAGGTTGGACGACAACAGAAACAATTCCCAGCGCACGGCAGCTTTCGCGGTTTACCCGGTGATCGGTCTCCACATCATCACAGCGCAGAAGTTTTTTTTGCCGCACACTCTCACCGGTCAGGCCCGAATCCATTTGCAAGTAGGCGCCGATTTCGGGCGCGGAGGCACCCGCGGAAGCGCGGCATACCATTTTTCCATTTTCGACGAGCGCGATCGCGGCCCCGGAAGCTCCTGTGATGTATTTCGCCCGGTCCACTAGCAATTGCAACGCCGCCTCAAGATCGCTTTTCGCCATCTGCGCGAGCGATTTGTGGTTGTCCTCGCCAGGAAAACGCACCCGCTCCCGCGATGTTTGCGGCATTGTCCCAGGCGGGAACTTTCCCAGAGCTTCCGCCCCAGGAGATTGGTTCGACGGGCCGCTTTGTCCTAACAATCCCAACTGATCCATGACCGGATATTCGGAGTTTCGCTCCCCACATACCAACTGTCAAGAAGCCGTTTGTATCGAAAGGACATCCCTCGGAAGCAAGCGAAGAAAAACAAATGCCTCCACAACGGGAATTGTGGAGGCATGCACGGTTCAGAAACCAGGTTAGTCGGCGTCGGCCAGCGTGAGTTGTGTAAACCCTCCGCCGAGTGCATCCAGTGCGACGAAAGTCCTGACTTGACCTGCGTTAAACGTTAGCGTTCCGGTGCTGGTGAAACTTGACTTTGATCCCGGAGCGGTCAGGAAGATTTCGTAAGTTCCCGGCGCCACGTCCTGATAGTCGGTAGCTGCCTGAAATGCCAGATTGGCGACCGTCGGCGACACCGTTGCAATGTTGGTTCCCGACGCCACAATATACACATCCACCGGTCCCATCGCGGGCGAGGCATTGATCACGCGTATGCCAGCGTCACCCGTGGTTGCGACTGTGTTGAGGTCGTTGAAAACGGTCGCGGTGATGTTAGGCGACAACCCCGTGACCACCATGGTTTGCAATCCACCGGTGGTCAGAGAGAGAGTTTGGTCCACATACGCGGTGGAAGAGCCGTTGGGCTCGAGCTGAATGTGATGTGAGCCGGTAGTTGATGTTAGGTACCCGGTCGCTGCCCCGTAGTTCACCGTCCCGACCGTCACGCTGTCTATCAAGACATTTGAATTGCCTTCACTGGGCGATGCCTGCACGAAACGCATTTCCGGCGGATTGGTGCCATTTGTGCCGGTGGACGTACCCGAACCTCCGCAACCCGTAGCAAAGAAAATTGCGCCACACGCTATAAACGTAGTGCTGTATTTGAACAGACGATTCCCCCTATTCCCCATTCCTCACCCCAACTGAAGATTTGACACTGCGCATAGTGTGATGCGGCGAGACAATATCCTCGCGCGAAAATTGTTTTGTTGAGAGTAAAGAGTGAGTAAAGGAATGTAAAGATTTGTTGGACGCGGAAGCGATTGCGGCATCTAGCGCTTGTCTCGTTGTTTCAGCCAGTCGAGAAACATTTGCTCAAATGATTTGTCGTAATCCATCAAAACGTGACGGACCGTATGTCCACTGACAAAATGGCAAATTTCTTCGGCGAGATTTTTGGCGTGGTCCCCGGCGCGCTCAAGTGATTGCGTCATAAAAATAACCTGAAGGCTCGCCTGTCTCTGGATGCTTTCAGGATTTTCGATGTGACGCATGAAGATGAGATTGCGCAAGCGGTCCATCTCAGCGTCGGCACGCAATATTTCAATCGCTTTTTTTACGTCCCGCGATGCGAACGCGCTGCCCACATCGCCGAGCATCTTCTCGAGGATGGTGGCCATTTGCGTGAGTTCGCGCACATCCTGTGAATCCACGCGCGCACCGGCAGCTTGCGCGCTGCTGCCAAAGCTGAGCAGAAGGTCTCCAATGCGTTCCAGACCGATCATGAACTTCATGCACGCCAGTAACTCGCGGGCCTCGGCCTCGCTTACTTGCGTAATGGCCTGGGTGACGCCTGCATCAATTTCCATATCCAGCTTGTCGAGTTCTTTTTCCCGCTCACGCAGCGTATTGAGCAAAGCCGAGGAAGCGGTGGCTACGCACTCTGCCGCCACGGCGGCGGCGCTTTGCGCCACGCGGCAAGCCTCAATGGTTTGCTCGACGAGATGACCGTAGCGCCGTTCTGATTGGGGCTGGATTCGGGCTGTGCTCATAAGGATCCAATCTTGGGAGGCCACATCAGCCCCGGAATCGTCAGGGCCACCCAGGGAACAGGGATTACGTAATCTTAGAATGATCGCCGCATCAATAGGTTAACGGCAGGTTAATAAAAGCATAACTTCCGCCATTTGCAACATAACTATTTTTTATTTGCCGCTTTGTGTAAAGGCGAGCGTTAGCAGCGTTTTTTGTTCGACTTCGTGCGCTTTGCCGGAGCCGGTGGCCGGGCTCGGGCTCGCGGAGCGCTTGATCGCCAGCACTGGACGGTTCCCGGCTAACTGCCGCAGACGGGGAAGAATGTATGACATCGCTCCCATGTTGGAAGGCTCTTCCTGCACCCAGACAATTTCGTGGGCGGAGGCGTGCTGTTGCAATGCCGCGGTCAATTCGGCTTCCGGAAATGGGTAGAACTGCTCCATGAAGATGATTGCCGTAGAGGTGTCCTGTCGCTTCTTCCGTTCCATTCGCAGTTCGTGGCCAATTTTCCCGCTGCAAATCAGAATCCGCTCGGCGTTCGTGATTTCGTCGTCGCGAATAACATTCAGGAAACGCTCGCGGGTGAAGTCCTCGATCGGCGAAGATGCATCCGGGTGGCGCAACATGCTCTTGGGAGTGAACACTACCAGCGGCTTGCGCCACTTGCGCATGACCTGCCGCCTTAGCAGATGAAAATATTGCGCCGCCGTAGAAGGCTGGCAGATCTGCATGTTGTCGAAGGCCACCAGTTGCAAAAAACGCTCGATACGGGCGCTGGAATGTTCGGGCCCTTGCCCTTCATAGCCGTGGGGAAGAAGCAACGTGACGCCGGAAAGAAGCGCCCACTTTGCCTCTCCGGAGCTCACGAACTGATCAATAATTGCCTGGGCCACGTTGGCGAAATCGCCGAACTGAGCTTCCCATAGAACCAGGGCCTCAGGACAATCGCGGCTGTATCCGTATTCAAAACCCAGCACCCCTGCTTCCGACAACGTGGAATTGTAAATTTCGCAGCGCGCCTGTCCGTCGGCGATGTGTTGCAGCGGAACGTACTCCTGCTCGTTTTCAATGTCCACCAATACGGAGTGGCGCTGGTTAAATGTCCCGCGGCGGCAATCCTGTCCGCTCATGCGCACTGGAGTTCCCGCCTTCACCAAACTTCCGAAAGCCAGCGCTTCCGCCATTCCATAGTCCACAGGACGCTTGCCCTGGGCCATTTCCGCCCGCTGCTCCAGCATTTTTTTGATCTTCGGATGGATATGGAAATCCGCTGGATAGCTGCTGAGCCGCCCACCGATTTCACTCAGCTCTTCCAAAGGCAAGCCCGTAGCAACGCCGTACTCTTCTTTGTAGCGCCCGCCAACGTAGTTGTTCCAATAGGCTGGCAAGTCGCGCATCAGCGGCTTCTTCTTTATGGATTTTGCGGCTTTTTGAGCGGTCTCAAGCTCCGCGCGAACCGCCTCGACGCGGGCTTTGGCGTCGGCGGCGCCAGTACGCTCAGCATAGATTTCCCACAGGGGTGGATGGTCTTTGATGGCCTTATACAGGAGCGGCTGGGTGATGGTCGGATCGTCCACCTCGCTGTGGCCGTGGCGGCGATAACCGATAAGATCTATGACAACGTCGCTGGCAAAAGCGTAGCGGTACTGAAGGGCTAGGCGCCCTACGCGGACAACCGCATCCACGTCCTCGGCATTCACATGAAAAATGGGGATGTTCTGGCGTCGCGCAAGCTGGGCCGCAAAACGCGAGGAGTGCAGTTCCTGATAGAGCGTGGTAAAACCGAGCAGATTATTGACGATTACATGCACTGTCCCACCGACTGTGTAACTGGGCAGTTCCGCGTAGTTCATGGTTTCCGCGAAAACACCCTGCCCGGCGAAAGCTCCATCGCCGTGCACCAACAGCGGTAAATATTTTTGCCGACCATCCTCGCCCGCACGGTCTTGCTTCGCCCGCGTACGTCCAATTGTGACCGGGTCAACAGCTTCAAGATGGCTGGGGTTCGAAACCAGGTGAATATGGACCTTCGACCCTTTGCGGGTCACATATTCGCCGGTCGCACCCATGTGGTATTTCACATCTCCGCCGCCCAAAACACTGCGCGGATCCACATCCTCAAAACCCGCAAACACTTCCGCCTGTGGACGCTTGGCAACCTGCACAATTACATTCAGACGCCCACGATGACTCAGTCCTAATACAAGTTCGCCAGCCCCAAGTTCCGCTGCGGTTTCTATGATTTCATCCACCAGAGGGACAAGGGCGGTCACGCCTTCCAGCGAAAAGCGTTTGGTACCAAGATACCGCTGCTGCAAAACCTGCTCGAAAAGGTCAGAGCGCACCAGTTGATCCAGCACGTGACTCTGGTCCACCGCAACGGACTGGCCCTCAATTCGTTCCTGAAGCCAGCGCCGCCGTTCAGGATCAGAAATATGCATGAACTCCAGGCCCACGCTGCCGCAATATACGCGCCGCGCTTCTTGCGCGATGTCAGTATCAATCTGCAGTTCGGGATGCAGGATGGGTTGAAAAAAACTGAGAGGGTCCAGGTCCGCTTCTAAATATCCCCAATGACGGAACAAATCAAAAACGCGTTCACGTTCAAGATCATTAGAATGGGCCGTTCGATGATTGCCGGTTTTTCCCGGAGCGTTCGTTAATCCAGTCGCCATAATTCCACTACTAGAATAACGGATGATCGCATTACGTGCATGGATTCAGAGCACACAAAAGCATCAAGACCTCTGGAAAACTTCCCAGATTCATCGGCTCCCGTTCTCCGCGCTTGACCGGACTGATGGCTGCTGTATCTTGTAGAATCAGAAACTCGCTCTTATGAAGGTTGACCTTACAACGATTGATCAGCAGAAACACGCCGCCGCGAACGAATCCCTGCGATTTGTGCGGGATGGGCAAATCGTGGGCCTGGGCACGGGTTCCACTGCCACTATTGCCGTTACCCTGCTGGGGGAGCGCGTGAAAGCGGGACTGAAAATTCAGGGTATTCCAACCTCAAAGCGGACGGCGGAATTGGCCCAGACTCTGGGAATTCCTCTCGTCACTCTCGATCAATACCAGCAAATTGACGTGACCATTGACGGTGCGGACGAAGTGAATCCGCAGTTACAGTTAATCAAGGGAGGCGGCGGCGCGCTGCTGCGCGAAAAAATCATCGCTTCCGCGACCCGGCAAATGGTGGTCGTCGGCGATGCCAGCAAGCAGGTTGCGGTGCTAGGTAAATTTCCCTTGCCAGTGGAAGTTGTCCCCTTCGCCCAGGCTCTTGTCAGCAAGAAGATTTCAAATCTTGGTGCGAAGGTAAAATTGCGGCAGTCCGCCAACGGCAATCCCTTCGTGACCGACGAAGGCCACCACATTCTGGATTGCGTCTTTGGCCAGATACCCGATCCATCCGCGTTGGCCCACGTGCTTGATTCCATGCCCGGCGTCATGGAGCATGGCTTGTTCATCAACATTGCGAGCATCGCGCTGATCGCGACCGATTCCGGCATGAAGGAACTGCGACGGCCGGGCGGCCCTTAGTCCAGCTTTCTTTGCATCCTTTACCTGGACAGCAGAAGCACACGAGCTAGCCCATCATTGTGGTGTGTTCCGGCTGAATCTTATAGATGACCCGCACTTCGCTCGCCTGGCGATAGGGATATTTATCCACTCCAAGATATTTTTTGGCCAGCTTATCAATGTGGGCGTCCGCGCCTTGCTCGGTGAATTCGACAACGCGTCCGCGGACTTCGAGATAACGGTAGGGATTTTCGGGATCAATAATGGCCAATGAAACGCGCGGATCACGGCGTACGTTGCGGTCTTTTTGGCGTCCTTTCGCCGAATTAAAAACCACGTAATCGCCTTCCAGATCGCACCACACCGGCGTCACTTGGGGACGGCCGTCGGGCATGAGGGTGGCAAGGCTGGCAAAGGCTCGTTTGCTGAAAAGATCGTGATATTTTTCGGGAATCGCCTGGGACATAATTCTCTCCTTCAAATTGGCGGAAACGATTGTGAAGGAAATTATAAGGGAATGATCGCCGGGGCGGGAGGCCGCAAGTTTTTATTTCCCGGCTGAGCGGGCCACGCTTAGATCCGGAAGGGCTGCCAGGCGCACACAATTCCTGCCCGCCTGTTTCGCCGCATAAAGAGCGGAGTCGGCGGCTTTCACTAATTCATCGCGGGTGGTGCCGTGGGCGGGATAGGTGGCCGCACCGGCGCTGATGGTCACGGATTGCGGCACGCCCGGGAAAGACCAGGCGTCCACGGTTGTGCGCAGCTTTTCAGCGATCGTAACCGAGTAGTGGGGATCTGTCTGGGACAGAAGGATTGCGAACTCCTCGCCACCGTAACGGCAGACCACATCCATCTTTCGCAACTGCTGATTGAAAATGGATGAGACCTGGCGCAACACTTCATCTCCCAGCAAATGACCGAATTCATCATTGAGACGCTTGAAGTGGTCAATATCAATCATAATGACCGACATTGAGCTGTTAAAGCGCCGCGCACGTTCAATCTCCTCTACCATGCGCAGTTCAAAATAGCGGCGGTTGAAGATTCCCGTAAGGCCGTCGAGATAAGCAAGCTGTTTGACGCGATCCACGTAGTGCGCATTCTGGATTGCGGTGGCGCAGATGCCGGCGACCGACTCCAAGGGCTGCACTTCATCATCACTGAAACGGCGTAATTTATCGCTGTCCAATACCAGCATGCCGAGCACCTGGCCGAACGAAACCAAGGGGATACTGATACGAGAAGCCGTCTCGCGGCATAGGGCGATATATTCCGGTAAGGTCTTTACATCGTTTTCAATGACGGTTTTGCCTGTGGCGAAGGCCTGGGCACATGGGGCACACTCGCTGGAAATCAGGCTCCCCTCTTCCAGTATGGACGTCAGATCGCCGCTGCTGGCCATCACCATGATTGCATCTTCATGCTTAACCAGGATGGAGACGTGGGACACGAGAAATGCCTGCCGAATAAGCGGACCGATTCTGCTCAGCAACTCTTTCAGGTCCAGTACGGCGTTCATCTCCTGCGCGATGCTGTTGATGGCACGGAGTTGCGCGGCGCGTTGGCGCTCCAGCGTGTAGAGTTCAGCGTTTTGCAGCGCCATGGAAGCCTGGGTTGAAAATAATGCCAGCAGGTCCGTCGTTTCAGGGTCAAAATGTTTAGGATTTTCGCTCTGACAGTCGAGCACTCCGGCGACCTCTCCATTGACGATCAAGGGGATCGCAAGTTCGGAGCGGGTACCGGGAATTATCTGGATGTAACGGTCATCCTTGCTGACGTCAGGCACGCAGATTGGACGCTTCTTTTGCGCCGCGATACCCACGATTCCTTTCCCCAAGGGAAAGCGCGCATGGTCAAGTTCCGGCGCTCCGCCAATCTGGCGGCGAACATAGAGCTGTTCCTTATCTTTGTCGAGCAGCAGGACTGCCGCATGCTGCAGCTGAAAAAAATCGCGCGCGATTACCAGGATGCGACTCAGCACCTCGTCGAGTTCAAAGGTGGAAAGCACGGCCTGGCTGGCATCATAAAGAATGGCTATCTTCTGCATGCGTGAGCGCGATTCTACTGGTTCTGTTGGGGTTACCGAAGTTCCCAAAGTAACCTGTTCCGTTTTAGAATTCGTACCCCTGAGCAACAATGACGTTCTCCGTCGCACTTAGCGCGCGGGATATAATTTCCACCTGCTAACATCCCTGCAATGCTGGAACTCAGCACTCCCGTTCAGTACGTAAAGGGCATCGGCCCGCGGCTCTCTGAAGTACTAGCAGCCAAAGGACTTAACACCGTTGGCGATCTTCTGCACTACCTTCCTTTCCGTTATGAAGACCGTTTGAATCCTCGTGGAGTTGCAGAATTAAGGCCGGGCGAGATGGCCACTGTCATCGCCGAAGTCCGCAATTCCGGTTTGTTTCGTACGCGCAGAATGCCGCTTTTCCAAATGGTTGCGGGCCAGGGACGGGCAAAACTGAAGTGCATCTGGTTCAACTCCGCATATTTGAAAGATAAATTTCAGCCCGGCCAAATTGTGGCCTTGTACGGCAAGGTCGAACAGGACAAGCGCGGAGAACTGCAGATCATCCAACCGCAATTTGAAATTCTAGGAGAGGCTACCGAAGAAGGCGCCACGGAAGCCTCGGAACAAAAAGCCGCCGCATCGCTCGAAATCGGGCGGATCGTTCCTATTTACGAAGCAGCCGGGCAAGGACGTCTCACCTCGCGATGGTTCCGGCGAATCATTCGCCAGGCTTTAGAAAATCTTCCCGCGAACCTGCCAGACCCGGTCCCTACTGCCATTCGTCAACGGCTTTCGCTCATTGCTCCGCGCGAAGCTCTTTGGCAAGTGCATTGGCCCGAAGCGGGAGAGAGTTTGCAGGCCCTGCAGGAAGCGCGCACGCCCGCGCATCTCCGAATGATTTTCGAGGAATTGTTTTTGCTTGAACTGGGATTGGAACTCAAGCGCCGCCAGTTGAAAGCAGAAACGGGCGTGGCGTTCGAACTCAACGAACAAGCCCGGCAAGCGATCAAAAAGATTCTTCCCTTTCACCCAACTTCCGCGCAAAAACGGGCGTTGAAAGAAATCGCAGCTGACATGGAGAAACCAGTCCCCATGCGGCGGCTTCTACAAGGCGACGTCGGCTCAGGAAAAACCATCGTTGCGTTTGAAGCCGCCATTATCGCGATTGAAAACGGATATCAAGTCGCATTGATGGCGCCCACGGAAATTCTCGCGCAGCAACATTATTTTTCCGCGCGGCGCATTCTGGAAAATGCCGGATATCGAATCGTGCTGCTCACCGGTTCGCTGGAGGAAGACCGCAAACGGGAGGTGCGCCGCCACATCCGGCAGGGGAACGCGCAATTGGTGATCGGCACGCATGCGCTCATTGAGCAAAAAGTTGAGTTCGACAAGCTCGGCTTGGTGATCGTGGATGAGCAGCACCGCTTCGGCGTATTGCAGCGATTCAAGCTGATGCAAAAATCCAGCGAGGCCGAGCCGAAAAAATCTGGGCGGTCAACGGACCAACTCGCTCCCGAGCCGGACGTGCTGGTCATGACCGCGACTCCGATCCCGCGCACTCTAGCCCTTACCTTGTACGGCGATCTCGATGTCAGCGTTCTGGATGAATTGCCCCCGGGGCGCACACCAATCGTTACCCGTCGCGTGTCCGACGAGCGCTCCGACGAAGTCTGGAAATTTGTTCGCAAGCAAGTGGAAGCGGGCCGGCAGGCCTACGTTGTGTACCCGGTAATTGAGGAAAACGAGACCACCGAACTGAAAGCCGCGCTGAAAATGTACACAGAGATGACGTCGCGGATTTTTCCCGACCTGCGCATTGGATTGCTGCACGGCAAGCTGGAGTCCGGCTTAAAAGAGACTGTGATGCGCATGTTCCAGAAAGGCGAGCTGCACATTCTTGTTTCCACCACGGTCATCGAGGTCGGTGTAGACGTGCCGAACGCCGCCGTCATGGTGGTGGAACACGCCGAACGCTTCGGGCTGGCTCAGTTGCATCAGCTTCGCGGCCGCATTGGCCGCGGCGCGGCGAAATCGTATTGCATACTGATGACAGGAGGCAAAGTTTCAGAAGATGGCGAACGCCGCCTCGATGCAATGGTACGCCCCAATGACGGTTTTCAGCTGGCGGAACTCGACCTTGAATTGCGCGGCCCTGGAGAGTTTTTCGGCACGCGGCAGGCAGGGATGCCCAGCTTTCGTGTAGCGAATCTTATTCGGGATCGCGAACTTCTGGAAGTGGCCAAGCGCGAAGCTGCGGCTGTTCTTTCCGGCCCGAATAGCGAAATTTCACAGGCTGAAATCGACTCGGCAATCCGCATCATGCGTGCACGCTGGCAAAGGACTTACGGCCTTTTGGAGGCGGGCTAATCAACGCTTTGGCATGATTCGCCCAACCGCTGCTCACGATTCTCAGACTGATACGTCCAAAACAGTGCGACCGGGCGGGAATGGCAAGGCGCCCGGTGCACTCGAGGACTTGACCCATGCCAGCCGATGTATGCTCTTTAAGTTTTGCGGTTGGCGAGCGTTCCTTCCCGCAGTCAAAAGCCGCGGCAAAGGATCTAGATGGTACAACCCAGGACCGCTCATGGCGGGGCCACATGGCTGGGGAAAATCTGAAACGTACAGACGACGCTATTTTGGTCCGCGAGGCGCAGCGTGGCGACCGTGCCGCCTTTGAGGAATTGGTGCGCCAGTACGACCATGCCGTTCTGCGGCTGGCCATGCACCTTACAGGGTCAGAGCACGAGGCGCAGGACATTTATCAGGACGCGTTCCTGAAAGCCTACAAAAATATTGGGAGCTTCCGTTTTGAGTGCTCCTTCTATACATGGATTTACCGGATCGTAACGAATCTCTGCCTGGACCATCTACGCCGTAAGCAGGTGCGCAAGGAAGATGCTCCGGTTGCCATGGATTCCGAAGGCCAGCCCTATGACGTACTGGACCAGGTGCCGGATGGCCGCGCGGGAGCAAACCCGGAGCGCGATTTGATGAGGAGAGAGTTAGGAAGGCACATCGGTCGTGCACTCGAGCAGTTGTCAGCGAAGGAACGGATGGTCTTCGAGCTTCGGCACTACCACGGAATGAAACTTCGCACCGTGGGCGAGATGTTGAATACAACGGAAGAGACGGCCAAGAACACTTTGTTCCGCGCCACACAAAAATTGCGCGGCGCGTTGGCCGGCATGAAGTGAAGGTCGGCAAATAATCGAAATTGGAATGCGCGGTTTTTGAAATGAACACGAAAAGCAAATATCGGAAATTGGAAGTGAGTCTCCCGGTGAAGAGAGCGGAATCAATATGAATTGCGAATGGGTCCGAAACAATCTTCTTTTCTACGCATACGACGAACTGCCTGACGATGCACGCTACGAATTGGAGCAGCATCTCTCGCGTTGCGCGGAGTGCAAAGAAGAACTAGCGCTTACGCGCGAGTTGCACGGCAAATTCTCAGCATTCTCTGTGCGGGAACCTTCCCCGAATCTGGTGGCGTCATCGCGAATGCGCCTTCAGGAGGCGCTTGAAAACACACCTCAGGGAGGTCTTTGGCGGCGGTTCGCATTCGACCCCGCCGTCTGGCTGCGGCAAATGAAATTTGCTCCCGCATTGGCCGCCATTATTTTTGTTGCCGGCTTTGCGGGCGGGATCGGCTCAACTTATCAAATCCTGAACGCTTCGCGTAATCCCATTCAACCCAATAACAGCGCTTCTCCCGTGGAAGCTTCCATCAGTGGCATTCGTTCCGTTCAGCGCGAACCCGGCACCGATCAGGTAAGCATTAAGTACGACACCGTTTCAACACAGCAAGCCCAGGGATCGCTAAACGACCAGCGCATTCAGCAATTGTTGCTGTTCGCATCCCGCAACAATTACAACTCGGGCGTGCGCATGGATTCGGTCAACCTGCTTACCCAAAGCCAGAACGATGCCAGCGCACGCGACGCTCTGGCCTATGCGCTGCGCTATGACTCAAATCCAGGCGTGCGGTTGCAGGCTCTCTCCGGTCTCGGTCCTTTTGTGAAAGATGACGTGCGCGTGCGCGACGTTGTGCTGGAGGCTCTGTTGAACGACTCCAATCCTGGAATTCGCATGCAGGCTTTGCGGTCGCTGGAGCCCTGCCGCGCGGATGGCAGCGTTCGCGTAGTTCTGCAAAGGCTGGAGCGCAGCGATGACAACAAGTTCATCCGCTCCCAGGCCCGGACCATGCTGGCGCAAACAAACGAAATTTATTGAGGGATGGTTTACAAAATTTCAAAATGTTTCAATTGCGATTCATCGACACCATGCTAATCAAAATATCCAAACTCGCGGCGGTATGCGTTGTGTTAACAGCCCTGGCGGCCGCTCAACAGACCAGCGTTCGCCAGGAAAACGGGAATTGGGTGCAGGAAGTTACCGGCAGCCTGGCCAAAGTCGTCAACCTGAGAGTCAGGACAGACATGGGCTCGGTTCATGTAACCGGAGGCTCCCAGGCAGGAATCAACTACACCGTCCACAACCGCGTCCACACCTCCTCGGAGGAAACAGCCAAACGAGAATTTGGCTCCTACAAAATAAACGCTTACGTGCGTGGCGACACTGCGTGGATTGTGGCGGATTGGGAGGGCGAACGGCCGGACCGTCTCAATAGCGATTTCACAATCTCTGTCCCAGAGTCTATGGACTTGGTGAAGGTAGAAAGCGGCGCTGGTGGGGTCGATATTTCCAATATCGCAGGACAGGCAAACGCGGAGAGTGGCGGGGGCCCGATCCGTCTGCAAAACATCGGGCGCCAAATTGACGCCTCCACCGGCGGCGGCAACATTGACATCAACGGCGCCGGTGGCGATGTGCGTCTGGAAACCGGCGGAGGCAATGTGCAGCTGGGCACGATCAAAGGAAAAGTCGCTGCTTCCACTGGCGGCGGAAATATACGAATGGTTTCCAGCACCCAAGACGCCGTGATTGAGACCGGTGGCGGCAGTATCCACGTACAGGATTGCGGCGGACTGCTAAAAGTAACCACTGGGGGCGGGGATATTGAGTTAGGAGAATTGAACAACGGCGCCGTAGTACAAACCGGCGGCGGCAGCATCCACCTGAGTGGGGCCAAAGGGTTTGTACACATCGAATCCGGCTCCGGCCATATTGAACTGGATGGAGTGCCATCGGCCAGGGTGGAAACGGGTGCAGGCGCTATCGTGGCAAAATTCATTCCCGCCGGCAGCGAGATCCATGATTCAAGGCTGGAAACTTCCGCTGGAGATATCACGGTATACATCTCTCCCGCCGTCCATTTGGCGATAGACGCCTCCATTGAGGTCGCCAACGGCCACAAGATTCAATCTGATTTTCCCGAGCTCCAGATTTCCAATGATGGCGGTCCGTGGGGATCGGAACGTGCGGAAGGCAATTTGAATGGCGGCGGGCCCGCCCTAAAGATTCGTACCACCAGCGGAGACATCGCGATTCGCCGCACGAAGTGAATGGAATATCCGAGGTAATGACTATGCGTAAATATTTTCTGGTCGTGCTTTTGATTTTGCCCCTAGTAACAGCCAGCGCTCTTGCTAGCCCCGCTCCGGCCGTGCCAGAGCAACCGTTTGGCTATTCAAGCGATGATTCTGGAGGGGCCTCGTATTTGGGCGTAGACACTCGCGACATTACTCCTGACCGCGTGGCGCCGCTGCACTTGAAAGACGAACAAGGCGTGGAAGTGACCATGGTGGACCAGGATGCACCAGCGGGCAAAGCTGGAATCAAAGAGCATGATGTCATCTTGAGCGTTAACGGCGACCGTGTTGAGAGCGTGGAACAATTGCGCCGTCTGATCCGTGAAATTCCTTCGGGCCGGACGGTAACTATTGGGCTAAACCGCAACGGCGAGCCATTGACAGTGAAAGCTCAGCTCGCGGCCCGCGCGCAGTCATTCGGCTTCAACGGCAAAGACTTCCACTTTGAAATGCCGCCCATGCCTTCGATTCCTCCCATTCCGGCCATCGCCGACATGGACTTGCCGGTTTCGGTGGTAGTGGTCCATTCCGCAATGCGCAGCGGATTGATGGTTGAAAATCTTACCCCGCAATTGGGAGATTTCTTCGGCGCCAAAGGCGGCCAGGGAATATTGGTGCGCTCTGTGGAGAAAGGGAGCTTGGCCGAAAAAGCCGGGTTTCACGCCGGGGACGTCATCGTGCGCGTCAACGGGGAGTCCATAGGAGACTCCGGGGACTTCAGCCGCGCGTTACGCTCGCGAAAAGATAACAATGTGACCATTGGGATTTTGCGCGATAAAAAAGCCACGACCCTCACCATCGCCCTGCCCCCTCGCAAGGAATCAGGAGAAGTGATGGACGAAAGCTTTGACCTCCCAGAAATCAACGCGGAAACGCGTATGGAGTTGAACAACTTAAAAATAGAAATGGCAAAAATTCAGCCCAAAATTGTCGTGGCAGTGGACAATGCTATGCAAAACACGAATGTCCAGGTAAGGAGGCTCCAGGCCGATCAGCAGAAGAATTTCAGCAATCAGAAGGTGATCCTGGAAAAGCAGGAAAACTTAATGCGCAAGGAGCTGCAAGATCGCATGCGGGAGCTGCACAAGCGGTTCGGCGCGGATATTTAGCTTCCACGCTTCAACTTCTCCACTTCAGCGTTACCGGGCCGCTCAGCGGATGCTTCATCTCTTGCCCAGTCCTTTTGGACTCGAGGTGGGCGGCCTTCAATCCGAAGTACCATTTCGCCGGCCGGTCGGCGTCATCAATCAGCATTAAATGCGGATTGTGCTTCAGCCCTTCACTCTGCAGTTCCATCGTGTGCCGGTCCTGCTCCACGAATTTCGCGAAGACGAATTTCAGTAACGACGGCGCAAATGGCACCCACCGAAACAGGTTCCAGCAGGCAACAACGTCAATACGGCAGTGATTGCGCGTGATTGGCGTGACCGTGGTGAGAGAAGAAAACCAATATTTACCCGCCCGGATGGTCTCAAAGCGCATGTTGGGCAAAACAAAATCAATGGTAGTGGTAATGGAATCGGCGTCGGCGTACATTCGCAGCAGCTTGTAGGGTGCGCTGTTGGAACTTGGCGCGTGCGCGCTCATGCGAAAGCCATTAGAAATCGGCTCAAAATGCTTTTGCTTTTCGTGGATGCTCTCGCGCTTCCGCCACCACCACGACTGATGCACGAACGGGCCGTGCGCGGGGTCCATTAATCCGATAATGCCATGGTCCACACTCACCGGCATGTCAGCGATGAGGTGGGCAATTTTATATTTATCGCTGAAAGTCGGCACCGCAGGAGCGGACGTCACCGGATCAGAACGTTTTGTAGTCCCCGCGCTGGACGGAGATAGCTCGGGGACAAAAACCCAAATATAATTTTCCCGCTCTTCGCAGGCAAAGCTTCCCGCATAGATGCGGTCCACCTTCAGTTTCTGATCGGAAGTGAGCGAAGGAATCAGCTGGCATTGACCGCTGTGAGCGTCAAAGCGCCAGCCGTGGTAACCGCACTCCACCTGCTTGCCGTCGAAGCGTCCGCAATGGAGCGGCATGCCGCGATGGGGACAAGCATCCTGCAGCGCGAAGGCGCGGCCGTCCTGGTCGCGCCCAATGACCAGCGGCAACTCCAGCAGCGTCACTTTCTGCAAATGATTTCGCTGAACGATGGGGCCCGGCAGCGCGCGATACCAGAATCCGTACAACATCTGGGAATCCGGGGCCTGGCGTTGAGGAGTCTCTTCCATGTTTCACGCCAGCGTATCACAGCGTGGCCGGAGGCCCGGGAGCTTTCGCAGCAACGTAAGCAGGAAAATAATGGGAGGACAATGCAGCCTTGAAAGGTCGCATCAAAAAACCGGCAACCAACAGCGGGGGGTGCTGTCGATTGCCGGCTTAGTCGAAAAAAGTTTGTAATCTACAGCGCCATTGCTCCTCGTTCCTGGTTGCGGATGCGAATGGCGTCTTCAACCTTGTAAAGGAAGATTTTGCCGTCGCCGATTTTCCCGCTTGAGGCATGTTGAATGATCGCGTCAACCGCACTATCCACGACCTTGTCATCCAGAATGAGTTCCATCTTCACTTTTGGCAGAAGATCCACTCCGTACTCACGCCCGCGGTAGGTTTCCGTGTGCCCTTTCTGTCGTCCATGGCCTCGCACTTCAGAGACTGTCATGCCTTCCACCCCTAGAGCGATGAGTGCGGCTTTGACACTCTCGAACATGTTGGGCTGGATAATCGCTTCCACTTTAGTCATATTGTCCTCTTTAGATTCCTAGAAGTATGAACTACCGGAGGCAGGCAGTGAGCCTGCCTCCGTACTATCCGACTATCCTTTGTCAACTGGCGGTGTGCGGCACCGGCTTGGCGATCACACTTGTCTTAAGCGCTGCGGAAGGGACTTCCTGCAACATTCCCGCTGGCGCGCCCAATGTCGAAATCAAATATTCCGGGTATGCCGAGATACCGTGTTCGTGCAGGTCCAGGCCGTAACGCTCGCCTTCTTCCGAAACGCGAAGCGTTCCGGTTGCATTCACCAGCAACATCACGACCATGGCAACCGCGAAGGTTGCAAGAGTGATGCACGCGCTGCCGATGATCTGAGCTTTCAACACCTGCAAACCACCACCGTAAAACAAGCCGGTGAGCGGCGCGGAGTTGTCAGGTGCAATGGGACCGGTGGAACCATATTTACCGCAGGCAAATAACCCTAGCGACAAAGTTCCCCAGATGCCGCACATGCCATGTACCGGAACTGCGCCGATGGGATCATCAATGCGGAGCCATTCCAAAAGTTCCACGCCCAGCACCACCACCACTCCAGCCACACCACCCAACAATACCGAACCGGTAGGGCTGACCCAATAACATGGACAAGTGATGGCAACCAAACCGGCGAGGAAGCCGTTGGTGGTAAAGCCCGCGTCCCATTTCTTGCTGGACATGTAGGCCCAGAACATCGCCGTTAAGCCAGCGGCGCAGGCCGCAAGCGTGGTGTTCGCGGCTACTCGACCGATGCCTTCCAAGTCCATCGCCGAGAGCGTACTGCCGGGGTTGAATCCGTACCAGCCAAACCACAAGAGCAGACCGCCGCTGACCGCAATCGTAAGATCGTGCGGCAACATGGGCTGGCCGCCGTCGCGCTTGAACTTGCGTCCGATACGCGGACCGAGCACGATGGAGCCCGCCAGAGCGACAAAGCCTCCGATGGTGTGGACAACCGTGGATCCCGCAAAGTCATGGAAGCCGGTTCCCAAAGATGGGAAGAAGTGACCATCGCTGCCCATCAGAGCCAGCCATCCATCCGGCCCCCAAGCCCAGTGACCGATGATCGGATAAATGAAACCCGAAACCGCCAGGCTGTAAAGCAGATCGCCCACGAACCCGGTGCGCCCGATCATCGCCCCCGAAGTGATTGTGGAGCAGGTGTCGGCGAAAGCGAACTGGAAGATCCAGACCGCGAGGAATGCGACGCCGGTACCTTCATAGGTGGCCGGAGCATCTTTGAGGAAGAACCAGTGGTAGCCGATGAAGCCGTTGCCGTGGCTGAACATGAATGCAAAGCCAATGGCGTAGAAGAGAAGGCCGCACAAGCACGTGTCCACCACGCACTCCATTAATACGTTGACCGTTTCGCGCGACCGGCAGAATCCAGCTTCCAGCATGGTGAAACCAACCTGCATGCCGAAAACCAGAAAGGCCGCGACCAGCACCCAGACGGTATTGAGTGGATTGACGATGTCAGCGGCTTTTACCGGAGCATCCGCCGCCATGACCTTGCCGAAGAACAGGCCGGAGATCGCCGTGATAGCGAGCAAGAGCAACCCAATTCCCATAGCCTTGCCGGCTACCAGCGTTTTCCCATAACTCCGCCACTCCGGATCACGCAACCGGGTAGCGAGCCGGGAAAACTTCTCCGCCAGAGATAGTTTCTTCCCTCGTTGCACCATGCATATCTCCTTAACCTTAGATTTTGATTTGGACCGCATTGCGATTTGCCTCGACGAAATTTATTCAGAGCTAAAAACTTCAGTCTTACTTCGCGTCCGCACTGCTGAACGCGTAAATCATCCCGATCGTGATCGTGTTCCGGTGATCAATGGGACCAAACTGGTTGGCGCGATATGCGAAGACGTTCTGGTCCGAATGGTCGTAGCGGTATTCCGCACGGGCCATGATCTTGCTGGCCAGCAGACGTTGCAGGGTGAACGTAAATTCGCTTAAGTGGTCCGGGGTTCCGAGCGTTCCGGTCGTGAATCCGTTATGGTCGTTGTAGTACTCGCCGCGGGCTGCCCAGTACCAGTTGGCGTTAGGCGCGTACTTCACGTAGCCGGCAACCCCGCTCCACCACACTCCCGATACGACATTTGGCGTCGCCACAATGGCTCCGGGCGCGTCGTCATGACCGTAATCAAAATTGCCGAGGAATGAAAGTTTCGGAGTGGCGTTGTAGCTGACCACGGTATCGAAGAGATGCCGGAAGTCAGAGCTGTTATTGAACTGTTCAGGTCCGACCAGGTAGTTCTGGGTCAGGCTGAATTTGGCATTGGGAGTCCAAGCGGCGCTGAAGCCTGTTGTTTTGCCGCTGTTGTTGTCAATGCTGTTGTTCCAGCCATTGACCAGATATCCGGTCAGTGCGAATTTGGGGTTGAAGGTATATTTGGCGCTCACGCCAAAGTGGAAGTATGGGATTGCCAAGGCAAAAAGATCACCGCGAGAGTAGTTCCAGTTGTCCTTGCTTTCGATAACTTCCGCGCCCGCTGGAGTTACGAACTTTCCGAAGTTGATCTGCAGCTTCTTCCCAGCAAGATATTCGAGATATCCCTCTTTCAGGTACTGGTCGAAGTTAGTTTCCGTCCCTGACGCCGCGGCGGCTGCAGGCGCAGCTGGTTCGCTGGCGTTGATCAAATTTATGGCCTGCCCAAACCCAAGTGCCACGTGGTAGCCGACATGGCTCGCCGCCGGATCAGGCGATTTGTCCGCAACCAACTCGATCATGTTCAGACCGAACTGACCGGACTGCACGTCAAAGTTGCGGAGTGATGTATTCCGGTTCGCTGGCTGGTTGGCGTTGTAACCGTAATAAACATCCACGAAGCCGCTTAGAGTGGTCGGACCCAGCAGTCCGCCCAGTGTCGGCGGTGCAGGAGCGGCTGCGGGTGCGGTGGTCGAGGTCGCCGCTTGGGCGGGAACGTCCGCTACCACCGCTGCCTCAGTCTTCTGGGCGGCCAACTGGCCGCGCAAGGAGACAATCTGTTTTTCCAAATCATCAATACGAGAAGCCAAATCTGAGGCGCTTGGTTGCGCGATTTTCGATTGCGTGCTGCTGCTGGGTTGGCTGGCGTCGGCGATCGTCTGCGCTCCGCTCTCTGGAACAATGGCTAGTGCAACGGCGAGCGCGATCAAGGACAGCAGGCGAGTGATTGATCGGTGGTCTTTCATAAATAGCTAGGTTCTCTCTCCCATAAAATGATTTTTGCTGTGAATATGAATTGCACTTACACGAACGTCCGACTTCAGTCACTGCAAGTTATGCGGTGCGGCGCGGAACGTCCAATTGATAGTTTTTTTCGCCTCTATCAATGGAATTTTGAAAACAAAAATTTATGGAAGACATAAAACGGACTATGGCGACCCGCGCCGGCGTGCGGAAGACACGTCTTTGAAATCAGTGCGTTGCGGAAGATTTCGTGGCCTAGACAGAGATTTGGTTCATGGAAATCCCGCAAGCTGCATTCAAATTTCTATTGCCACAAATTTGCCGAAAGAATAGCTGGATCGAAACGGGTGGGTGAAAAGCAAAGGGCGTTTGGTCACAGAGGACATCATTTTCGGGGAAGGACTCTTTGGCGATCCAAATCAGAAAATGAATATGCCAGAACCTCTGCGGCCTCCCTAGCGCGCTAAGCCAGTTTGTACCTGTAGACCGATATTAGCCGCCTTGGTCCGCGCTCGTAGCCCAATTGGCGTTAATGCCATTGCCCCGGACAACTAACTGCCCGAAACCCGGCCAGCTAGCAAGACCATCCAAGCAAACCATTGTTTATCAGTTATTTACAGAAATTACTTCGGTGGTTCTACACCCCATTGGCAGATTGCCCGAAGCCGCCCGGCAGCCCTATAATCGGGTCACTCTGGTAGTGGTTCTCCTGACAGGTTCGGTGCGAGTAGGTGCACAGGTGTTTCTACGCCTTTGCTGAAATCTGCCGACAAGAACGTTTATGCGCCGAAACCTGCAATTCATTCTTATGGCTATTGTTGCCGCCGCGGCCTCCTTTTCGTCCGCGAACCTCGCCTGTGCCCAGACCAATTCAGCCAAGAGCGATGGTTCCATTACCACAACTACGGACAATTCCGGCCGCACCATATACGTGAACGACACGGTCACGCCCGCAAGCGAGCGGAGAAGCGGAGAAACCACCCGCGGGAAAGCCACCCCAAGCAGCCGTCTGGTCTATTGGAGCGGGACGGAACATCGCTGGAAGCCGGTACCTTCGGCGAATGTACGCGCCGCTCAATCCGCCGCAGCGGAAGTTGGGCCGCAATTTGCCGGCCTGAGCCGCAACAACGCGTTTAGCCAGGCTGACATTAATGCCGCCATTGACCAGGCCGCGGCTCGACACAACGTGGACCCAAATTTGGTGCGCGCGGTGATCAAGGTGGAATCAAATTTCAACCCCAACGCGGTCTCCCGCAAAGGCGCCATGGGACTAATGCAGCTGATGCCTCAAACCGCTCGACAGCTCAACGTCACTGATCCCTTCGACCCCGAACAGAATGTGGACGCGGGTGTGCGCCATTTAAAAAAGTTGATGGAAAGTTATGGCGGCAACGTGAAGTTGACGCTTGCGGCTTATAACGCAGGCGCCGCTGCGGTGGCCCGCAATGCAGGAATTCCGCACTTCGCGGAGACGCGCAACTACGTCAAGCGCATTACCCAGCTTTACTATGAGGGCTCTGACCCGGGCTCTCATATTTTTGCAGGTCCGGCACGCGCTCCGATTCATGTGGAGCGAGACTCCGAGGGCGTGCTGCACATCAGCAATACGGATTGAACCCGAACTTGTTCAATCCATAGCCGGCTAGTACGGAAAGCGATCGGTAGGGAAAGTTAGAAGATGTTATCTCCAGGTTCAGGCGCACGGCGCTACAGCACCGTCCTATTTCTGCTGCTATTTTCCCTGCTGCCCGCTTTCGCGCGTGTTCATCACAGCGAGGATTGGGCGGACTCCCAATATTCGGCGGCAGGCGCCTTGCGCGACAGTCTTACCGCCCGCCCGCAATCTCAGCGCACGCGACGCCAATACCAGCGAGTGATTCACGCTTATCGCGGCGTATACCTTGGAGCCCCGGCTTCCGGCAAGGCCGACCCCAGCGCCGTCGCCGTTGCCGATCTCATGATGCAGATGGGGCGGCAATTTAACGACCAGAAAACTCTGCGCGCGGCCATCAAGCAATATGAATTTCTGCGGCGGGAATATCCGGGAAGCAAATCGCGCTTCCAGGCCCTGCTCTCTATTGGGCAAATCTACAAAGATGACCTGAACGCGCCGGAACAAGCCACTGGCGTATTTCAGGAATTTGTACGTCGCTATCCTCACAATGAATTGGCCGCAGACGCGCGGAAGGCATTAGCGGAACTCTCGCAGCGAGATAGCGCCGGCAAGAAGACGGCAATTGCGGACCGAGGCCAGGAACATCCCGACCGCCAACGCGACGCATTGCCGGATGGCTCCGACAACAACGTTGCGTCAGACAGTGCCGTTTCAAGCAATGACGATTCAAGTAAGGCGGAGACCGTCAGTGACGAACCCGAAACCTCAGCCGCCGCAGGCTCCACCGCTGCGCCTGCGAAAATAACTGCGATCCGTTACACGCCCATTGCGAATGGCGCGCGAGTTGAGATTGATTTGGGCGGCAAGGTGCGTTATAACGCGCAGCGCCTCAACAATCCTGACCGCATTTTCTTTACGCTTTTCGATGCCAAGCTGCCATCTTCCTTGGCGAAAAATGTGAAAGCCGACGGCCATCTCGTGAAAACCATTCGGGCCGCGAATTTCAAACCGGGCCAGGCACGTGTTGTGCTTGAAGTCGCAAGCAACGTTGAATTCAAGGCAGCATTTTCGAGCAACCGGCCTCACCGCCTGATGATTGATTTGCAACGTCCGGACAAAACCGTCGAAGCCGGCGCCGCTAAGACCATCGCAGATGCAGATGACGCTCAATCCCCTGCCGTAACGAAAGCAGAAGTCGTCCGGACCGATGGGCCGATCGCTGTTCGGTCAGATGACGGCGACGTCGCAGTCCCAGAAAAAACTTCGGCAAAACGCTCTACACGAAAGGGCCGTCTGATGGCCCGGAACAGCGCAGTCCCCATCCGCGAAGCACAACCAACAGCCGAGGGAGACCGTTCGTTGATCCGCGCGTTGGGATTAAAGATTGGCAAAATCGTGATTGATCCGGGACACGGCGGGCATGACACAGGCACGATTGGGCCGCACGGGTTGCTGGAAAAAGATCTGGTACTCGATGTCTCGCGGCGATTGGGCAAGCTGTTGCAGTCGCGCTTAGGCGCCGATGTTGTTTACACCCGGAGTGATGACACATTTATCCCGCTCGAAACCAGGACGGCGATTGCCAATCAGGAGCAGGCCGACCTGTTCATCTCCGTCCATGCGAACTCCAGCCACGATCAGGACGCGCGCGGAGTAGAAACTTATTACCTGAACTTCACTTCCTCACCAGAAGCCCTGGAAGTTGCGGCCCGCGAAAATGCCGGGTCGGATAAATCCATTCACGAGCTGCAAGACCTGGTAAAGACCATCGCCCTGAAGGAAAAGATTGAGGAATCGCGGGAGTTTGCCTCAGATGTCGAGACGGCCCTGCACAGCGGTCTGGCCGCGAAAAATCCGGCGATTCGCGATCGAGGCGTGAAAAAGGCGCCCTTTATCGTGCTCATTGGCGCCAATATGCCTTCCATCCTGGCTGAAATCTCTTTCGTCAGCAATCCCAGCGATGAGCGCAAGCTGTTCACCGCGGCTTACCGGCAACGAATCGCGGAGTCTCTATATAAGGGTATCTCCAAGTATGTAAGCGGTTTGAGCGGGATCAAAGTCGCAAGCACAGCAGAGCGCGATCAGACGCGATAGCATTTCAGTCAGCGGCTTCCCTTCCTGGAAACTTTCCGCTTCCACCTGTAGTCTAATTATGTAGCCGAAGTGGGATTCGCCACTCTTCATGAAGATTTCCCGACTAATCCTCGCGATCATGGCCCTCTGCCTGCTGCCCGGTTTGTGCCTTGCGCAGAAGCCAGCATCATCGCCGGGTTCTCCGCTTTTGCCCAAAGAGTTTGCGGGATGGCAGATGACGGGCTCAGCGACCGTCACTAAAGATCCAGCCGTGGCTGACTCCGTGAATTCAGCATTGCTGAATGAATACGGGTTCACCGACTCCGCGACCGCAACCTATAGTCGCGACGACGGCAGAAAGCTTACCGTGCGCGCCGCCCGTTTTTCTGACGCAACCGGCGCATACGGCGCATTCACTTACTACAAACAGCCGCAAATGCTTCGCGAGGAAATTCCCGACCAGGCTTCATCGTGGAATGAGCGAGTGCTCTTTTATCGCAGCAACATTCTGGTGGATGCCGTTTTCCAAAAATTGAGCGCCATGTCGGCGGCGGAATTGCGTGCTTTATCCGCGCAACTTCCGGCGGCCACCGGCAGCGCAGCCGAACTTCCAGCGGTGCCAACCTATCTTCCCAAGAGGTCTTACGTGAGGAATACCGCGAAATACGTGGTAGGGCCCGTAGGACTTGAAAAGATTGACGCACCGTTGTCAGCCGACCTGGTCAACTTTAAAGACGGGGCCGAAGTCGTGCTGGGAAAATACGACACGTTGGAAGGCGAAGCGACGCTGGTGCTGGTCTCCTACCCAACGCCCCAACTCGCGGCGGAGCGTCTGCGAACTATTGACGCCACGCGGCCAACGGGGACTCCCTCCAATACAACAACAGCGTTCTTCGACAAGCGAACCGGACCGATTGTTGCGCTAGTCACAGGCAGCGCTTCGAAACCGGAAGCGCAAGCATTGCTCGACGCGGTGAACTACGAAGCGAATGTCACCTGGAACGAGCGCGCACCGACGCCAAAGGACAACATCGGCAGCGTAGTTGTAAATTCGCTGATTCTCGCTGGCATACTGGGCGGTTTCGCGCTTATTTTCGGAGTGGCTTTTGGGGGTTTCCGCATGGTCCTGAAACGCATGCATCCGGAAAGAGCAATGGCCTTCTCGGAGCAGACCGAGTTCATCTCCCTGCACCTGGATGAGGGCAACCCGCCAGAGCCAAGAAATAGGTAAGTTCTTCAATTAATGGCTCTTATGAGAGTTTTCCGCGATTTATCTCAAAAGTAGTCATTTCGCAGGCATGTTTATATTTTTTGCAAGCACTTGAAAACAAAGGCATTTATCCCCTAAAAATTCCTTGACACTCCGGTTTTTCGGCCCATAAGATTTCGCCAGAAAGTTTTGACGGCATTTACCTCCGTTGGAACTATTCTCCCTTGAAAGAGAAGGTCGCCTTTTGCCGGGCGGCCTTTTCGTTTGCGCGTGAAAACCGATTTTCTGGAGATGATTTTTCGGAGCGATTATTATTAGAATCTCGTTCAAGCCAATTTTTGTGGAGCAAGTTTTTTTACGTGCATAAATCGGCTACGTGTATCTCTTCTGGCGAGGTCATTCGCTTTACGCCTTCTGGAGTGCCAATTACAATCGAGTTCAGGCCGACGTAGCTCAGTTGGTAGAGCAGCCGATTCGTAAACCGCCCTTCAGCATCCGTCCTCGATAAGGTTCAATCAGATAGGCCGTCTAGCGCGGGGTCAAACGGGGTCATTTGGGCGTACTTGGGACCGAAATGTTAGACGAAATGTTAGACAGTTTGTTTGTGGATTTGCAGAAGGTCCGCCAGTACCGCATCGGCATAGCCTTTGAGCGTGAGGACTTCGTTCCGCGTCGTGACGACGTGAGTCGACAGGGAGCCGCGAGTATAAACTGAGCGTGCGAGAGCACCGACGCTCTCCTGAACAGCTTCCACCGCGTCCTCTGCGGTTTTCCTTGTCGACTCTCCTACCCCGCGAGCCTTCAAGATGAAAGTTGCCTTCTGTTTCATTGTAGGGCGCTTCAGATCTTTCTCAATCTTCACGCCGCTCTTCAATACTTCCTCGTCGGGTGCAAGGTGATCGAGCAGTTCGCGTAATACCTCTCGCACCTCTGCCGCAGTACCGCGATACGAAGCTCGCTGCGATTCCGCGAGATCTTGGAGAGCTTGCCGATAGGAAAGCGCAGTCGACGGGATGATCCTCTCTAATGTCGCCAAAATGGCAGCCTCGGTGGCCGTCATAAGCCTAGTCGCTGAACGAGAGCCACCGCCGGTCGCTTTGATCTCGATGCTGGTCTCGATCTCGTTCCGAAGATTATTTAGCTCGCGGATGCGCGTCCGATACGTGGACCTGCGGCTCGTCGTAGACGCCAGTTTTAGAAGGTATTGCGAAATCCGATCGAGTTGCTCGATCTTCGCTTCGTCAATGGAGAGTTCGATTAAGTGCGGACGCACATGGCGAAAGTAGTGTTGCACAGCGTCCTTCGCCTGTTGGCGTGTTTGCGATGTACTGACGAGTTCGCCCTTGCCTCGCCTTAAGAACGCGACGAGTTCGTCCAGCTCATTCCACCAAGTCGCCCATTCTTCCGTTGCTGGGTGGGGAGAAGGCATCAAGTCACGTCGCTTATCGTTTTCGGCGAGGCTTGTTCTTCTCGTCCCCACCCATCCGGTGAGCCACAAGATTGTAGCCAACTGGATTGAGTTTGTACTGCCCGCTACCGATTCTGTCTAGGTATCCGGCATCCTTGGCATTGACAAGTGTGAACGCAGCGTCGGCGGGGAGCCGGAATCCCGCGCTCTTAAAGTACTTTTCTATGTCAGCCTTAGTTATCGCGTTCTGCCGTTCGCTCGCAGGTGCTAACTCGGAAACATAGTAGGCAACAAGCGCTGCCATTTCATTGGCGCTCTTAGGGTTCTTCGCTTCCTTTAGGCTACGAATGTCTTGCACCTGACGGGTATGAGCCGAACCACCGGGGGGCATGGAACCTGATGCGGACGCCGGAACGACAACGGAACCTAGCTGCGGTTGCAGGGGGACAGCTCCAAATCGACCGAGGACGTATTCCAAGACCCTCGTGCGTTGTTCCTCTTGCAGTGGCTTCAGGGCTGCCACAATCACATTCATCGCCTTGAGTTCTGCGTCCCCATCTGTCTCGGGCTGGGCCGTGCCATTCTGCTTTTCATCTTCTGGCATCCGCACCTCGCTTTTCGGTTAGTCAATCTTACCAGACTGAAGTAAGTGGACTAGAGCGAGAAACCAAACCAACGAACAGTTGGAGAGCTTGATCGACGACCTAGCGAAAGCCGTGGAGAATGGAACCCTGAAGGGTGAAAATCATCGGGCGGGGCTGGGCGTGATTTAGCCCCGTACCGGGACCGGGGAAGAGCTAACCCGGCTTTCGCCAAGTTGACAATGCCCTTTCCAAGTCTCCTACGTTGTGGTGTCAGCACGCGTCCAAATATCCTGACGTGAACCCGTGCTTGTATTGCGTCTTTCTCCCCGCCATATATGGCGGCTCCCGAACGCCATCGGATGCCCAGCCGGATACTGGTCGCACTTTTTTGGACCTATCCACAAGGATCAATGGGAGAATGGTCGCCAATCCAAAAGTGAGTGAGGAGCCGGACGGTGACAAAGATCGTCGCTACGCTGCCCGATGGGAAGATCTGCGATTATATCGACCAGAAGATCAGGAATGACACTCCCGAGGAGTACGTCCGGCAGAACATTGAGCGTCGGCTCGTGCTGGAGCTTGGGTACTCGCGTGAGCAGATCGCGGTAGAGTTCCCCGTCAAGATCGGCAGTGGCAAGCACCGGGTCGATCTTGCGATCTTTCCCGAAAGCGTTGCGCACGAGCAAGACAACATTTCCGTCATCATCGAATGCAAGAAGGACAGCGTCGAGCCCTCGTCGAGCAAGGAAGGCACCGACCAGCTCAAGTCGTACATGTCAGCTTGTCCCAACGCCGAGTGGGGAATGTGGACGAACGGGAGATTCAAGGCGGTCTTCCGGCGGGTGGTAGAAGGGCGTCGGGCATCTTGGGAGGAGCCTAATGACATTCCTTCCAAGGGAGGTCCCGTTGAGGAAGTTGACCGACCCACTCGAAAGGCGCTCAAACACGCCGTCGAGGACAACCTCCTTTTCTCGTTCAAGATTTGCCATAACCACATATATGTGACAGACGGCATGCAGAAGCAGCCAGCCTTTTTTGAACTGCTGAAGGTCATTTTTTGCAAGATCCACGACGAGCGAAACGTGCCGAACCCGCTGGAGTTCTACGCAACAGCCAAGGAAAAGACCAGTAACGACGGACGCCTAACGGTCGCGAAACGCATCGGCAAGATATTCGACGCGGTTAAGGGGCGTTACCCAGCGATCTTCGAGAAGAACGACGAAATCAAGCTGAACCCTCGTTCGTTAGCGTACGTGGTCGGCGAACTCCAGCGGTACAGCTTCCTGAAAACGAACATCGACGTGAAGGGCAAGGCATACGAGGAACTGGTCGGAGCAAACCTTCGCGGCGACCGAGGGGAGTTCTTTACGCCGCGCAACGTCCAGCATATGGCGATCAAGATGCTGGACATCAAGCTTGAGGAAAAGGTTCTCGATCCGGCGTGCGGCACCGGTGGCTTCTTGGTCATCGCTATGAACGAGATGATCCGACGCCTCAAAGATGAGACGGAGGCAAGCGGATTCACGCCAGCCGAGATGCGAGATGCGCTGACAGACCGAATCCACGAGGTCGCCCGCAACTGCTTCTTCGGGATAGACATCAACCCCGACTTGGTCAAGGCGACGAAGATGAACATGGTGATGAACAACGACGGGTCGGGCAACATCTTCCGCCAAGACTCTCTGCTGCATCCCCACCAGTGGGAGGGAGATTTCCGCAGGCAGTTCAGCAAGGCTGCGGGAATCGATGCAAGCAGCATGCGTGGACCCGGGGACATCTCCCTGTTCGATGTGATTGCCACCAATCCCCCGTTCGGTTCGAAGCTTCCCATCAAGGATAGCGAGACGCTGAGCCAGTACGACTTGGGGCACGTGTGGCGCAAGGAGGATGGGCTCTGGGAGGCGACCGAGTATTTGCAGTCCTCGCAGCCACCCGAGATTCTGTTCATCGAACGTTGCTGGCAGTTCCTGAAGCCGGGTGGACGCATGGCGATTGTCCTGCCCGACGCGATTCTAGGTGCTCCGGGGCTAGAGTACGTCCGCCAATGGATCATGACGCACTGCCGACTCGTAGCGTCCATCGACCTGCACCCTGACACGTTCCAGCCCGGAAATGGGACGCAGACCTCCGTCATGATTCTCCAGCGCAAGAACGAGGAGGACATGGAGCGGGAAGCGATACAACGGAAGCTTGGCGACTATGAGATCTTCATGGCCCAAGTGATGGCGATGGGGCACGACAAGCGAGGCAACCTGACCTACCAACGGAATGAGGACGGAGAGCTAATACTGAGTCCGGCTGATGACAGGGACCAGACAGAACTATTCGAGCAGACGGCGAACGGGGACGTTACCAAGCGCCCGATTGCCCGCCAGAAGACTCTAGACGACGATTCCCCGGTTGTTGCCACGGAGTTCTTGGATTGGAAGCGCACGGCGGTCTTGGGATGGTGAACGCCGCCCCGCGAAAAACCGCCGCAAGAGCAGCTCCCGCGTCGCTGCCCAAGTTTTCCACGTCCATAAAACTTTCTGAAATCATGGAGGAGGGTCTTCGGTTTGAAGCCGGAGCTTTCAACATCGAAGCGCGTCATGCCGTCGAAACAATGCGCGTGGCTGAGCTTAAGCTAGTGCCGCTCTACGGCTCCAGCGGACTGTGCCACGAGGCACACAGTGCCTTCCGCTTCACGAGGGTCTGGGTCTCCAAGGAACATGGCTATCCGTTCCTCTCAAGCTCGGACATCATTGGGGTACGTCCCGAGGTAGAGTCCTACATCAGCCGGAAGCTCACGAAGAAAGCAAGTCAACTGCTCGTCCAGAAGTGGGACGTTCTCATCTCGCGCTCTGGAACTATCGGGAATGTAGGCTTGGCTTCGGCAAGCATCGCGGGCAAAGCTGTGTCGGAGGATGTCATCAGAGTCCACGCCCCGACCGCCGAAGATGCAGGCTACGTGACAGCCTTCCTGCGCTGCAAATACGGGAGACTCCAGATCGTCCAAGCGACCTACGGCTCCGTTATCAAGCACATCGAGCCGCTCCACTTGCAACGAATCTACATCCCCGATTTCAAGGAACACCGCGCAACACTGGGGAGCAGGATCATACAGGCGTATGAACTGCGGGACGAGGCGAACAAGTTGCTGGATGAGGCGGATTCCAAACTACATGCGCTACTGAAACTCCTGCCGCTTTCCGAACTGCGCCCTCCCGAGAGTGGTCCAGTTACTGTGCGCCAGCGTGCTTCGCGTGTGGCATACCGCTTCGACGCCAGCTTCCACGACCCTATCGCTCAGGCAGCGGAGAAGGCATTGTGGAAAAGCGGTTTGGAGATTGTCAGCTTGAGCGACCCAAGGGTGACCCGTGAAATCAGAGCCGTGACGAAGTTCCGCAAGCGCGTCTACGTCCCAAGAGGGGGAATCCTGATGCTCGGCAGCAAGCAGTTGATGCAAATCGACCCCGTGGACGTCAAACGCCTTGCGAAAGGAGCCCACACGAAAGACCTGCCTGAGATCGCCCTTAAGCGCGGGATGGTCACGGTGAGCTGCTCGGGTACGATTGGCCGCGTTCAAATCATCCCCGCGTACATGGACGGGTGGACCGCAAACCAGCATGCTACGCGGCTTGTCGCTGGCAGCGAAGTTAGTCCAGGGTACCTCTACGCCTGGCTCTCGTCAGATTACGGTCAGCGACTCGTAAAAAGATACTCCTACGGATCGGTCATTTTGGAAATCGACCGAGACATGATCGGCTCGGTTCCCATCCCGCTCCCATCCTGCGATATTCGCGCCAAGATCGGAGACTTAGTGCTCCGAGCAAACGAGCTTCGGGATAGAGCTTGGCGTATGGAGCGAGAAACCATTGAAGAGATAGAGAACCTGATTGAAGGCGGAGTGCGTCGACCAGTAAGTTCGTCTTGACTGACGACTGTCGTCTGCTGGTGCGCACGCGTCCCGTGTTAGTCGAGCAGTCGAATCGGGGTGATAGCGAGGGTGCCACGCAGCCTAATGCGTAACAGCCTCTTGTATACCCATCCTCCCTCGTTACCGAATGTGCGCTTCACTTCGTCTGGCAAGGACCACGTGAAAGACCGCCAGCCGCTCTTGCTCAGCGCCTCTCCCGACAGCAGGATCGTCCACTCAACGCTATTTTCTTTTCTTGTTCCGGCGGTTGTGTCGAACTTGTGTGCAATCCAACCATCTCTGTCCGGCTGGCCGTCCGTCCCCATTCGTACTTGCGCGTAGACAACCGAGGAATCAGGGTTCCCGAGCTTCGCGGAATACTCCACAGTCTTGCATAGGCTCTCATGCAGTTCTGGTCTGTAATCGAGACGGTAGCCACTACCACGGACATAGAGGCACTTGGCCGGTCCGGGCGGGTCGCCAGCGAGTGTCAATGTCGGTGGATTAGGTTCTTGATCATTTACGAGTTCCCAGCCTTCCTGTTGTGGAGACTTTTCAGGAAGGTAATCAAACCGGATTTCCCCGATCCGCTGCCGCTGGAGGATCAATGAAAGCAGGAGTATCGCTGCGGCCATGGTAAGGACAAAACCTGTAGGCACGGTGACGTACAGTGGTTGACTGTGAACCCAGCTAACTACGGACCCTGCTAGGGCAGCGAGAAACGTAAGTCCTGCGAGCCACGGTCTGACAAGTAACCAGACCAAGAACTCCCACGTTATGTGGTCGGTGATGAATCCAGCCACACGCTTCGAAAACCTTTCCCACATAGCTGAGAGTATTGCACGTCGGGAAGTCGGAGTTCTAAACGACGGCTGGTCGCGTAACCTTTCACGTAAACACGGGACTTGAAAGGGTTTCCCGCTCCCGACTCACCCATTCGTCAAGTGGTGCCTGCCAGCCGTTAGGCGGCCGCGAGCTTCACTCCGGATTCAGTCCGGCGTTCAGGTCCTCGAAGTTCCGTCGCTTGTTTTTCCCTTGCTCGCTCCTCGTCGCCCATCGGACGTTCTTCGGCTCGTAGTTTCCGTTGACATCGATGCGGTCGAGCGTATGCTCCGGGCTCGGCTTCCGGCCGACCTCGGCGAGGAACTGCTCGTGCGAGACGAAGAGGAACTTTATCCCTCGGCCGCCGTAGTTCTCCCAGCCGTTGATTTTCGGATTCGTGCATCGAGCGCGGGCAGCCTCGAAGGAACCGTACTCAGGATGCGCGTCTCGCCATCGGCGGTTCTTTTCGCGGAGCTGTTCGTGGTTAGCCTCTCTGTACCGCCGCGCTCTTTCGAGTGCTTCTTCGCGGTTCTTGGCGTACCATTCCCGGCGTCGCGCCAGCATCTTTTCCCGGTTCCTCTCTTCGGAACGACGCTGTAGTTCGCGGTATTTTTCGGGATTCGTCGCACGCGCTTTCCGCATAAACTCACGAATACGAGTTCGGAATGCTTCGCGGTTCGCTTCTCTGTACTTCCGCTCCTTTTCGAGGACCTCCTCGTGGTTGGCCAAGCGAGCAGCGCGTCTCCTCGCGGCGCGGTCGAGTCGTTTTTCTTCCTTCGTCACGCGCACGCCCAGAGGACACGACGCACGTACTCACGCGGGCTCTCCTTCGGAGCCATCAGTTTCGGCTTCGGAGAGTTCGCTTTCGGAGGGTTCGCTTTCGGAGCTTTCGGCTGTGGAGACTTCGGTCCGTATTTCTTCTCCCAGCATTCCGGGCAAATGCGCTTCAGCCGTTCGAGCTTCGTTCCGCAGGAGCAGAGCCTCGCTGGTTTATCTGTCGCCTTCGCACCTTCCTTCTTCGTCTGCTTGCGCTCGAAGGCAAGAGGCTTCTCGCCGGTGAGGTTCTCCCAGCATCGGTTCAGACGCCAGAGAGTCTGGCGAACGTGGCGCGGGTCCGTTCCGATGACGGCTCCCACCGAAACGGAATCGCATCCCACTCGGTAATAGAGAAAAGCTATGGCGGTCGCGACCGCAACCGCGCTCCGCGAAAACCGGAGAGTGGTGTCAACGGCTTTTATCTCGACTTCGAGTTCCGAAAGGCGCTTCGCTCTGTACGGATGCTCCGTCGCGAGGTTCTTCAGCGAGACGTATTCCCGGCAGAGGGAGTCGAGGACGGGAACGAACTTGCGGGTCTTCGCGATGATGACTCCCTGCGCGATGTTCAGTCGATGAATCGGCGCGAGGTCCGGCGGGTAAGAGAGTTCTCTGCGTTGTTTTTTAGAGAAGGCACGGTTCTCGGCGAACTCGATGAGGAGCCGCTGCATTTTCTCGAAGTCCATTACCCAGCTTGGAACTTCGAGGCGTCGCAGTCTACCAGAGCCGTCAGCTTCCGAGGACTGTTCGACTTGGCAACGCGTATAGTCCTCGAAGGCGATTCCCGGACTCGACCACTCTCCGTCGTTTCCGAGAGTCGCGGAGACGGGATTCTGGAGAAAGCTATCTTCGAACTGGGTTTCGTTTCGAACCGCGAAGCTCATTCAGCCATTCCCCTTGAGAAAGTTCTCGGCCGGAGTCATCGCCGCTCTCGCTTCCGGCGCTCGCTTCGATGGACGAGCGCGACATGGAAGCAAGGTCCACCCGGCTCTTCCGGCCGAATCTTTTACCGCTTCGGAAGGTTTAACGCCTTCGCTGCGCGGAAGAACAAGCGCGGACCCAAGACCTTTAGGAGTTCACGCCGTTCTGTTTTCTTCCAAAGTTCACGGAACCGCTCCAGAGCGCTCGGCATTTCGATGAGTTCGCCTTGCGGACCGAAGAGGCGGTTCATAGTCCCTCTTCGTGGAGCATCTTCAGCGTTGCCTGAACCTCGTCGCGCATAATCTCTCGGCCGAGCGCTTCGACCGCAAGTTGGTTCCGCGCATCGACCCACGCGGCGTGCTCCGCGTGCGTGCGGCCGCGAACTTCGAGTTCGCCTTTCGCGTTCCGGATAATCTCGAACGACGGAGCGTTCCGCAGGATTTCGACTTCGATTTCCTTCGCTCGCTTCTGGAGGACCTTCCACTCGTCCATCGAGGTCGTGGCGCTCCAGCGGTTCAGCGCGTAATCGAGCGAGCGAGCCTGAACCGAGGTCCCGCTCGGGTACGCCGGGTTGGTCACGACGGAAACGTCGAAGAGGTTTACGTCGGTCAGCGTCCGGATGACTTTTCCGCCTCGGCCTTCGACCTTCGCGCCGCCTTCGTTTACCGCGAAAGCGAACGAGCACTCGTTCACGTCTCCGCGTTTAATCGAGGAATAGAGGTCTCGATGCAGGCTCTGGTTTTTATCGAGCTTGCAGAGGAAGCGAAGTCCGGTCGGCGAGTCCGAGAGGACGAGAGTCCCCGAACTTACTCGGCCAAGAACTTTATCGGCCGAATGGTTGAACAAGCACTTCACGTCCTGCTTCTGTTCGAGCGCTCGCTTGAAAGCTCCGGGCGCGATGCGCTCCGTGAAGCCTCCGAGGTCTCGCGAGTCAGAGTTGTACGCGGCCGCCGTGCCAGTGATTTCGAAGCGCGACTCGTCCTGCACACTTCGCAGGCTCGCGGTAAGAGAACGTCTCTCGATAGTTGCCATTTGATTTTTCCTTGGGGACGAGGAGGCTGGAGTTCGCGCAGAGTGCTGGTATTCACGCGGCGCGTGCTGTTTCACTCCTCGCCAACCTATCCGGGAAGTGTTCCGCCAAAGTTTGTAAGAGGCTCGACCCTCTCCGTCTTAGGGAGCCTCGGTTCGTTCTCGGAGGGCAGACTCTACGAAGTCTTACGGAGCCGAGAAGCTCGTTAGATTTTTGAAGAGGCTCGACCGTCTCCGCCATCGGGAGCCTCGGTTCGTTCTCGGTGGGCAGCTTATGTCGTAAGCTTGCGGAGCCGAGAAGCTTGTTAGACGACAGCCATCCCCGGCTTCTGTCCGCGCTCGACCGCGAGACGAACTTCGAGGTCCGCCTTCTTCTTCGCTCGCCAGTTCTCCGTCGCCTTGATGAACTGGTCGACGATTTCCTGCGGCGTATCTTTCTCCGGTCCGCGATACCACGTGAACTCGGAAGCGATTTGCTTGACGATGCAGGGAGCGCCTTCGTTCAGCATTCCGTTCGGATGCGAGCGGACTGACCAGAGAACAGTCTGAGTGAATGGCGCGACGGTATGGACGGAACCGAGGAGCGCGTCCGGGATTCCGGGGACTGAGTTCGCCGCGTCGTCCGAAACCTGTTCGCACATTCCGGCTTCGAGCATCGTCGCGATAGCGTTATCGTTGAGAGGGACGTGCGAAATCGTCCCCGCTTTTTTTCCTGCCAACCAACGTACCTTCATGATGGTCTCCGTTCACTTGCACTCGCTCAGCGCGAGCAGGCTCCGGCGAAGATAGACGCCGGTCTATACGTCGTACTCTCGGTCGTAGCGAAGCTCGGCTCCCGTCCACGTGTCGATGTACGGAGAGACCGGAGGCTTCTTCGCTCGCTCCCGAAGGAGCGCGAGTTCGGCCATCTTCAGTTCGTACTCCTCGTCGAGGAGCCGGAGGAGATAGGCGCGGAGCCAGTTCATACTCCGCACTCCTTCGCGATGACGGCCAGTTCCTCCGACGTCAGCGGACGACCGAGTTCGCGAGCGCGAGCCGAGATGCGGTCGCAGTAAGCATCGTTCCGCTTCTGCAGAGCTTCGCGGTTCCGGAGATAACCGGCGTCCGGACCTCCCCATTCTTTAGGCGAGGGGTTGTGGTTGATGAGGCTGGTCTGGTTCGGAGAATAGGTGACTCCGCTTCCGAATCCCTCGATGGGTGTGAAAATATCCTTGCTCATTTCGTTCCTTCCTTTCCGGCTTCGAGGAGCGCCTTCGCGTCCTTCAGCCACTGCTCTCTCATCAGGTTTCGCTTTCCGGTCGTCGCTCGTTCCTGCTCAAGCGCCTTCTCGTTTTCCTCCACCATCTCCGCGAGCTTCACTTTCTGGAGCTTCGTCTTCGCGATGCTCTGGGAGGTTTTCCATCCCTGCTTTTCCCAGCCCGCGTCGATTTCGTTGAGCGCGTCTCGCAGGAGACCTCGAACGACGTCCGGTATTCCGGTCGCGCCCGGAACGTCAGCGAGAACCTGAAGCCTCGCGAGGAGGAGGTCCGAAACCCAGACCACGAGGCGATTCGGAACCGGCGAGTTCTCGTCCTCGAAACTGTCAGCGATTCGCTTCGCCTGCTCTGGCGTACATCCGGCTCGAAGAGCCTGCTCGACTATCTTTTCCCTGTTTACGGACATTCGTGCTGTCCTCCAGCACTCCCGAGTGCTGTGACGCCTCCTCGCGATGGAGGGGCGAACTGAAGGCGAAAGGGACTTCGAACTCGCAGGAAGGGAGGGGAAAGTCTGGCGGAGGGAGGGGCGAAATCGCGGGAATGGCTACCCGTAAGTCGATGAAAACGCTAAATCTATTTCGCGGAAATGCGTCGATTTGCGGGCGGCGTTCGAGGAAAGGCTTCGACAATCAAAAGTACCCTCCCTATCCGGTAGAAAACAAAGGACTTAATATTTAATAGCCTCGTTTCGCACGTATAAGTCTCGTGTTTTCAACAGTTTGCAGGCATCCACGTCTCGAAGGGACAGGAGCGAGGCTCGCTCGTTCCGGTATAGAGAAGTAATAGGAGGAGGTCTCGCCGGGGTTCTATTCCTTACGCCTGCCCGTCTACGGCCGCCTGTTTGAGGCTTCCAGCGAGCGGGTCCTCTCGTATAGGGTTCGGAGGCTCAGGCTTCTTATAGCGGGCTCTCTCGGGGTTTCAGGCTTTGGGAGTTCGGTTCTCTCTGCCAGCGGTTTTCGAGGTTCGAGAGTTCGCGTGCGGAAAACGGACTTGATGCGCTCGGCGCGTTCGGCGTTCGTCATAGGAGTTTCAGGAGTTCGTCAGGGTCGGCATCGAGAACGTCCGCCAGCAGTTCGTTCACGCGCTCGGTATTCGGCGCGGGCGAGGAAAAGAGTTTCGGCTTTGAGGCGATAGGCGCGTGCAGGTATTCTCTGCCATCAGGCAAGGTCGTCGGCGCGTAATCGTATTGCTTCCCGTCTCCCTCGTCAGGCGTGTGGTGGTTCGCGCAGAGCGAGACGAGATTCGGCCAGAAGATTCTTAGGTCGGGACGTTCGTTCGGGGAAATCAGATGGTGGACTAACTCGGCCGGAGCGTAACAGCGGTTCCCGTCATCGATGGCTTGGCAGATGGGATTCGCTCTCCGGAAAGCCTGAGAGACCAGCCGCCAGTCCCAGCCTCGCTCGAACTTCGTCGCCGGGTCGTTCGCTCCGCGTCTCCGAATCATTTTCCGAAGTCCTAAGCTCGCCGGACGTTCGTCGCGAACACGGTTCCGTTCGAGTTCTCTGCGACGTCGAACTTTACCTCGGTTCCGGGAGCGAGGTTCGTGTCCGAGGCGAGGCTGAAGACGAGCGGGTTCGTAACGTCCGCGCTCTGCTGGCCATAGATGCTCTGGAGTGCTTCGACGCGTCCGGGCGCGAGGACGTACCCTCTAACATCGTGGTCACCGGGTTGGGGAATCATCTTTTCTCTCCTTCTTCCGAACGTCTCGAACCCTACCTGCTTCTCGTCCATCGCGTTCGAGCTTCTTGTACCTCGTCGAGACTGTCCGGGCAGCGCGAGGGAGTGGAATGGTCTGGTAGGTTCCTGCTTTTAGCGAAGGGAAGTTCATCGCGGCGCTCCGCCATCGCCGGTTAGTGTTCCGCTTTCATTCGGGATTGATTCCCTCGTTCAAGTTCTTAAAGTTCCACTCTTCTCTCGGCCTTCGGTTCGCGTTCTGCTCCGAAGGCGTACTCCATTTCACGTTACCCGGTCGATAGTGGTCGTTAACCTCGATGCGGTCCAGCGTATATTCCGGACCCGGCTTCGGTCCGACCTCGTTCAGGAACTGCTCGAACGAGACGAAGCAGAAGAGGATTCCTCGGCCGCCATAGTTCGCGTAGTCTTTTCGCTTCCGGTTCCGGCATCTCGTCTTGGCGTAGTGATAAGCCTTCCACTCCGGCGAGGAGTGCGCTCGGCCTCCGCAGGTGCGCTGGAAGTTATGCCGCTCTCGAAATCTTGGGAACCGGCCGTTCTTCGCGGGTCCTACCGGCTCGTTACATCCGCACGCGCATCGCGGTCGCCATTCGAGTCCGAGGAACTTCGCGTTCTCCTCGGCGCTTTTCAGGTCATCGGCTCTTCGCTGCGCTTCTCTTCTGCTGGCGTCCTGCTCGGCGCTGCGCTCGATTTCGAGCAGGCGAAGGTCTTGCTCTACGACCGCGCCGATTTCCTCGATTCTCTTTCGGAGTTCGAGGTCCTCGTTCGTTTCCTGAATCCGAGAAGTCGATTCCATCGGAGAGGTCCTCGTAAAGGCTGGCGCAAGGGGCGATGTTCATCGGCGGAACTCAACCGTCTCAGCCGTCGTGGTCAGCCGTCCGGAGTTCGTATTCCGAACCGCGCCGTAATCTGGAACCAACTTCACCAGCGTCAGGTCGTTCCGCTCGGCGAGCATCGTCTGCGCGAGCATCTCGAACTCGAACAACTCAATCGTCCCTCGGGAGTTGTTTATCAAGCAGAACGGACCGTCGCCACGGCGCGTATGGTAGGGAAAGCGATACCTCGCCGCTCGCTGGTACGGACTCTCGATTTGTTTTCTCGCTTCCATCTCACACACTCAGTTCCTGAATCGCGCTAACGAGAAGCTCGCGAGGGAAAGTCGGATAGGAGACCGCCGGACGAATGCAGTCCTCCGGATTCTCCGGGTCGAACGCCGGTCCCGCATCGTCAACCGCCTGCAGGAACTTCTCCAGCTTCTGAACTACTGAATCCCGCGTTTCGAACGTCATAAAAAATCCTCCAGCCACTATGTCCGAACGGTGTTACCGGTTCTTTTGCTTCCACTCGGCGTGCGCCTTCGCATACTCTCTAATGTCATCCTCGGCTTCGCGGAGGAATACCGGCCACGGATGGTCTAAGCCGGAGACCGGAGGACGGCGCTCCTCAGCCCAATCCTCTACCGCATCCAGAACCGCATCTACGCCGTACTCCTTTACTGCTCTTCGAACCTTCGCCTCGGTCTCTCCATAAAGAACCCAGCCAGAGGTTGCACTCCCGCCCTCCTTAGCTCTTTTCAGGAACTCATCCCACTGGTTGTCTTTAAGAGAAGAAGGTACCCGAGGGACAGCCGCCCGGCCATCCGTCCGTTCGCTTTCGGATTTCGTTATGGAGGGCTGGATGGTAGCTTTCTGGTTTAGGCTTTCTTTTCCAAGCTCACTGAAAGAGCTTGTTACGGGATTTTCCGTGACGGTCGTTACGGAACTTTCCGTGACGGTGGTTACGGGGTTGTCCGTGACGGTAGGCTTCTCCGTCGCGGACTCTTCCGTAACGGTCTTCCGTTTTTCCGTCGCGGGATTTTCCGTGACGGAGGACTTCTTCTCATGGATGCGGTCCCCGAGAAAGTCGAGGAGACGAGTCGGCTCGCCTTCGAAGGTAACGCCTGTGGATTCCAGAATCTTTCGAACGTTTATCCGTTCAAGAGGACGAGGAGCGCGTCCTCGCTTCAGCGGCCGTCCGGTCCTTTCATCGTACTTCGGAGCCGGGCAGGAACCCGGATGGGCAGCCACGAACTCTTCGTGCGTCAGAACGCGGTACTCGTTCGACGTAAAGTTCCCGTCGCTCTTTCGGCGTAGCCCGGAGTGCGTCGGGATGATCCAGCCTTCGCGTTCGAGTTCTGTGAGAGCGGAGCGTTCGGAATCTGGGCTCCGGTCATTCCAGTTCGCGAGCTTCCCAGCGGGAGCCCAGCATATTCGGTCCGGGTTCTTCGCGACCATCGCGCACATCGCGTCGTAGGTCTTGAACGCCGCGATACTTAGATGGCGGCGCGGTACGCAGGTTATTTTTTCGGGCTTAATATCGCCGGTGGGCTTGCTCACGAGGGTTCTCCCTTTCGCCGTCCAGTTTTTCCTGTTCCGTCTTGCGGAGGAACATCGGTTCCCCGGCTCGGAACTCTATTTCGACCGTGCCGTACGTCTTGGCACGCTCGATTCCTTCGAGCATCCGGTCGAGCTTCTTCAGCAGTGCGTCTCTCGTCATCTGCGTCTCCTCCTCTAAGTCGTTCAGTTCACCGCGCTCAGCGCGTGCTCGCATGCATCGCACGGTCGAACTTCTCCTCTCAAGATGTCCGGCGGTACGAGTCCCTTCGCGAGATTCTCGGGTACGCCCTCGTCGTACTTATCGTTAAACAGAATGTAGGTCGGCCAGTTACAGCAAGGGCAGAGGTACTCGATTCGAAGCGGTCTCCAATGACCGCCCTCGTCCTCGTACGGTTCGAGGTGAATAACTTTTGTGAAGCGAACCTGCACGTCCTCCATCATCGTGTCCGTCCTTTCTTCGGAGCTTCCAGTGTTCCTGCGAACCACTGCTCGACCTCGCGGCGCTCGAAACGAACGTAGCGACCGACGCGATGGGCGGGCAGCGGATTCTTCGAGCGCCTCCGCGACTTCTCGTGGACCCATCCGACCGAGACTTGGAAAAGCTGCGCGACTTGTTCGGGAGTGAGGATTTCGATGGTGTCAGCCACGAAGCGCCTCCTCGTGTGTCGGTAAAGGGAGACTGCGGAGACGAGGAACACCGCCGACCTTCGGTCCGGAATAGATTCCGGAGAAGTTCAGACTCCGGTCGCGGTTGATGCGGGCGAAGCGCGAGTTCTTCCGCGCCGCCCTCCGGAGTATCATCCGGTCGAGAGCGCGTCTCGCCGACGCCTGTCCCTTCGCGGACTGACGGTAGCGCCTCTGACGTTCGGCCGCGTCACGCTTCTTTTTCTCGGCCGGACACACTTCTGCGACTTCGTGGTCTTGGGAGCCAATCATCCCGAACTAACTCCGCCCGGAAGTTCCGGGAAAGTGTCTCGGTTGATTGTTAGGAAGGACTCGTCTGTTACCGCGAGAGCGGGCCGCCGAACGCCCTATCGCTAAAGCTCTCCTCCTGCGACGCCATCTAATATAACCCGAAAGACCGCGCCAATCAAGGGTTTTCGCGGGCTGACCTTAGTAAGTAGCGACACTCCGGACATCCACGCTATGCTGCCGTCGTGCAGCGAGGCTCGATTTACAAGAAGCACGGAGCGTGGCACGTCGTCTATCGCGTCACGGAAATCGGCGCAAACGGGGAGCCGGTCCGGAAACAGAAGACGGAGAGGCTGGGCCCTGTCGAGAACGGCTCGCGAACTCCTCCGGACTATATCCTCGTGGAGGCTCAGAAGAAGCTTGCTCCGGTCAACCTTGGAACATCTACTCCCGAGGGCTCGATTACGGTAGCTGATTTCGCGCAGCGGTTCTTCCTTCCAACCGTCAGTCCCCCTCGTCGGAAGCCTTCGACAAAGAAGTTCTATGCGGACCTCCTGAAGAACCACGTCGAGCCGCTCCTCGGAGAACTTCGACTCCAGCAGGTAACGACGCGAGACGTTCAGCGCATGCTCGATGCTCGCCGCCATCTTTCGAAGCAGTCCGTTCTCCGGATTAAGACTGGCGCGAGCGCGATACTCTCGACAGCTATCAGGATGGGGTTCCTCAACGGACCGAACGCAGCTCGCGAAGCACGTGCGGAGGGAAAGCGGACGAACCCTGAGCAGCACGCGCACACGCTCGCCGAGGTCTTTGTGATAATGAAGAAACTACAGGAACCGGCGCGTACCGTCGTCGCGACGGCAGCCTTCTCCGGACTCCGCGAGAGCGAGATCCGAGGTCTTCGCTGGGAGGATTACGACGGCGAGTTCCTCCATGTTCGCCGTTCGGTATGGCGGACCTTCGAAGGCGAGACGAAGACGCCGGAGTCGCAGAACGCGGTTCCAGTCATCGAACCGCTGCGGAAGATTCTCGATGCTCACCGCCGAAGGGACGGAGTCGCAAAGTGGATTTTCTCCGGCGAGAAGATGGGACGACCTCTCCATCTCGATAATCTCTCGCGCCGCGTCATTCGTCCGGCGGTCGGGGACCTATGGCACGGATGGCACGCCTTCCGGCGCGGACTCGCGACCGTGCTTTTCGAAATCGGAACGCCAGCCGAAATCGCCAGCAAGATTCTTCGCCACGCGAACGTCGCCGTGACGCAAGAGCATTACCTGATGTTAGAATCTCGAAAGCATGGACGCGCCGCCATGCGCAAGCTCGGTTCAAAAGTTAGACGAATGTTAGACGCTAAAACGAGCCGACCTCGCTCAAGGCCGCGTTAATAGCGAACAAGCCGACGTAGCTCAGTTGGTAGAGCAGCCGATTCGTAATCGGCAGGTCAGCGGTTCAAGTCCGCTCGTCGGCTCCAGTTTTTTCAGCAGCTTAGAGATTAGTTCACCGCAACCTGCTGCACATCTGCTGCACGAGCAATTTTTTCTTCCAGCCGCTTCATCGCTTCCTTCACCATGCTCGGTACCGTCTTGATGTAGCTTCTCTGGGTGGTCTTCACGTCTTCATGACGCAGAATTGCTTGAATCACTTTGTCCGATATGCCGAGTTGGTGAAGGTTTGTTGCTAAACCTCGACGATAAGCGTGCCAGCCTTTCCAATTCAACCCGTTTGCTTTTAGAACAGGTTTAATTACTCGGTCGGCTAGATTATCGAGGTCGAGCGCTCCCCCGATGGTGTTCGGGAACATCCAGCCACTTGCAATCTCAGGCTTGATGGTATCGAGGATGCCCCGTAAAGGTTCGATGATCGGTACGACGCCGGGATCATCATCATCCTCATGTGTCTTGGTCTCATCATTGAGATGATTCCGCCACACAGAGCGTCGGATGTTGAGAATATCCCCAGCATCATCCTCCCACCATTGTCCTCGGATTTCGCCCTGTCTAAGACCAGCAAAAGCAGCCACTCCGATTGCGGCCCGGACAGTACACTGACTAATCCCCGGCGTATAAGGGCCATCATCGGTATTAATGACAATCGGCGCATGTCCAGAGAAAAGCTCCAGATGCTTTTCGACTTCCTCAAGAGTGTACGCAGGCCGTTTGCGTCCATGCTTCTTTCCTTTTGGGATAGACACTCCCGTCATCGGATTAGCACCGTCATAGATGCCCTTACGCTTTGCAAATGTGAACATACCGGAAAGGGTAACCTTGATGTGCTTGTACGTGCCGTGTGCTAAATCGTCAGCATCTTTTTTGTTTGCAGCCTCGATTTCGGCCATTAGATTTTCCCCATCGACGGTTACGAAATCCCGCACTCTGCCATTGATTCGGGGTTTAATATGGCATCGCCACGAGTCCTTGTACCCTTTTATCGTTGATGGTTTCAATCTTCCTGTGATAGTGGGAAGGTAAACGTCGTCAAAGAAGGTCACGATAGTAATTCCTGTATCTGCCAAATGCGCAGTTCGGTTTACTCGATCCATAAACTTCTTCTTCAGAGGAATCACTTCCGTCCTCTTTGGATAATCCTGTGTGCTTGCCAGTCTATGCGCCACCGGATTTTTGTTGCCATTCTCTCGGTACCTAACGAACCAAGCACCGTGGTTTTTGTACAAACTGCCCTCTTGATTTCTACGTCGCTGTATCTTCATTCAATGTTCCTCCATTTTGTGAAGACCCAGCCCTGCGTGTTGTTGTGTTTTTAGCGAGCACGACGTTCAAGCCAAGCGTTCATCTCAGGAGAGCCCCAGCGATACCGTCGATGCTTCCCAAGTCGGAAAACCGGGATCGGGTCATGAGTGCGACACTGCTTGCTCTGGTCGATCACCCACGACTCTTTAACCTTGAGCCGTTGTGCCAGTTCAGCGGATGTTAGCACTTCGTAACCACACTTGGTATCAATAGAATCTCGTTCTTTCGTTAAACTCTTTCATTTTTATTTCCATGCTGGCTGACCGTGCTAGTGTGTGTTACGAATGGCGCACAAGGACATCGACCTCACGAATCCGAATCTCGGGGCGTCGCTTTTAAGTCACGCCAAAGGCGAACTCCCTATAGATGTATGGCTGGTGTATTTCTGGCAACACAGCACTGAATGGAAGCCTGTTCTTGCTTGGTGTGTTGACCCAAAGCATCCAGATGGTGCTCCCATCGATCCCCAGCGGGCCGTCGATGAAGCGGAGCCATTGATCGTTGAAGTTATCAGGCATCTAATGTCGAATGCTCCCGAGGAGGCTCTTGACGCAGCCAGACGTGCAATCGCAATTCTCGTTCACGGTTCATCGGAATATCAGTTGAAGCCCGGTCAGGCTAGTTCTATGAGGCATCAGGCCGTCCGAGCCTATATCCTCCGCAAGTTCAGTAAAGACCAGAAGAAATCGAGCTGGCCACAGTTGGCGGACAGATTGTTCAACGAGAATGGCAAATGTACTCGCTGCGGTAGCGCCCGGCACCAGTACACGGATAACATTAGCGGCCGGTGCATCAAGGCTCTCACGACTGCTGTCAATCGTCTTCATGCCGCAATGAAGGATGATGGAATTCCAATCTAAGAACAATCCCCACAGAATTAATCGTTTTCTGTCTCCACACAGTATTTAGCTATTTCTATGGGGATTGGCGTACTCATTTCACCTCGCTACCTTGAATTTGAAAGAGTTATCAACTGAGCGGCGAATTCTGGAAAAACATGCCGATGATGCCAGTGGGGGAGATATGAAAACACAAGCAGCATTCGTAAAGAGCGTAGTTCCGGATGTAACCCCAAACATTCCAATATCAAAGGAGGGAAAGAAATCAGCGGGAAAGGTACGTACTGAACAAAATGTTCAGTTGGTCGTATCACAGCCCGCTACTGATGTGCTCAGTTTTCTTGACGAAGCCAAAAGCGTACTCATGGAGTTCTTGCCGCCCGATCATGATTACTGGGCGGCCCTCGCTCCTGAAGATCGGGAGGAATTGAGAAGGTCTCTGAGGGGGCTCGACCGTGAGGGATTTCGTGGGGTTCACGTCTTTAAGTCCCCAGAAGACTTGGAGGGGCTTGAGATTGAACGACAGCCCATGTGGACGAACCGTCGAAGCGAGCACGGGCCGTTCGACATTATCGGCGATGTTCACGGCTGCTTTGACGAACTTTGCGAATTGCTCAGAGCCCTCAATTATTCAGTTGAGATCGACAACAGCGCATATAGGGTTACCCCGCCTCAAGGGCGGAAGCTTATTTTTGTTGGTGATCTGGTCGACCGTGGCCCCAAGATCGTTGAAGTACTGCGTCTAGCGATGGGCGTGGTTGCATCTGGCGAAGGATTTTGTGTTCCCGGCAATCACGATATGAAACTGTTGCAGAAGCTCCGTGGCAAAGATGTGAAGATGGCACACGGACTTTCTGACTCGGTGGCGCAACTAGATACGCAATCACCTGAATTCAAGGTCAAAGTGGGTGAGTTTCTTGACAGCCTAATCAGCCACTACGTCCTAGACGATGGCAAGTTGGTTGTTGCGCATGCAGGAATGAAGGAAGAAATGCAGGGCGAGGGTCGGGCGCAGTTCGTTCATTTGCACTATTTGGAGAAACCACAGGGGAAACGGATGAGTTCGGGCTTCCAGTGCGTTACAACTGGGCCGCAGATTATCGAGGCAAGGCAATGGTTGTGTATGGGCATACTCCCGTGGCAGAGCCGCAATGGCTAAATCGAACGATCAACATTGACACAGGATGCGTATTTGGCGGGAAGCTCACGGCGCTTCGCTACCCAGAAAAGGAATTGGTATCCGTCGCCGCACAACGAACATACTATGAGCCTGCGAAACCGCTCACAGCGCCCTCTACATCCACCGGACTCTCGCAGCAACAGGAATACGAAGATGTACTGGAGATCGAAGATGTCATAGGCAAGCGCATTATCGAGACTCGCATGCACGGAAATCTTACTGTTCGTGAGGAAAATGCGATAGCCGCTCTCGAAGTGATGAGTCGTTTTGCAACGAACCCCAAATGGCTTATCTATTTGCCCCCTACGATGTCGCCGAGTGAAACAACCAGCGAACCGGGACTGTTGGAGCATCCGGCAGAAGCATTTGCCTACTATCGAAAAGAGCATGTCGATAAAGTCATCTGCGAACAGAAACACATGGGCTCCCGAGCCGTGGTGATTGTGTGCCGCACCAGAGAAACCGCTCTTAAAAGATTCGGTGTGGTACAGGACGAAATCGGAGTTTGTTACACGAGAACGGGCAGACGTTTCTTCAACGATGATGTGTTGGAAAGAGATTTCCTGTCTCGTGTCCAATCAGCGGTCACAAAAGCAGGTCTTTGGGATGAGCTTTCGATGGACTGGATTTGTATTGATGCCGAACTGATGCCGTGGTCGTCAAAGGCACAGGACTTGCTCAAGCAACAATATGCGCCGACTGGCGCTGCTGCCAGAGTTGGGCTGGCTGCCTCGGTTTCCGCACTCAAGCTTGCGAGTGAGCGTGTGCCAGACACAGCCGAGTTGCTCGCACGCCATCAACAGCGGAGCGAAATGGCTGAGCAATACGTCGAAGCTTATCGCCACTACTGCTGGCCGGTTCATTCGCTGGCTGACCTAAAACTCGCTCCGTTTCACATTTTGGCGACCGAAGGTAGCGTGCATTCCGAGAAGGATCACAGTTGGCATATGGATATGGCATCGAGGTTGGCTGCCGCCGAACCAGAATTACTTTTGAGCACTCCATGGAGGGTAGTTGATCTTAAGGACGAAACTAGCCGGAAGGAAAGCATCGCTTGGTGGGAAGAACTAACTGGAAAGGGCGGCGAGGGAATGGTCGTAAAGCCTATGCAGTTCCTCACTCGAAATCGCCGAGGTTTGATTCAGCCAGCTATCAAATGTCGTGGTCGTGAGTACCTTCGCATAATTTACGGCCCGGAATACACAGCCCCCGAAAATCTCGAACGCCTCCGTGCTAGGGGATTAGGAACGAAGAGGTCACTGGCATTGCGGGAATTTGCTCTCGGACTCGAATCTCTACAACGATTCGTGGAACGTGAACCACTACGGCGTGTCCATGAATGTGTTTTCGGCGTGTTGGCACTGGAGAGCGAACCGGTTGATCCAAGACTGTAAATTGTGAATGCAGGAGCGGTAAAAATGAAATCCATTCAACAATTGTTCCCACCTGTAAATGACTTGCTGACCCTTCCAGAAGAGCAAGTTGCTCCGATATTGTTGGAATACCTCCAACAGTTCAGCGACAACATTAACCGTTGCAATCTAACGCTTCACAGTGGCGACTTTGTGGAGACAGATTTTGCGGATTGATTCTGCGAAACTGATTGGTTTCCCTACCTGACGACAACGATGTAGGTGAACGAGCCCACGAGTATAAGGATCGCAGCAATCAGTGTGATCCACTTCGTGATAACGTAAGTCGGCTCACCTTTGCGAACTCGATCCCAGTTTGCTTTTAATATTTTTTGTGAGTTGCTTACCAGACTGCCGGTGTGCTCTCGTAGCGTCACCCAGTTTGGCGTGTCGCTCTCAAATACTTTGACGATGACGTCCAGAGCGTCGAATAGATTCTTCGTTTCTTTCTTTTCTTCCTTACGGCTTTCCGTTGGGTTGAGCCTCAGCCTGATTCTCACGACGGTTTCGTGCATTCCCACGAAGTCCTTTTTAATGCGATCCCAAAGCTGCTGCTCTGTATAGTTCTTCTGAGTGATTGATGTTCCATGCGCACCGGTGACATGGGCGACAAGCGTCGAGATGTCGTTACGCAGGGCATCAATCCATGCCTGACGGAACGCCGAGACGGACTGCTCTTTATTGACGATCAGACTGATGAAGGCGACGAATCCGCCGATGACAGCAGCAACGAGAGCACCCACGGCCACAATTAGTGCAGCGATTGCTTCCTTGGATGACAAGTCTAGGTGCATTTCGTAGAGCATTGTACTCTCGTCTCACGGGCTATCTGGCACCGACCCTATAATCGGGCCGTCGTCGTGCTTTAAGGGCTTCGATAACTTCGAAAATGATGACGACTATCCTTTTTTGGACTACGTGACGACTGCGTGAGCGGGTGCTGATACCGAGGTATCTTTCGGAGGATGCAACTCAAAGATGCGAGGAGCCGCCGTCCTCGTTTCCATTACGGCGGTAATGAGAAGGATGACGCTTATGGCCATTACACTGTTGCCATGGTGACATTCTTAAATTGTCCTCCAAATCCAACCTCTGCTGAAACGTTTGAACGTTGCTGCGAAGAGTACGAAGAGCTCTTCTTTGCTTCGGCATTTTGCTGGTGGCCCAGAGGTACACTTCGGAATTCTTTCTTCGGTACACTCGACTCGATAACTGCCGTCTTTGGGCCGCTCCAGTGCGAAGATGCGAGAGTAGGATTCAGAAAACTTAAGGACACCATGGAAGCCGAGGGTAGGCAAGTTCATGTACACGAATTTCAGCAGCCTGAATTCCATCCGAAACTCTACATTTTCTGTAGAAGCGATAAAAGCAAAGCACTGATTATTGGAAGCTCAAACTTCACGAACCGAGCGTTTAACCAAAATGAGGAATTGGATGTTTTGCTGGAAGGAAAATTGGAAGGATCACAGTTCGATAGTTTACGCCAACGATTCAAGGATTGGATGCGTGACAGCAGGTGCTTAACAGGACAGTGCCCTTCGAAGTAGGCATCGAGGCAGGCCAAAATACACGAAGACCAGCCGTCCTGAAATCGGCTGCTCAAGCTGCTGCACGAACTGCTGCACAATAGCTTCCCAGAACGCTCAAAAACACCCAAAAATCACCTCAAAGCACTATTACTTCACAACAACATACGCAGGGTTGAGTCTTTTCGTAATCGGCAGGTCAGCGGTTCAAGTCCGCTCGTCGGCTCCAGTCATCCTTGCCCACCTCCGCACATCTTTTTGCCATCTAAGCTGGCCATGCGATGCGAAATTTTTTTCCGGCTTTTTTTCAGGGGATTACTGTCTCTTCTTCTTGTCCTTGCCGGCTGCGGAGGAGGGTCGCCTGTAACTGCGGGAAGTGGCGGCATGGGCGGTGGCGGTGGCGGAGGAGGAGGCGCTTCTCAGCGGGCATTCGGTCATGTGTTTCTTCTGGTTGAGGAGAACCACGGATTCTCTTCCGTCGTTGGCAATGCTGATATGCCTTATCTGAACAGCCTTGCGGCGCAGTACGGACTGGCCACGCAGTACTTCGCCAATACTCACCCATCCATCGGCAACTACTTCATGCTGACTACCGGCCAGATCGTAACCAACAACGACTCCTTCACGGGCGTGGTTTCTGACGACAATGTGGTCCGCGAATTCAATAACGCGGGCATCTCCTGGAAATCGTACGCTGAAAGCCTGCCCAGGGCCGGTTATACCGGCGGGAACATGGGCAACTATCTTCGGCGCCACAATCCATTTTCATTTTTCTCCGATGTGTTGAACTATCCTTCGCAGGCCGCCAATCTAGTTCCCTTCAGCCAGTTTGCCGGCGATCTTGCCGCTGGAAAGTTGCCTGCATTCACCTACATCGTGCCTAACAACCAGAACGATGCCCACAACGGCACGCTGGCACAGGCTGACCAATGGCTTCAGCAGAACATCGAGCCGCTGCTCGACAGTCCACTTTTTCAAAAAGACGGCCTGCTCATTCTTACCTGGGACGAAGCCGAAGATTCGGACACCTCGCATGGCGGCGGACGCGTCGCAACGCTCATCATCAGCCCGAAGGCCAAGGCGGGCTTGCAGTCTCAAACCTTCTATCAGCACCAGAGCGCACTGCGGCTAATTCTGTCTTCTCTCGGCGTTACAAATTTCCCCGGCGCCTCTGTAAGCGCGCCAACCATGGATGAATTTTTTAATTAGCTCGCAATTATTGGTAAGCGCATAAAGTTGCACCATTTTCGCGGCATTACTCAGCAAGATTCTCCCTGAGAGCGATTTCCACTTTACTGCACAAGCCTGTTTGCGGATAATTGTGAGTAGAGTCTTCTATTACCGTGTACCGATACACTCGAGCGGACCTGCTCCGGATTCTTCGCCTTACGGCGCGTCAGTTGTCAGCGTGGGAAAAAGCTGGACTGGTGGCCGCCAGCGAGAGCTATTCTTTTTTCGATCTACTCCAGATTAAAAAAGTGCGTGATTTATGCGCGCTTAAAGTGCGCCCCGCGGTCATCCGGCAGTCGCTGGATGCCATGCAAAAACGCGTGGCGGGGATGGAGAACCCTTTGCTGGAGGCAGGTTCCTTTGGCGCGGGGCACCGCGTGGCGTTCCGTCATGATGGGAAAGTCCTGGAGCCGATCGCCGGGCAGTTCATGTTCGACTTCGCACCTAATGAGAAGGTGATTACTAGTTCGCCGATTCTGGAGACGCGACCCCAGCCCCCGGCAGCGGATGTGGCCGAGCTTTTTGCCCGGGGCATCGCGCTGGAAGAAGACCCCAACAATCAGGCGCAGGCAATTGCCACTTATCAAAGGGTGCTGGAGCTTGACCCTCAGCACGCCGCCGCAAATATCAATCTCGGCACGTTGCACTACAACCGTCAGGAATATCCGCTGGCGGAAAAGTACTATCGCGCGGCCATTGAAATTGATCCCCGGTACGCTCTCGCCTACTTTGATTTAGGAAATGTGCTGGATGAAACGGGACGCGTGGCGGAGGCAGTGCAGGCCTACAAAGCTGCGCTGCAACTTGCTCCCACCTATGCCGATGCGCATTACAATCTGGCGCTGGCGTATGAAAAGATCAAAGAGCCGCGAAAGGCGCTGGCGCATTGGCGCGCCTACTCCAAGCTGGATACTCTCGGTCCCTGGGCGACGCATGCACGCAATCAAGTACAGCGTATCCTGAAAGCCGACGGACTAAAGCTCGTTCCCCGCAGTTAGTTCCCTCAGTGGATCGCCCACTTTCACCCGTGCACACGAGCCTGCCCTGGACCCATCTCATACTGGAATTTTCATGCCGTTCGGGTAGAATCGCGCCTGACAGCAAGAGAGCCGTCAATTTGCCGTTCCGATGCTTGCTGGGAAGGTTTTCATGGCTGAGATGAATTCGCCCTCGTCGCCTGCCCCGCTTACTCCCGCCGCGCTCACTGAAGATGAAATTCTTTTTCGCGACAACATCCGCCGGTTTGCCGAAGAGAAAATCCGCCCGCTGGTCAAAGCCATGGACGAACGCAGCATGTTCGATCCCGGACTGATCGGACAGTTCTTTCAGTTAGGAATCATGGGAATTGAAATTCCCGAACAGTACGGCGGCGTGGGAGGAAAGTTCTTCGAGTCCATTCTGGCTGTCGAAGAACTGTCTCGAGTGGACGCTTCCGCCGGCGTGATTGTGGACGTGCAGAACACGCTGGTCAACAACGCGTTGCTGCGCTGGGGTAACGAAGATCAGAAAAAGCGCTACCTGCCGCGCATGGCCTCCAACCTTTGCGGAGCTTATGCGCTCAGCGAGGCCGGCTCAGGATCCGATGCCTTCGCATTGCAGACCAAAGCCGAATTGAAGGGCGACGAATATGTTTTGAATGGGCGCAAGCTCTGGATCACAAACGCCAAAGAAGCAGGACTATTCGTGTTGTTCGCCACTGTAGATCCGACGGCGGGCTATAAAGGCATCACCGCATTCATTGTTGAGAAAGGGTTCCCGGGATTCACCGTTGGGAAAAAGGAAGACAAGCTGGGCATCCGGGCTTCTTCCACATGCGAGTTGATTCTGGAAGATTGCCGCGTTCCCAAAGAGAATGTGCTGGGAGAAATAGGCAAAGGATACAAGATCGCCATTGAGGCGTTGAACGAAGGCCGTATTGGAATTGGCGCGCAGATGATCGGTCTGGCGCGCGGCGCGTGGGAGTACGCGGCGAATTATGCGCGCGAGCGAAAGCAATTCGGCCACGCTATCGCGGATTTCCAAGGTGTCCAATTCCAGCTGGCGCAAATGGCAACAGAGATCGAAGCCGCACGGCTCATGGTGTACAACTCGGCGCGGCTGAAAGACGCCAAATTGCCCTTCGTCAAAGAAGCCGCCATGAGCAAGTTGTTCAGCTCGCAGGTAGCCGAGCGCGTCACCTCTCTGGCCATTGAGATTTACGGCGGATACGGCTTTACCAAGGACTATCCGGTTGAAAAATACTGGCGCGACGCCAAAATCGGAAAGATCTACGAAGGCACTTCCAACATGCAATTGGCCACCATCGCCAAGCTGGTTCTTGACGGAAAATGACGGTTTTTGAAGGACTTCCCGTCCTTTCAAGTCACCCCAGTAACACGCGGATGTTACCGAAAATGTGCAGCGAGTTGCACTTGAAATAAAGCCTCGAGCCCGACCAACCTCCCTTAAATCCAAGGCCACTAAATACTTACATATCGTGTGCGGCTTGGTGGTAAAGCTGCATTCTTAGAAAGCGTTGAGAATCTCAGGACTGGGGTGGTCAGTGCAGACGACACTTGTAGCAGAGCCGGTGGTAGCGGTGGAAGCGAAGCGCAAATCTTCCTTCCTGCCTCTTTTGGTGGTGCTCTTCCTTATCTCCTACGGATTGTTGACCCTGCTTGTGGTAGAGCAGGACCACACAATTACCGCGCAGAAGACGCTGATCAGCCAGCTCTATGGCGATAGCCTGGAACTGACCGCGATGAGGAACAAAGAGACCCAGCGGCATCGCGTGGAAGCGCAAACCCAGGGCCAAAGTCAGGCGCAAGGCCAAATGCATTCAAAAGCACGAGTTGATCTGCAAGCTCCGTCTGCTCAGCAAAAACCCCAGGCAAAAATGGAAGCCGATTCCAGCAAAGTAGGCCGGAGATTTTTGCAGAAGCCCAAAGGCGTTGAGGACAATCCGGATGCGCGCAGGGCTTTAAGCAAGAGCTAGTTCAGCTTTCAGGTTCTGAACGGCATTTGATCTTTAGAAAGATAGTTTTTAGATAGTTTTTAGAAAGACGGGCGGAAGCCCTATGAAGATTGCGGCGACCCTAGCATTATTTTTTTCCCTCCCGGGAATTCACTTTACGCCGGCTCCTCGATCACCTGAGCCGGCGGCAAAGCCTGTTGCGCAATCATCCGCGCATGGCGTCTGGTATCTAGCTGAAAGCGGACACGCTGTTTATTGCTTCGGCCCCGTGGTCACCATGCCTGACGTTCAGAATGGCCTGCATCACGTCGCCACCTTCTGCCGCGGCGACCATCCCATGGTCCAGCTCAAAGACTAGCCTTAGTACCTTTCCACGAAAATCCATTACAGTATTCCCATGCCTAAGTTTGAGAAGCATATTTTCGTGTGCGGAAACCAGCGTCCGTCCGGACACCCGCGCGGATGCTGCGATCCGGCTGCCCAAAAAGAATTACAAGTCCTGTTTAAGCAGAAGCTCGCCGAAAAGGGACTCAAAGGACAAGTTCGCGCCAATCACTCCGGCTGCCTGGACCAGTGTGAACATGGGCCTACTGTTGTTGTCTATCCCGAAGCGGTTTGGTACGGAGGCGTGCGCCCCAGTGATGTGGAGGAAATTGTCACGTCCCACATTTTGGGAGGCAAGCCAGTGGAACGGCTGATGATCGCAGACGAGTGCCTGAACTCAGCTTTTTGTGAGCACAAGAAGTCAAAAGCAGTTAAGGCGTGACACTTCGATTTACCAAAAATGGTTTTATCGCTGTGTCTTGAGCAAAAGCTTTTTTCACCTGTGACGCTGCTGACGGCAACTCTTGTTGTACTTCCTTGAGAGCCTTACATGATTTGCACGCCGGGTCCGTGCAATACATTGACCCCATGGGCTCGTGATTTTGGGGAACGGGATTGCTTACCATAAAAATAAACTCCCTTTGCCACACTGATTTGTGATGCTGGATCCGAATGAATCGAAGGAACTATTGTTGGGCACCATCACGCGATGTCGCCACAAGATTCTGATTTAGCGCTTCGCGCCGCTCCTTCATCGTTTCTTCTCGCTCGCCTAGCGCGCGGTTGAGTTCTTGAATGAGCGCCTTAAACTTCTGAGGGTCTTGTTCGTTACTTGCTTGGTCGGCGAGATGTTTCCAATCGCTCGCTTGATGCAGGGTCATAAGTCACCCCCTTCTACTAGTTCCAAGCTATGCCTCATTCATCCTTCGTTCTGAGCAATACAGCACAATCAAAAAAATCTACAGCATAACCTGTAGCCCTGCCGCCCACAGTGCAAGGGCAGGCCTTGATGTCCCCGATACACCCTATTGAATTGTTCCGGTGGGATAGTCAATATGAATGATGTGTTCGCGCCCACGTCAGACGACGACATTCGCAGGTTGTGTGCTGCTGCCGTTGCAGCGAACTGTCCCAGCAAGCTTGAAATCGTGCTGGCGAAATTGAGAGCAGCGCTGAGTGAGCATGCAAAACTGGGCGAGACGATGGTTATCCAATAGCAAGCTAGGCGCGGAATGTAGCGGCTTGTCCCTCGGACATTAACTGCATTAATTCTGTTTTAATACCTACCAGACGCTGCCGCCTTAGCTCCTGCTGTTCCCTGTACCATAAGGAACGATGGTGTCGATTTAACTCGTACACCGCGTTGGCCCGGCTAATTTCCACGATTTCTTCGCGCAACCGGGACACTTGTGCCTGTAAATTCATCTCTAGTCTCCTGCGGCCCGTAATCTAGTAGGTTGAGGCAAAAATGGCCCTTTTGCGCGTTCTTTGTCAGGTCGTTCGCCCGGTTCGGCGGGGGGTTCCTTGCGATCTCGCTTAGTGACGCGGCGGGAATTTTGCTTGACGCGCTCATCGGTAATGGTTCCATTGTCATCGTGAAGTACAACGTTCAGGAGTGAACTGTGAACGTACACGTTGTCGCCAAAATCGTACTTGATAAAACCGAGCTTCCTGAAACGGTTCATAAAGAAACTGACCCGTGAACGGGTTGTGCCCACCATTTCCGCAAGAGTTTCCTGGCTTAATTTCGGCACTGTCATTTCAGAAACACCTTCTTTTCCGAAATGTGCCATCAACAGCAGGACTCGCGCCAGCCGCTTTTCACTGGAATTGAACAGTTGATCCACCAAGTCATCCTGATATCGCATGTTTCGCTTGAGCAGATATTTCAGGAACAGGGCAGACAATTTCGGTTCCAGACTCATGGCGTCCATCATTGCCTTCTTCTCAATATGCAGAAGAGCGCAATCGGTCATTGCAATGGCAGACGTCATGCGTTGAAGCTGCCCCCCAAGTCCGCTTTCTCCGAAAAAATCGCCTTCTCCCATGATGCCGAGGGTTGCTTCCTTGCCATTTTCCGAAACAACCGTCACTCGCACTTTGCCCTTTTGGATAAAAAACAATCCGCTCGACGAATCGCCTTGAGCGAAGATGGTGTCCTTCTTCCGAATAGAGAGGATTTCCCGGCCCCTTCCGATGGTGGAGAGAAAGGTGTGAGGATTGAAGTCGCTTTTCTTCTTCGAGTTTGTGATTTGCTTTACCAATGATCTTCCCGGAAAATGTGAGATTTTTCCAAGATCAATTGTGCAGCAAGCCATAAGTCTTTACTGGTCACTATAGCTCACATTGCGGTTTCTCAATCGCTGTGACCAGTTGGGTATCAGACTCGCCGGAGCCGGTGTTATGTTTTCACGCATGTGAACTCTGCGCGGAGCATTCGAGTATTGGGAGACGGATACATAAAATCTGGTAGGCGCGGCAGGAATTGAACCTGCAACCCCCGGATTAGAAATCCGGTGCTCTATCCGATTGAGCTACGCGCCCCTGTAAAAATACGTCAGCGAATGTAAGTTTATTGGAAACATCTTAAATCTCCAACCATCGCATCGCCCGCATCATCTGACCATCTAATACACTGAGCGAGCGCCGATTGCTCGGCGCAGATGGGCGCAATAGGATCGAACCCAAGTCATGACACGTAGATTGGAAGAAATTGACGCGTTGCGCGGATTCATGCTGGTGTGGATGACGCTTACCCATCTGCCCACCGTCCTCAGTCAATTCGCCAACCAGCCTTTCGGCTTCGTCTCCTCGGCGGAAGGTTTCATCTTTCTCTCGGCGCTATTCACCGGCCGCATCTATTTTCGTCTGGCTGACCGTGACGGGTACCATGCCATGTATCGCCGTCTGGGACTGCGCACTTTTCGCCTCTACGTTTACCATATTTGCTTGCTGCTGTTTGCTTTTGCGGTTGGCTCTCTTACCGCGCGTGGCGATCATCCCGGGGTTCATAACCTTCTCGACTACTACTTCACCGCCGGGCCCAGGCACTCGATTCTGCTCGGCGCGGCGCTGATTTACCGCCCCCCGCTCTTGGATATTCTTCCCATGTACATCATCCTTCTGATTCTCACGCCGCTGGCTCTTACGCTCGGCGCCAAACTGGGATGGAAATTCGTGGTAGCGGGGAGCTTCACCCTATGGCTGATGGCGGCCTTTGGTTTTCGCCAGGTTTCGCATGATTTTCTGGCGCGCACGTTTGGCTTCACAATTCCGCTAAACGAGATGGGTTCATTCGATCTTTGGGCATGGCAATTTTTGTGGATACTCGGCCTTTGGTTCGGCGTGAAGTGGGCAAAAGACGAATTGGAACTGGACGTTTGGGCCAAGCGGCTTTTCGTTCCCGCTCTCTTCATTGTTCCGGCCCTGTTTGCGCTGCGCGTTGCTGTGGGACGTACGATCGAGTTGGGAGTTCTCGAAGTGACCTTCGACAAGTGGCATTTGGGCGCCTTCCGTCTGCTTGATGCCGCCTGCATCTCAGCTCTGCTCTGGCGTTTCAAGCAGGTATCAAGGGCACTTTCTGTGCGGCCTCTTGTCTTGCTGGGGCAGGCGTCACTGCAAGTTTTTTGTGCTCACCTCCTGTTCTGCTTTATCGGGCTTACGATTATGGGCAATAGAGCCATCGTCATGGGCTGGCGGGAGTTGGTCCTGCTGACCGGAACCTTCGGCGGCCTGTTATTGACTGCAAAGTTTTTCTCACGCTCCGAGAACAAGATCTCGCCGAACCGTCCCGAGCCAAGCGCTCAATTGGCGCCTCACCACGCGGAGGGCTAAGAGCAATTCTGCAAAGATTTCCCTCCACGAATCAGGAGAATTCAACAGTTTTTGCAGCCTACGAAACAATCCTTGAAATTGTAAAAAGATTGTCAACGGGAGCTTTATCGTTCATAGAGTCAATGAGTTAGTAGTAAGCTTGTAAAGAGTTTTTCACGCGCCGGGAGGTAAAAATCGAAAATGTTTCCGACGGAAAGAACTCCAGCTCCCGATCAAAACGCGTATCGTACGCAGCCCTTCGGTACTCCTCCTCTAAAGCCTGCTGCGCATATGGAACGAATCCTGGTGGTGGAAGACGACCATGCCGTGCAAAAAGCGCTCAAGCGCCTCTTTGAGGCGGAAGGCCTTCTGGTCGAAGTTTGTGGCGATGGGAAATTGGCGGTGGATGCGTTCAACTCCTTCCGGCCCGCGGCAGTCATTCTTGATCTTCGTTTGCCCGGCATGTCCGGCCGGGACATTTGCCACGAACTGAAGCAGCAGTCACCCATGACTCCGGTCCTGGTGCTCAGCGCCGCCAGCGACGTGGCTGACAAGGTGCTTCTGCTGGAAATCGGCGCGGATGACTACGTGACTAAGCCGTTTAGTCCGCGGGAATTGCTGGCGCGCGTCCGGACTGCTCTGCGGCGTACTACAAGGGCCGGCAACGTGGAGGCTTCGGGCTTCGGTAAAGTCGCCGTCAATTTTAAGAAGATGGAAGTCTCACGCGACGGCGCGCTGGTGACGCTTACCGCCCAGGAATTCAAAACATTGAAATTTCTGATGCAGAATTCCGAGCGCGTTATCACGCGCGACGAATTGCTGAATGAAGTTTGGGGTTATCAAAACTACCCTTCCACCCGCACGGTTGATAATCACATTCTCAAGCTGCGCCAGAAGCTTGAGCCCGATCCGGCGAATCCCGTGCATTTTCGCACCGTGCATGGAGTAGGCTACAAGTTCGTACCCTGACGCTGTAGAGAAACACGGCACGCGAAGAGGCAGGCACTTGTGAAATTGCGGCTGCGCACCAAATTCCTGCTGTCCATGCTTCTGGTTTCCGCCGGACTCACCTGCACCAGTCTTCTGCTCGTCCGCAACAGCGTTCAAACTCAAATACGGCGTGAAATTTATTCCGACCTGCAAAATTCCGTAACCACCTTCAACAATTTTCAGCGCGAGCGCGCGCAAACACTCAGCCGCTCGGCGGATTTGCTTGCCGACCTTCCCAACCTGCGCGCTCTTATGACCACGCAGGACGCCGCCACGATCCAGGATGGATCAGAACCATTGTGGCATTTGGCGGGCGGTGATCTGTTCGCGCTGGCCGGGCGCAATGGATCCGTAGTCGCCCTGCATACCAATACTCCGGGCTTTACCCGGCAGATGGCCCAACAATCGCTCGCGACTTCTCTGAACGATCAAGGATCGGGAACGTGGTGGTTTGGGGCACAACATCTTTATCAGGTATTTGTGAAGCCGATCTACTTTGGCCCCGCCTCGGAAGACCGGATTCTCGGATTCCTTGTCATAGGCTACGAGATCGACGACTCCGTGGCGTCACAATTGAGCCGGGTCGCGGCCAGCCAGGTAGTTTTTTATTACGGCAATCATCTGGTGCGCAGCACCCTGGCCCCAGACCAGGAAGTACAACTGTCCGGCGAGGGAATCGCAGGACACATTGACAATCTTTTCGGACCGCAGGAAATTCAACTGGCCGGTGAGCATTTTCTTTGCACCTCCCTGGAACTCGACGCGCCTGACAGCAATCCGGTCCGGTTGATCGTGTTGAAATCCTATGACCGCGCCGTCGTTTTCCTGGATGATTTGAACCGGCTGCTGCTCGCGCTGGGGCTGGCGGCCATTCTGGGAGGCAGTATCCTGGTCTTCGTGATCTCCGACCGCATCACGCGTCCTCTGAGCGTGCTGGTGAATGGCGTTCACGCCCTGGAAAAGGGCGATTTTCAATATCAGCTTGGCACCCGCAGTCGCGATGAAGTCGGCGAATTGACCGGCGCCTTCGATCGGATGCGCCATACGCTGATGACGGCCCAGCAGGAACTGCTCGAGGCGGAACGCTTGGCCACCATCGGGCGCATGGCCAGTTCCATTTCGCACGATCTGCGGCATTCCCTCGCCGCCATCCTGGCCAACGCGGAGTTTCTCTGCGAGCCGCGCCTTTCCGCAGAACAGCGCGAAGAACTCTATCAGGAGGTCCGGCGGGGGGTGGAACAAATGACGGAGTTGATTGATTCTCTGCTGGAATTTTCGCGGACGCGCGCCACTCTGCATCCCAGTTACGGGAGCGTTCGTGAAAGCGTGGAGCGTGTCATCCAAACGATCCGCGCTCATCCTGAGTTTCAGCACGTGCACATCTCCGTGGACGAACAAGGTGTCAGCACAGGCTGGTTTGACCAGAGGCGGTTGGAGCGGGCGCTCTTTAACCTTGTGCTCAATGCTTGTGAAGCGGTTTCCGGAACAGAGGGTATCGTCAAACTCCAATTGCGCGGGGCACCGCAGGGAGCAGAGATCACGGTTGCCGATAACGGACGCGGCATTCCCGAAATCATTCGCCATGAAATCTTTGAGCCCTTCGTCAGTTCGGGAAAAGAGAACGGCACCGGGCTGGGTCTTACGGTAGTGCAGAAAATTGTTCAGGACCACGGTGGCGATGTAGTGGTAGAAAAGACTTCCGCCGAGGGAACCGTCTTTAAGATGACGATCCCCTTTAAGCCTCCGCGCGATGATCACGAACAGCCGGAAGCATGGCGTTCAACGACATTTTCAAATCAGTAATGGGCCAGCGAAGACCTTGACATGATCTAAAGCAGTTAAGGTGGAATTCCACAATCTCGGGGAGGGCGAATCGTGAAGCAGCGCGATGGTTTGCCGGTAGATGGTCGGCCAAAAAATGGTCTGACGATATGGTTATTCACGCTCAGTCTTTTGATGGGGCTGGGGATTGCCAGCCCCTTGGCATGGTGTCAGCAAGCACCGCCGCAACCCGCCCCAAGCGGTACAGCGGAGCTAACGTCCGCCGTGCATGACTTGCAGCAGCAGGTCGAGGAGTTGCGTTCCACCGTGGCGGAGATGCGGGCAGAGGCGGCGCAATACCGCCAGCAAACTGATGAATTACGCCACGAACTGGAACTGACCCGCCAGGCTGCGGCATCCAGCGGGACCGCGTTAGGACAGACCACTCCCGCGCAAGGGGAACCTTCGGCAACCGGCGAGAATACTGCTCCTGTACAGCCAAAATCATCCCTCGCGCAACGCGTGGAATCCCTGGAAGAAACAACCGGCCTGCTAAACGATAAGCTGAACGATCAAGCGCAAACACGGGTTGAGAGCGCCTCGAAATATCGCGTTCGCCTCTCTGGCCTGGTGCTCATGAATCTTTTTGGCAATCAAGGCACAACCGACAATGCGGATTTGCCGAGTTTTGCCATCCCAGGGAATCCCGGGCAATCAACTGCCAATTTTGGCGCAACCATTCGACAATCAGAAATTGGACTGGAAGTTTTTGGACCGGAAATCGCAGGCGCGAAGGTGTCGGGAAATATGACTGCCGACTTTACCGGTGGCTTTCCCAATACCTGGAACGGCGTGAACTCCGGCCTCTTCCGTATGCTCAAGGCCAATGTCCGCATGGACTGGGAAAACATTGCGGTCGTCGTGGGACAGGATTCACTGTTTATCTCGCCTTCCTCTCCTACGTCATTTGCTTCCATTGCAATTCCCACCTTCAACTACGCCGGCAATCTATGGGCCTGGATTCCACAGGTGAGGATTGACCATGAAATCCATTTCGGCGACGATGCGGAAATCAAATTCCAGGGCGGCATCCTCGACAATCTCACCGGCAATTTCCCCACCGATTCATTCGGCCGTACGCCGCAACCCGGTGAGAACTCAGCCCAACCGGCCTACGCCGCGCGTGTGGGCTGGACGCGCGATCTTTTTGGGTCGCCCATGACGCTCGGCGCCGCCGGATATTTCAGTCATCAGAATTGGGGCTTCGGACGAAAAGTGGACGGCTGGGCAGGAATGGCTGATTGGGACATCCCTCTGCCCGCGCGTCTAGCTTTTTCCGGAGAACTTTACAGCGGTCGCGCAATAGGCGGGATCGGCGCGGGGATCGGACGGAGCGTGCTATATAGTGGCAATCCAGCGCTCAGCACAACGGTGGCTTATGGGCTCCATTCGCGAGGCGGATGGTCGCAGCTGAAATTGAGAGCCACTGCCAAGCTGGAATTCAACGCGGCCCTGGGCCTGGATAATCCAGATGGCGAGGACGCCCAGCGATTTTCCGGCGGCACGACTTATGTAGGGCCAACGCTCGTCAGGAACATGGGATCACTGGGAAATTTGATCTATCGTCCCCGGTCGAATGTGATACTCTCCGCCGAATACAGGCACCTCGGCACATCCAATTTTTTGGGCGACCGTTATGAGGCGAACCAAATCAACATGATTATGGGCATCCTGTTTTGAAGTCCAGGAAATTCATACTCGCAAGTTGGAGCGCGCTGCTGCTTTTCGCGGCCAGTAGCGCATGCGCCCAGGGAGTGACATTCTCCACACGTGTGGTTGTTCACGGTCCGCATTCCAGCAGCAAAAAATACAGCTCGAAAAACGTCGTTGTGTGGCTCACCCCCATTGGATTCACTGCCACGCAACCTCCTTTGCAGCATTTTCGTCTCGTTCAGCACAACAAGAGTTTCGAACCGCATATTCTAGTAGTCCCGGTGGGCGCCATCGTCGACTTTCCCAACCATGATCCGTTCTTTCACAACGTCTTTTCCTTGTTTGAAGGCAAGCGCTTTGACCTTGGTTTGTATGAAGCTGGAAGCACCCGCGAGGTCCGTTTCGACAAGCCGGGAATCTCCTATATTTTTTGTAACATTCACGCTCAAATGAGCGCAGTAGTGGTTTCCGTGACGACGCCTTACTACGCAGTTTCTGACGCTAATGGAGACGTTGTCATTGCCAATGTGCCAGTGGGCCGTTACAAGCTGCGAGTGTGGTATGAATCGGCGCCGGAGCCCCTGGACGCGATTACGCGGGAGATCAGGATTTCCGAGAAGGATCCAGGGATCGCAAAACTGGATTTGGAAGCCGCCGCATTTCCTGCCACGCACAAAAACATGTACGGCCATGATTACGAACCGCCCCAGCCCTCCAGCCCTGCCTACGAGCACCCCTAGTACGAGGGCTCCTAATTTTCGCAATTTGCCGGCTGACAAAAAAATTACAATCCGGCTAAGAGTTGGTGACAATTCACTTGTAGACGACGTTTAGGGTATATGTCACCTGGACGGGCCACCGCTGCTGCCCGTTCTAAGACTTCGTCCCGGGACGATGTCAAGAATGTCAGACGCCGGGCCGTGTAGTGCGGCCTGTGCAGTGCTTGCTGTGCATAGTTTTAGAAAAAGAGTTTTGCAAGACTCCTTCGGCGTGAAGCCGAAGGTAGTGTTTCGGCTTTCCCTCTCCTCGATAAAGTCATTCAGGCCAGCTTTTCGCTGGCCATTTTTCTGTCACGATTATCTTGCGGAAGAAGTTTCGAAAGAAGAAAACAGAATATCCCTGACTCAGCCCAGCAGCCGTGCCGCATCCTTCGCGTAATAGGTCAAGATCGTTCCGGCGCCCGCCCGGCGGATGGAAATGAGCGATTCCATCATGACGCGGTCGCGGTCAATCCAGTTATTTCGCGCGGCAGCCTCGATCATGGCGTATTCGCCGGAGACCTGGTAGGCAGCAAGCGGGAGATCAAAGCGCTCGCGAGCGGCGGCAATCACATCGAGATACGGCATGGCGGGCTTCACCATGATCATGTCCGCGCCTTCAACGATGTCCTGTTCAATTTCCCGCATGGCTTCGCGCAGATTAGCGCCATCCATCTGGTACGACCGCCGGTCGCCGAATTGAGGGGCCGAGTCTGCGGCCTCGCGAAATGGCCCATAAAATCCGGAAGCAAATTTGGCCGCGTACGACAGGATCGGCGTGTTGATCAGCTCAGCGCCGTCCAAAGCTTTGCGGATGGCGGCCACGCGGCCATCCATCATGTCAGAGGGCGCGATGATGTCCACGCCCGCACGAGCAAGCGACACAGAAGTCTTGGCCAAAATCTCGAGTGTTGCGTCATTCACAATTTCGTACTCTGGCTGAACCATCCGCATTAACTCGTTAGCGGCGGTATCGATCGCTCTTGATTTTTGTTCCGGTGTGGCATCCCCGGAGAGCGCCACGACCTTTGAAGCAGCGGCTCCCAGCGATTTCGGCTGCAAAGTACTCTTCACCACCCCGCAATGCCCATGAGACATGTACTCGCACAGGCAAACATCGCCAACAACTAGCAACCCCGGCACTTCCCTCTTAATGGCCCGCACCGCGCGCTGCACAATGCCGTCATCGGCCCAGGCCCCGGTCGCAACTTCGTCCTTTTTCTCCGGCAGGCCGAAAAGAATGACCGCCCGAACTCCCAGCGCATGAGTCTCCCGCGCTTCCTTTACAGCTTCATCTATGGAAAGGTTGAAGACACCCGGCATGGAGCCAACTTCCTTGCGCACACCTTCCCCCGGACAAATAAACAGTGGATACACAAATGCGTCCGGGGTAAGGCGCGTCTCGCGCACCATGGAGCGCAGAGGCTCGCTTTGACGTAGACGGCGCAGGCGGGTGATAGGAAAAGCCATGGAATTGATCTGAAAATAGCCTACAGCCACGATTCTATAGCATTGCCGCGGTAGTGTCCTTAAGCTGCATGGCCTTGAAATTCGCAGATGGGGCGGATTCAGCAGGGACTCGCTACATTACTTTGGCCTCAGAAACGTAGTCCCTCCTACATGGTACGCACCGTAAGTTCCAACACTCGACACATGCGACCCCGATTCCCGCGTTGGAGCATTATCGGGTACAAGTCGAAAGGGATTCTGACCAGCAGCATGACGTAGCCATACACGGCGTGATCATGGAGAAGGTACGAAATCGCCAGCATGACCGAAACGACACAGGTCAGCCAGTGTACGGCCGCTGAGGAGTTCATTTCTCTCAGCAGTCGATCGCAATCAGCGCGGCTGGCTCTCAAATGGAAATTCGGGTTAATCCAGCCTAGCGGCGAATGAAACAGCACCCATCGAAAGGCTCCGATGCCCGCGCGGCCATAGATTTCACCTCGTTTCTCCCAATGGGCCAGGGAGAACAGCTTTGGGTTCACCCTGAAGAAGATGGCGCTGCTTAGAGTTGCGATGGTGATGGAAACAAGCCAGGATATGGCGAGGCTGTAGACAAGAGGATTGCCGTGAGGAGAAAAGACGCCGCGCATGATTAAACGCACGCCGACAGCAACGCTCGACCCCAAGCCATGCGCTCGCGATATCGGAAGAATGCGGTTCGTCAGAAAATATGCTGATCCGAAAGTGAGGATCGCAATCATCAAAAGACTGCGTACTCCACGGAGCGCTCCACGAATCTCATGCTCTTCTTGCGGCGTTCTGCTCATCCCGTCTATTTCTTCACGCTAAGACACTCGTACCTTCTCCGGAGTCTACACGGTTTTCTCAACAACGCAGTTTAGGACACTACATGCACCGGCAAGGAACGCTTCCTGTAGGATAATTTTGTGCCATTTCCCATTCCATTACCGCTCACCGATAGCAGCGCGCGTGTGCTGGAATACGAAAGTTTCCGCGACCTGCTACGCGGCTATGTTTCTTCGCCATTGGGGCAAACAAAACTGGACGCTCTTGCTCCCTCCAGCGACCAGCGCTGGATCGAAGAGCAGCAACAACTGACCGCCGAAGTCCGTGAATTCCGGCGGGTTGGCGGACGTTTCGATTTTTTTGGGCTGCTCGATGCCACACAGCTGCTCGAAAAATCCCGCATCGCCGGAGCAACGCTGGAGACTACGGAAATTCGTGACGTCTTGCTGGTTTTGGACCGGGCGTCCGAATGGCGGGGAATCGCTTTGAGTCCGCCAGCCGCCATGAAGCCGTGGGCGGCGGTGCGGCAGCTCTCGCTGAATATTGAAGATTTCGCGGAATTTCAACGCAGCTTCCGCAACAAGATTCTTCCCGACGGCACGCTCGACGACCGCGCCTCGCCGGAGCTGGCGCGCATCCGCCGCGAAATGGAGAAGCAGCGGCGCGCGATCCAGGAATCTCTGCGCGGATATTTGCGGCGCCTGGCGGAAGGCGGAACAGTGCAGGATGAACTTATCACCATCCGCGGCGAGCGCTTTGTGATCCCGGTGAAAGTGGAGCAGAAGCGGCGCGTGCAGGGCGTAGTACACGGCGCCAGTTCCAGCGGGCAAACGGTCTTTGTCGAACCGCTCGAAACCATCGAACAGAATAACGAGCTGGTGCGATTGCTTGAAGAAGAGCAGTCGGAAATCCATCGCATTCTGCTCGAAATGACGCGTCTCATTGGCCAAAAAGCGGACGCCATCCGCCAGGGATCGGATGTCCTGAGCGAGTTGGAATTGCAGTTCGCCAAAGCTCGCTTCGCCGAAGACTACAACTGCGTTCCTGCGAAATGCTCCGCGCAGTCGGTGGTGAACTTACAAAATGCGCGCCATCCGTTGCTCGAACGGAATTTGAAACAAAAAGGCGGCCACGTGGTTCCGATGACCATGGAACTGGACAGCGAAAAAGGACAAGTCATTATTACCGGCCCCAACACGGGAGGAAAAACTGTAGGTCTCAAAACGCTGGGCCTTCTGTCTTTGATGGCGCAGTCGGGCATTCCCGTTCCCGCCGACCGAGCGGAGATTCCTATCTTCGACGCAGTGTTGGCCGACATCGGCGACTATCAATCGATCGAGCAGAACCTCTCAACTTTTTCCGCACACGTCACAAATATTGATTTCATTTCGCAAACCGCGACGGCTGAATCTCTGGTGCTGCTCGATGAACTCGGATCGGCGACCGACCCGGAAGAAGGCGCCGCGCTGGCCGTCGCCATTGCCGATTACTTCCGGCGCACAGGTTGCATCAGTGTGATTTCAACGCACCACACCTCGCTCAAGGTGTATGCCGCGAACACTCCGGGAGTCCTGAATGCCGCAGTTGGATTCAATGAGGCAAACCTGCACCCGACCTATGAACTGAAGATTGGAGTTCCGGGGGCCTCCGCGGGAATCAACATTGCGCAGCGCCTGGGCCTGAATCCGGAGATCATTGAACGCGCGCGCGCGCGCCTGGGAACGCAGGCGCGCGACGTTGGCGAGTTCCTGGACCGCCTTCACGCCGAGTTGCGTACTGTAGCCGACGAGCGGGCACATGTGCGCCAGCGCGAACTGGAGTTGGAACGCGAAAAGGCGCACCTCACCGCGGAAGGCCGCAAAGAGCAGCAAGCAAAGATCAAAGAACTGGAAAAGAAGCTTGAGAGTTTGCTGCGCGACTTTGAGTATCACGCGCGCGAAGCGGTGAATGCGGTGCAGAACCGCGCCGCCTCGCAAAAGCTTTCCAAAGACGCTGAACGTCGAATGGCGCGGCTGAAGCGTGATTTCCAGGAACAATTCGATTCCGCCGTGGTGGCGCATTCCACTGGATCGGACCGGAATGATCCCAATGCCCAGCCGAAAATGGTGAAGCATGTTTCCGAAGGCGATTCGGTGAAGTTAAAGTCCATCGGGCGCAACGCCGTTGTGACGCGTCGCATTGATGACAATCATTTTGAAGCGGAAATCGGCGCGATGAAGATGAAGATCGCGCGGGAGGACATTGCGGAAGTAATTTCGCGAAATACGGAATCGCCAGTACAAGCTGCGCGCGCGCGTGGAATCTCAGTCTCATTGCAGAGCGAAGACACGACTGCGCCAAACGAAATCAATGTGATCGGGCGCAACGTGGATGAAGCGACGCAGGAAGTAGAGAAATTTGTGGATCGTGCATTCCTCGCGGGCCTGCCCAGAGTGCGCGTGGTGCACGGCAGCGGCATGGGCATTCTGCGCAAAGCGCTCCGTCAGTATTTACAGAAACATCCCCACGTGGTGTCGGTCACCGAGCCTCCTCATAACGAAGGAGGTGGCGGCGCGACAGTGGTGGAGTTGAGGGTGTGAACTTGAACGTCGAAAAATGCCAAGGTCGCGTAGAAATGGTAAACAGTAGGGATGCTTCGACTTCGCAATACAATGCGCTCAGCGCCTTGTATTGCTCCGCTCAGCATGACAAGAGCAGGGTAGCATCAATACAAAGGCGGAGCTTCCGCTCCGCCTTTGTCACTCGTTTTCCACGACAAGAGTCCACGTTCTAGTGCTTCTTTTTCTTCGCGGCCTTCTTGGCTGGCTTTCTCTTCGCGGCTTTCTTTGCCGCTTTTTTGGCTGGTTTCTTTTTCGCTGCCTTCTTCTTCGCAGGCTTTTTCTTTGCCGCCTTCTTTTTTGCCGGTTTCTTGGCAGCCTTCTTCTTCGCAGGCGCTTTTTTGGCCGCTGGACGAGGCGCGCTTCTTCCGCCACCGCCGCCGCCTCCTGCTGCCGGTTGCGGGCTGGGAGGAGTCATGGGCACTGGTTCCGGCTCGGGCTCCATTTCTGGAATCTCCGCCTCCTCTTCCTCTTCTTCCTCTTCCTCGTAATCTTCTTCGAGCGGATCGCCGTAAGCGCCTTCGCCTAGTTCATCCATCTCGTCATCACGTCCGTAGAGGGTTTCATCAAAGCTCATTGCTCCTCCTGGTGTCCGGCTACGCTGGGCGCCGGTAGCTTGCGCGAACCACGGGTGCGCTTAGGGTAATAAAAAGACAACTCGAATCAGCTTGCCACGGAACGGCGCGCGATTATAGCACGGCAATTTTCGCGCTCCCGGCAGCGGAAACAGCCGCCGCCGTTTCCCCAGCATATTACACTGCCCCGCCCGCAACGCAACTTTCTATGCGGACAATTCCTTAAAAAGTTTGCGGGAAATTATTCTGAACGGTGAATGACCAAAACCGTCCCCGGACGAAGCGAGGCCACGTCCACAATACGGTTATCATGCTGCAACGCTGAGACCGTAGTGTTGTAATTGCTGGCGATTGAGTAAAGCGTCTCTCCGGCCTGGACCTTATGCCGCACGGTCGCCGACTTGCGCACATCATTGGCCGCTAATTCTTTTGTTTGCTTATGCTTAGATGATCTGCGCGGCTGGCGCTCGCTAGCCTCCGACAACAAACGCGGGCTAACGGGCAGATGCACGTATAGAATTCGACGACCGGCCACGCTGTTGCCCCGCAAATGGTTCCAGCGGCGCACCATGAGAGCAGGGACGCCAAAGTTTTCCGCCACGCTTTGAACCGTATCACCGCGATGCACGTGGTATCGGGTAATGCGTCGGGCATAGCTGCCCGCATCTGCCAACGAACGCCGTCCCGGAGCTACCGGAATCACCAATTGTCCCTCGGAGCCGACAATGGAATCTTCCATGTGATTCGCCTTCTCAATCGCTTGCGGCGTCACGCGGTAAGTGCGCGCAATGGAAGAGAGCGTCTCACCGGGCTCGACCTTGTGCAGCCGCCACCAAACGCGCATGTTTTCCGGAATCTTGCTAATGGCCGTTTCGTACTGATCTTCTGTGCCTTTTGGAAGGTGAAGCTGAAAGGTGCCGTCTTTCGGTGTGCTCCAGCGCAACAGGCTGGGATTCAAATCCTGGAGCGTGGTCACCGGTTCGTTCACGCACTCGGCCACCAGCCGCAAGTCTACGGGATAACCAATTGTGACGCTGTCGTAGGGAATCGGCTGATCTCGCACAATGTCCTGCAAGCCATATTGCGCGGGATTTTTGGCCATAATCGTCATGGCAAGAATGATGGGCACGTAGTTCCGCGTTTCCTTGGGGAGGACGTTGCGGTTATACAGTTCCCAGAAATCCGCGTAGCCTGTGCGCCGTACTGCCTGCTGCACCGTCCCAGGGCCGGAATTGTAAGCAGCCATGGCCAAGTACCAGTCGCCAAACTGGTTGTAGAGATCTTTCAGGTGATGAGCGGCGGCGCGAGTGGATTTCTCCGGATCCTGGCGGTCATCCTCCCACGCGTCTTTTTTCAGTCCGTAGGCCCGTCCGCGCACCGACATGAACTGCCACATGCCTCGCGCTCCGACCCGCGAAACGGCCAGCGGATGGAATCCAGATTCAGCCTGTGCCAGAAAGATAAGGTCCTGAGGTACGCCTTCCTGCTTGAAGATCGTCTGGATCATGTCTTGATAACGCCCGCCGCGCTCCAGCGCATGTTCCAGCGTTCCGCGACCGCGGTTGGAAAAATAATTGATGTAGCCAGCCACGGGATCGGTCATCATCAGCGGCAGATCGGAGTGCGTGGCTTTGACCTCGGCTTCCGCCTTGGCCTTCAGGTTCGGATCAACCGCAGGTGTCGTCTCATTGATTTCGTCAATCGGCGCGGGTTCCGATTTTTGAGCATCGGAACTGTCGGATGATGCTGGTTCTTGCTGAACGGCCTGCAATTCCAGGCTGTTCTCTCCCGCCAGAACTTTGTTGTACTCCTGCTCCAGACGAGGATCAGAGTGAATGTCGAGCTTGCTGTTCATCAGCAAGTCAAACGCATTGTCAAAGCTCTCTTTGGCGGCATCCTGCTCGCCAGCCTTAAAGTGCTGCTGCCCAGCGAGATATTCCTTTTCGGCGGCTGCGATCAGTTCCGCTACGGGATCAGGTTTTATTTCGGGCTTTACAGCTTCCTGAGGTTTCGGCTGCGCGGCGGCTTTGGAGACCGCTGGAGGTTTGTTTACGGCTGAAATCGAGGGCGCGGTAGCTTGCGGCAGCAGGGGCGCGGCGTGCGTCGAGGAGCCACAGGAAGCCGCTCCCAAAGCAAGCACGGCATAGGCCGCGATCAGAAGATAGAGTTTTGTAACCTTCATATTTCTCTATGACTTACCGCGACGCCATGGGCTTGTGTCCCTGTGCGCGAGTCTTTATGGTATTAGCCCATTTTGGATGGGTCAACCCTCAAAAGAGTTAGCTGATAGTTACTTTAGTGACCGGGCGGGAATCTTACTCGGGCAACATGGCTTATGCAAGAACTTTCACAACCTAACGCTTTAACGTTGAATGCCGCTTTCCTCCCGGCTGGAGGTTTTGAGCGCCCAGGCCATTCTGGGGGTGTTGTGGGCGATTCCAACCCGCCCCAGGGCGTCCAGGACGATGACGCCGCCCTGCCCCTGCAGCCGCCGTTGCAGATAACTCATGGCTTCCTTGGCGGCCCACTCGGGCAGGTTCCCGGTGGCTACCCGGTCGGCGGTCCATTTGGCCAGCACCAGTTTCATGATCGGCTCGCCCCATCCGGTCATGGAAACAGCGGCGGAATCGTTGTCGGCATAGCAGCCACAGCCAATAAGCGAGGAATCGCCTAGCCGGCCCGGCGTCTTGTTCAGCGTCCCGCCTGTGGATGTCGCCGCCGCAATGTTTCCTTCGCGATCCAAAGCGACCGCGCCTACCGTGTCGTGAGAAAAGTAAGTGGGATCAAGTTTCTTCTTGCTGCTCTGAAATTCCCGCAGCCGCTGCATCTCCCGGGGAATTACCAAATCTTCATTTTTGCAAAGCGGAATGCCGTGTTCGGCGGCGAAGCGCTCCGCACCTTCGGCGACGAAATAAACATGCGGGCTGTCGCTCAATATTTTCCGAGCGGCGCGGACTGGATTCGCGATTCTTTCCACGCCCCCAACGCCGCCCGCGCGCAGAGTTGCGCCGTCCATGATGAGCGCATCGAGCTGGACTTTTCCGTCGGAGTTCAAAAAACTGCCGCGACCCGCGTCGAAGGTCTCATCGTCTTCCATCACCACGACGGATGCTTCCACGGCATCGAGGGCGGTGCTGCCTCGCTCCAGCGCCCGCCATCCGGCTGCAACGGCATTACGCACACCGTTAAGATGCGCGTCCACCATGTCGTCAGGAATGGCCCACGCGCCGCCGTGGACGAGGAGAATGGGATTGGCCGGCAAGTTTTCCCTCGAAAAGAAAAGCTAGTCTAGCACCGTATCTGGCGACGTCGTATGCCCCTCATAGAGCACAATGGTGAGACGCATGAGCGCCGAGGGTAGACTTAAGAAGTCGTCATATGTTGTATTATTTGGTCATATGGAGAAACAGACCATCAGCTTCAGGCTTGAATCGGAGAAAGTTGATGCACTCGACGCGCTTGCGCAGACGCGTGACCGGGATCGCACTTATCTGCTCAATGAGGCCGTCACTAATTACCTTGATGTCCAGCAGTGGCAGCTTGAACAAATCCGCGAGTCCATTCGCCAGGCTGATTCCGGAAAAGTCCTCAGCCACGAAGCCATCAAGAAACTGTCTGGGCAGTGGCGCAAGCACAGGTGAAAATTGTTTGGACGGAACGGGCGCTCGCGCATCTTCACGCTGCGTACGACTATATTGCCGATGACAATGAGCGAGCAGCGGATTCCACATTAGAAAAAATCATAGGCGTCGCGGAACATTTAAGCCGCCATCCCAGACTTGGCCACGTTGGAAGACTTGAAGGCACACGCGAGCTCGTTATTGCCAACATTCCATACATTGTTGTTTATCGCCTTCAGCCTAAAGCAATTGAGATATTGGCTGTGTTCCACGGAGCGCGGAAGTGGCCGGATGAACTTTAACTACGCCGCCTGCCCTGCCTGTTGGGCTTCGGCTTCGAGAATCTGCGTCTGCCGCCAGGTGTGGACCGTGCGATGAATCACAGTGATGGTGGACAAGACCGCGATCAGCCATAACACGGGCGCCATACGGTTGAAAAGAGCGCCCAGGATAATCAGGACAAGGCGTTCCGGACGCTCCATGAATCCAACCTTGCAAGAACCGATCAGCGATTCCGCACGAGCGCGCGTGTAGCTCACCATGATGGCGCTGACCATGACGAAAGCGGTGAGCACGATATAAAAAGTGCGGTCTCCGCGGGCAAAGAAAACCAGCAGGCCGAAGTATTGCGATGCGTCGCTGTAGCGGTCCACGACCGAATCAAAGAAGCCGCCAAAGCGGGTGACCTGATTGCTGGCGCGGGCCACGCGGCCATCCACTAGGTCAAAGAAGCCTGAGCCGATAATGACGAGCCCCGCGTAAAAAAACATTTTTCGCTGGTTGTCGGCGTCGGCGTAGCCGAACAAAAATGCGGCCACGATGTTCACGACAAATCCCATAAACGTCAGCACGTTGGGATTGATGTGCGCGAGCGCGAGCATGCGCACAATAAAATCGAGCAGAACGCCGCAGGCGCGCCCAAAGGCGCTCGTCCATGTCATGAAGCTTCGGCCTCATCGTGGATGGTGCTCAGGCTCAACACTTCCAGTTCGCGGCTGCCGTTAGGGGTGACCACGACGGCGCTGTCGCCAACTTTTTTATTGAGAAGGGCGCGCCCAATGGGAGAAGTGGTAGAAATTTTTCCCGCGGCAACATCAGATTCTTCGCTGGTTACCAACTTGTACTCAACTTCTTCTTCCTTAGTGTTGTCGTAAACCTTTACCTTGGATCCCAAGCCCACTTTGTCCCTGGGAATGTTATTCATGTTGATCAGAGACAAATCAGCGATACGCTTGCCCAACTGGCGCAAACGCGCCTTTACAAACTCCTGCCGCTGCTTCGCCATGTGATACTCGGCGTTCTCGCTTAAATCTCCCAGGGCCACGGCTTTTTTCAGCTCAGCGGGTAGTTCGTGGGCGAGCTCGTGCTCCAGCGCGTTGATCTCTTCCTGCAACTTCTTCTTGATTTGCTCAGTCATTTGAATTCATTGGGATTATAAACCGAGTTCGCAGCTCCCGGACTGCCATCTTGCTGCTTTTGCTGGATTGTGAAAATAACTCTAAGGCCATGCGTTTCAAAGACTTTTAACGCTGGAATGAGGTTGCGGCGCGGAACTCGGCTCTTCGCTCCTCACTTTGCGGTAGAATGGTTGTAGTACTTGCCTCGGGTCGCCTGCGTCTTAGGATTTTTGATGATCAGTAACCGAATGAGTTTTCGCATAGGCGACAAAGTAGTCTATCCCAATCACGGTGTTGCGGTTATCGAGCAGATCAGCTCCCGCACCGTGGGGCAGACGGTCGAGCAGTTTTACCTCCTGAATATCAAAACCAGCAACCTGAAGGTGATGGTTCCATTCCAGAACGTCTCCAATATTGGGCTGCGCCGGGTAATTAAAAACGGCGAAGTGCAGAAAATTGTGGACTTTCTGGGTGGCGGTGAGTGCGAAAGCAATGTGGATTGGAAAGACCGCTTCAAGGAAAACTCCGACAAGATGCGCACCGGCGAATTGATGGACGTGGCCGTCGTGCTCAAGGGCCTGCTGGCGCTCCACCAGAACAAGCCACTTTCATTCCGCGAAAAAAAGATGCTGGAGCGAGCGCGCTATCTGCTGGTAAGCGAAGTGGCCATCGCCAAAGATTGCGACGAAGTGCAGGTCGAAGAGCTTCTGGGTGCGGCGCTCGCCAAATCGCAATTGCGTCTGCCGGAAGCTGAAGAACTGAAAGCCTGATTTATTTTGCAGGCGTTCCTGTGGCCCCTTGTCCTTGCTCTGAACCTTCCACCAATTTCCTGATTGCCGGTACGATGGCCAGAGTCACCTGCGCCTGGGTTTGGCTGGCGGCATCCAATACGCTCAGCTGCTGCGTTTTCCATTCCTGGGCGGACGCGGAATTCTCGCCAAAATGCTGAAGGGCTTGCAATCCTGCATCACTCACCGCACTAAGCGATTGTGAAACCGGAGTCAGTTCCTTCATCAAAAATGATTTGTCTTCAAGCGGCGGAAGGGCAAGAGCGGCCGCATGCCACTGGTTTAACATTCCCTCGATGGAGCTTTTGATGTTTGCGTCAGATGGATTCGCAAGAAAAGCGTCTACCGTTTCCGCGAAGTGCCTTGCGGTCACGCTTTCCGGACGCGCCGCGTCCACCAGCCGGTTCAAAGGGACGAGCGCAGACGGCTTGACCACCGCCGTTTTCATCCGCGTGTAACCTTTGGTCGGCTCAACCACATCGGCAAGCGTGCGCAGATTCGCAATGTCATCTTCCCCCGCAATCCGGCGCAGCATGATCGGATAACTGGCGTCATGCGTAAGCCCCATCCCGTCAAGCTGGCGGCTGACAACTTCGAGCCTGCGGTACATGGAAGGGATATCCTGCACGCTTTGTGGGGACCAGAAACGCTCCGCGATTGCCGCCGTGCGCGGCCAGATGCGCGAATCAACATTTTCCGAGGAAACATATTCCGCCCACATGCAGGCTTCCGCGCCCAGAATTCGTTTCTGCTCTTCTGTTGTAAGTCCCGCCGTTGCTGGTGGCATTGGATCCACTACGTAATGCTGTGAGGCGGGCCAGACCAGGTCGAGATAAAAACCAGCCGAGAGGATGCCGCGGTGGCCCTGCTTCGCCGCATCGGCGAGAGATTGCGCCCCGCGCCAGGATTGGATCACCGCGCTCTTGGGCAGATTGGGGCGAAGAATTTCGTCCCAACCGATCATCGTTTTGCCATATTTCGTTACGATCCGTTCGACGCGCTGATTGAAATAAGCCTGCAAGTCATCGTTAGTCGCAAGGTGATGGGCGCGCTTGAATTCGCGAATGTTCGCATTCGCGTTCCATTCCTTGCCGTTGACCTCGTCTCCGCCAATGTGGAAGTAATGGTCAGGAAAAAGCGCGGCCATCTCTCCGATAAGCGCATCGAGGAATTTGTAGGTGGCTTCGCGGGTGGGATCCAACGTGGGATTGAAGACTCCCCAGTTGCGCTCGATCTTGAAGGGCCCGGGCGCGCTGGCAAATTCCGGATAGGCGGTGAGCAGGGCGGTTGTATGTCCGGGGATGTCGAACTCCGGAACAACGCGAATGCCGCGGTCGCGGGCATAGGCAATGACTTCCCGGATTTCTTTTTGCGTGTAGTACAAGCCGTCGGAGCCTAACTCCTGCAACTTGGGAAATTTTTTGCTTTCCACGCGAAAGCCCTGATCGTCCGACAAATGCCAGTGCAGGACGTTCAGCTTGACGGCCTCCATGCCATCCAGATTTCTTTCGATCACATCCATCGGCATGAAGTGCCGGCTTGCGTCGATCATCAGGCCACGCCAGGGAAAGCGAGGAACGTCCTGGATGGAAACCACCGGAACGGCAAACCCTGCGGGCGTCGCCTCCACCAACTGAAGAAATGTTTGCAGGCCGTGCATCGCTCCCAGTTCGGTGCGGGCGTGCAGGCGGGCGCCGGTGGCACTCGTCGTAAGCGTGTAGGATTCGTCTTCCTCGGCGCTTTGAATACCTTCGCCCGGTTGTTCCACCTCAACCACTAAAGTCGCCGGAGGCAATTTCGCGACGGACATATCGAGCGCGGTCATCCCGGTTTCGCCACGCAGACGAGAAAGAAAACGCTCCACGGCGCGCCGCAAAAGCCCACCGTCGTGCCCCGTAATGGCCACGGAGAACGCTGGATCGATCTGGAGTTGACCGTTTCCTATGTCCACTTTGGCCGGAAGCGGCATGAGATTCAGCTGCGGAAGAGGTTGCGCCTGGATTTGCATGGCGAAGAGCTGCATGATGAAAATGAACGGCAGTACGAATAAAAAAACGGTCCGCATTGTTTGGCCCGAAAAATAACCTGAAATAATAGCCGGGTCAGAATAGTTCATGGGATGATGGTTCGCAATGCACCGACGACCGATGATTAAGTTTCTTGCCAACATGTTCCGCGGATTGCATATGGTTGTCGGCATCTCCGCTCCGCCCCCCGATCAGGATGAACGGGTCTTCGT
>Ga0134125_10000147_pt1 | contig 102273 bp, 149 predicted proteins | sample KB31751_FD_96464 | JGI IMG/M metagenome (GOLD analysis project Ga0134125, IMG submission 96464) | Terrestrial soil microbial communities with excess Nitrogen fertilizer from Kellogg Biological Station, Michigan, USA - KB3-175-1 | ecosystem: Environmental > Terrestrial > Soil > Unclassified ... | reverse complement strand
TGGCTGCTCCGGTTTATCTGGCTGGAACCAGCGGAAAAATCGATTCAATCCAGACATCACGCCACCTCTTTCGGTGAGGTTGTCGTGGCGTGGCGGGTGCATGCCGCGTGGCGCGTGGCTCCGGCAGCACACAGCGGGATGATATCGCCGTCTACCCAGCACTGGCCGCAGATGGACGTGGCGTGGGCATCGGCACGTTGCTGGCGTGCCTCGTGCCGATTGCTAAGCCACACCGCCAGAGCGCCGATCACGCCGAAGATGGCAGCGGTCGCGATGATAGGTAGCATGAAACTGAGAAAGTCAAACATGATGCGCCTCCGGTCGTGATGTGATGTGCCGTGCCAGGAGCTTGCCGACTTTGCGGACCAGGGCAACCACGGCGTCAAGATTAAAGAGCAGGTACATGAGGTCAAGCATTAGCGGACCTCCTTCACCGGCACCGGCCAGCGGATATCTTGTGGTTGCATGCCCAGCATCGCGGCCAGGCGCATGCGTGTTTCCTGAGTTGGGATCGCGGCACAGCGCCACACGATATTGGAGGTGGTACGCGGCACGTTGGCAAGCAAGGCCACGCGATGCTCGCTTATCCCGGTACGCGCCATGTGTGCTGCCAATGCCTCAGCAAACGTGGGCCGCTGATCATTGGGTCCGATGGGTGACTCCCATCCGTAGCCCGATGGCGGCGTGGGCGTGGCCTTTGGCGCACCAGGCGGTGGGCGGATGACGATGTGTGACACTGCTTCCTGACGTGCCATGCGGGCCACACGGTGGGTCCGGCATTGACGGGCGATGCGCGAATGGAGCATGTCCAGATAATCCAGCCAGGCCAGGCGCGTCATCTCGTTGCTGGCGATATCAGCGGCGGTGGCCGGGCGCTGCGCATCGGCAGGGCTGGCGGGCGGGAAGGTTGTCTGCATCATGCCACCCCCAGCCGTTCCACCCGCCCCAGGATCTCCAGCGCGGCGGCGGCGGTGATATCATGCTCACCTGATGTATCCACGAACGTGACAAACGTGCTAGCCCACTCTGGAAGCGGCTCCGTGCGGCAACCCTCGCGTGTCACGACAATTGCGTAGCCGTCATAGACACGCACGGTTTGCTGTGCCATACTCGTTTGTTGAAACGTAAACATGGCAAGGGGGCAGACAGAACACTCACGAGCGAGTCCAACACGCTTTGTTGGCTCTTTCGCTTCCAGCCACGCCCGGAAGGCGGCGATGTCCAGATTGATCATTTAGCCACCCCCTGACGCGCTTCTGCGTATGCCGCGCTCAGTCCGGTGATCATCGTGCTGGCATCGGCAAACGTCAGCGTCTTCACATCCGGCTCAGTGCGCCCTAGCGATGCGCAGAGCTTGCGAATGCTGCTAATCTGCCGTTCTGTCGCCAGTGCATCTGCGCCCGTCTGTGCGTTGCCAGCGGCGGCGCGGGGCTGCTGTGCGGGCATGGCCGGGGATGGCGATGTCTCAACAGACGTAACTACCGCCTCCACATAACCATGTTGGTCATTATCCGCCTGCTGCATTTCCTCTGTGGTGTACACGCCTGAGAGTTCAGCAGGAAATGCCTTGCGCAAGGCCAGTGCTTCGGCGCATTTTGCAAGCATGAGGTATGGCATTTTCTTCCACATATCATAGGTGGGCAATGCATATTCATCCCAGCGCGCCTTTGCGGTAAAGGCGACACGCTGTCCTTGCACGATTTTCCATACGGTGACTTTGGCCCATGTCGGATTTTTCGCGTCTTCGGTGTCGTATTCCGGCACATCACTACCTGCATAGCAGTGAGTGCGATCAGCTAGCAGCCGATAGCCATCAATGCCTGTCTGAATCGTCATCTTGCCCGAACGCTTGATGGCATAGATCTGTTTGAAAAATGGGTCAAGCCCCGTGCGGCGACAGACCATGCCAAAGAGATAGAGTTCGTCGTCTGAAATGCCAGGGGCGATGGTGCGCTTGATGATGTCGATCTGGCGGCTGTCCCACTGCCCCGCCGTGGCGACCGCGCCGCCCGTTGTTGTGGTGAGTGCTGTTTCTGCCATCTACGCCACCATCCCCTTCTGTGCAGTCATAGTTGGCGTTGCCTCTGGCTGATGGGCGCATTCCCATTCAAGGCTTTGCTTGATTGCCGCAGCCCTGCTTGCCCAGTACATCAAGCCTTCCTTCGCTTGATTATCCTTTGCCTCATATTTCGCCATGAAGCGCAAGCCATCAATGATGCGGTCCAGTTCGTCAAACGTCCAGTTGTTCATCTACGCCACCGCCGTTTCTGCATTGATGACCGCCCGCGCGGTGTCTTCGCTCAGGCCCATGCGAGCCAGCAGCGCCAGGCCGTAGCAGTAATCCTCGATGGACTGCGACGGGCGCATGTAGCGCAGCGCGTACCAGCAGTCGCTATGCAATTGCGCTTCGATGCCCGTCACCGCATCAACGTGGTAGCAATGGTGATGGCGAATGAAGCCCCAGCACGTGCATTCGCTGTCGGCAACGTAGTGGTGCTGGCCTGGGTGGCTGTGAGATGGGACGCGGTGCAGCCAGCCGTCCTCGCACCATTTCGTCTTGATGATGCTGACGCCATGCACGGTGCGGATGGCGCTCTCGATGGGGTAGCCCCCCGCACGCGCTGGTGCATGGGTGTGGGCGACGGCGTCTTCGCACACCGCTCCCGATGCAGCAGGCGCGTAGACAACCGCGCCTGCTGGGGAAAAGCGACCAGGAAGGTTGGATGCTGTGGTTGCGCCTGGTGCGCTCGTTGTGGTAGAATTGCTGCTGACGAGGTTCATGTTGTTTTCCCTCTCGTTTCTCGCCGTTCGGTCTGATACACCGGGCGGCGTTTTTCTTATGCTGCTTGTGGTTGTGGTTGCCGATCTTCCGCCTGTGCGCGCTCCAAAGCTGCTGCTAGCTGAGCGCGGTACTTTTCAAGGCGCTGCTCATTCTCCAGAATCGAAACGACCGCTTGTGAGACGTTCGCCATCTGAGCAAGTTGCCCTTGCGTGAGATCGAGAGCGCGACGCGCGCGGCGAATCTGCTTGCCGTTCATGTCGTCACCATCCTTTCGTTCTCTGACCTGAGTATAACACGGAATATGTTCTGTGTCAAGGAATACTAATATGGTCATGAAATATTTCCTGTGTCGCATGATAGGTAGAAACATTCGTGTCTTTTCTGCTTGAATTCTTCCGGGCGTTTGTGTATCAATGGGGTGAATGGTAACTACGAGAAGGGGGCGCAACCGATGGAAGGCTATGGCACTGGCATCATCCTACCGTTCCTCAACATCGAATCCGATAACTAGACAAGCAAATAGATGTGTGGTATCTTCATGCTACGAAAAACGCCTGGGCTGTATAGAGAAAGATCGAGCGATAGGAGGCAGTTCATGTCAGGTGTCGATTTAACTCAGACTGAGGCGGACACATTGATTCATGTCGAAAAGCATTGTATAGACAACACTAAGTATGGTATGCCAATGAGAGGTGAACAACTGACAATCCCGTTGGCATCAGCGAATAAGCGAGAGAAGTTCATACTCGACATGCACCGTGGCAACATTAACCTTCAAAAGATTACACATCAAATGCGTGGGCGTGGTATAATTGTCCTAGTTCGATTGGATATTGAAGGCCCACCACATAGAAATCCAGATGGTGAAGAGGTACCATGCCCACATTTACACCTATATCGAGAAGGATATGGAGACAAGTGGGCAAAACCGATAGATATTAGCGAATTCCCACATATCAGCGATATGTGGCAAACATTGCATGACTTCATGCAGTTTTGTAATATTACGCAAAAGCCAAGGATAGAGAGGGGGCTGTTTGCATGATAAATAATGTGCAAAGCCTGATCGATCACTATTGGATTTGGCTCAAGAGCAAAGAGACCTTGCGCCAGATTGATCATCAGTGGATTGAAATCAATACGCCGTTTCTTGATCGCCATAATGATTATCTACAGATCTATGTAGGGACCAATGACTCAGGATTCGTCCTGACAGATGATGCGTATATTATCCACGATCTGCTCCGATCTGGATGCGATTTACAAACCCCACGGCGGCAGGCTATGCTGCAAGCAATCCTTAATGGATTTGGCGTGCAACGTGATGGCGATGCTCTTGTAGTCTATGCAACGAAGCAAGACTTCCCTTTGAAGAAACACAGCCTCGTCCAAGCGATGCTTGCGGTCAACGACTTGTTTTCAATAGCATCCCACAATGTTGCTGGCATCTTCCTTGAAGATGTATCAACATGGTTCGATGCGTCGAGCATCCGCTACATATCGAATATTAAGGTTGCCGGAAAGTCCGGGTACGATCACCTCCTCAACTTTGTCATACCCCATTCGCCCCAGGCTCCAGAGCGCATCGTCCAAGTCGCCAACTCTTCGGGACGAGAAAAGATTGAATCCATTGCGTTTACCTGGATTGATATTCGAGAGACACGTCCATCCGATGCACGAGCCTATACCATGATTAATGATATGGATAAATCTACTTCACCTGAGGCGATTGACGCCCTCAGAAAGTACGGACTGACGCCTATTTTATGGAGTCAACGCAATCAATCCATTAGTGAATTTGCTGCCTAATCATAGAATTGTCCCTTGAACCCAATCAAGAATGTCCGTGATGTGGCTTTCGTTGGGCTGGGGAAAAATAGAATAGAATGCGCATAAAGCATAAAGGAAGCATAACTGATGGAAGGCTATGGCACGAGCATCATCCTGCCGCACCTCAACATCGAAGCGCCGATGTATCTTGATGAGGAAGGGCATCACTATAGTCCGGCCATATTCTACAGCCGCCTGCTAGGACTCAACCACTCATATGAGATGCAGATTGTGCAGCACATCATGCTGCACTACCAAATGCGTGCATTCACCGTTCAGCGACGGGGCCATGCGTGGCGCGAGTGGGCATTCCCCTATCCTATCGCGCTAGCAATGTGGCTGGGGAACGTGCATAAGCGCATCAAACATACTGAGTGGGTGGAACCGTTGGAACAATTTGAGAAATGGGGCATGGAGGTGATGGTCGAGGCGCAACACAGCATGGAGAAGCGGTTTCTCGGAACGCGCAAGCAGATGATCGAGGTCGCCACCGCCATTGCGGAAATCGAAACCCATATGGAGCATACACGCCAGCTGGAAGGGCGCATTTCCGCAGCGCAGCGCGTTCATCTCTGGACGGTTGACGCTCGCTGGCAAGAGTATCGAACACGTGCTGGCGCATTCATGAGCAAGTGGATGGCAGCGAACGATGGCAAGATTGGTGTCATTGAACCCACGTACACGGATGAAGGCGAAATCCGTGAAGAGGAGCCGCGCTTCTTCACCTTCCTGGCAGCCATCACCCAGGAAGACTACAACGCATTTAGTGGCTTTGTGCAAGAGCTGAAGCGGATCATGCCAGACATCAGGGCCTTGTTTGACGATCTGCGTTAGAGGAGACAACACCAATGAGCAACCTGAATCATCACACCTTTCGCGTCACCTTCGATATCGACATCGCCATCTCTGAGATTGACGAGGAAGTAATCGCAGCGTCACAGGAGCGCATGAAGTATATTGAGAATACTGATGAACTCATTCGCCGCGAGCGCGCATTGCTGGATGCATTACTGAGGCATCCTGACACGCTGCGTGCATTCCTTACCGGCCAGGTGGCAATGTCACTTGAAAGTGTCAACGCCGATGATGATAGCTTGGCACCTCTGCAAAATGCCATAAGTGACGCAACATTGGTTGACCAGATCAAGGAGGATCTCTCTGCCGATGACTATGCATTCTTTCAAGACGTGGCCGATCCTGAGGTAGACCTGTTCTATGATAATGCCAGTTACTTCTATGAAGCGATCAGTGTGAAGCAGCGGAATTTCACGATTGTGCCGATGGATGAATGAAGGGGTAATATCACCCCTTCACTTCTATTCCTAATCGCTCGCCTGTTCCACCTACATGCTATCGACAAGTGAGAGTTGAACCTCGGAAGCTTTCCGTTGTGCGGATCGAATGACTTCAAAATTCAGAGGAATGCTGAGGCGTTGGCGATCAAGGATATCTTGGATAGCCATAATCGCAATCGTATCGTAGTGCCTGTCCATGATCTCATGATAATAGCGTCCAGCGGCCTTTGCTTCAGCGATCATAGGTCCAGTAGGGTGTTCAAGTGTAATAAATACCGCCAACGCTGCTGACTCTCGTTGCATATCCCCACGTAATTTTGCAATGTCGCCACGTCCTACTTTGCCCGATTTCACCTGAAAGATGATCTTGGCATTGCCTGAATGACTGGTCAAAAAGTAGGCAACGCCATCAACCCCACCGTCTGCACCCTTCTTTTGATGGATGATGGCCCGATTATTGGTGTAGGTCAAGACGGCCCACTTCTCAAATTCCTTGCGCACCCGATCATCCTGCTTATGAGCGAGAGCTTTGGCTGAATCTATATCACTTGGAATGCCATCAAGCGTAATGGCGTCAAGCGCCTCTTTGCTAAACTGATCCTCGATTCGCTCTAAAATGAGTGCAATTGCCTGATAGGTGATATCAATACCGATCCATTTGCGTTTCAGGTGTTGTGCTACAGCAATCGTTGTTCCACAGCCGCAATAGGCATCAAGGACAGTATCGCCTTCATTAGAACTTGCCTCAATAATTCGTTCAAGCAATGCCTCTGGCTTTTGTGTGGGGTAGCCAAGCCGTTCTTTGGCAGTATTTGTCAGTATTGGCATTTGCCACCAGTCAAACGGTATGCGACCAAGAGGGTTTTTTCTCTGATACCGCTTATCTCCAATAACTTTGAATTCTACTTTCTCAGGTGAACTATATGGCTCTCTCACACCATCCACGTTAAAGGTGTAGTATGCTCCTTTTGTGTAGAAAAACAGGATGTCATGTTTTCTCGAAAAATGCCGTTTACTTGCCCCTCCTGAGCCATAACACCAAGCAATCTCATTCTGAAAATCACCGCCAGTAGGTACGAAGATCGCATCGAGTACCAGTTTCAGGTAGTGACTTGAGGTTGGATCGCAATGAAGGTAGAAGCTTCCAGTCGGTTTCAAAACACGGTGGATTTCTGTGACACGCAAAGTCATACTCACCAAGTATGCTAACAAGCTGCCAAAACCCAAAACATGATACAGTCCCTTGATTAGCTCAACTGTCTGACTGGTAAATCGCGCCTGATCATTGCTGAGGATTTCTTGGAATCCGGCAATAGCGCGATCATCCCATGTCCAGGTATCGATAAATGCTTGGGATTGCGCGCGATCTTCAGTACCGATATTGTTGTAAATTTGGTTGTAGGTGCGTTTGGAGTTAAACGGTGGGTCAATGTAGCAGAGATCTATCGTCTCGTCATGAATTTTCTTACGCAAGATGTCGAGGTTGTCGCCGTAGTACAACTGGTTGCTGGCCATGTGGATGTCCGTTCTCCAGAATTTACCCAAATAGGACACGCCTAAGTGGCATCCGGTTCCTGCTTCAACGAGACTGCCTTTAGTGCAAGCACCATTGGTCTTACGATCTCTCCACAGGCGTCGATTTCCGCTGAACTAGCGGTATACAGCCACAGTAAATTGCGTGCGGCATTGAGATCCCGGTCAAGGACCAGGCCGCAATGCTCACACTCATAGGTCCGCACGCTCAAATCCAGTGGCACCGAGGGCAAACGATGGCACTGTGAACACAGTTGAGTTGAAGGGAAGAAACGATGGGCCAGATACAGCCGATTGCCATACCAGAGAGATTTGTAGCTCATCTGGCGGCGAAACTCCCCTAGCCCCACGTCCGCTATCGCCTGTGCCAGCTTGTGATTTTTGAGCATGCCCGCCACGTTGAGATCTTCCAAGATGATCGCTTGCGGTCGCTTGGATGGCGGCTTGGCTTTTGCCGTGATCTTCGCGGTCGCCTGATGCAAAGCATCTTCTCGGATATTGGCAATCCGATAATGGACGCGGGCTACTTCTTGTTTGGACTTCTTGCGGTTGTTACTACCTTTCTTGCGCTTACTGTGATGGCGCTGTGTCCTTTTGAGTTTGCCCAGGTTGCCCCGCAACGCCTTGGGATTAGGAACCTCTTGCCCATCCGAACATACGGCTAATGTTTTGATGCCCAAGTCAACGCCAATTGGTTCACCCGTCGCTGGTTCAGGGTCAGGAACGATGTCTTTGACTTGCACAGAAACGAACCAATGTCCCGCACGTTCAGATACAGTCGCGCTCAGGTAGTGGGCTGGCCCTGTGATGATGCGCCCTTTCTTCTCACGTTTCTTGAGCGTCTTGCGGTCTTTGGTATGCAGATCCGTGTCTTGGGGCAAGTAGCCATGTTCAAACAATCGCACCTTCCCAATGACGGGTAACTGAATCCAGTCCGGACCAACATGAATGGTTCCCGTCAGCGTGAACGAGCCGATGCCCTTGCTGCGTTTCTTGAACTTGGGGTACTTGGCACGCTTGGCAAAGAAGTTGCTGAATGCCGTGTCCAGGTCGCGCAACGCCTCTTGGGGTCCGCATTTTGAGCTTTCGTACATCCAAGGGAACTCGGTGGATTTCAAGGCATTCAGTTCCCGATGGAGATCGATGGCGGTGGGAATCTTGACTGACTTAGGATCTGCCGCTGCTTTGCGTGCTGCCATTGCCGCTTGTTTGCGTGCCAGTCCCCAATTGTAGGCGAATCTGGCACACCCCGCATGCTGGAGACATGCCGTGCGCTGCTTGTTATTCAAATCCAGTTCAGTCTTGTATCCCCGGACGATCTCCATATGGTTAGCTCCTACAACCCAGCGTGCGCAATGACATCTTCTACCACATTGAAGTGAATGTGGCAGCTTTTCGTCAGGAACAGACGGACAATGTGGGCGATGCAGTAGCGGGCATAGGCCGGATGCAGACGGGCAAGAGCGAACATGTTATCATATTCGCCCATGTCGAACAGATCCGACATTTGCATCTCCAAGAGTTCCACCGTTGCACATCCATACTCGGTGATGAATCGGCTCACGAACTTGCCCAGTGCCAACGCCTCATCATCCGTCAAGTTAGGTGAGCGGTGGAAATCGGGCGAAAGCCACCAATGCGCGTAAGCCGTGATGGCAGGGATGCTCAGGAAATGGAGGCTCTCATACGCCATCTGCTCCATTTCCGGCAAGGTGATGAGCTTAGGATACGTCCGATTGGCAAACTGATCGCCCAGGAAATGCCCGATATTGCCGGGATCGGCGGTGCCAAGGGTGCTAATGGCATATTCGATATCGCTCATGCCATCCACAGGCGTATGAGTGATGCTACTTGGCGCAAGGGGCGTGTGGTCCCTGGCTGGCACCGAAAGTGGTGGTCCCTTGACTTCATACAAAGGGGCGGCGGCGTTACTCACGGCAGGTTTCCTTTCAGGATGGGGGAGTAACCGAAATACCGGGCAACCATTGTGCCGACATGTATGCATGGCTCACTCAACTTGCCACCACAGGAACACGTGTAGTCATGCTCACCAGCGGTGACAAGGGCAGCGTGTTCGGTATCAGCAATCAGATAAAACTCGCAACCGCTCTCCCACGTGCCGCAACCAAGCACCTTCATTGGGTGACGCACGGCTGCATCCATGAATACAGCAAGAGGGACGGTCAATTCAGGAAACATCGGGTGATTCTCCCTAATCGGTTGGGGGATTCAGGACGGCAAGCGCCATATCCTGAACCTTTTGCATCTTGGTAAGCAGCGCGTCGATCTGCGTCATGGCAGACTTGGATGCGCCATCTACGTGGAAGATGTGACGCGAGACGGCTAGGATGGTTGCCACGTGGGCAACCATCGGGGTGTACAGCGCGGGATCACGGCGCTGGCTCTGCAAAACGAGGATCAGCGCGACCGCCTCAGTAATGGCAGGGGCGATGCGCGTCACATACGCCTCCATTTGCGGGTTGACGGGCGCGGGGCCACGTGGAGGCAGGTTCATAGCGCGTCATCCACCCCTTCTGCCCATTGGGCATGCAGGAACGCGTTGATGCGCTTCACACAGCGCCGAGCGGCGGGCTGCCAATACGGGGCGATTTCGTCATCATCCGCCACTTCGTACAGTGGGGCATAGAAGCAGACGAACTCATAGATTTGCAGCCAGTCTTGCAGATTCCACTGCTGGTCCGTCGCGCCCTGGTCAAGGGCATCGGCAAGCCACGTGGATGATGTGGTGTCACTGACAAGGGGGACGGCGATATGGCGCTGAAAGTCAGCGAGCAATTCATGGGCGAACACGGCGCGGTCTGGGATAATTTCACCCAGGCCAGCGCAAGGGCGGCATGTGTCGTAACGACCATGCGTGAGCGTGTCACCACGCCCGTCACACGTGGGGCAAATACGGCGCGTGGCGGGTTGCTCTTGAATGGCTGGCACACTGACGGGCCATGCGGGCGTAGCGGTCATCGGCGGCTTATTGCCAACCGCCGGGGTATATGCTACCATATGGGTAAGGCTCCTTTCGAGATTCCTCTCGAATGTGGTTTTGGTGAGAGCGGTTGTCGGCCTGGAAACTGAACAGCCGCTTTCGACATGCTAAACATTAACTACGAACTGGATGCGGATTGAGCAGTAGTATCAAGGACTGCTTGCATTTCTTCAATGCTCACTCCAAACAGTGTCGCTAACTTTCTGACATGAATGGGTCGCGGTCTGCTGGTTCCTTTTTCCCAAGCGCCCACTGTGGGAAGTGAAACCTCAACAGCAACAGCGATTTCCATTTGTGTCATGGATCGCTTTTCACGCAGCTCTCTGAGCGTCATCTTTCTCCTTTCATCAGGATAAAAGCATTATAACCTAGCCCAGGAACTTTATCAAGTCCTTATAAAGACTTTGGGCTATGGTACTATGCTCTCAACCCTTTGCTGGCCTGGCCTGAAAGTAAAGGTTAAAGTTTCTTAACCTTTCTATGTGCTATGCTGAGGGTGCCTACGCGCTGATGGAAGTCCCCGCGCGGGCTTTTCGGCGGGCATCTGTCGCATTGATGCTCGCCTCTCTTTGTGCCTCTATCGCCGATTGAACATCTTTGATCGAGGTGTGCAATGCTTCTGCTAATGCGCGCACATGTCGTAGCCTTGGAATTGCTGTACCCCGCTCCCATGCTGATACGGTAGTTTTACTAACCCCGCACGATTGAGCGACCTCTTCTTGCGTGAGAGATACGACCTTGCGTAATTCGGCAAGCGTCATTGAATCCTCCTTACAGTAGAATTACAGTAAAATTATACCCCGCAAGAAAGAGCGATGCAAGATAGGTGTAACTTTGGTCCCATTTCCCTTGCTATACCATATTAAGTATGGTATAATTTAGATGTAAGTTATGAGTGATGCGACCACTCAGGGCTTAACATCAAGACAAGGGGACTTCCAATCATGACACAGTATCAGCAGACACAGTACGAAAAGGCGCTGGCACGCGCGACGGTCAAAGAGGTTCACGTGGTGGGGCATGGCACGATCAAGGCGACCGGGCAGAAGTTCATCGCCGTTTCGTCGGCTAGCGGTGACGGGTGCTACACGGTTATTATCGCAGGCTACTCTCTGATTTGCTCTTGCCCCGCCGGTAAGGCAGGTCGCTACTGTCATCATCGCGCCGTTGCTCGTCATGAGATTATGGAGCGCACGGCGGCGGCGGATGCGGCCTATGTGCAGCAGGGCGTCGCCATCATGGCGGCGGCAATGGATGCGGCGGATGCAGAACGCGCTGCCGCCATACCGATGCGGCGGGATACCGGACCACGCATGTATGCGTAGGTAGCGAGACAACCAAATAAAAAGACGCCCTGAGCGGAAAGGCTCAGGGCGTTGTCATGCTACCGATGAGTGGGTGTCACTGGCAAGGATGGTGTGGATATCGGCGGTCTTGCGCTTGGCTCGTCGCTGTCCATACAGGCGTGCGCTGAACGAGTAGATGATCGAGACGAGATCCACGATCAGATCCTCTTTGCCATTGTCGGCAAGGTTGATGACTTCAATGCGCCGTCCTTGCTGTTCCAAGAGTAAGCGAAGATAGTTATAACCAAAGCGAGTGAGACGATCCCGATGTTCCACGATGATCAAGCCGATGCGCCGATCACTGAGCAATGACGCCAGCTTCGGGCGGCTATCGTTGACGCCAGAAGCAATCTCTTGGACTTCGCGTGTGAGGATATAGCCTTTGGCGGCGGCATAGTCGCGCAAGCGTTCTACCTGTCGCACCAGATCGGCTTTCTGGTCCGCAGATGAGACCCGCGCATAGGTCGCCACTCCGGTCACAGGTGGTTGTGCCTCTTGCACGATAATGGTCCCCGTCGGCAACTGATAGGCGTCAAGCTGCCCTGCCTTCCACATCCGATAGGCGGTCTTGTAGGTGATGCCTACCTGCCTTGCGTATACACTCAGTTTCATCCTCATATTCTACCATACAAGGGTAGATTTGGGTACAAAACAAGGGACTAGTTATAATGCCTCCTGATGATGTGATGGATGAGGACACCATGCTACCTAAGTAATGGCCACTTGTCAATAGGGATTTTATGTTTATTTCAAAAGTCAGCATATATATCCGCTGGTTATTAGGACAAATGAACAAGTAATTGAATGTATGTGCTAATTTTTATCGGCTATTATCCTCGAGTCCTTACATTCCCCATTACACCACTCACACAGCGCTCTATAGCCGTCTTGTACTACGCCGTTCGACAGCGCCGAATTGTCACTCTATGATGGAACTCTGATTGTTCGTTCGTTCATCAAGGAGTGCATCATGGCTTTCTTGCGTTTCTGCATCAATGCGACCGTCTGGCTATTCCGCATGACATGGCGCGCTTGCGCCTGGACATATCAGCAATTGCGCACTCATGCATGGCCCTGGTACAAGGGGCAAACGCGCCGCACACAGATCATCGTCGGCAGCATCACTGGCATTTTACTGATATCCTGCTGTGCCTTCGGCGCGCTGAATAGCAACGCCAGCACAACCGATACCACTAGCCAGCAAGCCAATGACGGTGGATCTTCCACCTCGCCGGGTGTCATTGTCACCAGTGCGACAGACACACCACAAGCGCAGAGTCCAACAGCGACGCATACCGCCGTGGATGCCACTCCCAAGCCGGGATCAACACCCGCACCTGTGGCGACGCAGCCCGTGAGCCACCCGCCCACAGCAACGCCGAAGCCAGCACCAAAGTATCCGGCGATCAACGGCAATCCTTACGATTACACATTCACCAATACTGGCCACCTGGCCTACAGTCCCCCAGCGGACATCTGCAACTGGTTCAACTGTATCGCCTCGTTCTGGAATGGCACAGGATTTATGAATGAGTGCGTTGACGGAACCTATAGCCTGAGTGGCGGGCATCAGGGCGATTGCAGCAAGCATGGCAACGAGTTGAGGCCGGTATATAAGCCGTAGTTATGTGATCGATGGGTAGCCTACCTCCCCATCGATCTAAAGGGGATCTTGTAAATGATCAAATGCATGACTACTATCTTTTGTGTACATAGCATGAGTGAGGGTTATCAGGAGAGTGGCATCGTTAGGAACAGTGCGTTGCATCCATTGATAGGTAATTATAAACTGCGTGTCTCGATAGGCAAATAGAACAATAGCATCCAAAGTGCGAAAGAAAAAAGTGCGTATCCTATCAGGGTTGACGTGTCCCCCGATATAGCGCAGGCACTTCGTAAATGCCTCTTGCTCTATTTGAGAAAGGCCATCTTCAAACGTTTGCGCGATTTCAAAATGGTGAAATTCTACTCTCATCCCCGACTCCTTTTCTGGATAAGAGTAGTGTAAAGGAAAAAGCCTCAGATATCAAGGAACGTTGTTCTGTAGTTCCCTGATTGTAGGCTTATGAGGCCTTTTTGAATCCACTGCTGAAACGTAGGATTCGTGCGGGACATTTCCTCAAATTGCGCCATTAATGCCAAGCCATCATCACGCAACTGCTGATCTTCGGGCGTCAGCAGGTCATCCTCTATCTCTTCGGTTGCCATACTAAGGATAAACTCGCGTTCACGTTCAACTGCAAGAGCGTAATCAATGATAGCATTAGGAGCCGTTTGTTGCCAGGGCAAATCGCCATGCACCGCATCAACGATTTCTCGCTCTGTATGCCAATACCACTTACGAGCAACGATGATCAGCATTTCACGCTCAGCATCTGAGAAGACCGTAAGGTCAGGATCTTGGCGTGGAATGTATTCTGTTTGCGGGTGGGCATCCTGCCCAGCGCGCTTTTGAGCGGTGATTTGCCCATCTGATTGCATGCGATGAATTACCGCAGAAGCCGCCAGGGGAACTGGCCCCATAACCTGATGCTGATAGTCATCACCCGTCATCGAAATACGATACCGCTCAAAATAGGCGAAGTCGAGGAAATACAACAATTTCATGAGCTTGACTTTGCCGAGCTGTGCTGCATCCGTGTTCCCAATGAAATAAAGGATAATATTCCGATACTTTGCTTCGTTAAGCTGGGTCATGTTGGTCCTCCTCTTCGAGATGTGAACATGTTTTCCACATGTTGTCCACATACTATACCCCAAACTTCAAAGCGGATCAAGATGGAATCGGTAACAATTCACCATCAAAAGTCCTGCCTTGCTATTCCCCCCCCTTCATTTGACATCACCTCCACTCCGGCGGCGTCATGGAGCATGCAGTAAACATGGCAGTGAGAAACAGCCGGTGTATCAGCCGTAAGTCACGCAGATAAATAACGATGGGTGGGTAAACCTACCCACCTTAGCAGCCCGAAATGCTATAACTCAGACTTGGCGCTGAACCGGCAGTCGATCCAGCCGTTGATGTCGTAGAGGTAAATCGGATAACCCCTTGCTGATTGCTGGCATGTTTCCTGGCCTGGATCTGGATAGTTGTACTTGCCCCCGCTTTGAGATCGCCCTGATTCGGCGAGACATTAATTCCAGACTGATCTCCTGAGCCAACAAAATCGACCTGCCATTGCACATCCTGTGGGCCGCTATTCGTCAACACCACGAGTTGGGCCTGCTGGCCACCATTGCAACCCAACTGGACGGTAGTTGGTGCCACTTGCAGCCAATTCGGTGTGAGCGTGGGACTGGATGTGGCACTGGGGCTGGTGTGTATGGTGGGAGTTGCACTCCCTGATAGAGACCGGGCAGTGGAATTGGCTGGTGCAAAGGCACCCCCTCGCGCGAGGAGAAACACGCCCAACAGGCACACCAGGAGAATCACATTGGCGGTGACGCTGGCGACTAGGCCAACTACGAGCGTGTTGGGGCGTGTGTATGGAGCAGGGGGCGGCGGGGGAGGTGGGATATCGGCGCGCGGCCAGGGCGAGGTAGGCGGTTCGTCGTACATCTGCTGCATCCTTCACATGCTTGATACGGTTACATGATAGTGCAGGGGGAGCAGATTGGCAAATCGATTCATCCCTTGCCATGCTGTCGCACATATTCGTCATGCACCTTGCGCAACTCCGGATGTTGACTTTGCAAGTACAATGGTCACAAGAATACAAGCAGAGTTAGCGAGTTATCTCGCTATATTCTCATAGATAAGGGGCAACGACGTGACCAAAAGGCATCCACAACACCTACCAGGCATCTTCGATGTGGAGACGCGGATAAGAAACAACCACTTATTTTACGGTGATAACCTTACCATTATGCGAGAAATGACCAGTGCTTCCGTCGATCTCATTTACCTCGATCCCCCATTCAATAGCCAGCGAAACTACAACTTAATCTACAAAAATCTCACTGGTCTACCTGTACCAGAGCAGGAAGAAGCGTTTTGTGATGCCTGGGATATGGACCCGGAAAAGGAAGAAATGGTGCGCAATATGCCCCAGTCATTTCGGGAGTACGGGGCTGATGAGGATTTGGTAGCCTTTTGGGCAACCTGGATCAATGCACTTAGGCATACACAACCAAGGTTACTTGCGTACCTGGTGTACATGTCTTACCGCTTGTTTGAAATGCGTCGCATCCTTAAACCAACTGGTTCCCTGTATCTTCATTGCGATTCTACTGCTAGCCACTATATCAAGGTCATCCTGGACGGAGTGTTCGGGCATCAGAACTTCCGCAATGAGATTATTTGGAAGCGCACGACCGCTCATAATACAACTTCACGCAGGCTAGGTGACATCACTGATACGATTTTCTTTTATAGCAAAACCAATCGCTACGTATTTTACCCCCCTACTCAGGAGCGTGATGAGCGTTATGTAGAGAATTTTTATCGTTTCGTGGAACCGGATGGAAGGCGATACCGATTACACGATATTGAGCGCAATGCGGCGTTAGGGATACGACCCAACTTGATCTATGAATATAAGGGCTACACACCCCAATATGGGTGGATGATGACACGAGAGAAACTTGAGGAGTTTGACCGACTAGGCAAACTAGCCTGGAATAGCAAGGGCCGCCCACTCCGCAAGATTTATCTCAATGAGGTGGCCCCTCCCAAAGTTGGCAATTTATGGGATGATATCCCACCAATTCAGGCATCGGCCTCCGAGCGACTGGGCTACCCTACGCAAAAGCCTATCGCTCTCCTAGATCGCATCATCACCGCAAGCAGTAATCCGGGAGATGTGGTCTTTGACCCGTTTTGTGGCTGCGGGACGGCAATTTATGCCGCACATTTGTCTGGGCGCAAATGGATAGGATGCGATATCGCTATTCTCTCCGTTCAGCTTGTGCGTGATGTCCTTTTCCGTCGCTACGGATTGCAAGAAGGTGAACACTATGAAGTTAGCGGTGTTCCCTTGAGTGTTGAAGGCGCTCAGGATCTCTTTAACCGCGATCCACGGCAATTTCAGCATTGGTCAGTGGAGCTTGCCGGGGGATTTTCTAGCACGAAACATTCTGGCGATCTGGGAGTGGATGGCCGCATCCACTTTGAAACAGGGGATAGCCTCAAAAATATGGTCATATCCGTCAAGGGCGGAAAACTAACACCTGCATTTGTGCGTGAATTACGCGGGGTTTTGGAACGGGAACCCAATTCCGAAATGGCCGGGTTCATCTGTCTACAAGAGCCAACAAAGGGCATGATATCCGAAGCAGCTTCTGCTGGGACATATACCTATCTTGGCAAAGAATATCATCGCCTGCAAATCAGGACGATTCAAGACTTATTAGACGGCAAGGCGTTCGACACGCCTTCAAAGGTTCAGACGCTAGGGTGGATTGCTCAGCCCATGTTACCGATGTAGTCTACCAGTTCTAAAGGGGATAAATCAGCCAAGCTTTATCCCCATTCCCCACATCCCCCCCCCACTTGCCCCCCACCCCCGCCCCGTCGTATACTGAGATAATCAAGCGTACTCTTATTATCCACTGTTATCCTCATCCATAGTGATACCGGCCCTCGATGCCATCACGCGCTCCCTAGTCTTGCCGTAGGCAAGAAGTCGATATCTGGAAAAGAATGCGAAACGAGGCTAGCATTTATCGGCTGTTGCGGGGGATTTATCTAGACGAATATTAGTTGCGCGTGGTACATTGATGGGGAACAGAACATGTTCTGTGTCATATAATGTCGGGTCAATTAAAGAAGGGAGTGCCTATGCCTTTGCCAACTGATGTGGCAAAGATGCCCCCTGCGCCCGCCGCCGCCACTACGGCATTCAGGCGTTGGATTGCGGCGTATCAGGCGCGACACCCGGACGCAGATACGCGCAATGTGCATCTTGCAGAGCAAATGCACATCAATGAGACCAGCTGGTCTCAGATCCGCCGTGGCAAGCGACGCCCACTAATAGGGCAATGCCTCGCCATTGCGCGACAATTGGAGATCCCGCTAGAAGATGTGCTGCGTTTGGAGGGGTTTCCCGATATCAAGCAACTCGCCCAAATTGTGGGACAAGAACCACCGCCACAAACGAAAGAGGCGCGCGAGGTTCGTCAGTACGCAATCGACCTCTTGCACATTGCGGCCCAATCACCTTTGTGGCAAGGGATCAATCAGCAATCGCCCTACAAAGAGCGTGCTGATGAAATCTTGGCTTCGGACATGCCGCCATTGGAGAAAGCGGTGCGCTATGCCGATGTCATCTATGACTGGTATCAGAATCGGGAACGCGATACGCCACGATGGCAACGTAAAACCGATGAGATCGCGGCACTCGTTGGGAACGCCTCATGAGGCGCGCTTTAGGGGCGCAATTCTCATGAGGCGTGCGACATCGTCATAGCGATACATGTGCTTCGTGCGGTGGTCCCCGCTGAAAACAGGTATCGGCTGAAGGCGGAATTTGCGCACGAGATGATCGACTTGATACCATTTCACGTCAAACTCTTTTGCCGCCGCCGCCTTGCTGATGAGTCGAATAGCTCCCTTTGTTCTTGCCATCATCACCACCACTACCCAAGGAAAGCTTGTTCTAAGGGCAGTATATGCGATGGGCAAGGAGTGCGTCAAACATTTAGGAGGGACTTATGCCACTTCCACCAATCGTCACGAAGGAATACAAAGACACAAAAGAGTTTGAACGTGATGCGGCCAAGATGGCCGCACAGGGTTACAAGGTGCTTAGTGTTCGGAATGGAAAGACGGAGCAGAATATCGTGCAACGCTATTTCCGCAACCCGTCGGATTTCTATCGCACAAAGCGCCTCATCGTCATTTATCAACTGGGGTAATTCGGTTGCTCATGTGCTAGGTGTTTTGTCTGATGCACATGATAACAGGAATTTACGCTCTTGTCAATACCATCTTAAAGTGATGCCTCTTGACATTGGTGGTAACTGATGTTAAGATATCTTCATGAACGGGAGAGCAAAGAATATGGCTCGATTTCGAGTCAAGCAATATGCAGAAGAACGTGGGATGAAAAATCCCACCGATCTCATGCGCGCAACGGGGATAAGTTACAACACCGCTAGGGAGTTGTGGAAAGACACTGATCTCAATCTAGAAATAGATACGTTGCGTAAGATTGCCGCTGCGTTCAATGTCAAAGTGACGGATCTCATCATTGAGGATTCGACAGGTAACGCACATGAACAATAGAAACGCAGTTTGATCGGAGATTGACATATCTAGCCATTTAGGCTAGATTGTCGATAAGTCGCAGGAGAGCGCGGGACGGAAGAGATTCGACCTCAACCGCCCGCTAACCCACGCTGGTTGGGTAGCCAGAATGGGCTGTGGCCAGCATAGCACGTCATGGGTGTGTTGTACACAGCCAAGCGGGCTATGCGCAGCCTGTCGCAATGGTGTGACAGGTTCACTTTCGCGTGTCAAGAACGTGCATGCGCGTTGTTGCTGCCCCACGCATTATTGGTGCGTTGCGCCGTCTGGCGCTGGGTGGCGCAACGCGCTTTTCTATTGCCTGTCAATCACCCTGTGACAGTAATATGGTTGACAGGCAGTTATGCGACCGGTATACTGGATGGCATGCGGCGCGCTTGCCGTCGAATTGCGATTCGCTGTTTCTGAGAGGCACATTGACCTCTCCCAGCCCTGGTGGATGGAAGGAGTTGGCGTCAAACGATGTCTATCTCGTCTATTTCAGTCTGGCTTCCGGTTGACGGCCCCTGATCCCCATAAAGGGGAGTTGCGATATCCTTTTGTATTCCCCCTGAAGGCAAGGGGCGGGTGTTGGTAGCCCCCGCCCACTTGCAGCCCTTTCCCGTTGTGTCCGGGAACTGGCGTTTCCAGTTTAGCAGATGCGGTGCTAATTGTATACCGCTAGGCTGGAAACCAGCGAGCCATGTTCCCCACGTTGCCCTTGCTGGGTACGTGGTATTTTTATACCCATTTTCAGCAAGGGGCCAGTTTTGGGAGTAGCTAATGGCAGAAGAAATTGATGGCTCCATCATCCCCTTAGAACGGCTCGCCATCGTGCGTGCCAGCCGCAATCCTGATATTTGCCCTGACTGCAAAGGCGTTCCAGACGCCTTGCCTGGCGGTAAATGCCATGCATGCCACAACACCGGCAAGCGCACCGTCACCATTCCCACGTCCGACTTTTGGAGTGATTGCGACTGCGTGCGTAGTCGCGTAGGCAACGCCTTGTATGGTGCCACAGCCCTTTGCCCTATCTGCGGTGGTGAGCGCCGTGTCAAGAGCGACCGGTTGCGCGAAGTGTATGACCTCGTGCTGCGGCATCAAAAAGAGTTGCGCGGGATTGATGTTGAGCTTCCCCATACGCAACCTATTGGGCGGTCATTGGCGACCGTGCTGCATGCCAATGGTTTCGGTGCGTATACCGATGCCGTTGGCATGTTGCGTATCTATGTTGAACCAGCGGGCGAGAAGGGGCTATACGACCTGTTCACGCAAGATATTTTACGCCCACTTGGAACTGATGCACGCCTGCACGTCTCGAAGCGCAAGCCATTAGAAGCATTCCATGATCGCCTCAATGGCTTCCCGGCACGTGATGCCCGCGTATGGCAGCCCTTGCCAGGTCAGGCAGCAATGCGCCTGTGGGAGGGCGCATGAGCCTGTACGACGATCCCAACTACACCCGCCCGGTGCATGCCACACGCCGCATCGACTCCGGCCCGCTGTCCTCATCATCAGGCAGCCACCGGATGTACAGCGACCCGCAGGGCCATCCCAAGACCATCACGCGCCCGGTGGCCGAAGCAGCGCCACCACAGCCCGCATCGGATAGCCATCCGCTCGCGGCGTATTGGCGCGACAAGGTGCGTATGGGGCTGCTCTGGACGCAATTGCAGCAGCGCGGCGAAACCGAGTTGATCCCGCTGGATCTGGCGATGGGGCTGGCCGCGAAAACACAGACGCCCTTCGAGATGGTGGCCCCATTCCACGGCGCGGTGCTGGCGGGCGATCACCGCATGGGGACGTATTGCGCGCGCATCAAAGAGCAGTGCTGGGAAGGCAGCATGCCGGATGTGTATCAATCGCTCATCACCGCATTGCCCGATCTGCGCACGACCTTCTGGCGGCTGCGGCTGACGGCATGGGTGGATGGCCTGGTGGATTTCTGCCCCACGCACCCTATTCACCAAACAGGAGGCTTACGCTAATGTGTGATCTCTGCTGGCAACCTACCGCCATGTACCGCTGTGACTGCGGCCTGATGCTCTGTCCCCCATGCGCCAATGAGCATGAGCGCACGCATGCCAATAAGGAGGCGGTGCCACCACAGGCACCGCCGGAACCTGAGTTTTTACCGACAGCGGTAAAAACTCAGGGAGGTGAGTAATGGCTGAACCAACCAACACGCCAACCCCGCGCATGCCGATGGCTGAGGTGATGGAACTGTGGTGGCGCATCCATGCTGAGACGGGGACGCGCATCATCGCCGTCATCCGCATGGGGGAGCGCCAGGGCGACGATGGCGGCACGATCATCCACAATGCATCCGAGTGGGAAGCGCTGCGGGCGCGGCTGGAAGGCGAGGGGGAGTGATGGCTGATATCGTCGATGTCATTGCCGCATTGGAAGCATACGACGACGCGCATGGCAATCAAATGACACTCAGTCAGTACGTCGAGTTCTGCCGCATTCTGCACTGGTTCCGCGCCCGCCAGCCAGGGCATCCACTGGGGTGTGGTGACTGTATTCGTTACGGCTGGCAGCGGTCAGCGACGGAAGAACGCTACGACGATGCAACATAAGGAGGGCATACCAATGCCACGTGTGGAAACCAGTTTCATGAGCATTGACGAAGATCCTGAGCATGCGGGCTGGTTCATCATCAAGCATCACCACTGGCAATTTGAGGGCGGCGAGCAAGTCATCACGACCTTGCAGCCCGGCGAAATCGCCGAACTGCATTCGCTGCTGGGGACGTGGCTGGATAAGCGTGGCCAGCAAGGAGGGGATAAGTAAGTGACCATCATCCTCTTGACCCCACAGAACCTCATCGCGCCGGAAAGCGCGTTCCATTGGCAACCCGGCGGCACCGTCATGGATGCGTTCGTGCTGCCTCGCACGGCGGGTGAGATGTTAGGGTTGCGCGAGCCGACGCCCATCAAGGCCATCCCCGGTAAGCTAGGCTACGCATTCTGGTGGCGCGGCAAAAACTGGCGGGCGGTGACGGATATCCCCGGTGCGCCGGTTCCCCTGGTGCTGACAGGGCTGGAAGATGAGACGCATATGCAGACGTGCAAAGAGTGTCGTGATGGGCAGTGGTGTACGGCTGGCGTGGGGCTGATCGCGGCGGCGCTGGAAGGGGGCGCATCCTAGTGGCTTGGAGAATTGTTCAGCAACCAAATGGGCTATTTGCCCGATTCAGTGAAGTGGTTGATGACTTCACGCACTATGACATGACCAAAGAGGCGGCCATTGAATGCTGCCGGGAATACCTGGGGCGTTCCGATGCTGAGGAAAAAGTGCAACGTGGCATTGATGCAGGGATTGTTCGCTTTGATGAGGCGATCAGCATCGTGCGGATGGTGCATGGTGGCGAGACGGCGGCGGAACGCCGCCGTGAATTGAGCCAGGAAGGGGGTGCATCATGAGCCATCCGCAACATCCTGCCATCTCCCCTGCTGAGGACCGCGCCATCGCGGCATGGGTGGATCATTTCGCCACATGCCAGCACGGCTGCAAAGAGCGCGGCGCAACGGATCTGTGTCCCACCGGGCGGCATCTGGTGGCGAAGATCGAGCGATTCAAGGTGGAACGAGAGAGGGGCAAGCAGCATGGGTAGCATCCTACGTTTGCTAGCGGTGATGTGGCTGGTGTTCTTTGCTGGTTGCCTCATTGCCCACTATCCGCTGTCTACCGCCCTGAGCGCGCCCACTATCACCGTCGGTGTGCTGGGGCTGCTCTCCCTGCTGGCACACACGGTGTCGCGCTGGGAGAATCGCCGGATGTGGGCAGCGCGGGCGAAACGGCGGGCAACGGCACCAGCGGGCGGCGACTACTACGACGATGGGGAGGGCGACGAATGAGTACGGCAGTCTATTCCGTGAGCCACTGGATCGCATGTCCTCAGTGTCGCACCGGCAACCTGTGTGCGCGTGGCCGCAAGTTCGATCAGTATGCCACGTTCGGGCGCGTGGAAGCAGAGCGCAAGCAGGAATACGAAGCGGACACGTGCCCCTATTGTGGCGAGACGGTATTCAACGACGAATGGAGCGAGCATGAGAAAGCGTGCTGGGGGATAGCCGATGCGCTGGTGGCCGACTGACGACATGCCCATCAGCGTCCTCTATCCCTGGTGGTGTGCCACGTGCCAGACGTGGCGACACATCTATGAGGAGCGCGACGGGCGATGCACGGAATGCGGCGGCGTCCTGGTGCTGAGCCAGGAATATTTGGACGATTGGGTGCTACCCAATTTGAGGGAAGGTGAGTAATGAATTCGGTAGACCGCAAGCGCGTCCAGCGCGACGCAGAGAACGGCGACGCATCGGCGCAACGGCTCCTGGCCCTGGTGGATGCGCTGGCACAGGCCATCGCCATCACGGAAGGCGTAGGCACCGCGCGGGCGATGCTAGGCGAGCATGACGATGTGTATGGCGAGACCATCGATGAGATGATGGGCGTCATCGCCCCTGCCATCAAGGCGGCGCTGGATTGCCAGACGAACGATGAATGCGTTGAGCAGGTGGGGTTCTATTTGCCGGGTGGCACAGGAGACAGTGAACGGCAAGAGAGTGAGGGGAACGCATGAGCGAAGACACCGCAACCTACTACATTCCACAGGCGCGCATTACGCAGAATCAGCACGGCGTGTGGGTGATGGCCAGCGACAATACTGGCGTCCTCATCCGGTATGACGACGAGGGCAGCCACGTCGCATACGTCAGCAACTTCGCCGATGATGTGATGGCAGGGCGCGAAATGGTGCTGGTGCCAGCCGAGGAGGCTATGCACCCATCGTGGTTGCGCTCCATCGTGCGGGCATGGCGCAAGGCCGGGTATGCGTATCGTTGGTGGATGAGACTGTATGGCGAGGAACACCCCAACAGCGCGAAAGCCGCCGCCGCATTTGAGGATGCGATGGCAACGGCCATGAAAGCCGACCCGATGATGGATGGCGTCGCACGGGCAGAAACAACGCAGTTCCCACGCATCGTCTGCTTGTGCGGTTCCACACGGTTCAGTGAAGCATTTCGCAGGGCGCGCTTGGCAGAGGCGCTGGATGGGAACATCGTGCTGACGCTGGGTAGCGACAGCCAGAGCGATGCCGAATTGCAACTGGATGATGAAGCGTTGGCTGTACTGGCGACGCGCCATCTACGCCAGATAGATTTATCTGACGAAATATTCGTGCTGAATGTCGGCGGCTACATCGGGCAATCCACCGCCGCTGAAATCGCCTATGCCCGCCAGCATGGCAAGGCCGTGCGATTCCTGGAACCGGAGAAAGCCTAACGAAAAGCGGGCGGCACCGCTCTAACGACGCCGCCCAACACCGATGCCCACAATCAACAAGGAGAAATCGATGTCGAACACCAGCGTATCACAACAGGCAACACGCGACTTGATAGACGCCGCCGCTTCCCTGGCACGCAACCTCATCACCCGACAGGATGTGCATCGCGGCCCCAGCGACACGGGCGAACGATGGGTGCCACTGCGCGTGGTGGGACACGCATCTGTCATGGATGCCTTGCTCACCGTAGACGAGGGCGACCTGTGGACGGTCATCGTCTACGCGCCCTGCCGTAACGGCGATGGCACCACGGCCATTGCGGTCATTACCGGCGCATACGTGGCGGGCCACACCATCGGCGCGACATGCGGCACCACAGGCGACACCACGCGCCATGCCCAGGCAGCAGGGGAGATCCGCGCCTTTGTGGCGACGTTGCCAGCGGTGGGACAAGCAGCAGAGAGTGAGGCGGCGTAGATGGCACAAATACTCACCACAGAACTTCCCGCGCTCACGACCAAATCCAGCGGTGTGCTGTCGCTCATTGATGACAGCGTATGCGCGACCTGCGGCGGCGATCTGGTCATGGACAGCGACAACCCGACCGTCACCTTCTGCGGCAAGTGCTATGCGGTTGACCTCGCCCCGACCCGCGCCACGCTCGCGGCAGCGGCATGGGCAAAAGCAGCGGGGCATGAGGTGGATGAGATCAGCGTGAGCGAGTGGACAGATGAGGGCAATGAGACGCCGCCCAGCCTCACCATGCCGGGCCGCTACTGGTACATCGATCTGAGCGTGGTGGATGGCGTGTGTGCGGCGCGTTGCCCGCTATACGTCATCGAACAAGCCGATGGCAGCATGCATGTCGTGCCAGATGATTTCCCCACCTGCCAGCATCAGGAATCATCGTGCAGTAGCTACATCCTGACCGATGCCACTGGCACGCGGCGCTGCCCTGAGCATGGCGAGGTCACAGCGTGGAACATCCCTGTGAGTTTCTATGCCGATGAGGATGGCCCAGCCACGATGGCGCAAGACGCCGCTGATTTTGCCCGCATCGGCACCGTCCAGTGGTTCGATGACTATCCCGACGACGACGATGCCGAACGGCAGGACGCATGATGCTCAGGTGGATTGCTCATGCACGTCATCACGTGCAGGCGTATGGCGTCACGGAACGCCTATCCGTCAGCGCCCTGCTTTTCCTAGAAGCGTTCGTGGTGCGAGTGCAATGCGGGGATCAACCTATCATCTGGCCGCACGAATTGAACACCGGCCTGACCCTGGAATTGCAGGGCGCAGGGATCGTCGCCATCGGCATGCAGGACCAGTATGGCCATGCAGAACTATGTTTCGTGCTGACAGACCTGGGCAACGCCGTCACTGAATACATGGTGGCGGGTATGGCACAACGGTAAACGAGACACCCCGCAACGGCGCGGGCCTGGCGACGCGGCATGAACAAACCGTCAGCAAACGATGAACAAACCTAAAGAGAGAAGAGATGAGCGAACAAGTGCAAACGCCACCACCTCAACAAAGCGCCCACCACGCGCGCATGCCGAAATTCGCCACGGCTATTCAAGACAACCTGCTGCTCCCTCTACTGATTCTGGCGAGCGGGTATGTCAATGGCGTGATGCTGGTTGATGGCTGGGTACCGAACATCGAAGATTGGCACACGTGGGGTATCTTCCACGGTGCCGGTGTCCCATTACTCTTTGCCGCCGGGCTGGCAATGGGCGGTCTCACCTTGCGCGTGTCCTACAAGCTGAGCGAATGCGTGTTGCGCCGCCAGTGGGGCCGTGCGCTATTCTTAGGGCTGGGCATGGCGGTCCTGGCGGTGATTGAGTTCTGGGCATCCTTCTCGCAGCGCGCCCCGAACCTGCATCCCACCGCCGCCGATGCACTGTTACCCGTGCCAGCATTGCCGTTCAGCATCGCGGCCATCCTGATCGCGCTGGTCATCCCCTTTGCCTCGCAACTGTGGGGATTCGCCGCCGATGATCCCGCCCCCGCACCTGTGGAAGATCCTGCTACCTTGGCACAACGGCTGGAAAATGAGCGCATTCAGGCAGAGCATAAGGCGCGCATGCGCCAGATCGGCGCGGCGGGCATCCGTGGCGCGGCGGGCGCGCTGTTCGGGGGCAATGCAGCGACAACGGTAGAACTACCTGCTGAGGCAGCCGCGGCAGCAATGAGTGCCACCACTGAAACACCAGGGACACCACCATTGCCACCACGTCTGGCAACGGCAATTCGCCGGGGCCGCGCGCCACACGTTGAGACATCGGCGGACGTGCTGGCGGCACAAACCTCCTAGAGAGGATATCCCATGCCAAACACGCGCCCCCTGAAAAGGGGGCTACCACCTCACATACAGATAGGACAAGCAATGCCAAAGCCATTGAAGCAACCCATCGTAATCGCCGTCATTCAGCGCAAGGGCGGCGTCGGCAAAACCACCATCATGCACCACCTCGCCACTGGCCTAACCCTTTCCGGGTATGACTGCCTCGCCATCGAGGCGGATGATAATCCACGCTTGCGCGACATTCTGGAAGGGCTGCAAACGCAGCGCGTTGACGCTGCGCAGACGACCTATGGATTGCTGACCAATCCGGCATTTGGTGTGGGGTCATTCGCCCACACGGTGAAGTTGGATCGCCTCTGGGAAGGTGTGCCGCACCTGGGCATCGACACTGTGAACCGTCTGCGCAGCGAGCGCGGCTGGGGCATTCCCGGCACGCTGCAATTTGTGCCAGGGTCCGAGCGCATCAAAGAGGTGGAAGATCTCTTTGCCCGCCGTGCGCTAGAAGATACGACCGTTTTCAAGCCTGCGATGCAATTGCAGCAGGCCATCGGACAAGAATCAGGACGGCGCATCGTGTTGATTGACGCGCCTCCCTCGCTCACCCACATCTGGGCCAACATCGTCAACGCCGCCACGCACATCATCGTGCCTGTTGATTTTGATTTCGCCTCGCCCGGCGACTATGACCGCACCTATAATGCCTATCTGGATGTGCGGCGCAAGATTCAGGCACAACGCCGCGAACCCGCAAAACTGATGGGCGTGGTGTTCAACAAATTCAACGCGCGCAATGAAGATCACACGGAAATGCTAAGAGCCTACACCCAGGACCATGATGAGGTCGTGGATCAACAGCGCGTGCGGGCAGCGGCATTGATCACGGCTCCTGTGCTGGGCATCATCCCGATGGAAAACGATCTCATCAATCGCGCCGCCAAGTTCCACCGTTCGCTGCACCAGTATGCACCGCTGGGCGAACCAGGGATGGCGGCATGGCAGATGGTGCAGAACGTTATGCAGACATTAGGATTGGAGTAAGCGATGCAACAGATCGTCCCGTTTGCACCTACCGCTGCATCGCAGCATGATCCGACGCCGCAGCAGCGCAAACATCGCACGGAAATGATTGATGCGGCGAAACTGCTCAATGAGATCGGCTGGGGCAATCAGGGTGATATTGAGGGAGTGGAAGAGTCCGTTGCGGTGCGCGAACTCTGGCCTAATCCTCTCAATCCGCTCATATACACTAACGATGAAATCGATGGCATGACGAAAAGCCTCCAAACGCTGGGGCAAACACAAGCCATCACTGTCGCTTATGTGGAATCCCCTGGCATGGATGCCGATGGGATGCCATTGGGCCATCTTATGATCGTTGATGGCAAATTGCGGTACCTGGGCGCGTGTGCCGCCGATTGGGATTATTTGCGCGCCCGCGTGAAACGCTATCAGACGATGGCCGAGGTCATGTTGGAGTTCACGGCCAACAAGATTTCGCAGCATCCTCTGACAGGGTTGGAGCGAGGGCGACTGATGTGTAGCGCCCGTATCGCGTTTGAACAGGAACAAGAGTCATGGGTGGCACGTGGACAAGAGCATCCTATGCAGCGATTCTACACGCAAGAAGAGTTAGCGAAACGGTGGTCATGCTCGCAAGCCTCTATCCACAACTGGATGGCTCTTGCAGAACAGCCCGATCCCATCATTGCCCTGCTGGAAGAAGGTAAGTTGAGCGAGGGGCAGGCTATTGAACTACTGCGCATCAGGAAAATTAGCGAGCGCGTGGCGCAAGCGACAAAACTTGCTGAACGCAACGAACATGGAATGGTCCCCACCAAGCAGATTCGCCTCATTGCAGAGCGCGCGAATAAACCGCGACGAAAAGGGGCGCGCCCCATTGCGTGGCAGGTGCCAGGTGAGTTGCCCGAAGTGAATCTTTGGGCCACGCATATCGCCGATGGGACTGCGCCTATGGTCGCACTAGGGTGCTACGTTCACGATGTACGCGAAGTGCTAGGCATCATTCGTCAGGATCAGGCGAAATTGCACCCGTTGTTGCAGCGATTAGCCGCTCTCCTTGATGACGATGCTTTTGTGCAATTTACGGAGGAGATCGAAGCGTCCGCATTAGGCGAGTAAAGGGTTTGAGGGCAATTATTAGTCACCTAATAATTGTCCTGTGACGCCGCCTTGGCTTAACCAAAACCTTCACCATTTCCCCGTGCCAAAACCCACCCTAGCCCTGTATCTGCCAGGGCTAGAGGCTGATTCGTAACAGTTCAGAGAGAAAGAGGTGTCATCGCCTATGGAGAATGGGTCACGTCGGCTTATAACATCTGGCCTGGTGGTGGGATTCGTTATCCTTGCCATCCTTGCTGGCCTGCTATGCGCCATTGCTATTGGAAATCACTAAGGAAGGAAGCATAGATGCTCGTTTTACGCCGCAAGGCCGGTGAAGCCATCGTGTTGAATGGCGTCGTCAAGATCATCATCCTGACCGTTGAGGGGGATCGGGTGAAGCTGGGCATCGAAGCCCCGCCAGATATCATCATCGTCAGAGACGAGCTGCTGCACGATGCGGGCATGCCCAGCCCACCACACGGAGAGGATGCACAATCCAGTGGATAACCCCGTGGATAACGATGATACCCCATCCGATGCGGTCTCGCCCATCGACAAGCGCCATGTCATCATGCTGGGGATGATCGTCGCAGGTGCGATGCTGCTCATCGCAGTGGTGGCCGTGGCGGGCGCGATTGCCACGGTGCGGCCATGAGAGTGCAATGCCTGGGCATGCTGGCGATGCTCGTTGCGGTGGCTCTGGTGACGGCGTGGCTCATAGTCACGCACGTCCACTAGCCCATCTGTCACAGGATAGTCAGCACAACTGTACATGTGGCGGGCGAGCAGGTATACTGGACGTGGCGAATCATGGTTGCGTAGTGCGTTCCTGTAGCGCGTCTTCGTAGTGCGTCGCCATTACCGCCCGCCGTCACCCCCTGCTATCACAACGGCGGGCCTCTTTGTACCCGCCCATTGCCTATTCGAGAGGATGCCACCATGACCCCCCAAGGACTTCGGCACACCATTAACCTCAACCTGAAACCCATCGTCACGCGCTGCCCCAAGTGCAAGCAGGATGTGCCACCGGATCGCGTCATCACCACGCCTGATCCCATCACCGGCATTGTCATCTGGTGGGGATGTCTTGACTGCCTGGCCCGCGCCGATGCCCGGCTGAGCGCCATGCAGGGTGATGAGATTCCGCAGGCGGCGCGTATGCTCATCCGGCAACTGTGGCACCTCGTCACACAGCCGCATAGTGCCGCAGAGGTGGACGCCGTGGCGGGGGACGTGCAGCGGGCGCTGGGGCAACGGCCATAAAGAGAGCGCCCTGAGTCAAATCACTCAGGGCGCATGACTAGCAACTAGCCCCCACCAGGGATAGGTCAGGTTCACTCTCTTCTTCCGGCCTGAGCCGATACGTGGTGACGATTTCCACACGCCGCTGAAGGAAATCATCCAAATCGCTTACCTTGATAAAGATCACCCGACTGCGCTGCCGATAGGGCAAGCCGTTTCGTAGCCAATAGCGCACCACACGTTCAGGGATACCGCGCTGTTCCGCAATCTCTGCCAATGTCAATTCTTCTTCCTCCATAGTTACGCCTCCTCGCCAGAGGCAAACATCGTTTCTAATAACTCTAGGTGCTTATCGCTATCAAGTGGCGCTCCGCTAAAATAAATATCGTCTGAAGGCGTTGTCCCAGCCCGAATAGAGAGTTGAAGCATCTGGTTTGTAGGATTGATAACCACGCCTCTCGATTCCTGATCCTCTTTCTCGATGACAAAAAACACGATGGGCGTTAAGACGCTCCCCCGTTCAGTTTTAACCGTGTGTCGAATTGCGCTCAGCGTGTTGGGTCTAAAGAGATTGTTCACCCCACCTGGGATGGAAAACGTTATTTCTGAATAGGACAATAGCTTTCCAGATCCGCCAATGATAGGGCTTCCATCAAAAGCGTCCTCGTCTTCAAAGAGGAATTGCAGGTGAGCAAAGATACGGGCAAGATCAGTTGGCGATCCCGCCGCATCTATGACAATACGACGTTGTTCAAAATGCATAAACCGTATGGGAATGACTCGCTCTTCCTCACCAACGAAGAAGCCCAAATTGAAAACGAGGCCAGGGGGGAATGTTGCCGCCACATCACCAAACGTTGGGATAGGTGGGCCGACCGCAGCAGTATGAAAATTGAATTGCTGCTTGATAGCCTCTATATACCGTGGCGTGACCAATGACGATAGGCGAAGATCGTCAACCTGGCATTCGTAGGATATACGATTCGTCAAAATCTTGATGTTAGAGAGTTTCATGCTACGACTCCCATCAGTTGTCGAGAATGAATGACGGTGCGTTGATTGGGATACACCTCTGGCTGGGGCTGATCGGTACTGAAGAGCGAAGGGGGTACTTGTATGGTACTCTCCCAACGAGGGTTCTCCCGTGCTATGGAAACGGCAGGAGATGCTTCCACGTTTACGAGTGTTGTCGAGGACCAACTTTGCCATTTAGCAAAGTTTACCTCGGTCCGTTCCTCTTCAGGATTGTGCATCGAAAACGCGACAACATCTTGGAGTGGTGCCAGAGAGATGTCGAACGGCATTTTACCGCACGCCAAGGCGACCTCGATGAAACGCCGAAGAGAAATACTCCCTGTTGTGTCGTTCTCCATCCGCGCTATCGCTGATTGCCGTGTCTTCAATTTTTCTGCGAGCTGAACTTGGGTGAGATCTGCCTCCCGACGCGCTTGAAACAACAACAACATGGCATTGGCCAGGAATGACTCTCGTAAATATTCGTATGCTTGCTGTCCACCTTCTTCAAGGAGACTTTGCACACTATCGGCAATGCTGCCAGTTACTCGGTTATTCAACTTCTTTCCTCCTACATGGTCTCCCAAAGTCGTGCCGCGAATTGTTCTGCTCGATTGACCTCCGCTCTGTCGTTTTGCCTCGACTTTTTCCAGACATGGATCCAATAGCCGTTATTCGTATTGCGCGGAAACATCATGATTGCTCGAAAATCTGAGGTAACGTAGATCTGATATAGGGTATACGCTCCTGGTTTGGTTTGTATCTCTTTAAACTCGTAACTGTTGGGAATATCTGCGTTAATCCTGCTTGCTTTCCAAGCACGCTCAAAAGTTTGTACATGTGCAACAACTACTCCATGTTTTGGTGGTTGAATGGCTGCTAACGACTCATCATACCGCGAAGTTCGCCGAAATCTTGTTTGACTGCGGAGAATTTTTGATGAGTTGCTTGGCCCTGGCCCTTTCTTTGGCGGTTTTGGCATCTTCCACCCCTAATATAACATATACGTTATACTCTGTCCATGTCTAGTAGTCCCAGTTCTCTGTGAACTTGCCTCAATATACCATAAAGATGGTTGTGTGCTCTCTAGGTGCTATACAATAAGTCAAATTGCCTAATGGTATATAGCACGAAAAGCCGCCCAGATCATTACGATCCGGGCGGCTTTTCGCACGAAAAAGAGGGAACCAAGAGAGACGAAGGGTGTCTGCTACGTCGCGCCGCCATCCGTCGCTGCCTGTGCGCTCGCTGGTGTGGCGTCTGGCACTTTGGCGACCACCTGCGTCGGTGTGTCGGATGGCGCGGGCTGTGGGGCAACAGGGGCGGCATTGCCCAGCGTTATCTGCACATCCTTGAATGCGGGTACCGTCATCACACTGCTACCTTGCACATTCAGTGGACTAAGCACGGGCGTTACTGTGCCATAAGAGGGCGAGACCGGCGCATTGGTGGCGGGTGGTGGGGGCAATGCCACGGATGCGGCTTGCACGCCGCTGATTTCCATCTGAGCGCGAGCCAGCGTCACGTGCTGGTTGTGCAGGTGTAGGTCGCCCACCAGCCCAGCAACGATGGTGCCAGTGGCAATGAGGTATTGCAAGGCCAGCACGGCGGCGTTGGTGGCATCGGGGGACACGCCGAATGTGGTGGCGGCAAGGGTGGCGAGGCCGATCAGCATCGAGCCGATGGTGGCGACTTCCGGGGGCAGCTTCAGCGAGGGCAGGGCGGGCAAGATGGGTTGCGACATGGGGTTATCCTTTCGGAGATGGTGTGGCAAGCAGCAACTTATCGTTATCAGGCCACCAGGAATCAGGACAGATTTTCAGGTCGAGGCGCGTATCGCACAGACCCGCTTGTAATGCCCAAAGCCTATAGGCGTTGTCTGCCAAATAATGAGCAAGTTTATTCATATAGGCGGGCATGCGGCGCGGATCGCGTTCTTCCTCTGGCGTCAGGGCATTCGGCGGGATGGGGCCGAAACGCGCAACAAACGTGTCATGAGGCACGATGATCGACACATCAATGTCGCGTGGGTGGTCTTTCATCAGAGCAGAGCCGACGAGATAGATGGGGTGGCCCTCAGCATCGGCGACGCGCTGCGCCCACGCACGCAGGGCAAGAAAGCGTTCCCATGTGAGCAGATGATGGTCTTGAGCGGGTGACGGGTATGCTTTCGCAAGAATCGGTTCACCTGGCATAGTTGCACCTCACGTGTGATTGAGTGATGCGCCGCCCTATTTCAGCGCATCACTGATCGTCGCCTGTGCCTGGCTCAGTTGCGTGGCGACAGTGCGCAGCGCCAGTTGCAGCTTATCATCGCTCGCTGGCACTGGTGTGGGGATGGGGCGCACGACTGGCGGTGGCAAGGGACGTGGCGGGGCTGGCATGTGATATTCGAGTAAGCCGATGGGCTGGGCTTGTTCAATGCCAGGATTCCAGCGCACCCAATAGGTTCCGATGTGTCCGAACGGAAACTTATCTCCGTTGGCGCATAAGTATCCCTGGTTGCTATCAATGCCACCTATGGCGATGAAATGATAGTGGACGTCTGGCTCGTTCCCTGGAAGATTGGTCGCCAGTGCCAGGTTCAGCACACAGGGATTGCCGCGCATGGCCGCTGCTTTCAGCGCCGTGTGAATAGCATCCACAGATGACCCCAGCGGCGTTTTCGTCGTTTCGATGGTGGTATGCGCGTGAACATCCCATTCCAGTTCATCCAGTGTTTGCCCGCCGTTGACACGGAACTTGCCCGCTTGGATATCACGGCTGCGGATCTCGATCATGTTGCCCGTTGCGGGGGCGCGACGCTCACAAGCGGCAATACACACCTCGCTGGCACATGGGCCGCAGTCATCTTTGATATCGGGGCGCTCTGAGGGGAACTCGGTCAGGGCTGTGAAGTTGGGGACGACGATGTGAACGTGTGGTGGGGCGGCGGTCATGATGATGCTCCTTCCGCCATCGGCGCGGCCTTCGTAAACCGCCCCTTGTCGTCGCGTGCCTGCGTGTTGGCGACCTTCGGCGGCGTGGCCAGTGCATCGACTTTGGCGTGTAGGGCGTCGTGACTGGCGGCGAGAGCGGCATGGGAGCGCACCACCTGCGCCACCATGTCTTCGTGGCGAGCGGCTTCTTCGGCGTGCTGCTGGGCCAATGCCGTCAATTGTGCGGCGTTGCCCTCGTGCAGACGGCGATTCTCCTTGTGGTGAACCAATTGCTGCAAAAGGACAATACTACTCACGCTGGCGCTGGCAACGTTGAGGTACGAGTTACTGAGCAGCACAACCGTCGTGTTCGTTGCCCAGACAAGCAGGGGCAGCAACAGGAGAATGGTGCCAAGGATGATGAGGGGATTGGTAACATAGGCGACGATGGCGGGAAACAACGTTGATTCCAGCCACGAGGTGACGCGATGGTATAGGGACATACGTGTGCCTCTCTGTGGTAAACTGACGGGGAACGAGGAATGAAGAATGGATGAGTCAGAGGAATTAGTGGCAATGGCGAAGTGGCTACCATGTCCCAAGTGTGGATGTGCCGCAAAGCGTATTGATGAGCAATCCATGTTCTTCTTTGGGTCATGGCGATGTCGCTATTGCGGCAATCAATTTCGGAGGCTAAATCTCTTTAATACCATCTACATGACTGCCTTCTTCGTTATCTTTGGTGGATTCGGATTGCTCATTTTGCTCTGGAATATGTCTGGTAGCCCCTAGCGCCCGCCCGCCGTCACCGCCCATATGAGCAGCAGCAACGCCAGGATGTTCGCCATCCAGCCACCGAGCCAGAAGAGGGCGTGGCCGAGGAGTGTGGCGGTGCAGTGTATGTAGAGGGCGTCCAGGTTCATGCGGCTGGCTCCATCCCCGCTTGTTGCTCGATCTGCTCGTCTTTCGCCTCAACGGCGGATGCGTCGGCGGCGGTGGCGGCAACGACATAGCCATCCAGGAGATATTTTTGAATGATCCAATCCTGGGTGAGTAAGTGGTGAATGCCCGTTTCACCTCCGCGATGGTGCCGGTCGCAGACCACCAAAAGATTCTCAGGACTATCCACCCAGGCTTCTAACGTTGCACGATCATACACGGTGGGGAAATCGACATGCACCTTCTTGGGGTCCACAGCATCGAGCAAGCTGCGCTCCACTGGATAGTGGTGACTTTCCAACTGGACTGCCCCAACAGGGTTACGCGCTGGATCGCTTATGGTATCCACCGTTACGCCGCAGATGTGACATCCCTGTTTCTTCTCGTTGATAAGAAAGTTGTGCGCCTTCTTGTAGGCTTCGGTCTCAACTCTTGGCGCATGAGGAGGAGTTTCCTCCACCGTGGCGACGCTCTCTTTGGTCAGATGAACATGGGCGAGCGTGGTGCTGGGTGCTTTGGGTTTGCGGGGCATGGTGTTCTCCTAATGATGCACTGCGATAATAATGGCGATGATGGACGCGGCCAATTCCAGGCTCATGAGAATCCACATGACCACTTGGCTACTCAGGGTGAATCCCCGTTCCTGGCGCTTCTCATCCATTGCGTCCATCTTCGTGCCGAGCGCCTCTATGGCCTTCTGGTGATTCGCGAGATCCGAGACGAGATCTTTGTAGCGTTGCTCGCCCAAGTCCCTCGGCACAAACTTGCTCTCCATCGCGGCGAAACCCTGGCTCATCTCGCGCCGCATGTCATCGAGATCCGAGCGGCGCACGTGGTCGGCAGTGAGGGTGTCCACTTTCGCGCTGACCTGGGAGAGCATCTGTTGCAGCGGGGCCGTTGCGCCCTGCACGATGGTTTGCAGCGAGCGGAGCATGTCATCGTTTCGGGTCATGGGTGACTCCAAGTGGGGGATGGCGTCCGTGCTGAGGGGTTGACAATGGGGCGCGGATTTGGTCTAATGGCGCGGGGAAACAGACGTTATTCGCATCACGGTAAAGGATTCATTGCACTCATGAACGACGACTCGAACTTCGACCTTCCACCGGCGCGCAAAACACCCAGCGGCGATCCGCCCAGCACACCCTTCAATCCGGGCGGCAGTCCGTGGAGCGCGCCGCTCTCGGCGGATCACGTGCCGCCGACTGGGCCATATGACACTGCCAGTGGGCCTTGGGGTGGCGGCTATGCCTCCGGTGGCCCGCCATCGACACCGTATGGCGCACCGATGCCCGGTTACGCGCCGCCACCGCCCCCAGGCCGAGGGCAACAGGGCATGACCTCGCCACGTGGGCGTAGGCGGAGAAACTGGACGATCTTAGCGCTTGCGTCGCTGGTGTTCCTGGTTGCTGGCGGTGCGGGCATCCTCTTGACGCGCGACGGGAATAGCACGACATCTTCTGTGCCCAATGGCCCCGTGGCCGTCGCCACCGACAAGCCAACGCCAACCGCGACACTGAAACCTGGACAAACGCCGCTGCCCACGAAGGTGCCAACAGCTATACCGCCGCCCCCCGCCACCGCGCAGCCCACCGCACCTCCCGGCCAACCGACCTTCACTCCGGTGCCAACGGCAACACCAATTCCCTACGCCAGTCATGCAGCGGTGACGTTTACGGCTGCATCCAAGAGCATTACCTCGGCAAAACAAACCCTCACCGCCTCAACAGGCGTGGGCGATATCGCCGCGAGCGTCGCCAACGTAAGCGTTGCCGTAGGAGATACATCTACTACCGGGTTTAATGCACCAGAAACCGATTTCGGCTCTCAGGTCTCGTTCCTCATCAAGGTCACCAACAATACCGGCGTAAAACAGAACGTCCCGCAAGGTATCAATGTGACGAGCGGCACCAAGAACGCATCAGGTGACTTTGTCGCTTGCAGTACACAAAACACAGGATCGACCGTCACTCCGCTGGCAGCCGGTGCCAATACTGTTCAATTGTGTGTTGAGCCACAACAAGCGGAACCCTCCGCAACATATAACGTCACGCTTGGTGGATGGCTGTATCAGGGGACAAGCACAGCAGGAGGATCGCAGGCAACGTGGACCGTGCCCAGCACTTGCGCCAGCGATAATAGCGCTGCTGCCGAAGCTGCCGCACAAGGGAAGTTGGACATAGAGTTACAAGGTGCGTTGCCAGGGAATTCGACGCGCTTCTCTATCGGCCACACCTATGACGACGCGCATGCCACCTGCACACCTGCGGCGAACACCGCGAAGAACGCGCTTTTCCAATACTCCGTGAGTGTGGCGGGAACCGGAACCGAGACGTATTACAGCAATGCCGCCGTGCAGGCATTTGAGGTGCAACAGTTGCAGGATGCGGTGAGTGGTCTGACGCCAGCGGGAAGTTGGCAGATACTTCCTGCCCATGATGCCATTTGCACTGGCGGCGGTTCACATGGTACTGGCAGCGCCACGAGCGTGACCATCACCTGCGCGGCAAGCGGGCTAGCAGGGTGGAAATGGAGTTCAGTGAGTGCAGCATCCACCATTTCACCGTTAATCGTCGGTGAAACAAAAGGAGCGGCGCTTGCCACCGTGAACGCAGTGCAAGGCGTGAGGTCGGGGTCCGCATCTATTGGCCTAACTGGCGGCTCCTATGTGCCGCAAGGGGCGAGCCGGATCAGCTATTCCGTCATCACGCCATAGGAGGGGACGACCATGCGTTCAGCGCAAGCAGATGAAACTATTGATGAGCGCGAGGAGGTGAATCAGCGCCATGCAAATGTGTGGTTCTTTGCATTTTTCGCATCCTTACTTGTGCGGCTTGCCGAGTCCCCATTTCCTCTGCCACGGTTGGGTGAGTTGGTCATTCTCCTCTTGCTTTGCCGTGGAATGACATGGTGTGTATGCGTCTTGTGGCCCCGCTGGATGCCACTCAGTGTGGTGGTGAGTGGGGCCATTACCGGTGTCATGCTCATCTATGTGCGCTGAAATTGGTCGTGGCCGTGGCGGCTTCCCGTGCCGCCACAACATACGGGTGACGCTGTAGCGCCAGGATAAGCCGTGCCTGGCGCTGCCGTGCGGGATTGCTCACCCCACGCCGGTCATCTAGCACGACCACGTTGCCGCCTTCCAATACGGTACCGACCAGTGAGTCCGCTGACTCGACCCAGCCCGCGTCAACATCAGTGAGATGGTTGAAGCGGAAGATCTCCACCGTGTGTCCGTGTACCTCACCCTCGGTGCCGACACATTCTGGACATGGCGTACCGCTCTCCGCATGCGCACGACACGATGGACATGTGACGTAGCAATCATCAACTCGCACCGTGACGTGGCCGTGCTGCGGGTGAATGGGCAGCTGCGTGTGGTGCCCGTAGCAGTGTTCGCAGCGGAAGTCCAAGGTATGATTGACGAGATCAACGTGAGTGAGCATAGCGCCATCCTATCCAGCGTAGGTTAATTTCCATTTGTAGAGTAGGCCCCAAACCATTTACCGGCACCATTGGCATTTGGCTGTACGATAAATTCAAACCCCGTCGTGGTAATGTTGGCGACACTTGGCGTTTTGGCATTGGTTGAGGCTGTCGCCGTGAGGGTGATGCTCGTCGGTGCCGATGTCATCGTCGCCCGAAAATTCACACCCTCCTCATAGGCATCAGTGCTTACCGCATTCGCCCCCCAGCTTGTGCCGACGCTGCCCTTCTCTGCGATGTTTGGCTGCTGTACCGTCCCCTTGCCTTTATGATTCTTCGCCTTTTGGTGCGCGATACGTTGGATGCGCGCCAGTTGAAACGCCGTGGTGTCGTAGAACGAGTCACAGGTGAGTGTCAGCTCTGGTGCTTGCCCGGATGTCTCGTTGTATTCGGTCTCGGTGATGTAGTATAGCCCGTTATCCTTCACCAGTCCGGTCGGTAGCGTGTTGCCCAGTGGCGAGAGCAGATCGACAAAGACATTAGTATCTGCGCGCACGGTGGGAAGGGGGATCTCCTGGCCATTACCATTGCTGATCCCGCTGACCTTGAGCGTGATTTTGTAGCTACCATTCTTGTACTGGTTCAGCAGTGCATTGGCTAGTGCCGTCGCCTGGGTAGTCGTCAACAGTGCCTCACTGACATCCTTGCGCAGCAGTCGATAGGGAAATGGTGCCGTGCCTTGGCTGCGATTGCTATTGAGTCGTGAGTCTTGTACCTGCACGGCGTTGGGATTCTGGCTTGTCGGATCGCGGTAGGTGAGGTAGGCGCTATTGAACGAGTATTCCACTGCTGGGCGGATCTCGAAATCAATGATCTGATCCTGAGTGATGCGATAATTGACCGACGGTGACGCGATGGAGAAATTCCGTTGGTGGACTTGTAGTTGCCACTTAGGGAACCCTTGGGCGTCTTTCTGTGTAGGGTGATCCCACATGCCCCAGGTGTAGTCGCCGAGATCGTTGATCATCTCGTTGAGGACATCTTCAATGGTTTTGCCGGTAAAGACGGGGGTAAATTGGGCCGATGGCGCATCCGGCAGAATCGTCGTGTAATCGGTTGAGATGAGGAGATAATTGCTGCGCGGATGCGCGGCACCGGTGGGGCCAGTCAACTGATCCTCAATGATCTGCGTGGCGGTCTGGGTGGTGTAAGCCGAATCTTGGGGATCATCTTTGAGCACGTCCGCCGCACCTAAGGCACTCAGGTGGATGACGGGGCCTTGCGCCGTGTCCAACGCCGGGCCAGGCTCATCCAGTCGCCCCAAGAAGATCCACGTGTCCTCGCAGGCGACAGCCACATTATTGAATGAGGTGAAAGCCGCAGGGACGATCTGGCTCTGCGATACGTAAAGGTCCGCCGTGAAATCGCCAAACCCTCCTGGCGACACGGTGGTCAGTTTGACGTTCTCCAATTGCCATCCGTAGTCCACAGCAGGCAACGCCTGACTGAGGCTGTAGAAATAGGCGACGATGGGGGGCTGCGTAATGGCCATGCGGCACCTCTACGATGTGAAGCCGAACTGAGGGGAGTAGATGACTTCGAGCGAACACGGGAGAATGTTGCCTGTACTGTCTTGCGCCACGAAGCCAAACTGATTGGTCCCGCTACCGAGATCAGGATCGACAATGGGCTGACTGTAGCCCAGGCTCGTTACGCTCGCTGTTACGCCAACGTTCGTGAATGCAAAAGCAGTATTGCTTGCAGCGGCAGTATCGACCGTGTAGGAGCAACTGCGGTTTTGCCCGTCAAGATAGGTATGGACCCATCCCGCACTAAATCCAGAGGTGGTGTTCGTGGCAAGAAGGCTAAAATACTCACCGTCTACTGGGACCAGCACCATGTAGTTGCAGAAAGCGGTCTTGCTGGAACTGTCGCAGCCAACAAAAGGCTGCACCCAGTTTCCCTGGCCTGTTAATGTGCTGGGGGGGGAAATATTGCCAAAGACTTGACCGAGGTCCGCAAGGGTCCATGCGCTGTTGGCGGAAAATGGCTGCTGTGTTGGATAGGCATACGTAGGGAAGGTACCGCCACCGTAGTAGAACTCATTCGCGGTAGCGGAAACGGCGGTTGGCGTCGCAGCACCCGTAACCTGCATGCGGCTAAATGCATGGTAGGTGCCAGCGATAAGGTTCTGCCCTGATGCATCGGAGGGGAGGCTGGGAAACGTTGCCAGTTGGGTGGTGGCATTGGAGGTTGTTTGCAAGTAAAAGCCCCCATAGGCCGAGGTGGCAAGTGTGGGCTGGATGTTGGTGGTGGTGAAGGGATAGGCGGGTGTGACCAATTGCGCATATTTACTGAAATACGGTCGCCGTCCCAGAAAGAGATTGGCGTTGCGATTATTGGGCCATGCGGTTGTGCCAATGTTGATGCCGACACTGAATAGCGCAGGAGCGGGCATGTCGCCTGTGAGACCACTCACCACGAACATGGCAGGGGCTTGTGGGAAGCGTAACTCGCAATACGGCATAGTGGTCATGCCAGTGGTGGTCTGGTTCCAGGCGCACACGTTATCCCACCACACGGTGCCGTTTGCACTTGCCCCAGCCGTGCTATCCGTTGCGTTGACGTAGATAAGACAATAATTGGTGTTGGCATTTGCTACCGTATAGGTGCCGCTCAGTTTGGTATAACTACTCAATCCCCCCGTATGCGTCGCTACGGTGCCAGATGCCTGCTGCGATCCATTGCTGTTGTATTCAATGACGCCCAGCGACTCGACACAGCCAGACCCCACCCCTGATGTCATGAGATAGCCAAACACGCCCATCACCTGCCCTTGTGTGGCAGGTATACCATACAGGATCATATTCCCGGTGTTGCCCGATGATCCGCTCGCCCATTGGGCATTGAGCGTTCCCGCTGGCGGGGCATCAATGCGCCCAGCACCATAGGAGATGACTGGACCGGCACCGTAGGTGTTGCCAATGACGGTAGGCGTCGTTGTGAACGACTCCCACGCGCCACTGGCGTATCCTGAACCCGTACTGGTACACGTCCAGCCACCTGGCCCAAACAACTGCACCTGATTGACGTTGGAAAAATTGCCGCCGATGCCCAGTGTTGCTCCGCTTGCCGCAATTTGCGCACGACCGTTGAGGCTGGAACTTGATCCCAGGCTGGTATATTGACTCGTATCTGTCGCTGCGGCGGGGCCAATGGATGCAATGCTACTTCCCACCGTCCCAGCGCTATCCACCAGGATCGTCGCCTGGACAAACGGGGTTCCGAGTGTCCCCGTGAGGCCCGCTCCTGTATCAATTTGCGGAGCAACCGGAAATTGCGTGATTTGCAGCCAATACTGCATCCCGTTGGTCAACACCACGCTGCCGCTGGTGGCAATCGTGGTTGACGCGCCCCCCGCAACATTGATCAAGGTGAGCGACGTGCTCTGCATTTGGCAGAGCAGATAGTTATTGGCATCCAGGTAATGCAAGAAAAACTTGACCGTTCCGCCCGTCACCCAGCGGAAGCGAATCTGCCACTGATTGTAACTCGTCCAGGCAGGGCTACCGAATGCCACCTGCATGCCAGCAGGGATGGCCATCGTATTGGCTGTGACGCTGGGTGCATTGTGTCCCGCATTGTAGTGTGCCGAGAGCCGCGAGAGACCAATGTTGGTGCCGTAGACCGCACACTCATCAATGCTGCCGGTGAGAAATGCCGTAGCGACGGTGGTGAATCTCGCGCCGATCATGACCGCATTGGTCGGCATGCTGAGCGTATTGGTGGGTGTTGCCGTGCCGACTTGAGCGCCATCCACCTCAAGAATCACCGTCGTGCCATCATACGTCATGCCCACATGATGCCAGGAGTTGAAGGAAATCGCTGACGCAGATGTCACGGTGTTGGTGCCATTGGACCATTGTACCTTGCTTGCCGTCGTGAGTTGGATACTGCTAAAATGTCCTGCGGTATTGCCATCACCCAGTGTAAGGACAAAGGCCGTCGATGCGGGGTTGCCTGCAATCTTGACCCAGGCATCCAGAGCGTGCGTCGCGTTGCCAGTGGGGAGTCCAGCGCCACCTGCTGTCACATAATCCGTCGTACCGTTGAGGGTGATGGCGGTGTCTGACTGTGGGTCACTGGTGAGTGCGCCCGCAACACCGAGCGTCGGCGTCCCCGTGTAGGTGCCATTATTGCCAGAAAACATCGCGTCGCGTGCCACCGTGCCACTCGCTTCATCCATGCGGTAGTAGCGCAACGGTGCATCAGCAATGACGGCATCCAGATAGGTGAATTTGTCCTGGGTGAGCGTGCTGCCAGAACCAGCAGCACTATAATGCGCGCTGACCCGACCCGATGAAAGGGCCGTATTGTAAATGGCAACGGGGCCAATATTGCCAGGCCAGGGCGCAGTAAGTGCCGACGTTTCCCCAATGACCCAGTTGTTCGACGTATTAGCAACGAATGCCAGGCTTCCAGTTTGTCCGACCTGGGAGCCATTGACATAGAGCGTGAGCGTGCCGCTCCCAAACGTGGCGACAACATGTGCCCACGATCCCACGGTCGCCGTGCCGCCGGTCACTGTTGGGAAGGACGCGCCATTGCCAATCTGCACCGAGTAGACATTGCCGCCTGATGCCTGGATTTGGATGCCCTTGAAATTGCTCTGATTGCTGATGATCGTGCGCTGCGTGCCTGCGCCGCCACTAGGGTTCACCCATGCTTCAATCGTCCATGTGGCAGTGTTGAGTGCCGCCGTGTAGAGGACGTTGGAGAAGCTGGACGCATAGCTATAACTCCCCAGATCTGCCTCGCCGTTGAACGCCGCTTGTCCCACGGTCACGCCCACGCCCGTGGAGCCGTTGTTCGTACCAACGCTATCGGTCATCGTCGTGCCAGACGCTTCATTGGTCTTCCAAAATGACACGGGCGAGTCTGCCAGCACCGTGCCGATGTAGGCCGTCTGATATGCATTGAGGTTCGTCAGCGGATCATTAAACACCGTGACCCCTGGCCCACTCGGTGCTTCCGCCCCCGGATTGTTGACCAAGTTTTGCAACCACACCCGCGCCCCGCGCCCAAATGGCTTACAGGTCAGCGTCACCTCGAACGAATCATCAATGTTTTGTATCCACAGCAACTCCTGGAAGCGCGCATCCACGTGCGCTTCCAGGATGTCGAAATAGATCGGATTGGCCTCGCCACTGGACTGGAATTGCAATGCGCCGGGATACTCGTTGGTGATGCCCCGGCACGTCTGGATGAGGGTGTGGATGGCTGTCTGTAACACGGCAAAAGTCGCCGTTGGCCCCAGCACGAGGTGCAGCTTGATCTCCCGATTCTCCCGATAGGTCGCGCTGGTGACACGGCTGCCCGTCGTGCGCGGATTGCCCGTGGTGAGCACCTCGCGCTTCATCTGCCCCCAGTCCAGCCCCGTCCCCGTGCCGCTGGTATCCAGCAGCGAGAACGTGGTGCCGTCGTTGAGGTTGAGGATTGCGCCAGTGGGGGAATTGGGGTGAGCAATGAACGTATCGTTGCTTGTTTGCCATGCCCCAATTTGACATACCGTGGCCGTCATGTGGAACCTCGTCGGGAGAATGTGAACATCGATAAGTGACATATGAATCACATGTCACTTATCGGCTAGGAGTCGCTGGTATAATCGGAGCCGAACCCGCCATAGCCACCGGGGCGACGCGAGCGTCGGTAGACTTCCTGCTGTGAATCGAGGATGGCCTTCTTGATCTCGTTGTGGTCACGCGCATTGGGGAAGTTGAGTGTCCAGTTGTGCGTGGTATTGCCACCTCCACCATTGGCCAACCGTAACCCGCCGATGGCACCCCCTGGCACACTCCCGCCGACCCCATGCCCAGCACCAGCAAAGCCTCCCGCCGTGATGGGGCTGGCCAGGGCCGCCGTGTGCTGCATCCAGGCCGAAGCCAGGTTGATGCTACGGAAGCCGTTGATCAAGCCCTGGACGAGATTGACGCCATGCTGGAACATGACGGTGGAGGGGCTGTGGATGCCGAGGGCATTCTTGAAGCCATCCACCATACCGCCTGCCATATTTTTGATCGCGTTGACAACCGCGCCCGCACCGTTTTTGATACCGTTGACGATGCCGGAGATAAAATCCTTGGCTGCTTGTAATGCTTGCCCTGGCAGCTTTTGCAGTTCACTCCAGATCGCCGCCGTCACGTCCTTGATTTTCTGCCAGGCATCGTCCTTCAGCTTAATCAGCCAGGCGACAATGCCGATGGCCATTTTCAGGATGAAGCCCGGTGCCTCATGCCAGAGTTTGACTAATTCAGCGACTGCCGCCACGGCGAAGGCGCTGATGTGTTTGATCGCCTCATCCTTCATGTGCAGGAGCCATGTCACAATGGCCACAGCCATACGCGCGATGAAACCGGGTGCTTCGTGCCACAGCCATGCAATGAATCCTGCGGCGCGCTGCACGAACTGCCACACAATGATAGCCCCGCGTACCGGCAACCCCAGCAGGAACCCCAACGCATAACCGACCATGTAGGCGATCTTCTGCGGCGTGAGTGTGGTGAACCAGTGAACGATCTGTCCCAGCTTATCAAAGCCCGCTTGAAAGAATTGGCCGACTTTGCCCAGTGCATCGTGGACATGCCCACCCAACCAGGAGAAGAAACCGCCAACTGCTGCGGCGATATTGGCGAAGAACGCCTTCACCTGCGTCCAATGCTGCACCAGTTCCATGATGCCGAAAACGAGGAGGGCGATGGCGGCGACCAGGAGAATGACTGGACCCTCGGCGATGAGGGCGGCGATGGCAGCCGACCACAGGGCGGCTGCATAGGCCAGCACGATGGGAATGGCTGAGATGACCGCGCCGACAAGATTGATGCCGATGGCGATGGCGAGTGCCAGCATAATCGCCTTGAATGCGGTGAATGCGGTCTCATTGCCGCGCACCCAATTGGCGAATTGCATAAACTTGCTCAGCGTCGTGCTGATGGCGCTGCCGATGGCGTTGATGGCCGTTGGTAGTGGCCCCAGCGCCGTGCGACTGTCATGCGTCAGCGCCTTGAGATGCGACTGTACCCCAGCACGCATCTTTTCCGCTTCCACTACTGATTTCTCGCGCATGGCGATCAGGTGATTCACGACGGCCAGGCGCGTTTCCAATGCGTGACGCCCCGCCTCGCTGTGTGTGAGTGCTAACTGCGTCGAGATCCCCATGCGCATTAGTTGGAGATGTTGCACGGAGTCTTGCTGCATCTTAATGGACTGGTCAACGACCGTGAGCCGCATCTGCGTCGCATGCACCGCTGCCGCATCTGCCGCCGATTTGGTGCTGCCGGAAATCATGTCACCCAGCGTGTGGAAAACGCCGATGACCTTGCCTACCGTATCCATCAGACCGCCCAGTGCCTGTTGCACTTTCTTGATGATCTCTGGATGCGATTGCAAGACTTTGCCGAGGAGGATGCCCGCAGCCACGATAGCCATCATGGCGATGCCAACGGGATTCGTGACAAAGGCCAGTGCCAGCCGGACCATTGCGGGCAGCAGGATCGTGCCGACGACGATGGCGATGCCCAGGAGGGCATACTTGAACGCCTCCATATTGCCAGTGTTTTGCAACCACCGGATCATCGCGTTGGTGATTTCGTAGATCCAGTGGTAGAAGCCTTGCAGGACCGGAAGCAGTTGCAGGCCGATGACCACCAGCAGGTTCTGGACGCCGATCTCCATCATCTTCCACTGCTGGTTGGCGGTGTTACGCATATTGTTGAAGGCGTTGACGACGATATCCGTCTTGGAGTTCATCTGCCCAAGAATCTTGGTATATTCAGCACCGTGGCTAGTGAGCAGCGTTAAAGCGGGGATGAATGCGGCAGCACCACCGACCATTTTCATGAATCGGGCGGCACCCTCGTTGTTTTGCAAGTTGAGCCATGCCGTTGCGGCAGCCTCGCCCTTGGTACCTTCAATAAGTGACGCCTGCTTGGCGATCATAGCTTCGCGGCTGGTATTATATTGGTTCGCCGAGAAGCCTGATAGTTGGGCTAAATATTTCAACTTGCCCATGAAGTCGAGCGAACTATATGTCAGCTTGTTAAATGTCAACCCCATGTCGGTTGCGCGCGTATTGATCGTCTGGAAGGTTTGGACATCATCGATGCCCATTGCTTTGAGTTGCGCGCCGGAACGCTTGGCGACATCATCAACAGAAAGAAGCGAGCGCATGAGGTTGTCGAGGTCATTCGCCATGCGCCTCACCCCGTGGTTGCCTGAGACTTGGGAGAGGTTCGCTAGAGCAGCAGCGGCTTCATGGGCGGTCAGCCCGGCTGCGTGTGCCGTGACCATCATAAAGCCAAGACTGGACGTGAAACTTCCAAGCTGTGCGCTGCCAAGTTGTTCAATACGTGTCAACGTATTTGCGGCATCGGCGGCTGATAGGTTGGAATCGGCGTACGCCTTCATCATCGCAGTCATGGCCGAGGCCGTCCCAGCCTGATCGGCCAAGGATGCGGTTGCCGACATACTGCTGTAGCGCAAAACATCGACGTTTTCTTTCGCCTGCTGCATAGCAGTTCCAAGCGGATCAAGGCCAGCAGAGATAATAAAGTACAGTGCCTTCGCCGCATCGCTTGCTGTCATGTCATATTGGGCGGACAGTTGGATTAATGAGTTGCGATAATAGCTGATCTGCTGGGTATTACTATCCGTTAAGCCGGTGATTCTGGCAAACTGTGTTTGGAAATCGGATGCATAATGATTCGCAGCGGCACCGATGGCGATGATGCCCGCCGCAACTCCCAGCGCCCCCATTTGAAGATGCTGGAAGATGCTGGCATTCTCGATCCCAGCCAGCCCCAACTTATGCATCATGCCGGAAAATTGGTCATAGGCGTGGATATATACAGCTAAGACGAGTGCTTGTCCGGCGCCTTCCATATGATGTCTCCCAACGAAAAGCGCCATAGCTTTTGGGCCATGGCGCTTGTACTTCCGCTTCTGCTTAGCAGGAAAAAGAATGCTATACTGAAGTGCCGCCTAAGGGGTGCCTGATCAGCACTTCCTGAAAAGAGGGATTCCTACCCCTCCTGACGGCTCACAAAGAGTAGGATTAGCATGTAGGAGCTAAGAACATGCCCCGTGACGCAGAGTTTCCGTACTCTCAATACACCCCCGACGAACTCAAGCATTCATGCATTTACCACATCTACCGTTTAGATGGCGAGCAGCAAGATGAATATATCGGCCAAGCGGTCCATCTGCGGCATCGATGGCATAAACATATGCGTGAATTGCGCCTCGGTATCAACACCGCTCACTTACAAAGAGCCTGGGATAAATATGGCGCTGAGGCGTTTGGCTGGGAAGTGTTGGAGTGGGTGGATAACAAACGCAAATTAGATGACCGCGAACAGTGGTACATTGATGAGCGAAAGCCTCGTTACAATCTCTGCCTCTTTGTTGGTCGTAGTCGATTAGGTGTAAAGGCCCGACCAGAGACTCTCGCCAAAATGCGAGAGGCGCAGAAGAACAGTGCCTTCTCCCCGCTGGCACGTACACGATCTTTAGAAGCGCGACTAGGCAAGAAACAAGACCCCGAACTTATTGCCAAACGCGCAGCGGCGATCAAAGCGCGTGGTAAAACACCTGAACGAGAAGCCTATTATGCGCGGCGGCGTGGGGCGAAGACGGGACCCAAGCCGCCAGAAGTCCGCGAGAAGATTAGTCGTGCTAAATCAGGGGTACAATGGACTGAGGCTCGGCGCACTGCCCAGAAGCCGCGTGAACTCTCAGCGAATGAGCAGGCACGCCTAGAAGCGGGGCAGAATTATCAGCGACAACGTAGCCAGCAACGGCTTGAAACCGTCCTTGCTGCATTGCACGAATTGGGGTGGGTACCGCATGTGCCAGTGCTTCTGATGAAGGCAGTGAAGTCGCTCATGGAACGATACTCCATGAGCCGAGACAACGTTTACCGCAGCTTACGACATTTCGTCAAAGAAGGCATTATCACAGTTGAGGGATATGCCGTCTCGTCAGAGCCATCCACACATCTCACCCAAGCCATGCTCTTCGAGGAGGATGCCTCGTAGCCCTAGCCCTCGCCGCCATCCCGCCGCCGTATTCGCGCCATCTGCGCATGTACTGCTACCACGCGCTCGGCTAATGCGGTGAGGTCGGGGGTGGTGGCGCGGTCGGTGCGCAAATTGGGGATAGATGTATCCTGAATGAATCGCAATGCCTGATCGGGCGTCCACAGGAGGTTGGCAAAATCCTTGGCAGGTTGTGTGCTGTCACCCATGAATACATCGTACACTGGGATGCGGTGCTGCATATCATAGCGATAGCGGATAGTGATGTATGCGTTCTCCTGATTAGTGCCGTTGGCGTTATAATAGGTGACTTCGCCGCGTTCCCGCAGGTCGCGATAGACGGGACTGGCATCACGCCGTGTTTGTTCTGCTGCTTGGAGTTCGCGGTCCTTCTCAATGTTGCCCGCCGTTGCGAAGATCTTGCTGACATCCTTGGGGAACGTGACGAGCACCGCGCCATCGCCGATCTTACTCCTCGGATTATCCTGGATCTCGTGCAGGAATAGTGGTAGCATCGGTGAATCGTAGATCGTTTCACCTTTGCGGCTCTTGGGGAGCGTGACATTCTTAGCGGTGCCATAGAGATTGTCTTGGGTTTTCGCCGCCCCCGCCCCCGCCTTCTTTCCGCCGCCCGTCGCCTTCGTGCTGCTGCCCTTGGGCGGTGATTCGCTTGGCAAATTCTTCTGCCGTGCTAGCAAATCCCCGCGTGCGAATGCTTCTTCATAATGATGATGCTGTTCTTCGCGGGAAGATGAGCGAGGCGCTTGTTCGGTGTGCTGGTGCATCTCGTCATAGAGACGTTGACGCTCTTCATGTGTGAGTGTCTTGGCAACTTTATCCGCCGCCGCCGCTGCCTGGCGTCGTTTCGCTACGATGTCGGCAAAGCCATGCTCCGCCTTGTAGCGCGTCGTGAAGTTGGTATCGTATGGATGGGTACGTCGCCCTTGCTCCATGTCACGCAAGATCTGGTCACGTTGGGCGGTGGCGTCCCGATAGGCGCGCTGAGCGGCGATGCCAGCGGCGATCTCTACATCACGGTTCGGTGTCGCGGTCGATTTGCTTCCAGTGGCCTTCCCTGCGCCTTTCGCTGGTCGGCTAAAATCCACTTTCGGCGTATAGTTTGGCTCATGCGCAGCACGATGGAGCGCATCCACATCGGGGAATTCCAGTTTCGCTGCCTTGTTCCAGGAGGCCATCACGCTCTTGCCGGTAAACTTGCCGAGGAACTTCTCATCACCTACGTGGATGCGATAGTTGCCCTTACCGTAATAGGCACGCCCGCTTTTCCAGTCTTCCAGCGCCTGATGAATCTGCGCGGCGTGTTCAGACGCCTTCTGTTCGGGTGTCTTGCGAGGTGTGGCGGCCTTGGGCGCGCTCTCGCCTTTCAATCCACCAGCCTTGCTACTGGCCTTCGCGCTGTGATGCGTCACGCCCTCCCATGCGCTTTTGCCTGCGCCGCCAATGGTGGCGATAACCTCATTGGCGATCCATTTGCCACCTGCGCCCGTTGTGACCTCGTGCTCCACCTCGCCACCATTGGCAGTCTGCACCCAATATTCGTAGTTGCGCAACGCCTCGGCCATCTGCACCCGCTGCATGGCGCGCAGGTCGATGCGAATGGCGGCGAGGCGACAGGCCAGCGTGGTGAGGGATGAGGTGGGCATGGGGAAACCTCAGGAGCGCGAGGTGGTGGTGCGGGCATTGCCAGCGGAGTCCGTGTCAGGCCTGGCCTTGCTCATGGCATCTGCTTCGGCGGCATTATGCGCGCATTGCAGCGCGTGGAGTCGCCAGAGGTAGGCGGAGGTGGGCGGCTCGTCATGCAGGAGCCAATAATCCGTCCCCATCTCAATCAGATACTGCCACTCCCTGAGTGACTGCATGACGAACGTGACGCGCGGATCACTTCGCGCACTGGAACCAGGCGGGCCAAGGGAGGTTCCGGCGAAGAGCGCCTTAGCGATACGTGCGAAAGTCGTCCTGGGCGATTTCCTCCGGTGAGACCGGGGGATCAATCCGCGCCCCTGGGAAGCCGCGGTCGAGTTTGTCTTGCCGTGCGGCATTGCGCTTGGCAGCCTCTTCCTCATCCCTTTCCGTCACTGGCACCGGAGCCTCATTGAGGGCGTCGAGTTGCTGGATGATGTAGTCCGTGTCGCGCTTATCCATCCCTTTGATGAACGCTTCACTGAGCAGGGGACGCTTGCCAATAATATTCAACATGGGGGCGGGATGGCCCTCATCATCAGTGAGTTCCACGATCATCTGCTGCATGAGGTAGGTGGGCGTCTTCGCCGTCATGCTCGTGTCGATCTTCTGCCCCGGCTTGGGGGCTTCCATCGTGCCAAAGACACGCCGATTTACGGCTTCATCATCAATGTGCAGACGCCGGGCAAACACGACGCAGCGTTCAACAGGGATGCCGCCCTGCTCTTCGTCGCATTCCGGGCTATTGGGATTGCCGTCAGTAGTGAACGTGTCCGACCACCAGGGCGCATGCAGAATCTTCTTCTCACGGGTTTCGTCATTGCTGGTATAACTGCGGGGCATGCGGGTTTCCTCTCTCGAATGGCCCTGTGAGGCGCTGTACGCCTTCACAGGGCGGGGTGAATGGTTGACGTGCTACCACGCCTGGTAGCGGCTGTTGAGTGTGACGTTGAGGTCATAGCCCAGCCCTGGATCATAGTAGGCGCGGCCCTTCAAGGTCAGCGTCACAAACTCCTGGGAGAGCGTGAACTCACGGGTGGGATCTTCCACCCAGCGCACGGGCATATTGAAGGTGTAGCCAGGGGAGTAGGTGGTGCCGCTGCTGGTTCCCATCGCGTTGAGTCCCTGCAACTGGATCTGGATGAGGCGACGGGTGCCGCGTTTCCAGGCCTGGGCGTACTCATTCTGATAGGTCGTGGCATCCATGTAAACTTTGAGTTCGACCATCACCTCACGGCGGCCCCTGTCCACCTTGCTGAACCAGCGCGCCGGGGGGTTCCAGGCACTCGTGTGCGTCGTCTTCTGCTTCAGCGCGCAGGCGATCTTGCCCTCGATGGCGGTGCCAAATGACGTGGTGCCAGGCGTGCCACTGATGGCATCAATGAATACCAAGCCACGCCAGCCGGTGATCGCCTCATCCAGCGGATTGGTGAGGGCGGGTACCTGACTGGTGGATGTGGCAAAATTGCCGACGTTCAGCACCGCCTGGCATTTGCCCTTGGCGCTGATTTTGGCCTCTTTGTCCTCGCCCCATTGCAGTTCCCACGAGTCCGTGATGCAGTCTGGGGCGACATATGAGCCGATGCCATCGTACTGACAGGCAGCAAACGAGTTGAGGGTGGCGTCGCTCGTATTGGCCGAGAGTTGCCAGAGGAACTGGCCATTGACGGTGATGGACCCCGTACCGCCGAATGCGCCGTAGGCGATGCCATTACTGGCGATGCTGGCGAACGTGTTGTAGCTGTACCACGTGCCTGTGGTCTTGGTGCTGGAGACAACCACTTCGGTGACCGGCTCGCCATACACGTTCGTTCCTGTTACCGACACGGTTTGCGCGGTCGTGGGGGAGCCCGTGAGGGCAATGACGAGGATCATGCCAGGGGTCGTGGGTTGTAGCGATGCCGAAACGGTGCCAGAGGTGGTGACGCTGGTTGCGCCCAGGATTGCCACGGGACTCGCCGGGATGGCGGTGGTGGTGGGCGATGCGTTGATGCCTGTGGTGAAAATGAAGCTGGATGAATCTGGCCAGAGGTCCGCCTGGTATTCCCACTCCGGGTCATCCGCCAAGGGCAGGCTGGGGATGTGACTTTCGGAGAAGTCGCCGCGCTGTGTCGGGACCACATGCTCCTGGCGTTTGTCCACCAGCTTGAACTCGCCCAACACCATGCGTTTAGCAGCCTGGATGCCATAGATGGTGATGGAGCCATTCGTGAGACCGCCACCCAGTGTCACGCCAGAGGCATTCACCGCACCATACACGGCACTGGTGACGTAATCGGCGTAGTTGCCGGGGTTTTCCAAGATGGGAATGGTAGTGGTGGTCTCACTGACCACCGCCAAGGAATTGACGGCAGTCCCAGCGACGGTGATGGTGCCGGTGGCCGTATGGTTGTAGGCGCGGATCAGCAGGTGCATGCCAGTCGTGGCAGCAGTGAGCGCCGTGCTGCTGGTGAGGGAGACGGGCAAGCTAGAGACGGCGGTGGCGCTGAGCAACTGCTGGATTCCAGACGTGTTCTCAAGCGCCACCCCACTATAGCCCTTAGGGGTGGAGGCCATCGGTTATAACTCCTCGACGGATGGTGGCGGCGGCAAGGGGTCCGCCGGGGTAGGTGAGGCAAGGGGAACAAGATCGGGATAGAAGGCGGCGATAACCGCTGGGGGCAGCCCCTGCGGCACAATGCGGCCATCAGGCAGTTCTTCGGCGTACCAGACGCCCTCGCCCAGATGCAGCCCCTGCGGGAGACGGGAATCGCCGCCAGCAATGGGGATGAGGATGGGGGCAGGCGCAAGGGGTTCAGCGGATACGAGAGGCGCATCCGCTTTGGGGGATTTGGGCATGGGATACCTCGTGGGGTTAAGGTTTTCGGTGAAGATGGGAGATTGTTGCGCCACGTGAAGGGGAAACCATCATGGATGGGCGTCGCTACAACGCCATGTTGGCGTGCATAAAAGATAGAGGGGCTACGTCACAAACCCATCTGTAAGGGTGTACTCCTGGCGCACCCACCACACAAAACCCCACGTGTCCCACTCGCGGCCAATGACTTCCACACGGTTGTAGCCCGTGGGCATGCCATTGCCCCCAGGCATCTCTTTGCTGGCGGTGGTGGCGATGCCTCCTGGCATTTCGGCATGGCGCTGAATCATGGGAACAGCCACATCACGTAGGGCCATCATGGAAATCTGATTATCATACCAGTCGCCCACGTTGAGCGAGAGGAAACGAATGTAGATGGATTGCTCATCGAAGACCTTGCCGCCCATGCTTTTGCGATAGATTTGCTCTTGAAACGGCGGAATGATATGGCATTGCACGGGGTAGTTGGGGTTCGGCACTTTGGGCATGCCGATGTAAATGGCGGTCGTCACTTGTCCCTGTCGATTGGTCCCAAAGCGCGTATAGTCACTGACGCTACCAGGATTATCCGGGTTGGGCGTCAGCGCCCACGAGGTGAAGGGTGACGCACTGCTGACCAGCACCTCAGTGAAGATCCGATATTGAATGCTTTGCAGCACGTTGAGGGTGTTGGGGCCGGATGCCATATTACCCTTCTTTCCGCCCTACGCCAAAGCTGGGCTTGATGGCATCATAGCCGCTGGTGCGGCGGGGACGATGATACTCAGCGCGAGGCGGCACTTCATCAGTAACGGTAGCAGGCGTACATTCAACAGGAGCCACGACCATAATTTCCCGGCACTGGCACGAGAAGCGTGGCTCTTGCACGGCATGCCACAGCCCGCTCTCAGAGAGCAGGGGCTGGCCGGAGGAACTTTCATAGGGGACATAGATTGGTGCGCCGCAGTGCGGGCAGGTGGAAATGAGCACGTACATGGATGGACTTTCTATGGTGCGATGTAGGCACGGATGGCCATTTGGGTAGCGGTGCGGAATGCGTTGGCGATGAAGGGGCGACTGCTATCCAGTGCGCGACCAAGATAGTGCATGTGACTGCGTGCATCGGTGTTAGTGTACAAAGGATCGCCGCGTGAGTACGTCCGGCCAAGTTTGTCGGTCATATTGTCGAAGCCAAACTCGCGCCGCCGACCGTAGGGGATATTACCAAGAACACCGACTTGGCCAAGCCAGGGGGATAGCGGATAGCCACGAATGGCTTTCCACAAATGGCCGTCCTTCACCGGCGCGTTCGCTATTGCCTTTTGGACGACCAAGTTCACGCAGACGCGCATTGCCGCAAGATTATAGCGCGCAAACACTGGTTGCGCATTGACCAGTGCCGCAATGCGTGCCATGCTCGCTGGATCGAAGGAGATGCCATACATGGCGTTGCCGATGAGTCCCATGTCGTGCCTCGCTTCATCGCAATTACCGCTGGCGTGTTGAGAGGGTGCGCAATTCCTGCTGCAACCGCTGCACCTGATAGGTGATGATTTCTTCTTCCAGTTCAGCGTGGCTCACACGCCCAGCCGCCACGAGTTTTGCCATGAACGTTGAAAGCGCATCCAGGCGCATCGGCTCCAATTCCACGCGCCTGCCCCGCTGGTAGAGGCGCTGCACCAGGTCTCGGTACAATTCCTGCTGGGCAGCGATGCGCGCCGCCTGCGCCGTCTCCTCAGTCAAAACTGCCATGTGTCCCTCTCATCTGTTCCTCTTTCGCTACGTACCCACCGGCACATCACAGAAAACCTCCTGATGATCCCCGGCATATGGGCCTTCGCTAAAATCCCTGGGCCGACCCACAACGTGATAGCGATAGAGCGCGCCAGTATCAGGGTCGGTGAAACGCTCATCAACCAAAATATCATCTTGCTTAATCAGGGCGTTGGCGTTCCAATAGTGCGTCTTGATTTTGAACCCGATTTTGCCATACCACTGATAGACCTGCTGCATCAGTGCGAGTTCTTTGTCATCTGCCTGATCGACCTGCACGTAGATGCCTGTTGCGTTGCGGTTATCTAACCCCACTAGGATATTCGTTGGATTGTTATTACCGCCACGCAGGATGGTGATCGTCGTATCGCGCACATCAACACCTCTTGTACGGCTGCAATGCTTCTTCCGCTTCCATCACGAGTAGGCTCTTGCTGGATTTGTCACCACGTAACCGGTATTCCCGGCTGGTGTCGCCCTGGTGGATATTCGCCGCACCAAGGGGATTTTGCCGATAGCCCAGATAGTTCTGCGCATACATGTACACACCGCGCTTGATGTCATCCGGCACCAGCAGGAGTTGCGGTGTGCCAGAAAACGCCAGGGGAATGGGGCCAGCCGTGTAACTGAGTTGCAGCCACACATTGGGGTCACGCAGATAGGCAGGGGGATAGAACGCCGAGGGGGTCGCGCTACTGCCCCACGAGACATACGGCAGCATGATTTGCCGTCCATCATTGGGAAACACCAGCCCTGTGCCAGAGAGCGCATTGCCCGCGTAGGTGCCGAATTGCAGCGTCATCGCCTGCACCGATGTCACGGGGAAGTGATACGGATTGACCACCAGTGTGCGGTCGTTGTCCACATGTGCGGTCATGCTGGTGAGACTGTAGGTCTCGGTGCGGGGCAGCGCGTAGAGGTTGCGGTCGCCACCTGCCGCCATGACCACCGTTGCGCCACTGGAATGGGTATTGGCGAAGCCAGGGCTGGCGAGGGTGATGGCGTTGTCTGTGGCAGTGATGAGGGTAACACGCTCGCTGGATGGGCCATCGATGACCAGTGCCGCGCCAGCCACGAGGCCCGCGCTGCTCTGCACCGTCGCGCTAACTGCCCCGATGCTGTAGGGGCCGCCCGTGAGCGCCGTTGCGTTGCCACCGGTGATGCCTGTAACGCCCGCTGGCCCCTGGCGACAGAATGTCTCGGCTTTGCGCGATGCATCCACCAGCGCTTTGGCGAGATTGCCAGCGGTGCCTGCGCTGGCAATGTTGGTGCCTGCCGCATGCGCCACCTGCGTGCCAGGGCTGGCCAGCGTGAGTGTGCTGGTGCCAGTGTTGACGTTGGTGATGGTGACTTGCTCGCATTGCAGACCATCCAAAATCCAGGCTTGCACTGAGACCGCGCCGCTTCCGAAGCCGCTGATGGCATACGTCTGGGCAAGTGCCACCGGATCAACCACGAGTGACGTGCTGCCAGCAGGATAGCTCGCGTGTAGCGTGGCGTTGCCCCCGATGAGCGAGTTCGTCTCGATGGCGGCAGCGCTGTCAGTCAGAAATTCTATAACATCGCAGTAAATGGGGAAGATGGCCATCAGCGGAACCTCGACTTAAGCGCAGGGATGGGACTCATGCGCAAGGGCGCGGCCATGACAGCCGCACCCATTGTAATTGGGAATTGCCTTACTTCCACACCACGGTGACATCCGTCGCCTGGCTCGTCGTAATCGACAGACCAGTACTGAACGGCGCGTCATAGATGAGCGTGAAGGGGGCCATGCTGGTGACGGTGCCAGGCAGCGTGATGATGCCGAACGAGTTAGTGTTCGTCACGGCGTCATCCAACTCGACCGTGGCCGAGGCCACCATCTTATTGACCGTCACACTGTGCAGCACACCCGCACCAGTTTTCACCAGCGTGGTCGTGGCACTCGTGATGTTGGTCTTCTGGTAGCCGCCAACACTCACTGTGCCTTCCACTGGCACCGCTGCGGTGCGGAAGAGCGCGCTGGCCGCCGCCCACGGCTCGGAACCCGCCAGGGTCGCTTTGGGCAACACGCCGGACACATTGTTGACACTCTGACTGAGCGCGCCAAACGTGAACAGGCCCGCCGGGGTGCCTGCGCTGTTCTGCGTGCTGTCCAGTGTCCATGTAGTGTTCGTGCTGACAGAGACAGCTTGGGCCGCTGTACCCACCGAGACCGCCAGGAACGCCAGGGATGCTGGGGCCGCAGCGCCGATGTTGGATGTGGAAGCGGTGGTGCCGGTGCCAGTGCCAGTACTGGCATTACTCGGCTGGCCCGGAACCTGCGACAGGATGCCGGACACCTCGTAGATTTCCATCGCCGCCGAGGCACTGGTCACGGTGATGGTGACGGTGTTGGCCCCACTGAGTTTCACTGGGGCAAAGAACACCGCTGCTTCAAAGGTGGTCGAGTTCGCTACCAGCGACGCTTGGGTATAGGTGTTGCCAAGCGTGTCGGTCACGGCAATGGCAGCGTTGTTGCCCACGCCACAAGAAACCACGAGGGTATTGCCTGCTGTCACGTTGCTGGTGAAGGTGGCGGTGAGCGTCGTCACCGAGCCAGTGCTGACGCTGCTGGCTTTTTGCACGATGCTGGGCGTGCTACCACTGCCCAGTTTGACAGCAAGGTTGCCCGCTGGGTCAACAGCCGCACACTGAGTTGGCAAAGTGCGGTCGCCCAGTTGCAGCACTTGTGCCGCCGCGGTGTTGTTGTTCGCATCGGTGACAACGGTGCCGCCGAGGGCATTAATGACGCCCGTTCCCGCTGGAAAGCTATTAGGCGTCGATGACGGTACGTATACCGCATCCGATGGCACGTTGTTCCCGTCATGATTGACGGTGGAACTGGTCTGAGAAGCCATATCTCACCCTTCCGCCTCGGCGATGTAGTCCGCCGCAGGCCATTCAAAGTCAAAGAGGGTAATTTCCACGATATTGCTGAGCGGTAGGAAGCGCCACTCATCATTTGCGTGGCCGAGCGCACGAGATGGCCCGTAGCGTGACGGCAAGCGCACACACGTGGCTTTGCCGCTAAGGATGCCTTCAATCTCATCTCGCCGCATGCGTAAGTGATATTCAGCATCACCTGCCAGTGAACTCACTTGCATGCGCAGTGAAATGGAATAGAGCGGTTCAAGGGCAGGAGGCGACACGTGTGCCGCCTCCTCTTTCGCTTTCTTGGTTGCCATGCGTGATCTCTCCTAAGCGACCAAGCTACGAAGTACCGGGGATTATGCCTGTAATAGCGCCAAATCCGCCCAGAAATGTCACTTTTAAAACCTGGTCAGTGTAGACCTCATAGGCGTACACGGGGTTGGCACGCGTCGGCTGGAAATCCAGTCCGGTATAGGGTTTGTTTTCCATCACGCACATGGTCGAACCCTCAAAGCCGGGGGCCGGGTAGGGCATGACAGTGGAACCGAATAAGATCGTGCCTTGCGGCAAGAAGGGCAATACCTCAATGTCAATCGGCGAGTTCGTCGTGGGGTTCCAAAAGCGCCCCACGCGGCCACCAGCCGTGATGTTACCCACGTCGTCGGTCGTCGGGTTTAAGATCACGCGAGTGCCACCGGCATTCATGAGGATGTTCGTCACCGTCTGGTTATCCTGCGGGGAACACCACATCTTATCCGGTTTCGCACGTGCCTGGTTGTAGAAGATGAGCAAGGCCGTGGTGATATCGCTGTAGGCAAGCTTGCCATTCGCCGCTGCGGGTTGCAGGATAGTACAGCCCATCGTATTGACGCCCAAGCCACCAGACGTTGCCACGGTCCCGGCATTCGATCCAGCCGCCGTAAAGGTGCTGAGCGGCGTGGGAGCCGAGGATTGTCCGGGGTTGACGCCCGACGAGTAGTTTTGGTTGCCGCCACCAAAGATGAGGCCCATGAGGCCATTGTTGGTGATGGGTAGGCTGTTATACGAGGCGTTATCCTGTGCGACTACAGCGGTATTGCTGGCGGGCAACTGGTTCGCGCCAGTCGTGATACTGGTGAGCGTGAAACTTGAGTTGCCGTTCATGTTGAGGACGCTCTGGGTGGGCAGAGCACCATTGGGGACACTGAAATTCGCGGCCACCTGCTTGCGTGCGGAGTTCGCAGCAGTACCCACATACACGTTGTAGCCTGTTGCGTTGGGTACCGTGAAATACGTGCATGAGATGGTGTTGGTGTTCGCACCACCCGATGCACAGACGACTGTCGCCGCCGCCTGAGTGGCAAAGGTTTCGCCATTCGCATTGGTAGCGCTCACGAACACAAAGTAGGTGCCGTCGGCAATGGTACCGCCACTGGACTTCGTCGTGGGCTGCAACGGTGTGGCAGGTGCCCACAGGTAGTCGCTATAGTGCGTCAGCCAGTTCTCTTCGATGAGCTTGAACGCAAAGATCAACTCACCAAAGCGACGGGCGCGCAGATCACCTTCCAAGAGTCCGGCGCGATCAACGGCCTGCATGGTGATGGACTGATCGACGGCGATGTTCTGGAATGTGTTGAACAGGTCCAACGTTGAGTAGGGCAGATCGCCACCCGATGAAAGGGCAGCCTGCTGGCGAACACCAGGCAAGCCTGAGACCTGGTTCCAGCCAAAGGACTGGATGGCTTTCCAGTGATGCCGGTCTGATGAGCGATCAACATTGTTGACGCGAGGAATGAAGTTGACGAGCGGGGTATCTACTGGCACCACGACAGCCGCAGGACCACGCAGATCGTAGCCAATGAGGCCAGTGGTGGTGTTGATGTTGCGGGTCACACTCGCCGTTTGTAGGCGCTGTTGAACCAGTTGGATCGTCTCTTCAGTCAGACTATCCGCATACTGGCCCACCGGGATCGTTTGAGCGGGCATAAGGCCAAAACCTTTCTGGTCCATCACCGATCAGGAGATGATCGTCAATGGACAAGCAAACATGTGTGGGGAGATATCTCTAGCGGGCTAACTGCCCGGATGGCGCTGGCGAAAGACTTGCTCAGCCAATGCGGTCTGTTGATCCGCAGTTGGCTGCGTGAGGAGGTTCTGCTTACGCAGAAACGAGAGCTGATCATCGGAAAAGGGCGTCATGCCGCCCTGTTGCCGTGTCGGGTGAATGGCGAGGCGCTTATCTGTGGCACGCACGATGGGTGCTCCTGGCTGTTCTTGCTCGGCAATCACACTCACGAGACCTTGTACCTCCGTCAATACGGAGCGCACCTCGTCAAGCTGAGTCTGCATGCGCGAGAGATCCGGGGTTTGCACACCGGCAAGGCGCGCGGCGATCTGGCGCTGCTGTGCGATGATGGGCTGCATTTGCTGCTGGACGATGCCTGCGACGGCGCGGGTCAGTTGGGCACGCTGGACGCGCGGCATGACGACCATTGCGTCATGATCGGTATCGCCGCCCTCGTCCACATCGTCGTCGCCATCGTTGTCGGGGTCGTAACACTGGATGGCGTCCTGGCACGTCGGGCAGCCGCAGGTGCGCAAGATGAGTAGCGCGCCTTCGTGCATGCCAGTGCGCGTGTCGCCGCTGATGCGCTGGCCATAGCGCGTCTCGTCAGGGACTTGCGTGCGCTCTGCAAGGGGCGCTGGCATGCTGCCACCAGACACGGTCGTTGGTACAGGAATGGCCGACGGGCGATCTGATGGCCGTGCCAATGGCACAGGAATAGAGGCTGCGTTGCCGCTCGTCTCCGCAACTTTGGTTGGGAGGGCGGCTGGCGGTGCGGAGGGCTTCTGCGCGCGCTGCACCAGACTCAGATAATCTTCCATCCGCGAGTCGCCCTCGCCGATGAAGCCATTTGGCCCTTTGCCATCCGCAGCGGCGCGCTGAAAGTTGTGGTCATGCTCGTGGCCATGCACATGCGGTGTCTTGCCATCGCCATGCCCGACGTGGCCGTGCATGTGGTGATGCGCGTGCTGGGTGCCGTCGCTGTGGTGATGCGCGTTCTGGTCCATGTGGACGGTGCTGGGATTGTAGGCATGGGTATGGGCATGGGTGAGGCCCGTGTCCGTGTGCATCGCCTTGTCCAGAGCATCCAGTTCAGCACCGGTCGGCACGGCAGGGGTGCCAGTATCGTTGGCCTCAGGGGTGCCAGTGGTTACTTGTGGCGCACCGAATGCATCGCCGCGCATCAGCGCTGCCTCAGCTTCCGCCACACGCTGCTCGATCTCCGTCTCGCTGAGGGAAACGCTGGGAGCAATGGTAGGTTCAGCAGAGGCATCGGTTGCCGCTGATGAGGTGACGGCCTCGACTGTCACCTCATCAGCGGCGAGCACATCGGCGTAGACATCATCTGCCGCTTGCACGGCGATGGCGCTACGATACAGCGTGAGGCCACTACGCGCAGCACCAGGATTGCTAGGCGCATCCACGACGCTGATTTCCGCCAGGTCGAAATCCTTATAGCATGGAACGGCCTTATCACCGATCATGCGCGTCTCGGTCTTGGCATTGGCCGCGCCGATGGAAAAACCGCAGAGCGTCCCATCCAGGATCTTCTGCCAGGTGTCCTCGGCACCTTTGCTGATACGTGCGCGCACCGTCACCTGGCGCTGGTCATCATCACAGATAACCATGACGCCCTTCCCAACGGCTTTCTTGGGGTCATGCTGCTCACGCACGTTGCGATGCCAGCGGGATTCCACCGCACGCTTCATGCTATCGTAATCAAAGATCGTGCCGAAGGTATCGGGTTGCTCATTGCTGAGCACGCCCTCCACCTCGCGCTTCTCAGCATCGTTGCGGCTAATGAAGTTGAAGGGGATGTAGGCCAGTTCGTCCAGGTTCGGCGTCGTGAAGGCTTTCACCGTCACGCCACGGGTCAGCACAGGCTCAGGCGTTTGCTCGCGCTTCTTCGTGAAGCGTGGCGCGAACTTGCCCTTGCCGGGCTTGCTCTTGGACGGTGGCACATCCTCTTCTTCCTCGTCCTCATCTTCGTCTTCCGACTCATCCTCATCGGACTCGTCGTCGCCGTCTTCCTCATCCTCGTCGCCAGCGGGGGCGCTCTTCTTGGCGCGCTCAACAAGTGTGAGGGGGTCATAGCCGAGGGCATCGGCCACTTCCATGAACGTGTCTTGCGCCCGCTGCAAGAGGGCCAGGGGGTCCAGCGCCGCATCATCAGGCGTGACGGGCATTGTGGGGGTAGTCATGCGTTCTCCTTCGGAGTCGTTATCGTAATCGCCCACACCAGCCTGCCGGGCGGCGGCTTCCAGTTTCTTGCGGGCTTTCGCTTTGAGATCAGGGGAAATCTGCGTCTGATTGAGGCGAGCTAAAGCATTGCGCAGGTGAGGCAGATCGACCTTGCCATCCTTATCTTTGTAGGGGAGGTGGCGTCCAGCTTCATCTATAGCCGCGAAGCTAGAATCAGGCAATGATGAGACATAGGCACTGGACCATGCGGCGCGCTTATGATGCGCCTTCTGGTTGCGTTGTTTGAATTTGACAGCCATGTGGGTGGTTCCTCCTGCTGCGGGATGCAACAGAAGAGCCACCCTTCACGGATGGCTCTAGAGAGTGATGGATGAGGGGATGAAGCTAAGCGATGCGGCGTAAATCGGCGATGACGCTATTCACTTGATGCGACAGAGCGGCAAGGTCGATGTGTGGGGGCAGAGCGGCACGCTGGGTATCAATGCGATCAAGGGGTGTCTCTTTGAGTTGGGAATACGTGGTTTCCGGCTCATCCTTGAGTTTATCCAGGATACGAGCGATGATATCTGCCTTACTCCCTCGTCTACTGACACCAACGCCGTCAGCGGCTTCACGAATCTTGGCAGGTGTGTAGCGGGCAAGTGCCTTGGCCAGCTGATCGTGGCCATAGAGTTCGCGCAAAAACCGTGCATCAGGAGGGGCAACAATACCGATTTCTCGCCCTTCAACACGCCGAATAGGCACAAGGCCATCATCAGCCCACACTTTTTCTGCCCCTGCTGTCTTCGCCTTGCCACCCTTGCCCCCACGCGCTGCCTTCTCGGCTGACGCATGCGCCTTCTCGGCTTCGGGGTGCGCGGCGAAATAGCCTGATTTCTCAGCATCAGTGCGCAGGGCGGCGAGGCGGGCGCGATATTCAGCGGCGAATGGGTGGTCAGCGGCGTTGCTGGTGGCCTCACCCAGCGCCTTCGTGCCGCCGGATTTGCCGCCACTTCCCTTTGCTGCATAATCAAACGCCTTCATGAGCGCACCAGTGCGCACGCCCCCTGTCTTCTCATACGGATCACCACGATAGGCATTCGGCGTGCCTTTGCTGAGATCGGTCAGCGCAACATAATGAAACGCAAGTCCATGATAGAAGTGTGGCGCGCGACCAGACTCTCCATCATCTTCAAAATGCAAACGGCCTGGATGTTCGCCTTGATCTCCATCCTCACGCATGGCATTCATACGTGCTGAAAACTCGCTAGTTGACATGCCATATTCACGCTTGAAGTGCCGCTGCATATCACGGATTTCGACAAGGCCAGACAAGTTTTTCGCTTGCATCTGCTGGTGAGTGCGAGCGAATGCTTGCCAGAATTGCTCATCGGTCATTGCGGTTTTATACACTGGTGCTGGCTGTGCAATCCCGGCCTTTTGCTGAGCAACACTGATACGGTACTCAGCGTCGCTGATTTCCTGCTGATAATAATTCCAAACCGAAGCATCGTGCTTTGCATCTTCCGTGGTTAACTGGCGTTTTGCCTCAGTGATGCGCGCTTGCTGCCTGGCGATCTCGGCATCCAGTTCCCGATTGCCTGTCGTCTTTGTCCCTCCGCCACTCTTGCCAGCCTTGGCGCTGTGGTGGGTGACGCCCCCCCATCCCGTGTGGGCATGGCCTTCGCCATTCATATGCACCGTGCCGTCGCCACCGACCCAGCCGATCCAACGCCCACGTCCATCACGCAAAGGATGGCCTGCACGACGCACCTGTTCCGCCACCTGTGTCACATGAGCCGCCAGGACGCGCAGTCGCTGGGCGCGCTGCTCGGCGGAGGGTGTTTCACCAGGCAGCAGCAAATCATCAGGGATAGGTTGATTCGTCATAAACAAGGCAATCCGCCGTTCAGCCATTTCCTGACTCATGCCCTTGGATTGGAAATACTGTTGCAACCAGGCGTGCTCACACGGAGCGCAGATGCCATGTGACCATCCGTCCTTGCGCACGACCACGCCGAGAATTCTTCCACTCAGCGGGCCATTCTTCATGCGAGAACAATGCGTGCATTGCACATGGATGGATTCATGGTCCTCAGCGCGTGCGATGAGGCGGGCATATTTGCCGCCTGTCTCGCCCGGCTCCACGCGGATGTCTGGCACCGATTTACCACTACCTGAGGCAAACTTACCGTCAGCGGCGTGGTTGGGGTTGCCGCCACTGCGGGCGATATCAGCGAGACATGTCCGCAATGCGCTGAGTTGTTTGGCCGTTGCAGACATGTCCATCGGTCAGTCCTTTTCGTCGTCGAGAACACTTGGCTCATGGGGAATCGGCACATGCGACATATCAGGTAATGGTCCTTTGCCTAAGCGCGCCAGAATCAGGGTGATTTCCTCAGGGAACACTTCAGCAGGGCCAGCGGTGCCATTGGCGGCGTGCAAGCGGGCCAGGAGCGCGTCATATGCATGTATGGCGTCAGGGCCAGCAGCATGGATTGCTGGGGGATACGTATGCTGCTGTGGTTGCTGCGGCTGACTCATGGGTAACTCCGTTTTCTGTGTAGCATATCTCACTCGCCTTCCCCGTCACCGATGTCATCCAGGTTGGCTAGGCCATCTTGTAGTTGCCCCAAGGCATCATCCAGCGCACTGCGAATCTGCGCTGATGATTCCGCCAGATCTGCTGGCGTTTCGCCTGCCAGAATGTCATCCAGCGTCAGCACCTTGCCACCAGCACCACCACCGCCATACATCACGGCTTCCTCAGCAGCCTTCACGGATTTGTCCGCTTGCGCTGCCTGATTCACCGCTTGCCCCATGCCCTGTATCATCATCTGCCAAGCATCGGTGTAGTTATTGGCGAATGCCTGTGGGGAGATGACCTGTTGCAAGGCTGGCGGCAAGTCGCTGTATTGCAGTTGCCCGAATCCCCCTAGTGCGGTGGGCGGGGGCGGCACCAGTTGCAATGCGGGATCGTTGAGATTAGCGACCTGGGCGGGCCACGCGGCGAATGAGGGGTCTTGGAATAAGCGCTGCATTTGGGCGGGGTCAGGGGCATATGACCAATCATTGGGGTTGAATGGCTTGGTCTCATCTACCCACGGGCTAAGCGAGCAGCGGCAGTTATGCGAGATGATGCCATTGGCTGCATACCACCCGTCTTCCGTTTCAAGGTTGTACACCTGCCCAGAGAACGGCTGTGTCTGCATCCATACGATGGGTGAATACCATTGCGGCTCAGGGTCATGCGGCTCAGATCTGCCAGGAATGACCAGGGCAATTGTGTCCTCTGTGCCGTCGCCGTGAAAGTCTTCTACATGTACCAGTGTTGCTAACTGATCATGAACCCAAGGGCAGCATAGGTAATGGCGATTAAATACATCTTCGATAGGTTGCGATGGGCCAGCATGCACGATCCCGACTTCATCAAATAGGTTAAGGTGCTGTGCTGCTTTCCAGCCTTCGCTCGTCCACACAGGGTGATTCGGCGTCATGGACACGCTATGCCCATCTTCCGTTCGTATCGTGACGAGCGTGCCTTCATAGAAGCGCATGGAAGCACCAGTTGAGCGCGGCCCGCTCACACGTGTGCCAGCAGGGAAGCAGCGGGGGTGGCCAGGAGGGGCCATCAACCCGTTCGGGAACTGGCCGCGTATCGGCACTGGCCCTTGCTCTGCCTGGGTCATGCAGATGAGACACGCCCCTGCCGTGATCACCCAGATTTTCTGCTGCACACCACTGCTGAGCATCGCGATATATTGCCCGAATGTCTCAGCCCGCGCTACTTCCGTGTTGGCAATGAGCAGCGCACGGCTGTAGCTCATGTCCGAGAGGCCATTTTCCCAGTTCTGCATGACGCCCTGGACATAGCGTGCCAGTTGCGGGATACCGAATGGCCCAACGCCCTCATCAGTCTCGCCGCCCCAGCCTGACCAGAGGGCATCAGCTAGCTGCTGGCGAGTGTTTTCGTCAATGCGATTGGTCTGTCCACCGACAAAGTTGCCCGCCTGATAGCGCAGAAAATCCATTGCCATCGGATCGACCAGATTGAAATCGCCAGCGATACCCATGTCACCGAGCATCTCCTGCCCGGACATGAGCGTCGCCTGGCCGTTCCAATACGATTCGAGCAGTTGCAACACCTGCAAGTCATTCAGGACTGTGCTGGCAATCCAGTCCTGAAAATCCAGATCGGCACTGACGCTTGCCAATGCCTCTTGCTGCCATTGCTTGCGTTGCTCAGGGCTGGCGGCATCCCACGCATCCTGGGGAATGCCATCATCCCAACCCATCTCATCCCACCACGCGGCGGCGGCGTCATCGGGATCAGGGAAATCGTCGGGGTTCAGCCACTTCTCGGTGTCCTTGCGTGTCACATCGGACTGCTGCACGCGCTGCTGCGGATGCAGCGCCCATGATGGCGGTTTGTGGTCGCTGGGCAGGGGCTTACCCTGTGCGGATGCCCAGTGGGCATAGCGATAAAGGGCGATGCCACGTACATGATGAGCGGCACGCAGCATGCTCTCGCGCTTGGGCTTGCGGCTGGCGAGATAGCTGTGCCACACCAGGAAGCGGGGGAGCGCGATCTGTGCCACGATCTGTCCCTCAACACGATGGCGGCGTGGCTGGCCGGGACGACGCTTGCGGGGACGCTCGGCGCGCGCGATGGCGGCGGCAAGGCGGGCATCGATGGCGAGGAGGTGAAAGAGATTAGGCATCGTCTTATTTCCCGTGCTGCTGGGGAAGATCCCAAAGATTCGGATCATTCTGCCAAGCCTTATCTGCATCAGATTGAGTGAGTATCTTGCCCTCGTGCTGCTCTACCGCCTTCGTGAGATAGTCAATGAGATCTTTCTTTGATGTCCGACTGCGCGGTGCGCCCGCTTCAGGAAAACGCTCCTGCCATTTAGCTGCCATTGATTTTAGGGTAGTGAGCAGCAACCCGTTGAACGCCTTTGGCGCACCATCCGGACCGTACATACGAGTAGCACGGCGTGGATCTGGTATGGAGAATGGATCAGGGAGCACCAAATTCGGCGGTGGATTGAATTTGAGTTCAATGTGTGCTTTCGTTAGTTGATACTTTTCAACAGCCCGCTGACGCTTACCAGCAGGTAATTTAGCCTCACTGGATTTTGGGGATTTTGCCGCCTTCGTCGGTTCACCAAAGTTAGCCGAATACCGCCCTTGCGTAACCTTGGCAACAAGGCGACTCAGGATCTCAGCCTTGGTCGATCCGGGCTGCTCAATACCTTCTTTGCGCGCAATGTCCCGCAACGTCTGAGGAGTCAACTCATTGAGGGCTAAGCCCAATTGTTTTTCCCCATACATTGCGATATATCGACGGGGATCTGGTAATGCGAATGGATCTGGTAATGGTCCCGCAATGCCTTTATACCCTTCACGGAAGGCGATAACAGGTCGATTATCCTTTCCTGTATGCCGCACATCTTCCGGCTTCACCTCATCGGGCAATCCCTGCTTAGCGCGTGCTGCTTGTGCCTTCGCATGCAGATCGTCCAGCGATTCACGTTCGCTCTTCGCACTGCCCTTGCGCCCGCTGCTCGCCTTCGGTGTGCCGGGGGCTTTGGCTGGTTCCCTCGTGGCTTTAGTGGCCTTACCAGCAGAGGTTCTGCCTGATGATTTCCCTTGCCCATAGCGCTGATTCGCAGTATGTTGGCGCATGCCCTCACGTTCATCGCGTGACGGCTCATATTCCCCGGCATGACGAGCCAGATGATCCTGGATAATCGTCAGTTCTGCTTGTCGTGTGTCGGCTTCCTTGCGCAATCTCAGATACGATTTATCGGCCAATAGTTGAGTATACCCCTCGTCGCCCTTGGCAGCATACCGCTGCTCTATGGCGGCGAGTTGCCCGATGAGCGAGTGAGGATCATCGGCGCTCAAAAGTTTTTCCAGATTATCCGCATGCGTTTTCAGTGCAGCGACATCATCCGCTGACATCTTCTCTGCTGCTTCGGATGCTTTTGTACTGAGTCGCCCCACCTCGGCACGTAGCGCATTATGGTCAGGGCCATACTTGCCCTCATGTTTGGCAAGCCATGCCTTACTGCCATCACGGGACAGGAGGTTCTTCAGATCAACCTCATGCTTAATCCCACCACGTGTATGGATGCCACCTTCTGGCATATGCCCCGATCCACTCCCGCCGTCAGCACAACCCACAAACCGCCCATGATACCCACGTATCACCCGATCCGGCGGGCAGCGCCCCTCACGCAGCAACTCTGCAATCTGCATGCGTCGCCCCTCATCCGTCGTGGTGGCGAGCAGACGCTCCCACTGGCGGCGGATCTGCCACAGCGCGCACTCTGCCTGGATGCAGGCGACGCGGATATGGAGGGTGGCGAGGTCGATACGTGCAGGCATGGGTGGCTCCGAGCGGGTGTAGGATGGGTTAGGTTAAGGTTTCGGTGAAGATGTGGTGAGAGGGTTGACATCTGTACGTACATGAGCGTACACTGGATTTGTACTCACACGGCAGTACAAGTAGATGGAATGAGAGGGATACAGATCATGGCTACAATCATCGTGCGCTATGGAGCAGATATGGAATTGGGCGCAAGACAGTTTGACGATCTTGACGTTGACGCCACTAATGCTGCATTTGCTAATCTGGTAGCAATGCAGGTGCATGAGGCGTTTCCTGATGCAGATGTAGATGTGTCCTATGATCGTCATAATGCCATCAGCGATGAGCAGCGTCTTTTTGTTGATGGTGCGGATCAAGATGACGTTACGACCACGCTACACATCATTGAAGATCGCGTGCTATCGGGCGAATGCGGCGACTATACCGTTGAGGTGGCGGAGTGAACACGATTCAAGACGCCGCGCGGCTGTTAATAGTACATTCGATGGATGCGGCGCGTGAGTTGGCACGCCGCTCACCCAGCAGCCCGATTTACCAACAGTTGTACAACAAGTTTGCAGGCGAAGTGCTAGGCGACCCGCTCATTATCCTTTCTACAGAGGAGCGCACGTTAATCGCTGGCTATATCGTTATAGCCTCTGAAGGGATGGGGAGGCGACTGCAAGTGCGCTTGTCGCAAGAGCAATATGCCCAGGTTGAGTCCGACGCTGAGGAGGCCGACATGGATATCAGCGCATATGTGCGTCAAAAACTCGGGCTGTGAGCGAGGGCGGTAAGACATATGGACGGATATGGGATGCCCGCCAAAAATCGGCTTTATTGTAGCCGATTATCGCGTTTATATGGCACCAGGAGAGGAATACCTGATCAGCGGTATAAAATACCGAAAAGGCTGCCGCATCGGTATTGGTACACGCCGCCTCATGGAACTAGGGCTTCAACCTGGTCGGTATGGAGTGGAGCGCAACGACGATATATGGCGGATCTTCCAGATAGAGTTTTAAGGAAAGTACGATTGTTGATGATCTTCCTCTACCGATGTATCTACTCAGTAGATACATCGGTAGATTCTCCTGCTTGACTGACTTCTGGTTGCCCGCTCACTACAATACCACTCCAAACTGCGTCTGCGGCAGCCTCTAATTCATCGGTCCAGTCGATATTTCCTGGCATTAGTCAGAACCCTCCAAACTTTTGACGAGGCGGTCAAACACTTGACGTGAAAGGCTCCCATCGGTAAAATCAAACGCAGCATCCCATGTAACGCCGTTGTTTTTCCACCATTTCGCGCCACCTGGAAGTGCCATGATTTGTTCCACGCGGGTCACGTTTTTGCCAAAACGATCTTGTGCCGCCGCACGTACTGGTTCGGGGATATCACCAACAAACCCTATGCGTGCCCAGGTATAATACCCGTTCCAATCTTGACCTCGCTCGGCCTGAGCCGTTAAGCGTTGGATTCCCATGTATTGCATATGGGCAAATGTACGTACAATGTCACGCCCAGATGCCGCTGAACGTTCGCCACGGGCTACGCGCACCGTAGGAGCGCTAAACTCAATCAGCCCATTATCGTGACGACGACGGATAAACCCATAGGCTTCATGAGACCCTTGCAGGGTGATCTTCCCTGATGTACCAAGAGTAACGGTATCGCCTTTCTGTGCATGCAATAAAGCGGCAATATCGCCACCGGATGGCAAGTGAGGCCAAATGGCAAGAAGGTTTTCAAAAACCCCCGGTGACTCAACACGAAGAGTGACACCTTTTGCTTGTGCATCCCGATTGAGTAATGCTGCCATTGCATCTTTCAATGGTTGTGCCTGTGCCTGCGCTTCCTCATAGGATTCTTTAGCGGCTTTCCAAGCATTATACTCGGCCCATTGTCGATCAGATGCGCCGCGACCTGGGCGCATTACTGAAATTGCTGATTCGCTACGGGCTTCAACCTCCCTATGAATGGCTGCGGATAATCGCCCAGATAATTCCTGGCGACTCAGGTACGCTGCCAGCGCCTGGTGCTTCTCGCTGCTCGCCTCGTGCAGGGCCAATGCCTGACGCACATGCTCATGGGTCACACCGTCGGCAGGATGGAACACGCCAGCATAGATGTTGCCGATGATCTTGCCGCCAGTTCCGCGCACAATCTCATGCTCTGCCCAGCGCACGTGCTGCGGTGTCATCTCCGCTGTGATGGCGCGCTGGATCTCGGCCCGCAGACTGCGCAGTTCATCCACGACGGTGACACGCTCGCCATCATCGCCGCCGAGGGGATAGGCCCAACGGTATTGCCCAGACACAACCCACACATAAGAGAGTGCGAACGCATCACCATTGGTCGGCACATGCGCAATCGTCTCAGGCATGGGTGATGCCGGATCAAGGTGTGCCAGCACGATACGAGGCGAATAGCCGGGGTCATCCACAACCGGTAGACCCGCACCATTCAATGCTGCGTGTAATGCCCCCAGCAAATCCTGTCGCACTGCTGGAAGTGCATCACTTTGCACAACGGCATAAACCGCATCGCCAATGTCATCAGGAGCGCGTCCATAGCCAGTGATGCGGGCTACGATGGAATGCTGTGTTTTAGCCCATGCTTGCACCGTCGCACAGAGAATATCTACATCATCAATATCAGTCTCATGCCCTAGCGATGCCAGCGACACATACAAATCTTTCGGATCACAGTTCTCCCAGCCCACAAGGTCGGCTAGGGGTTGCCCTACATGCGCAGGCACAAACAGCGCGACGAAGCACTCATCCACTGGCGGCATGAGGTTCGGGTAGACGGGGGCATCGCCTGGGACATTGCCCGCCGTGCCTGCCGTGATGTAAGGTTTTCCGTGATCATTGAGCGGTTCACCGCACCCGCACACCATGCAGCGGCACTCACTCGGATGCGTCTCAGCATCACGCACATCAGCGAACACCTGGCGCACATCATCAGGCGTCGTGGCACGCTGTAGCGCCTCAGCGGCGTAGGTGTGGAGGTTGCTGGGCATCACGTCGCTGGTGAACGTTGGCACGCTCTGCTGGCGCTTCACGGCGCGCAGGGCGACATCACGGTAGCGCCGCCACTCGTCGGAGACGGCAGTGACATCATCTGCCACATGCATGCGCTGCTGCTTGCCCTTGCTCTGACGTGCCTTAGCTTGCGCAATGAGGCGATCTACCTCGCGCGCCGCCTCATCATCCGGCCCCGTCTCTTCGCCTTCGCTTTCTCCTGGCTGCTCGGATGCGCCCTGGTCCTGGTCCTCATTGCCGCCAGGCTCGCCCTCATCCTCAGGAGATGCTTCCCCCTCAGATTCTTGCTCGCCTTGCTGCTTATTACCTGAGTCAGAGTTGCCACCGGGACCATTCGGCTCAGGCTCGTTGCCCTCGCCTTGCCCCTGGCCTTCGCCGCCCTGGTCCTCGCCTTGTTGCTGGCTACCCTGCTGCTGTTGCTGCTTGATGACCATTTGCAACTGCTCGGCTTGGAGTTGGGTGTTCTTCAGCCCGGCTTTGGCCTGCTCGGTCTGCGTCTGGAACGACTCCAACTGACTCTTGCGCAGGGCGTCCAGGTCATCCATGACAATCGCCGCCGTGGGGCCACCATTGAATAGCACAAAGGCAGGCACTTCCGTATCGACCTCATAGCCCATCTCCCGTGCCGCCCGACTGGGGCTGATGCTGCCATTCTTGACGAGGATGTCCAACTCTTGCGCTTTAGCCAGCCGATCCTCTTGCTCCTCAATGCCGCCCCATTCCACTCGCATGCGCTTGTCGAAGCGTTCTTTCACCACTTCCGTGAGGAACTGTGCATACCTCACGGCCAGGGGTTGCACCACGCGGCGATAGATGACATTCTCCTGTGAATCGCCGGTAGAGCGGTTCACATCATCAGTGATGCCAATCTCGGCCATTGTCACGCCGAATGAGCCACAGGTAATTTTCAGCAGCCACATATCGAAGTCGATCTGTGGGTCAGGGCTGCGCGTGTTGGTGTAGTCTTTCAGTCCTGGCGGCATGATTTTAAGTCTGGCGCGCATGCGGTCGTTACCGGCGTACACCCCATTTAACGAACGCTCAACTTCTCCCCACTCCTCAGGCGATCCCTCAGCATAACTAGGATCCACGAACACCATGCCCTCAGGGGTTGAGCCATCGGTGTAGCGCGTCAGATCCAAGTTCTGTTTGCGCAATGCCTGATTGATGATGAGCAGAATGTCCTCAACACGCGAGCGCGAATACACCGAGTTGGTGCGCGCCATCTCGCGGATGAGGTGCATCTGTGAGGAGGTCCACTCTTGCGTGACATCGGTGTCCCCAACATACAGCCCTGCTGGGATGCCTTTGATGAATTGCTCAAATGCCGGATAGGGGGGCTTGGGTAGACGGCCACGCTGATCCAGGAGCGGTTTCACCAACGCCGCGTCCACCACATCCAGGGCGATGATCTCGCCCTTCTTATTACGGTTCTTGAAGATGATGCTCTGGCCCAGTTCCTGTACATCCGACACACTCATGATGAGCCAGTCGGATAGACTGTTTTGCCCATCAGGATAGGCCAGGAAATCACGCACGGGCTGGGTGAACTTCTTCCACTTGGCATCCGTCTCGGATTCGCCATCCGGGATGACGCCCGGCTCAAAGGATATCTTCAGTTCCAGGCGATTGATGACATCGAACCAGACGCGCTGGCACAGTCGAATGCCATAGTAGAGATCCGAGAGGTCGCGCAGTTCCTGGAACGCTGTTGCCTCGGTGCTGCGTGGCAGGGCGGCGATGTTGTAGCCATACGGAAAGTCCCAGATGCGCGGGCCATACGGCGACTCGATGCCAGGCACCACTTGCAGCGGCGCACCAGGCGCATAGATGCCGACTGCCCCCGCTTGCGGTGCCTGATTCTTCAGCATCTCGTTCATGAGTTGCTGTGATGGCACGCCCATCGCCGAATCGCCCTTTACCGCCACCTGATCCAGTTGCGGCGTGCGTTGCTGGCGTGGCGGGTTGACGAGATGTGCGGGCAGGGGTGTGCCACGAGCAGCGTCCGCTGGTGACATGCGCCGCGTCAATTCCGCCATCTGCGTCGTGAGGGCGTCCAGCTTCTGCACCAGCGCGGCGTCGGGTTTCGGTTGTGATCGGCGGCGCTGGCGACTCATGTGTGTGTCCTATGCTGGCGGTGTGGCGTGGTATCATGATGAGAAACGGCGAGGTGTGGATGGTGATTCATCGTGCGGCGCTGGCGTACTTCCTAGACCACTATTGGACCTGCGATACCTATGATTTGATGCATGGTTTCGGGTTGACTGAGCGTCAAGTAATCGAGATGATGAGAGCATTACATGAATGGGCAGAACAACGCCAGTTACGGGATTACCGCGACCACGTGTTTACTGCTGGACAAGTATGGCTGAAAGAGCATCCTGAGACACCCAAATAAGCAGGGGCGACACATCGCTGCATCGCCCCGCCCCGTGGTGACGAAGCGCCACGGGGGATTCTATGGAGCCGTGAGTACACCTATACACAGCGCACCGTCAAAGAAAATCGCGGCACACGTGATTCCGGTCACACACCCAGCTACTATCCCGTGAATATCAAGCAACGCTAAAGCAATGGGGATAGCAATGAAGGTTAAGATCGCCCCAACAATGCCAAAGCAGATGACACGCTTGTAGATATCCATATCATCCCTCTATCACCTGCTCCAACGCTTTCAGCGCCGGAAACGTCCGCGAGAATAGCATCTGCCCAAATGCCACTGCCTTCGCATATTCCACTTCACACATGCCGAACTGATGCACCTGCTCTGACACTGGCTCATCAAAGAACCACTCCGCCCCACAGCCCTCGCACGTCTGGCTGATGACGCCATCCTGTTCGGTGGTGATGATGTGATGCTCGCGGCAGGGGCGATAGGAAATCTTCTCGTGGCGACCCATCACATGCTCTCCGCACGCCGCTTCTGCTCGTCATCGGATGGCAGCACCGCATTCGGCAGCAACGTGGGCATGCGATACGGCTCAGAGGGTGGCGCGTGGCCAGGAGCGTACACGCCAATGCCATCCCGATAGCGTGGATGCTCATCATAACGTGGCTCACGGTGGCCATCGCGGCGATCATCATAACGAGTTACTCGATCACGGCGGCGAGCGGCAGCGCGTGGCGCATCCTCATCATCATGCCCAATCTCATCCTCTGGCTCGTAGCGTGTCATTGCCTCGTCCCACGGCATCCACGTGATTTCCTGGTCACGGCCTTCGCCTTTAATCACCAGCGCAGATCCTGCGGGAGCCGTGGTATAGGCTTTCGGCTTCCCGCGATTATCGAACTCGGTCACGAACGTAAACTCGAATCCCAGGCGGACGACTTCCACCTTCTGCCGTTCTCGATGCTTTGCCATGATGTGTTCCTCTCTCTCAATACGGGCGCGTCTCTCGCGCCTCTATGCGGGATTGCAGGTGATCGAGCAGTGCGCCAGCCCCTCGGCGACCGCCAAGGCGTAGCAGGGCGTAAGATGTACTGTCTACTTGGTCGTCATGTGCTGCCTTCGGGAAGTTGACATGCTCATCAATCCAAGCTGATAACCACTCCGCCGCCTCAGGTAGCTTCACTTTGCCCGCCTCAAACAGCGGCGAGACCATATCGGCGCGATTCTCTTTGCTGCCATCAGCTGGCACCGCAATAACTGGCAGGTGCGTTTGCTGGCGCAATACCTGAATGGCTGATTGTCCACTCGCCTTATCCTCAATGCACACCGCCTGTGGATGGAAGCGGGCGAACTGGTCCTTGATCGCGGTGATGAGTTCCGGGAAGGCGACACGCCCCCGCCAGATGTGCATGAGGTAGAAGTCAACGCCGTCGCTACCCCACGTGGCAATAACGCTATAGTCGGATGCCACGCCCTCTTTGAATGCGCTGTCCACCGTTTGCACGATGCGCTGCATCTTGGGCAGTTCACGATAGCGGTGCCGCATCCATTCCAACTTGAACGTCCCGCCCTCTTTGGGCGCGGGACGTTGCTGGAACTGCCCAGCATAACCGAAAGAGCCAAGGTCGCGTTTGAACCGCTCTAACTCTGTTGTGCCGATGCGCTCAGGCCAGAGCAGATCACCTTCATCTTTACGTGGATCAGCCCAACCAATACTCGTCACGCAATGGCGATCAGGCTCATATTCCATTGGCAGATTCAGATGTTCCCATCCGCCCTGTGCCAAAACATGTGCTGACATATCATTGGCATGCAGGCGTTGCATGACAATGACGCGCCGCCCCGTCTTCGGGTCATTGAGGCGCATCGACATGGCCTGGTCCCACCACTCCAATGTCGATTCCCGCACCATTGCGCTCTCGGCATCTACGGCGTTGTGCGGATCATCAATGCAGATGATGTCGCCGCCTTCACCCGTCACACCGCTACCCACTGACAATGCATAGCGATAACCACGCGCCGTCGTCTCGTAACGGCTCTTCTGGTTCTGGTCCTCAACAAGCCGCACTGTGTCGCCATATTCGCGTTGATACCAAGGCGATTCAATGAGACGGCGACACTTCACGCTATCTCGAATAGCCAGGTTCAGTGCATAGGATGCGAAAAGCCAGCGCATTTGGGGGTGCGTCGCCCACACCCAGCAGGGCCAGAAAACCGCCACCGTGAGCGATTTCATGCAGCGTGGCGGGATGTTGATGAGCAGGTTGCGGATGTCGCCACGAGTGACGGCCTCAAGGTGAGAGGACAGTGCATCTAAATGCCAATTGTCATAGAATGGCGTACCAGGTTCAACAACATCCCACGCCTGGATAATAAATTCTTTCAGGCTGCGGCGCGCCTGCTCGGCTTTGACCCGCTCTAGGAGTTCAGCGGGAGTGAGGATGGTCTGCATGGTCAATGATCATACGTGCAATGACGATGGCACAGCTAGGGGCATGCTCATGCGGAAAGGACGGATAGGTGACATCTTCGCATCCGCAATGGAAAGGACAGCCAAAGTTCTCGTCTGTCGTCGGCACCAAGTCCAAGACGGCTAAAGATCTCAGTAAAGGTAATGCAACGGACTGCCATTGGCGCAATGTCGCAAGTTCAGTGAATGCCCCACGAACAATTTCTTGTTGGTCTTCACAAGCTCGCTCTTCGCCATCAGCATAGTAAGCCATTGCCCGCACAAGCGATGCCTCAAGATCGCCAATTGTCAGCACACTACTCACTGCCCCGCCTCCAACACCTGCCGCAACGCCGCCAGTTGTTCTGGCGTCATGCCACGCACATCCAGCGCCACCGTCTGCTGCGACTGAATGGGGCCACCATCTTTGCCGCTGATTTCCACTTGCTGCTTGTCGGCAAATTCACTGCGCATCCAGGCCGATGCGAGTTTGCCAATGAGTGCGTCGCTATATTTCTGCACGGTCATGACGGAACCGTCGGCATTCGTCATCACCTTGCCACCGCTCACTACTGGCTCAGGAACACCCTTAATGGCGCGTCGGTACATTTCACCGCGAATCACGTCATTACGCTCAGCCTTGGCGCGGGCATAGCGGAACGAGAAATCCGTGTCGTGCTCTTCCCACCAGTCGATGGTACCAGGGTCGATCTGAATGGCGCGACATGCGCCGATTTCGTTGCCCAGTTCCACAAACGCCGCAAGGAATGCCGCCTGCGTACCAGGGCGCACCTCTTGCGGGATGTTCTCGCCTTGCTTGCGCGCGTGAGGCACCGAAGCGTCGCGTCGTTTCGTCTCAGGCAGTTCAGTGACATGGCTGGCACAATGGCGACGCACACTCGCCTCAGTGAGGCCATATTGCGACGCAATACGCCGATTCGATTCGCCGCGCTGATGCGCCGCATCAATCGCATCACGCTGGGGGTGTATGCAGATGGTGCATGATCTCGACATGAGTGTTACCTTGAGTTACAATTCACACGGGAGGCGTATATGTGGACCGACCTCAGCCTCGACGGCCGCAGTGCCTGGCTACGCCAACACTGCGGCGAATGCATCCTGCTCGACCACACCGTGCGAGGCGTCATCTATCTCTTGCTCATGGGCATCGAACAAAAGCACGATACGTGGTGGCTCACAGGTTTTGAGGATGCAGAGGCGAATGGGCTATGTTGCTTGCGACTTGATCGCATTCGGGATTGCCTGGTGGAAGAGGAGGTTACTCCGTCATTGCCGTGACAGGGGCTGAGCGGTCGGCGGCTATTCCCTGCTGCACCTGAGCGCGAATGCTCGCCTTCTGGTCTGCGGGCAGGCGTAACCGCACGGGAGCAGGAATCCACATGCGCGCCAAATAGCGGTCGATGATGTCAATCTCACGCTGAAGACGGCCACGTGAATAGGCAGAAAGCGTGGTGTCGAATTTGAGGGCAGAGGCATATTTCGTGCGCAGATACACGAGGCGATGGGACTCCTCGCGATCCCGTGTATCCCACCGCGCCTGCTCCGCCGCCTGGCGGGTCATCGCTTCATGGTGCGCATGGAGTGCAGCGATGCTCTGGATATCCTGACCATTGTGCAGCAAAAGGTGAAAGGCTTTCGCAGCATGCTCCCGTAATGCCCCTTGCAAATGCATGGCGTCCGCCGCCTTGTTGAAGCGCGCGATGGCATGCTCGGCATGATACGCCTCACGTTCAGCTTGCAACCCGGAGCCACCAATGAACTTACCATTGGAGCCACGTGGATGCAGATTTTCGTCCCACTCCACCATCGCCCAGGACCGCTGGATATCTGCGGTGACGAGGGCGACGATGAGTGCCGTCGCTTGACGGGTGATGTCAGCGATGCGTAGGGCGAGGGTGGAGTGGGATGCAGGCATGGGGGTATCCTGTGGAGAGGGCGGCAGGAATTGAACCTGCGCAATTGCGGCGTCTGAACCGCTCTCGCAAGAGCATTGCTCGCTATGCCGCTGCTCTGCCAACTGAGCTACGCCCTCAGGTGCTGGCCTCGCAGAACGGGGCCGTTACGCCACCTACACGTGGCAGGCGCGCGAGAATCTGCCATTCAGTCGCTCATGTCTTCTGTTCCGCTTTTTCCGGGGCAACTGTGGCATTGATGGCATCCCAGATGAACTGTATGTCCTTCGGTTCCATCTGCCGGATAAGATCTGCGCTAACTGGGAGCACACTGCCTTGTTCGTCAGTTAATTCAACAATCATCCGTACAAGAAAGGTGTCCCGGAATGAAAACAAGAGATCGAGAAGCCCAGTCATTGATGCAGCTTGTGCCTCTATGCCAGCCAGTTGATTACGGACATCGTCGTCCGAAAGCGTCGCGTAAATGATGACATGCTCTTTATAGCGTCCAAGGAGATCGCGCACCTCACTCCACCACGGCGCATGAATTTCTTTGGTGGGTCGCTCACGTGGCGTAAATGACGGCATACGTACTTTCCTCTCATAGCGATACACGGGTGGTGTTCTCGGACCTGTGCCATCACGCATCCACTCGTGGCAGTTCAATATTCGTTTACGCTGCTTGCACTTCGCTCTGAATAATCCCCCGGCAGTGTGCAGCCATGTTACGCATGAATGCCTTCACGTCACCCTCGGCGCGGTGGCAGCCTACCATTGCCATGTCCCAATCCTGCTGATCGCGCCGCACGGCTAGCACCACATCCACCACGTCGGAGGGGAAGTTGGCGCGTAGTTCTGCCTCTGCCCAAACGGGCGTCCACCAGAAGCGCTTGGCATAGTCGGCTGATGAGAGGTGCTGCTTCCGATAACCCCGGCCCTTGACCGACTCACCCGCCTGGATATATTTCAGCAGCGGCTTGGCGAAGGCATTGCCCCCCAGCGGGCCTTCGGTTTGGCGTTGATGGAGGCGCAGCGGCAGCGAGACACGATAGCCGACGGCGTAGATACTGTGGGGATGGAGATCTTCCGGGTTAGCATGCTTAGGGAACGCGATGCGGTCATCATCGGCCACCGTGACACGAGGCGCACCAAATGTCAGGCGTTCGCCAGTCAGTGCGTCCGTATTCAGGGTTGTCTTGGGTGGCTCTTTCGGGACAATGCGCAGCGTGGCGGCAAGTCGCTCGGCACGCTTCTGTCGTTTGGCCATCGGCGCTCCTCATGAGGGCGCGTGGCACTGGCGACACGAGAGGGACCATGCCACGTTCCCATATCAAGCGTATCTGACAGGGGACAAAGGCACCAGATGGCAGAAGGGGTGAGTTTAGGGGTGGATTTCTAAGAGGCAAGGCGCTGGTGTATCGCTTCTTTGCGGCGCTGGAAAGCAGCGTCGGCGGCACCCAATCGTTCCTGCTCTTGCTCAATGATGGCGAGGAACTGGTCAGCACGAACAGTGCCGATGACGTCCCTGCCGCGTTCCCAGCGCTTGAGTTGCCAGGGGGCGCTGTATCCCATGCGCTCAGCAACCTTCTCTTGGGTGAGGTAAACAGACTTGCGCAGGCGTTTCATCTCGCCAGGTTCAAAGCGGGGGGCAGGAGTGGACATGTAGTGCTCCTTTGTGGCGTCTCGTTGGTTGTATTATAGCATATTGCTATGGAATGTCCGCAGCTCGTGGATGAATTGGTCATCCCCTGTACAGAGTTGCCGATATGCCTCATTGAAGATATCTTCTGCTCGTGCGTTCTTGGTGGATGCGTAATAATGGAGAAGATTCAGACCGCATGAGTAGCCGTAAATATTTCGCAGCAACACATGCATTTTCAGTGCCGCAGCCTCAGAACGAATGCGCCCATCCTGAACGGCTTTGAGTTTCGCTGGCATATCAGCGGCAGGCACACCGAGTCCCCGCAACAGCCCTTCTGCAAACGCCATGCCTATCTGCTCGATGACGCGCTGGTGTCGGTGCGCGTCCCACTCATGAATCCGTTGGCGAATGCGTTTCAGCATCACTCACTCCCCCGCGCCGTCGCTGGTGGCGTCACCGTGTACCCTTGCCGCCCTAGCCAGGCGACAGCCATTTGTGTCATGGCGTCGGCATTCAGGTAGACGTGATCCTGTAACACATCACCATCACCAGCCACATAGATATCCGTCAACGCCACGTCGTCGCCTTCGGTGCGCGCCTCTGCGTCCAATAGCAGGACATCAAGCACGATATCGTCTTTGCCTTCCTTATCATAGGATGTGACCACGCGCGCCACCTCGACCATGCCCACATGCCCGTCACGGTGCAGGGTGATCAGTTCCTCTGCGGTCGCCATGCTCGCTCCCCCTCTCTCTTGTGGTGGATGTCTGGTATTTTTCCTTTGTTAGCTTACGAAGCTAACGGTCGCACACGTCCCGGAAGATCCTCATCAAGAATCACTGGCCATCGCGCCTCACTCTTATCACGGTTCCCACCGCGATACGCTGCCTCATTAGCTAGAATACACTGTATTGCGCTATGGTGCCAACGGTCTCCCCCTCGTGGCGGCACACCGCGATCTTGTAAGCAGAACGCTACCTCTCGCAAAGATGCGCCCGTGCTATGCCACAAGAATATTTGACGCACGACAGATGCTTCACTCTCGTCAATCATAATCACGCTACTAATGCGCCGATAGCCATAGGGAACACCGCCGCCCTTATCGCCTGTACGCTTGCCCGCCTCTGCTAATGCAGCGCGGGTACGCTCACTCGCCAGGTCGCGCTCCATCTGTGCTAACACAGCGATGAAGCCTAACATGGCCTTACCCATCGCAGTTGAAGTGTCCATATTTTCTTTGCACGAGACGAGCTGCACATCCATCTTTGCCAATCGATCCACCAAGTCGAGAATAAGCAGCGTGCGACGCCCCAAACGCGAGAGGTCAAGAAACACCACTGCATCCACGCGCCCTGCTTCACAATCAGCTAATAACCGTGCTAACCCTGGCCGCTTCTTCTCATCTTTGGCACCACTGATCCCTTCATCGGCATATTCGCCAATGAATTCCCAATCTCGTAAACGCAGCGCGGCCATCGCGCGATCACGTTGCGCTTCGATGCCCAAACCGGAGCGCGCCTGTTCTTCTGTACTGACCCGTAAATAAATAGCCGCCCGTATGCCGTCATGCCGCTCTGGGACAGACTTTTTTCGCCTCGCCACCGCTATCACCTCGTTAGTGTACACACACTGTCCAGTGCGTGTACGGAAAAGTCTAGGATTTAAGCCATTTTTCGGGCTTAGCGGAGCGCGCCTGTTCTTCTGTACTGACGCGCTCCATTCATCGTCATGCAGCCTGCTGGATATCGCCAATCGCCCGCTGAATTGCCTCAATATAGGATGCGATGTCCGTCTGCTCTTCGGCGGTCCCTTGTGCTTTCATTTGCTCAAAGAATTGCTGATCGCCATACAGGTCATTGCGCAATTGTTGAAATTCACGCAATCGAACCTGAGTATGAGCAAAGCGCCGCTGGCATTGGATGATCAGCGACACTGGCGGGGCGGCTGGTGGCTGGGGCGCTTGGCGCATGAATCCCGTAGATCCCACGGCGAAGATTGGCGATGTTTCCTCATTCGGGATGGGCATAGTCGGCGTCACCGCCACCACAACACGTGGCCCGTATTCCCATCGCTGATGATCTTCAGTTTGCGTGTCTTGGTTGGATTGCTCATCGCTCTGCTTCCTTCCTGTCGCTGTGTCTGCTGCCATTATCGTTCATTATCATCGCCGCTCGGTAACGCCGCTTTCGGCGGTGCCAACAGCCCTAGCTTGTCTACCTTCTTCACCTGCTGTCTTTTCGGCGGGGCGATATCGAGTACCTGCTGAGCAAACGACCCATCCAGGGCAATCGGCACGCGCAACGTCATGGGGACGTTAGGCAGGTGGATATCCACATAGTCGATGGTCAGCACCGGATCGAAGTTCCGTAGCATTTCTGTGCTGATGTATGTTTGCCGTAGGAAGCCCATTAGGCCATGCAGGATATGCATGTGTTCCGGCCCCAGGATCACTGGTTCATCTTCACTCATCGCCATAGCACGCCCTTCCCCTGGCATGAGTGGCACTGCTGCGGCTGCGGATAGAGGATGGTTGACGTGGTGGCTTTCGGTGATGCTGGGTATACCCGCTCGCCTGTCCCGTCACAGTTCGGGCAACGATACGGCGTCTCTCTGCTGTATGGCGCTTGCTCTATCTGCATGGGACGCTTCTCATAGGCATGGATGGCGTGTTCTGCCCACATGCGCTGAAGCTCTTTCAGCAGCCCCGCTGCCACCGCATCTTCCACGATGCCTGCCTCCAATGCGGCCCATGCCTCGCGTTCGGTCTCGGTCATTTTGCACCATCCCCAAACAGCGGATCATGCCGTGCCTCAAAATCGCTCGCCTGTTTTTCGGATGATGGCTTGATCAGTGCGTAGCAATCACCAACACTGAGCGCGCCGTGTGGATCATGCCGCCACCACTCATGCGAGATGATCTGCATCATGCGGCCATAGCCCAGATGTTTGTTCGCTCGGATAAATGCGAGAAACTGTTCTTCACTCATTCCCCTTGCTCCTTTTCTTTACCATCTGCCATGCTCGCTCAACATCTATCGCCGCCGCAATGAAGCGATAGGTCATCCCGTTATCCATTGGCACCTTGCAAGCACACTCAACCAGCACCACGAACGCCTCATTACTCATGCCGTATCGTTCGGCGCGGTATGCCAATGCAGCGATGCCGTCATACGACAATGGCGTGCTGGTTGCGAGGTGATGGATCTGCTGCTCAGTTATCATCAATTGCCCTCTCATCCACCACCGCCCGCCCGCGCCCATCATGCTTGCATAGCGGACGCACGGCGTTGGCGAGCATCATGGCTCGGTTGGCTACATCGGCGCACTCACGCATCACCGCCTGTGCCAGTTCCATCCCCCCATCCCAGCCCAGGAAGCCGGTTAATCGCGCATCATGCAGCGCCCCTTCCACCTCGTTCGCTTCCGTGTGGATGCCCGCTAGATGCTGATCGATCTTCTCACTGTCCCATGCCGGATAGCCAGCGGCATCTTTCACGCGCATCACCTGCTCCATCAGCCGGGCAAAGGCCATGATGGCCGGGCGCGGGGTCAGGTCGTTAGTTGGCATGTTTCGCCTCACTTTCTCGTGTATCAGTGAGCAATTGCCGCAAATCACGTTCGATTTCCATCATGGCAGCATACTGCGATTCCATGAACGGGCGATCAATCCCGCATTCCTCACAGATGTTATCTATGGCAGCATCCAGTGCCTTTTGGCTACGGCTCAGCAGTGGCATCGCTCGTTCCCGCCACGCGCGCGACGCCGCCAGTTCGTCTAGGGCATCGTCAAGCACAGAACGTTTCTGGCTCCCCTGCCCATACAGCGGATGCCACAATTTCAGCATCCATAACTCGTTGCGCCACGCTTGCATGTCGATTGACTTTTCCTCATCGGTCGCCATCGTCGCCTCCCCTTGTTATCTGCCAGAATGTTTCTGTAAGTGGCACGCGCATCGGCAGGATCTTGCACCATTGCCATGCCTGCGCTGAACGTCATGCCCAGCACCCAGGCCAGCCAGACAGGTTGTAGCGATTGCACTGCCCAACCGATGCCGCCGCCGACGAGCATCGCCAGCACAAAGATCCACCATGAGTCGTACATCACCGCGCCGAAGCGCATCATCCGGTTATTCACGCTGCCATCCCCTTCCGTCGCGCTTCATACTGGCACCACGCCACCGCCTTACGCCAGGTGAGCCACCAGCGCTTGCGGTCATCGCGTGTGTGTGGCCCCATCGTCTCGTCAATCTCTTGCTGAGCATAGTCGCCATCCAGCGTGCCAGCATAGACATGCCCGTAATAGGGCCACTGTTCCACAAAGTATCCCGGTGGTACGCGCCGGGATGCGTCCTCATCTACCCAGGCCACCGTGTGACCGCCCTCGCGTTCGCAGATGATGGCGACGCCGTGTGTGTCAGTCTGCATCGTCGCCTCCGATCTCTGAGAGTGCCACTTGCACTGGCCCTTCGTATTTGCGGATCTCATCCATATATTTGCGCACCAACGAGCGCAGATCATGCATCAGGATTGCTTGGCTTTTCGTGGGGCGATAACTGTATTCGCGTTCCACGAATTGCAGTTGCCCCATTGTTTGCAGCAGGTTGCGCACCGCCATTTCATATGGAGCGACGATCTGCTTGGTCAGTGCTTCATTCATGCTGCCTCACCCTTCCCTTTCTTCTTCCCTTGCCGTGTCGCCACCCCAGTCATACTGCCAATCCACCGCTGGGCCGCCTGGCGTGTCTTGGCGTAATGCTTCGGTTTGTCCTGCTCATCCACCACCATCCACGTGCCATCACGTTCGGGGTGCAGTCGGCTCGTGACCTGGCCAGCGATACGATAGGTCGTCATGCCACGCCCTCCGTCAGCAGCTTCTTGATACGTTCGCGCCCACAGATCCGCACGATCTCTGTCCCTTCCACCGCAATCGCCCCGTTCCTGACAGCCAGGGAGCGCTTGCTAGGCGTCAGGTCATAGTGGGGCATCACGTCGGTATCCTGGAACCACGCGCGCTTCATCCCCAGCTTCCCTGCGAACCGATGTAGCGCCTCTAGCCCTGCTGGCGAATGGTCGCTGGTGGACATGTGACAACTGGGCTTGCCATTGCCAAAGAACCGTTCTGCCCCCGGTGCGGGCGCATTGCCCCAGTGGATGATCTGATCAACATAGATGCATCCCTCAGTATTGACGGGTTCCACCTCGTCAGGATGTTGCCATTCCCACAGGCCCAATTTCCCGCTGGCGGCTATCGGCTCTGGCAACACCTGCACATCCGCCAGTCCCCACATCCAGCGGTCAGGGGCATAGTTGCCAAACGCGCGCTCAGCATCGGGCAATTTCGCCAGCAGGTCAAGGCGATTGGTTGACCAGCATCCGGTGACGCGCGCGGTGGCGATAATGACGCCGCAGGGCAACTGCTTGATGTGCTGCTCAATTTCCGTGATGCTGACGAACTCGCTGCCCAGCCGCATATAGCCGCCATCAGGAGCCGTGTCAATGGTGGCATAGCGCGTGATGTCAGACCACAGCGCCGTAACGAACACGGGGTCAAGGCATGCATCCTTGGCATCGCGTGGGAAGCCCTTGCTCGCATGGATGGCGATGCGCTGACCGATCAGCGACGCTGGGGGCCGCAAGCGTGAGCGGGTTTCAATTTTCTTGGCACCTATGGCGATCAGTGACGCCCAAGGCTGGATCAAGCTAAGCGCTTTCATGCGGCACGTCCTTTCACTTGCCCCAGCAGTTCCAGCACGACGCTGATCCCCACATCATCCATCGCGCGCACAAATGCATGCCAGCCCGCCTCGCCCGCCGCGATGGCCCGCCAGGGGGACAGCCGATAGCGCGGATAGCCCATTGCGCGCCCCAGCCGCAGCAGCGCCACGCGCTCTGCTGAGAGGACCACCGCCTCTTTACGGCGGGCATCCCAGGCTGGATGGCAGGTGACACAGCGCCACACGCTGCTATGGGGCAAGAGCCACCAGATGGTGCCGCCACAGCAGTAGCATGGCTCGCCAGGTCGCTCGGATGGCTCAGGTGACGGCGATACGTGACGCAAGCCGGGCGGGTTCAAGAGGGGCTGGGGGATTTTACGACGTGACATCAGTTGCCGCTCCTTCCATATTTTTGATCATGGTAGCTTGTTTCAATGGCTTGCATATTATGCCCCCTTCTTTGCCCGTTGCTGTTTCCGATCTGCACGCGACCGATAATCTTCATCGGTGGTAAACACCAACTCGCATTTCGCCTGGTCCATGATGCGCGAACGAATGCGCTCATCAGCATCAGATAACCCAACGTTAGTCGAAAACACCGTCCGTAAATTTCGCGCGTAACGATGATTGATGAGTGTGAATAGCCGCTCCCGGCTCCAAGGGGTGTTATGCTCAGATCCCAGGTCATCCAGCAAGAGCAGCGGCACGTTACACACTTCATCAAAGCGCCACTGGAAATCATCATCATCGCTGGGGTTTTGCTTGAAGCCAGCACGGAACCAATCTAGCAGTTTCGGCACGACGCGAAACATCACCCGCTCGCCACGCTCCAAATAAGCGTGCGCAATGGCAGCCATGAGGTGTGTTTTGCCACCACCAGGATTGCCCTCAAAGTACAGCCACGGCGGGGCAACTTGACCAGCAGCATTAGCACCCGTGATAAACGCCATCGTCGCAGCGTAGGCCTCAGGGTCGCACGCCTGGTTGTAGGTGGCGAGCGTCATTTCGCTCATTTCGGTGGTCAGATCTGCTAGTCGCTGTGACCGCTCGCGCCGTTTCGTTTCCAGTTCTGATTCACGGCATCGACACGGAACACGCTTGGCAAACTGTGGATGATCGAACGGCACGTCATAGTGCAAATAGCCACTCCCATGACAGCGAGGGCATAGTTGCTTTTGTGTCGCCATTCGCTCTGGCATCGTGCGGAGCAATTCTTCATGGCTCGGCTCAGTGCCGCCGTTTGCAGCGACGACCCGCACCCAATAGGGGCGGTTGCGCATCAATTTGCGGTGTTCATCACGCGCTTGTTTTTCGCGTTCCATGCGGCTGAGCGGCCTCGGCGATGCGCTGCTCTCGACTTTTGATAAGTTTGCCAGCCGGAGTACCTCGTCCGTTGACAGTGCTTTGAGTTGATGATCTCGCTTGCCCATTCCCTCTCTCCTCTCGTTTCTGCGCGGCCTGCATGTCCGTGTAAATCTTGGCAAAATCGCGGTGGAATCGATCCATTCCGCTCATCTTGCCTGCCCACCACTTCACGTCTGCAAAAGCGTAGTCAATGGCGTGGCCGATGGTGTTTTTATCGTGCTTGGCAAGGAGGCGTCTTACTAAGTCGCACCACTTCGCCAACCCAGCGGGAGTAAGTGGTGGGTCCGTCAACTCTGGCGCGAATTCCTTGCGCTTGCGCCAGAAATAAGCAGCAATCTTGAAGCGGATGTCGTCCTCATCAACCACCTCAAACGTTTTTGCAGAACCATCAGGGCTAGCACGCGACCGCGTGCGTACCCCGTTAGGGGTTTTCTTCTTTGTTTCTTCCGTATCTTTTCTTAAAGGGTCTGGTGCGGCCTGGCCTACACTGGCATCAGAGCTTACGACCGTTACTACTTTGATAGGCGTTTTAGCAGGCTTGCGTTTCTCTTTTGATAGGGAATCGTTACTACTTTGATAGTCGCCATTACTACTTTGATAGGTCTTTTCTGCTTTCAATCTAGTAATGTACGCTTGATATTCTGGCGACGAAAAATAGGGATTGCCAGCACCAGTGCGCTTCCCTCCCCTGAGACCGATGGGTTGCCATTCGTTAAAGGCGATATTCCACGCAATCACGCCATCTCCGGGAATATCAGGATCTGGCTCAAAGGTGATGACGCCAGCCTCTACTAGGCGGTTGCGTACCTGGATGACGGTTGGTTTCTCCCAGCCGAGTGTGACCGCCCATGTAGTGAGACGGAATGTGCATACGTGCTGTGGGCGGCCATGCTTGCGGTGCCATCCAGAGTTCTTGAACGTCTCTTTGAGTAGCGCGTCTAAGAGGAAGTGAGTCATGCGTTTGGGATATCCCATCTGCCCCACTTTCTGCACAGCGGCAAAGGCGTCACCGGTGATGACGCTGATTTTTTCTTCCTCAACTACACCCATCACCGCCGCCCTCTGTCGCCAGGGAAGCACCACCCCTGGTTCATCTTTCCGTTCTGCCACCATATTCGCCCGCCTTGTAATGCGCACTGACGATATACCGGCAATTCGCGCCGATCTGCCGCCATTAGTGCCGATGTCCTACGCCGCTTCCAACTCAATCGCCCGCGCCGCTACCATCCCATGCAGCGCGTCTTGAACATCCGCATCTTCCATCCCCGTCACCACCACCGCCCGCCGCACGCTGAACAGCAGCACATCGCCCTGGCGCTCATGCAGCCCGCATAGGTAGCCCACCAGCAGCCGTTGCGCCCGCGTGAGCCGCGCCGTGTCGATGTCTAGGGGCGCGTGAATGGTGATGATCATCTCTCGCTCACCTCGCTTTCCAGTTCCGCCTTCATCTGTCGCATCAATTTGATCGCTTCACGCCAGGGGATGCGGGCCATCGGCTGAACGCTTCCCACGGGCGGGATATGGCGCGCCATGATCTTGATCGCCTCATTCAGCGTGGCTATATCCCGCTTGCGGGCCGCTTCCCTGATCTCTTTGCGATTTGCCATCATCCCCTTGCCCCCTTCCGTTTCAGCCAGTACCAGCCCACCTCAGCTTGCGTGGCGAATACCTCGCGCTGTTGGGTCGTGCCGTGCGCCTGGTGCCACTCACAGGCTGCCCAGCCGCCACGGGTGCGCTGCATCAGGCCAATCTCCCGGCCATCGGCCAGCACACGGTAGAGGTGCTGGCCGTGCAGCGTCACAGCGGTGTAGGTGAATGGGCTGGGTTGTGTTGCCATATCACTCGCCTCGCTCTCGCGCCATCATCCCCAGCACGCGCCAGGAATCGTCACGCACCTTGCGCCACTGCGGCTCGCGTGCATCGACAATTATGCAGGTGGCGGGGTCGGCATGCCACGGGTCCACGGCGTTCTCACGCGCCTGCCGCCACGTTTCGGCGTCATCACCGATGATGCCGCCAGGCCGCAGCACGCAGACCCAGCCATCAGGCACACGCGCCACGACGATGCGATGCTGATACGGGATTGCGGTGATATCCATCTAGGCCACCTCATCGAGTTCATCGAATAGTCCCGGCTGGGCTTTCTCACGAGCGGCGCGTTCAAGATTAGCCTTCGCTGATTGCCAGTATGACCGCTTCAACTCAAAACCAACATAGTGCCGACCAAAACGCAGTGCCTGATAGCCTGTGCTGCCAACGCCATTGAAGGGGTCGAGAACAAGATCGCCAGGTGCTGACCAGAGTTTAACGGCGCGCTCAATGACGCCTAACTGCAACGGGCAAAGGTGGCGTTCATCATTTGTGTCCCGCGCCGCTGAGACGTTCAGCACATCCGTCTCACGGATGCCATTGGGGTATGCTTTACCCTGGCGATGCCAGACAGGCGATGCCCACTCGATCCACTCTTCCTCGGTAATCCATCCGCCGTTGGGGTTGTATTTCTTGCTCATTCCGGCGTGAATCGGAACCGGATTATCCCCTGGCTTACGGAAGTAGATGAGATAATCAGCTAAGGCCATGCGCATGAGGCTGGCATCCGTGGCGAGAGTCTTAAAGAGTAAGCCGCGTTCTTTGTTGCGTACTGCTTGCACCTGGGGATTCTTCTCAATCGTGACCTCGCCCGCGAATACCCATCCCTCCTCGATCATCATCTGAATGACCCGACCCCGGTAGTCGTGCAGCCCGACATATCCCTCACGGCTCTTCATAGCCGTGAGTTGGCAGAGGTGGATGCACGCCATGCGTCCAGGCATCGTGACGCGATAGAGTTTCTCTTTGCTCATCAGGTAGCGAAAGTGGGCCACCATCTCATCAATCGTGGTGGTATTACCGATGTCGTGGGAACTGTTGGTGTACGCATACATGCCAGGGAAGGGCGGCGATGTGACTGTAAGACCCACGCTATTATCATCAAGTGCATCCATCAGTAGCACACTATCGCCCAGGTATAGCGTCCAGCCGCGCCCTTGAGTGACGGCTTCTTCATACTCCATCTCGCTGCGTTCCGCATGAGCCAAGGACAGGCCAGCCATATGCTTGACGATCTCTTCCATCATTTGGCTAGCCTGCTTCTCTTTGCGTTGGATATTTTTAACCACCGCCCCTTCTGTCTCAGATGTGATGACATAGGCATGGACTTCGCGGGTCTGCCCATAACGCCACTCCCGACGGATCGCCTGATAGAACTGCTCGAAACTATCCGATAGCCCAACGAATGCCGCACGCGCACTATGTTGCAGGTTCAGACCAAAACCACAGATAGAGGGCTTGCTTACCAGATCGAGTGTTGTACCCTTAATGAAATCGCGCATCGCTGTTTCTTTGTGGTCCCGGCTATCTGCGCCAGTGATTTGCACCGCGCCAGGAATGGCTTTTGTGAGAGACTCACCCTCAATGTTGAGATCGCACCACACAAGCCAAGGCTCATCCGGTTCTTTCGCCACCAATTTGGCACACGCCGCAACGCGCTCGGAGAGGCTTTCACGTCGGGCATCGCGCCGTTCTTCCAGTGTCTGTGCTTCCACAGCGAACATCTGACCGGGGCGCGCGGTCCCTTTCACTGTCACCTGATGGATATGCAGTTTCGGCAGTGTGTAACCCTCGTCACTGAATCCCAAGTCCGACGGCTTGCGAATAGCAATACACCAGGATGCCATCCACCGCCAAAACTCGTCTTGGGCGTGACCCTTGAGTCGCCACTTGTGGGTGGTGTTGCCATCCTGCGTAAAGAACAAGGCGATGATCTCTTTGCCGCTCATGATGTCTAGGAATTCGGCATGGTTCGTCAGTTCAATGAGATCGTTCGGAGCTGGCGTGGCGGTGCAACACAGGCGATAGGGGATGATGCGAGCAAACTCCGTAATTTCCTTGCGCACTTCGCCACCAAACGACTTGAGGATGCTCGATTCGTCAAGGACGATCCCGCAAAATGCGGCGGGATCGAAATGATGCAGCATGTCGTAATTGGTGATGTTGATCCCTGATTGCACATCGGCTTGGGTCCGACAAAGCGTGATAGGGATGCCAAATTTTGCCCCCTCATCCACGCTCTGTACCGCCACGCCCAAGGGGGCAAGAATCAAAACGGGGCGATGCTCATGCTCACTGATGATGCGCGCCCACTCGTATTGTTGTAGCGACTTGCCAAGGCCGCATTCCTCGAAGAGTGCCGCCCGTCCACGATGCACGGCCCACTGGACGATCCGCCGTTGGAACGGGAACAGCATCGGATTGATATCGCGCTCACTCACATCAAAACCGCACGGCTGAGCCGTGATACGTTTGCTGGCCAAAAACGCGCCGTAGTCGGCTGTTGGTGCTACCATCGCGCTATTTCTCCCCTCGTTTGAACCACGATGCTACGCGCCCCGCTGCGATGCCCACCACGAAGATGGTGAGGCACCATTGCCAGAAGGTCAGATGTCCTATGGTGAATGACAGCACCCAAGCGATCAGCGCTGTGCCAGCCAGCCATGCCAGGGTGTACAACCCCAGCACAATCAGCACGGCAATGCTATGTGCCAGTTCCTTGCGCTCGCGTTCTTTGCGGGCAAGATAGAGGTTAATCTTAGTGCGACGATCCGATTCCTCAAGGAAGTTATCAAGTCTACTCATTGCCACGCCTCCCCATACGCCTGCTCAAAATCGCAGTGGACACACAGCACCGTGCCGCCATCCTGTCGCATCCAATCCATGTAGCAGCACCACGCATCGCATTTGCTGCATTGTTTCAGGTCGCTCGTTTCCTTCTTGCACAGGTCGCACTTGCCGAATGATGGTGGCGGAGGGCATTCCGGCTCATCCGGCTCATCACCCCGGCACCCCGCACACGTGCAATACGGATCGTGCCGGTCGTCGCGCTCGGATGTGTCGCCATAGCCCGCTGGCACGCCGAACAGGCGCTCAGCATCGTTGGCGGGGGTGAACGTGTCGTCGGGGATGGGGTGTGTGGAAGGTGAGCGATGGCGCTCAATCTCTTCGCACACTTCACTGGTATAGAGCATCCCGTCATCTGGCATCATGCCTACGGCTTGCATGATGTCAGCTAATAAGGCTGACCCTTTGCCGTCCATCGGGACTGTGTTGTGCATGCGCCAGATCAATTGCCCCAAACGGCGCATGTCGATGGCGCTGGGGTCGCTGGGGATGGTGTACGGGGCGGGGGCAGAGGCCGTTGTATAACGGCTCATATCTGTGTTAGTGACATTAGTTTCAGTCTTGACTGTTTTCCCTGTCACTAAATGAGCGTTATCCCGCTCTGTGTCTTGCCTCATGCCGCTCGCTCCATTCTGCTTTTCAGCCATCTTGCTTTCCTTCTTACTATCTAACGTTCTAACGTATCATCGTAACCATGTATTTATATACTACCTCATTGCGGTGTGTTCGTCAAGTGTGGTATAGTTTTGGTAGTACCTGACGTAACTATGTCAAAACACTTTGCGAGTTTGAGAGAGGGACAAATATGGTGGAAGAGAAACAGCGCGTGTCCTCGCAAGAGGTTATGCGTTTGCTGGGCATTACGAGACCAACCTTGTATCGTCTGATTGCAGAAGGCAGGCTGACCGCCCCGGAAAAATCGCCATGGAATAGCAAGCGCGGTCGTTTGGACTTCGATCCTGACGAGGTTCAGAAGTTGATTGCAGAAGGCGAACGACTGCGCAGCAAACCGTCTCAAAACGAATAATAACATCATGCGACCTCCCTTTGTGCTGGATGCCAGAGCCAACTATCCCGCATTTCCCATCCGAGTGCCGCCTGAAACACCAGCGCGAATTCATCATGCGGTCGCACCGCAACGATGCGCTTATCGCGCCGGTCGTACACCGCACCGGGTTGTTGCAGGAGTAGGGTCGTCATCTCGCGCTTATCGGTGAGTGGCGCGGCTTGCCAGCATTTTGCGATGGTTGCCATCGTCTCTGCGGCCTGGTGCTGGCGCTCTTGCACCGGATTGGCGCGCGGTATAGGGACGCGAGCGAGATCCGCGCGTAGCCGCTTCACATTGCGCTTGTACTCTGCTTCTGTGATGCCGCCCGCATCAAGTTTGATATTCTCGCGCCGGATGGCCGTCTCTAGCCGCTCGCGTTCGGCGGCGTGGTCAGGCGGTGGTTCCACGTCTTGCTGTACCAGTGCCGTCAGTGTCTCGCGCCATCCTGCATCATCCAGATGTTCCAAGAGCGCGCCGAATGCATCTTCCAGGTATTCAGCCCGGACGGATTGCGGACGGCATGCGCTTGTTCGGCGGCATTGATAGTAGCAGAGAAGGTCGCCCCGCTCTTTGTAGCGTTTATGTGCGGCGCACTGCATCACCAGTCCGCATTGCTGGCAAATCATGATGCCGCCGAACGGCCAGGTGCGCCGGGCGCGCGGCGTGGCGTTTGGGCGATTCTGCATCGGTCGCTTTGCCGCTTGCATCGCCGCCCATTCCTCTTGCGTCCATGCCGCCACGTGGCGTCCCTCACGTTCCACGCCCTCGCGCTTTGTCCAGGTGATACCCCGGTCGCTATCAGGTTGGAAGCGTACATAGAAGCGATTGTGCCGGGTGCCGACAATGAGACGCGCGGTAATCGGTCGCTTATCCATGTGCTGCACTGACTCATCATGCAACCCCTTCACACGCTGGCCCTGGTCCGTTGGCGGCGCGTAGTACCCTTGACGGTTCAACTCGCTGGCGATGTCCTGATCCGTTTGCCCTGCGATGCTCATATCACGGATGATGGCCAGCGCCGGAAAGAGATCCGGGTGCGGCTCATAGTTGCGCCGGTTATTCTCATCCAGTTCGCCACGCTGATAACCAAAGGGTGCGTGGCTGCCATGATAGCCCTGTTTCGTGCGCGTGCGCTTGCCCCTGACCACCTTCTTGCTGATCGTGCGCGACACCTGGGCCGCTGCCTCTGCGGCGTGGGCGAATGATGCCGACGTGCCTTCCTGCCGGATAGTGACGCTATCGAAGCCGTCAGTGGTCATCCAGTAGACGCCACACGCATGTAGGATGGCCAGTGTGTTCCACGTCACCGCCGATGAACGCGACCACCGATCCACAGACTCGACAATCACGACGTCAAATTTCCCCGCCTGAGCGTCGGCAATGAGTTGCTGTAAGCCGGGGCGATTCTCGAATGTGTCATCGCGCGCCGTCTTTTTCGGATCGGCGTATTCGCCGTCAGGCAGGATGCGCCACGTTGGATGCAGTTCATCGAGCGATTCTTCAATGCTATCTTGCTGCTTCTGCAACGTGGTGGCCTTCTGCTTTCCGGAGCTATACCGCCGGTAGGTGGCGACGCGCGCCCCGTCCCCTGGTGGCGGCACGCCCTGAAAATGCAGGAGATCCTGCTTCTGTGGTTTCATCGTTAGCTGGCCTTTGGCAGAGTGGTGATGTGTTCGGCGGTGATGCGCGCCAGCAAGTGCGCCAGTTTTACCGTGCGCAGCGTGATGGGCGCGTTCAGCGATGCAATGGCACATGCCTCTGCGGTGTATGGTGTTGTCTTTACCTTGCGCGTCTGCGGCGCTTTCCCCTGCGCCGCGCGACTCTTCGCCGTCTGTTTCGCCATCATGCGGCCTCACTCTCTTTAGCAGCTTCATTCGCCAGTGTCTCAATCACGAATGGCCCGCCCACGCCATTGCTGAACGTCGCCGCTGCTTCCAATGCCCAGGTGACGCGCTTCTCTGGCGACAACAGTTCCCCCATGCGGGCGCTGGTGTGCAGCGAACCTAGAGCCACCTCTTGACCTGAGCCGACGGCATAGTAGGAGTCGGCAGTTTCTTGGACGGCATAGTCAGAGGCGAGATTAAACAGCCGACCATAATAGGCTATCAGCAAAGCACCTGGGGTGCTTTCCTGGTCTTTATCTTTGGTGGCATGGCCACCGTTTTTGAGACAATCACGCATGGCGTCCACAAAGCGCGTGACGAGATAGGTCATGCACGCCATATCCGATGGATGTTCAGGAAGTGCCAAGGCATATTGCGCCAATTGCAATTGGCGCAACGTCCCTGTACCGCCAATCAGCATCTTCCCCACGCGAAAGATCTTGCCCTGTGAATCAGCCAGCGGCGCGTGTACCCAGCCAGTAGTAACCTGGCTGTCCGCTCCCAACGTCACGCCACCGGCATGTGTCAAGCCTACGATACAGGTCATATCTGCCCCCTTAATACAAAGATGCTGAATGCAAGCATGAGCAGCGCCAAAGTAATGAAGACGAATACCAGGGCGGTAGTTGTGTTGCTCTTCTTGCTTGATTCCCGAAAATCATCCGGTCGCGCTGGTGGCCGTCGAAATTGATGGTCAATAGGTAGCGGTGGTGGTTCCTTGTCTTTCACTTAAGCCACCCCCTCTTGCGCGGAACGCATAGGTTCGCCAGTAGGCAGTACACGGTTGCTCAGCAAGCGATTGTAATGCAGGTCACAAAGATAATATCCCAGTCGTGGTCGGCTATACAGCAGCTTTTGTTTTGCTGCATGGTGCGTACATTCCGGCACCTGACATGTGGCCTGTATGCCGTTCGGGACATCATGCCAATCGCTGTTATTTGCCATCATGCGGCCTCCTTAAGCAGCGTCAAAGAGACGATCTTGGAATTCGTCATAGACCTTGGGGCGGCTGGCAGCAATTGAACTATCCTGCATTTGCTCCATAAATGCATATAGCGCTTCATACGCTGCATTCATCCGTCCACCTTGATTCTTGCGGTACTGAGTAATGGCTTGAATGCTGTTGTAGGCCATTTCTTTGCTTATCAGTCCATTTTCACGTTTCACCTCATAGTGCATGGCCTCAAGCCAGACATAGAAACGTGTGGCCTTTTTACCGCCCGTGTTGAGAATGGCGCGCTTCCTATTCGCGCCCATGATGTTCTGTAGGCGGGTGCGGATATACTGCTTCAAGTGAAACTTGCATGGCGTTTCACATACATCCTGTCCCCGAATTAATCGCGCGGATGCTTGCTCTGAGAATGCTGTGCGAATTGCAGCAAGGTTTCCCATTGCGACAATCTTGTCGTAAATGGCATCAACACCATCGGCGATCAGACCAAGGTGTTTTAACGCCTCTTGAATCACCACATCTGCTTTATGCGTGTGGTTTGATGCTTTACCCATACCAACCTCACCTCACTACGAAAGTAGGCGCAACGAGTCGCGCCGCTGGTTTTTGATGCACTCACGAACGTGAGTGAAGAACCCCTCAACGGAGGCAAAAATGCCTTCGCAAAGCGCCATTTGTTTATGATCAGCCGTTTCCAGCCATGCTGCTAAAATAGCATCATCCACCTTCAAAAAGCCGTTTAGCGCCACAAGATATGAGGTGAATGGCTCTGCGATGATCTCTGGTTGCTGCTTGAATGCGGTCGCTACCATGCGTTGCGGCTCTGATGCCGCCATGTTGCCCGCCACATCTCGAATCATGGTGCCAGGCCGTTTGATGTCTTCTGCCAATTCTGGCGGGGTCTCAGGGCTGGCAAGCACCTTGCCCATGTGGCGGATGGCATCAGGTGCTAGATTATCGCCAATGGCCTTTTGCGCGATGTCCTCTGCATGCTCAGGGGCGTCTAAAACCGCATCCGAGATGGCGCGAATGACCTTGGTATCTTTTTCCTTCTCAACAATCTTGGCAACAGCCGGGAGTGCGGCTTGTGCCGTTGCGCGCTGTGTTGCCTTGGGATCAGGCTTAGGCGTAGCGGCTGGCACAGGCATGAGTTGCGGGCCTTGCGGCGCTTTGGGCTTGGGGCCGGTCTTTTCAGGCGGCGTAACCAGTGGGGCGAGTGCCGCTTTTTGATGAATAGTTAGTTGTGGTGGTGGCTCTGGCGAATTGCGTCCTGAGGACGCAATTGCATCATCTACCTGTACTGCCTGAATATATCGCTCTGCCTGACGAAGCTTGATGCCCGTTTCAAGGATAATCTGTCCTAGTTTCCACCCGAATTCTTTCATTAGTTGCACTACGCGCGCTTGTCGTTCCTCTTGCGTCATAGGTAACCCGTGCAAGTTTTCTCTGAGCGCCCGCGCCAGTGCCGTCGCGTCATCCATCTCCTCCACGTGCGCATCAATCATGTCGTAATTGAGGCGTTGGGCGGCGTCAAAGCGATGGAATCCGTCAATGAGTTGATGGGTATACCATTCATGCTGAATAGGCCGCACTAGGATCGGCGGCCATTCGCCCGCCATTTCGACAAATTCATCAACATGTTTGCTGTTGACTTTGCCGCGCGGACTCATGGTATGCTCTGCCTGAATGTGGATTAGTTCAATTTCCATTGGATGCCCCCTCGTCCCATTCATCTAATAGGCTGCCGAAAACAACTCCTAAGGCGTCTAATGCATCCTCTAGATCGTCGGCTTGCTTTATGGGGTTCCGTGTCGCTTGCTCTCGTGCCATCCACGTGACGTGAAACCGCCGAAACACTGCTTTCAGTGTGGCACGGTCATGTGTCTTGATGGCCGCTGTTGCCTCTTGCACGAACGTTCCGTACTTGGGTTTACCTATGCCTGACATATCAGGCGGATAAGGTTTTGTCGTTGGCGTGTTCGTTTCTTCCATCTATGCCGCTCTCCCCCTTCGCACTCTCTCCGGTGCCAACACTTGCTCAATTTCTGGCCAATCAGCCGGTCGCCAGCAATAATATTCCACTTTGCCCGTCGCCAGCAACACCTCGCGCCACGCCCTCTGTGCTGGGGACATGCGCCCGCGCTGTGTTTTCAGTTCCACGAAAATCAACCGCGTTCCTCGTACCAGCGTCAGATCGGGATAGCCCGCCTGGCTACGGCGCGAATCATACGTATGATAACTATGCCAGCCTGTTACCGCCGCCAGTTCCAGCACACGTGCCTGAAAGGCTTTCTCGCTTTCCTGGGCATCCACCATGCGGCGATAATCCAGCGGCGTGACGACCGCTCTCACAGCCATGCCAACACCCCGCTCGCTGCAATCCAATGCGCCGCCACCATGCCCGCTGTGAGCGCCAGCACAGCGACCGTCAGCATGATCAGGGCATTCTCCCACGTCTGCTCAATCGGCGTCTCTTGCGCCCGCCAGACGACCCCACAGCGCGGGCAGATGGCCGGGACCGGCGGCGATGCATGCTGTGCGGTGATGGCCGGATAGACAGCGGTGATTGCTTGCTGCATGATTATGCCCCCTCTGATTCTGTTGATTGTTCGCCAAAGATTTCCCTATAGAATGCCTCGGTATACGCGATGACGTGTTGCGTTCTCTTTTTTCTCAGCAAGAAGGTTGCGTAATATCCTGAGTGCATCCGATAGCGCATCGGCTTTGTCAAAAAGTTCGCGCCATGCCGTTTGCATACGATCATAGGGATCATCGGGCCGCACCAAACGAATTGATTTGCGGACGCTTTGTTGAGCGCGGGCTAGCGACTGATTGGCACGAATATGGCGCTCAAATTGCCCTAACTCGCCAGACAGCGACACGATATTCCATTTCGCCCGTTCAATCTCGCGTGGCAATTCTGCCAAACGGGCTTGATATCTAGCAAGAGAGTCTTGCAATTCCACTGCGCTCACGATGATCCCCCCTCAGAGTGCTTCTTGCGCCCACAGCCCCGGCGCGAATGCCCCATGCCCAGCGAGCCACAGACAGATGATGAGCGCCGCCAGGACCGCCGCCGCGATGATGCCCAGGATGGCCGGGCGGTCGCTGGGTAGGTCTAGGGATTGCTGCATGGTTGCGTCTCTTCCTCATCCGCTTGAACCGATTCCGCGAAATGGGCCTCCATTGACATGAGCCAGCTATGGGCCACTCGTATGTTGCCTAGAGCATCCTCAATTTTGAACGCAGCAGGCGAACTATCGAGGAGTCCGCGCAATGCATAGAGTTCTGCAATAGCCTGGCTAGTATGCTGTGTTGCTTGCGCGAAAAGAGCTTGTTTTGTCTGGTTAGTTGCCATGCCCATTCCTCCGTTGTTATCGCTTCACCGCCCTTAGCGATAGTTAGGGCGACGATGATGTTGCAAACCGATAATTGCTATGCCCCCCTACGCTTGGGGAATTGGCGTAACTTCATCAATGACGTTGATCACCTCAACGTTTTCAGCGGGAATGATGAACGCGCCGTCAATATCAAAGCTGGTCCACCAATCATCGCGTATAACTACCCTCCCTTTACGGCCCCATTGGTGCATCACGATTTCTTCCCCGACACGGAAATCACGAATACGATACGGATCAACAGACGCGGCCCCGCACGCTGTCGTGATACGCACTAATGCGGTTGTATGCCATTCGCGATGCGCTATTGTTTCGTCATTGGCCATCGTTTTCCTCCTATGCCCCCCCTGAGCGTAGCGAGAGGGTATGTACTCATCGGCATAAAGTATGCACTTCCAACTCTTTCGGGATGCCGCCCTGAGCAAATGCACGATCATAGGTCTCAGGAAAATCATCTGGGCGACCATGTTGGAGCCATGCACGAACATATGCCGTCTGTTTTTTCTCAGAGAGCCGATAGCATGCATAGCACCACCCAACGCCCCAAATACCGCCAACCGCGAACCGCTTCACTTCTTTGCGGCATTGTACACAGCGATGCACCCAAGGCTCATCCAGTTCTTTCATCCTGTGTCCCCTTTCTGAAATTACCCAAGAGATTGGTACGGAGAATTCAAGGTTCTTCCTACGAATCCACTTACGGATATCGTCGTACCGGACGCCGCATGGCCCGCACCGCCCGCTGTCGTGCCACGAATGCATACGTCCGGTCGCTGGCATGCTCGCTATCCCATGCCACTGCAATGCCCACCAGTGCCAGCAGGATGAGCGCATCGCCCGCATTGCTGGACCAGAGTGCCAGGGCTACCACCGCGCCTAGCACCGCCATCGTGGCTTTGATGGCGACAGATGCCCAGCGCAGGGCGGCATAGAGTGTCAGCATTAGTGTCCACCTCGATTCAGCAGGGCGTTTTTATATCCGTTCCAGTCTGATGCGCCGAATGTTGCGAAGCTGAACACGATGCGTGCATATCTGCCTGCGCCAGTCATACGACCTCGGATGTTGACCAGCACATTGTCGCGATATTTGATGGTGACGACGCCGCCTTGCACGGTGCCAGATATGGCCGCTACCGTGGGTTGTTGCTGGCCTGGCGCAACGGAGAGCCATTGGCCGGTGAACGTGCCATCGGCGCTGGGGATGCCCGTCAGGAAGTCCACCGTGCCGTTGTTTTCGGTGGCCAGCCAGGATTGCGTAGCGGCGGGCGGCGGCACTTTCGCGGCAATGGCGACCGCCCCCAGCGTGACCAGGATTGCTACACTGATAAGTGAGATGATGATGGCGTAGCCTTGGATGTTGCCCTCGCGCCGCGTCCATTGCGTCACGCGGTGGGGCAATGAGCCGCTATACGCCGATTCATCGGGCGATGGGTCAAGAGCATCGTTATAGCAGCTATCCGCTGGCGATAAGCCTTGCGACAGCGGGCGTGGCGGCACTGGCCCAGCCACCGGCATCGGGCGCGTGGCATGGTCGTCTAGCGCTGCCTCGCTCAGGTCAGCATCGGGCGCATAGGCGCGCAGAGAGGCGATGTCAATGGTCTGGACATCTTCACTTCTCGGTTGCATATCCGTTCTCTCCATTTCATTCATGTGATGCTGGCGGCTATGACCGCCAGCCAGTTAATGTGTTATTCCGTGACGGACTCCACCGCCGCCGCAGTCGCTGGTTTAGACCAGATGGCGGCAATGCGATCATAGAACGCCAGACGCTCTTCTAGGATCTGCACCGTCCAAGCAACAATCTGACTATTCTCTGGCGTCATGCCAGGCCGTATGGCAAGAAACCAGCGTTCGGCGGGGCGGGATGAATTGTGGGGAATGTGGGGCATGTCCAGGTCAGGGTTGCTGGCGATCCGTCGCTTCGCGCTGATCTCCAATGTCCCCACGAGGCATCCCTGATTACAATCTGAGCGATACGTTGAGCCGTCCACGGTCCCCGCTTTCAGCGCCGCAACCATGTAGGGTAAATCGAGCGGAACCAGATCCACGATGTCATAGATATCGGATTTGATCGCACTCAGATCGGCGCGTGACAGATCGGCGTCTGACAGATCGGCGCGTGACAGATCGGCGTCTGACAGATCGGCGTCTGACAGATCGGCGTCTGACAGATTGGCGCGTGACAGATCGGCGCGTGACAGATCGGCGCGTGACAGATCGGCGTCTGACAGATCGGCGTCTGACAGATTGGCGCGTGACAGATTGGCGCGTGACAGATCGGGCCGCGATTTATCGCTTTCAAACCAAAAGCGAGACGACCAATTCCGCTGATTGTAAATCCATGTCAATTCTTCGGTATTGCGGATGATCACGCCCGCATAGGGCGCGCGTCCAGCGGTGATATTCGCCTGATAGGCTGATTCCAGTTGGTCTTTGCGCTCTTGGGTCAACATGATGGTTTCCCTCTCTCGTTCTGTTTGCGTTAGTGATATTTCGTCAGGTTATCCGGCTCTGCGCTGGCCCGGGCCAGCGTCGCCACGATGGCCCGGGCGGTCGCCAGCAGGGCGGCGGCGATGGCGGCGATGGGGATGAGATACGTCATGCCGCCACCTCGCCCCACGCGCGCCCTGCCATGTACAGCGCGTTCCACGTGTCCAGTTCTGCCTGGATCTCTGTACCGGGATAGACGTGTACCGAGACACGGCGCGTGGTGAACGGCACGACGATGATCCAATTGCCGTCGGCACGCTGAATGGCATCGAAGCCGACGCCGCAGATGCGCGGTGTGCTACGTTTCATGCGGCCATCCTTTCGCCATCATCGCCGTCGCCATCCACTCGGATGCACACCGACCACCAGCCGGTTTCACCCATCGCTGTGAACAGGTTCGTCGCATCTTTATCAGTGTCACACTCAGCAATCAGCGACGGGGGCAGATCCAGCGTCATCACCGCCACGCCCGCCAGGTGAGGCACCAGGTTGGAACGCAGCACCTTTTCGCTGCCCCAGGACATCGGATAGGCCACGCTCATTTCCACACTGAGGATGTCGGGCGTCGCCAACGCCGTGGCACGGATGCGGCGGAACCGCTCGCGCTGCTGGGCTGGCATGGCGGCAAGGGCGTTTTGGATGCTGACCCTTGCCGCCCTGAGCCAGACCTCATTGGGATACGGCTCCACCATGAGCGGGAGGCGGTCTGCCATGAAAATGATGCTGGTATCGGCGGCGGGACCACGACCTGCCACAGCGGCGCGCAGGGCATCCGCATGATGTGCATCGGCGCGTTGCACGAGGGGCTGTGTCTTCGCCAGCGGCGCGGGCGCGGGCTTGCCCCATGCGCGCCGGTAGGCATCGGCGGCGATGGCCTCAGCCTCATCCAGGATGCTATACGGCGCGGGCAATGGCAGATGCACCGACTCTATCGGCGGCGGCGGCACATTGCTCCATACGATGTGCGCCTGGGATGGCTGCTCCGGTTTATCTGGCTGGAACCAGCGGAAAAATCGATTCAATCCAGACATCACGCCACCTCTTTCGGTGAGGTTGTCGTGGCGTGGCGGGTGCATGCCGCGTGGCGCGTGGCTCCG
>Ga0134125_10000146_pt1 | contig 102839 bp, 94 predicted proteins | sample KB31751_FD_96464 | JGI IMG/M metagenome (GOLD analysis project Ga0134125, IMG submission 96464) | Terrestrial soil microbial communities with excess Nitrogen fertilizer from Kellogg Biological Station, Michigan, USA - KB3-175-1 | ecosystem: Environmental > Terrestrial > Soil > Unclassified ... | reverse complement strand
GTCGTGGTGCTGGTCGTGCCACCGATCGTGATCGTGTCCCTGGGGCGGGTCCGCCAGTGCTACGCCGCCGGTCAACAGCGACAGCACCATCGCTGCCATGACAGTTCGCTTCATAGTGAACACCCTCGACTTGGTTGGCTCGGTACGGTTCGGCAAGAGTCGTGCCGAAGCTTGGCGCAAGGTACCTGAGCCAAAGCTGAACGTCCCGTCCGGTTTGCCATATCCTCATTCCGATAGATTCTCGCCGGCGTTCATCGCGCGTTAAGGTATGCGGCCATCGTGGGCAGCGGATCGCCGCCTCAGGAGTCACGCCATGCAGTACACGCTTCTCGGCAATACCGGCCTCACCGTCTCCCGCCTGGCATTCGGCGCCATGACGTTCACGGCCGGCAACAAGGATCTCGGGGCGATCTACAAAGTCGGTGCGGACCTGGCCGGCGAGCTCGTCGGCCGCGCCCTGGGGTCCGGCGTCAACTTCTTCGACACTGCCGACGGCTACGCCAATGGTGAGTCGGAAGTCATGCTGGGCGCGGCGCTGAAGCCTCACCGCGATCAGGTCGTCATTGCGACCAAGGTCGGCTTCCGCACCGGACCTGCATTGACCCGCGCCGGCTTATCCCGGCGGCACATCCTCTGGTCCGTCGACCAGAGCCTCAAGAGGCTGGGCACCGATTGGATCGACGTCTATATCGCGCATCGGGAAGACCCGTATACCCCGCTCGAAGAGACCTTGGCCGCGCTCGATGCCGTCGTGCGCGCCGGCAAGGTCCGTTATCTCGGGTTCTCCAACTGGTCCGCGTGGAAAGCGGCGGCGGCACTGGAGATCCAGAAGGCGAACGGGCTCGCGCCCTTCAGCCACGGGCAGATGTATTACTCATTGGTGGGCCGCGACGTCGAGCGCGACATCATCCCGATGATGCGGCGCTACGGACTCGGCCTCACCGTCTGGAGCCCGCTCGCCTCGGGCTTCCTCAGCGGGAAATATACCCGGCAGACGCTGACGGATCCCAACAATCGCCTCTCCGGCTTCGACATCTTTCCCTTCGACAAGGAACAGGGCTTCAGGCTCGTGGAGCGGATGCGCCCCATCGCCGCCACCCATGACGCCAGTGTCGCGCAAGTCGCGATCGCGTGGCTGCTCGCACGTCAGGCGGTGTCCAGCGTCATCATCGGCTCGACGAAGCTGAGTCAGCTGGAGGATAATCTCAAGGCGGCAGCGGTCTCTCTCAGCGCCGCAGAGATCGCCGAGCTCGATGCCGCCACCACGCTGAGCCCGGTCTATCCCAACTTCTTCATGGAAAACATTGCTCAGGACCGGCCGGTCGCGGAAGCACTGGGCAATCGTTCGCCACGTTGACGACAACGCGGCCGCCATAACGAACAGGAGCTGCCGACTCATGTCAGAGCAACCACTGGTCACGCACCGCGGCGGCTGCCACTGCGGCCGCGTCAGGTTCGAGGCGCTCGCTCCCGCGAGAGCCGAGGTCTCGGAATGCAACTGCTCGATGTGCAGCAAGGCGGGGTATCTGCACCTCATCGTGCGGGCGGAGCGTTTCAAGCTCCTTTCGGGCAGCGACGTGCTCACGACGTACACCTTCAACACGGGTACCGCGAAGCATCTCTTCTGCTCGGTGTGCGGCATCAAATCCTTCTACGTCCCGCGCTCTCACCCCGACGGCTTCAGCGTCAATGCCCGCTGCCTGGACCCCGGCACGCTCGAGGACATGACGGTCAGGCCCTTCGATGGCCGGGAATGGGAACGGCAGTACCCCGAAGGTCGCGGCGACTACGACCGCTGAGTCATGCGGCGTAGCCGGAGGCTGTAGCCCCGCCCATATACTTGACTGAAGCAACTACATCGCGCATGCTGGCCCGATGAATGCAGGAGCACACCCCGCAGCGGGACGCCACCGGCCAGCCGGCGGCGGGAGCGCAACCGCCGCCATCCGCGACTTCAATCGGTTCTACACGCGGCAGATCGGGCTCCTGGATCAGGGCTTCCTGGGAAGCCCGTTCACCCTCACCGAGGTGCGGGTGCTCTACGAGTTGGCTCACCGTGATGACCCGACGGCGACGGAGATCGCGCGCGAGCTCTCGCTCGATGCGGGCTACTTGAGCCGGCTGCTGAAGAAGTTGGAGAAGCAAGGCCACCTGGATCGCGGCCGCGACGCCGAGGATGCACGGCAGAGACCGCTTCGGCTCACCAAAACGGGACGGCGGGTCTTCGAGAGTCTCGATCGGGCCTCGGGAGAGCAGATCTCCACGATGATCGGCGCGCTGACGCCCGGACAGGTCGGCGAGCTGGTCGGCTCCATGCAGACGGTCCGTCGTCTTTTGCAGGCCGACACAGCGGAAAGGGCGTACTCCCTGCGTTCGCTGCGAGTCGGAGACAGCGGCTGGATCACCCACCGCCAGGGCCTGTTGTATGCGCAGGAGTATGGCTGGGACATCGCCTATGAGGGCCTGGTGGCGGAAATACTGGGCGGGTTCATCAAGCAGTTCGACCCGACAGCCGAGAATGCGTGGGTCGCGGAGCGCGATGGCGCCATCGTCGGCTCTGTTTTTCTCGTGCGTGAGTCCGCCACCGTCGCGAAGCTTCGCCTCCTCTATGTCGAGCCGAGCGCCCGCGGGCTGGGCATCGGCGCACGGCTTGTCGACTCCTGCATTGCCTTCGCGCGCGAGAAGGGCTACCGCACGCTGCGCCTGTGGACCAACGATGTACTGGTTTCCGCTCGCCGCATCTATCAGGCGGCGGGATTCCGCCTGGTGAAGGAGGAGCGCCACCATTCGTTCGGCAAGGACCTCGTCGGCCAGACCTGGGAGCTGGCGCTGCAGAGCCGATGACCATCCTTGATCGTTCCTGATCCGTAATGCCTGTCGCCTACTCGCTCGAGCCCGACTTATCCGCTGCAGAATTCCGCGCCGTCCTGATCGCCTCTACCTTGGGCAAACGCCGGCCCGTGGACGACCTGCAAAGACTGGACAGGATGCTGCGCCAGGCCGACGTCATCGTCACCGCGCGCGACGGCAGCCGCCTGGTCGGAATCGCACGCGCCATCACCGACTTCTGCTACTCCTGTTATCTGTCGGATCTTGCGGTCGACGTTGAGTATCAGCGCCAGGGTATCGGCAGGCAGCTCATCGCCGAGGCGCACAGGAGCGCGGGGGAGCTGACCAGTCTGGTTCTCGTCGCAGCGCCCGGTGTCGAGTCCTACTACGCCAGGATCGGCATGGAGCAGCGCCCCTCCTGCTGGACGGTGCGCCGCAAGCGCTGAGCGGGCCTACATCTCCGTCAGGGAGAAGATCCGCTGCATGGGGACCCACTTCTCCCCGGGTGCGGCCCAGGGCAACGCCCGTTGAAACGTCCACATCAGCCTCTCCCACGCCTGGACATCCGGGTTGGACGCGTCGGCGGCCGCTTTAACCTCCAGGCAGAAGTCGTCAGGCGCCTCCATGATGAGACAGAGGCGGTTGCCGGTACGGAAGATCTCCAGCCCCGTGAGCCCCGAGCCGCGCAGAGATGCGACCACAGCCGGCCAGATGCGGTCCGCCCGATGCCATGCCTCATACTCGGCGATCGCCTCTGCGTCGTTGGCGAGATCGAGCGCGAAGACCAGGCGCTTCACGCCGGCGACTCCTCCGCGATACGACTCCCGCGCCGCACGCTGAGCGCAAAGCCGAGCACGACGACGAAGCACACGAGCGGCACGGCCATGGACCAGTTGATCCCGGCAAGGCCGGAGAGCGCCCCCATCGCGGGAGTCAACACGGCACCGCCCACGATCGCCATGACGAGCACGGAGGAAGCGAGCTTGCGGACCTCGCCGAGGCCGCTCACGCCCAGCGCGAAAATGGTGGGGTACATGACCGACATGAAAAAGCTGCTCGCGATGAGGGCATAGAGCCCGATCGCCCCGGGCATTGCGATTGCGATCGCGGTGAGCAGCGCGTTCACCGCGGCGAACGTGGCCAGCAGCGCCACGGGCGCCAGGCGGCGCATCAGCGCCGCGCCTGCGAATCGCCCCAGCATGAAGAGCACCAGCGAAACGATCAGATAATCCGCAGCCCGCCTGTCGGCGGTTCCCGGCACCGTCGCCTCCGCGTAGCGGATGAGGTAGCTCCACACCCCTACCTGGGCGCCCACGTAAAAGAACTGGGCGGCGACGGCAAAGAAGAACCGCCAGCGCCCGCGGAGCTGACGCCACTTCGCCTCCTCTCGCGCCTGCGGCTCGTGCGATTCGTGCACCGCCGGAAAACGCGTCATGAGAATGAGGAGTGCGAGCGCAAGCACCACGATGCCGATCGCCACGTAAGGAGCCTGGACGGCTCCGGTCTGTGCGGCGTCATAAGCCGCGCGTGCCGTCGGCGACGTCGCGGCGATCTGGCCCGGCGTATCGTCGGCACCGGAAAAGATGAAGAAGCGCCCGATGACGACGCCGGTGATCGAGCCGAGCGGGTTGAAGGCCTGGGCGAAGTTGAGGCGCCGCTCGGCGCCTTCGGCAGGGCCCAGCACCGTGACGAAGGGATTGGCGGAGGTCTCGAGAAACGACAGTCCGCTGGCGATCACGAACAGGGCAAAGAGGAAGAAGCCATAGGTCCGCAGATCAGCGGCCGGGTAGAAGAGGAACGCTCCCAGCGCGTAGAGCGCGAGCCCGACCACGATGCCCGCCTTGTAGCCATACCGGCGCATGAGGAGTCCGGCGGGGATGGCGAACAGGAAATAGCCCAGATAGAAGGCGGACTGCACCAGCCCGGACTCGAGATCCGTGAGCTCGAATGCCTTCTTGAACTGGCGGATGAGAATGTCGTTGAGGTTGTTGGCGACGCCCCAGAGGAAGAAGAGGCTGACGACCAGCACGAGGGGCAGAGCGCTGTAGCGAATGGCCGCGGCGCGAACCGGGTCGCGGGTTGGGGCGGCGCCCTGGGTGTCGTTCATCGTTTTCAGCCCTCGAGCTCGTGGGTGATCCGGTCCGCGGCGCGGCGCAGCTGCGCGATGGACCGCTTTGGCTCCCCGCGGGCGCCGCGACGTTCCGCGAAGGGAACCGTGAGTGCAGCTATCGCCGTGCCGTGCAGCAGAATCGGCGCCGAGAGATCCGTGACGCCGGTGACCACTTCGCTCGGGATGCACGCGTAACCGCGGGCGGTGATGCTTCGCAGGTGGCCGGCGAGCCGTGCACGCTCGTACCGCACCTGCTTGCGCTCCAGGGTTTCCATCCATTGGGCACGACGTTCTTCGGATTGGAACGCCAGCAGCACCAGTCCCGAGGTCGAATGAGGAATGGGCCGGCGGTGGCCGACGCGAACCACGAAGCCGACGTCCCCCGGAGACTCGACGCGCGCAATGACGACGATCAGCTCCTCGGAAGGTATCGCCAGGTGGCAGGGCTGGAGGATCTCCGTCGCCAGCCGATGCATGACCGGCATCGCAGCCTCCATCAGGCCTCTCACCGGCGGGTGCTCCATCCCCAGCATGAACAGGCGGTTGGTCAGGGCGTAGCCTTCGGTGCCCGCCGTCCGCGCCAGATAGCGCCGCTCTTCCAGCACCTGCAGCATGCGGAAGATCTCGCTCTTCGAGCGCCCCACTCCCTCGGAGATCTCCGACAGGGTCATGGCGCCCGCGCGCGGGGCGAGAAACTCGAGGATCTCGAGGCCCTTCTCCAGCGCCGGAGCGCGATAGCGCGGTCTTTTGGGCACGTGTATGCTCTTTTACTGGTAGAACTGTATTTCACGTATGGACCCAAGTGCAACTCCCGCAGGCCCGCGGCCTGAGTCGGCCGGCGATTCGCGGCGGCTGCTGCCCCGCGTTCCGCTTGCCGTGCCGACGCTGGGTTTCGGAGGCGCCGCGATCGGCAACCTCTTCACCGCCGTCACGGAGGACGCGGCCACTGCCGCCATCGAGGAGGCCTATCGGCTCGGCATACGCCTTTTCGACACCGCGCCCTATTACGGCTACGGCCTCAGCGAGCAGCGGCTGGGCTACGCGCTGGACTCACTTCACGCCGACGACACAGTGATTTCCACGAAGGTGGGACGGCTGATAGTGCCGGGCGTGCAGGGCGAGCCGTCCGGCGACGGATTTGCAGTGAACGGGCGGCGCGCCGTGTTCGATTACTCGCGTGGCGGCATCGTACGCTCCTTCGAGTCCAGCCTGCGGCGGCTGCGGCGGGGATCGGTCGACATCCTGCTGCTGCACGACGTCGGCCGCGAGACACATGGCGAGCGGCATGAGGAGATGCTGAAGCTCGCGCTCGATGAGGCGCTGCCCGCAATGGCACAACTGAAAGCATCGGGCGCCTGTCAGGCCATCGGCATCGGCGTCAATGAGCCGCAGGTATGTCTGGACGTCATGTCGCGCTTCGACCTGGATTGCATCCTGCTCGCCGGACGCTACACGCTCCTCGAGCAACAGGCCGCAGCGGCGGTGCTGGCGGAAGCTGCGCGCCGCGGCATCGGCATCATCGCCGGTGGCCCCTTCAACTCCGGACTGCTGGCCAGCGCCGAGGCGCCCGGTACAACCTATAACTACCGGCCGGCGGACGCGGCGATCGTGCAGCGCGCGCGTGACATCTACGCCGTCTGTGCAACCGAAGGTGTCGACGTCGGCGCTGCGGCACTGCAATTCCCTCTCGCCCACCCCGCCGTCGTAGCAGTCATCGCCGGGATGCGCTCACCCGCGGAAGCCTCGAGTGCGATCGCGCGCAGCCGCGCCCCGATCCCCGCCTCGCTCTGGCGCAGGCTCAGAGAGGCGGGGCTGTTGACTGTCGGCGCTCCTACACCATGAAGCACATCATCGCCGATCTGGAAACCCACGACGTCCGTTTTCCCACGTCACGTCAGCTCGACGGGTCGGATGCGATGAATCCTGACCCCGACTATTCGGCGGCCTACGTAACCCTGCGCACCAGCGACCCGCACGGCCTTTGCGGGCACGGGTTCGTCTTCACGATCGGCCGTGGCAACGATGTCCAGACTGCTGCGATAGGAGCTCTGCGCCACCTCGTAGTGGGTCGGGAAGTGGCGTCGGTGTTGTCCGACCTCGGCGGCTTCGCCCGCAGCCTCACCAGCGATTCGCACCTGCGCTGGCTGGGCCCGGAGAAAGGCGTGATTCACATGGCGATCGGCGCCATCGTCAACGCCGCCTGGGACATGGCTGCGCGCCACGCCGGCAAGCCGGTTTGGCGGCTGATCGCGCAGATGACGCCGGAAGAGATCGTCGCTCTGGTCGATTTCCGTTACATCAGCGATGCCCTGACCCCGGGCGAGGCCCTGGCGCTGCTGCAGGCCGCCGCTCCCGGCAGGGCCGCCCGGATGGAGCAGCTGCTGGCGCGCGGGTATCCCGCCTACACCACCTCACCGGGCTGGCTGGGCTACTCGGATGAGAAGCTCGCGCGGCTCGCGAAGGAGGCGGTGGCGGATGGATTTCGCACTATCAAAATCAAGGTCGGACGCGACCTCGCCGATGACGTCCGCCGCTGCCGGATCGCACGGCAGGCGATCGGCGCGGGTGTGGGACTGGCGATCGACGCCAACCAGCGTTGGGATGTCCCCGCCGCGATCTCCTGGCTGCGGGCACTCGCAGACTTCGATATCGCGTGGGCCGAGGAGCCGACGAGCCCGGATGACGTCCTGGGTCACGCCACGATCCGGCAGGCGGTCGCTCCCATCCCCATCTCGACGGGCGAGCACACGCACAACCGGGTGATCTTCAAGCAGCTCTTTCAGGCCAGGGCCGTCGATCTGGTGCAGATCGATGCCGCCCGTGTCGGCGGCGTCAACGAGAACCTCGCGATCCTGCTGCTGGCGGCCAAGTTCGGCGTCAGGGTTTTCCCCCACGCGGGCGGTGTCGGCCTGTGCGAGCTGGTGCAGCACCTCGCGATGGCGGACTACGTCGCGATCAGCGGCTCGATGGAGGATCGGGCGATCGAGTTCGTGGATCACCTCCACGAGCATTTCCTCGACCCGGTGCGCATCCGCGAAGGCCGGTACCTGGCGCCGTCGCTGCCGGGCTTTTCCGCGGAGATGCGCCGCGAGAGTCTCACTGAGCACTGCTTTCCGGACGGCTCGGCGTGGAGCGCTGCCGCGCAAGCCGACGGCTAGGACGATCGGGCCCGCTCAGCGGTCGTACTGCGCGAAGCCGCTGAAATTCCAAGGACGCAGCGCGAGCACGTAGGCTACGCCACGGCCATCGTCGGGCGCCGCGCGGTCCGCTTCGATCACTTCGGCACATTCCCGCGCCGCATTCTGCAGTACGCGTTGCAGACGCGAGAGGACCGCGCTCGAGACCTGGCCGCCATGGAAGAAGAACTCCTCCTGCGGCCCGGTGAAGTGGCTCGCGAGGAACTCGCGCAGCAGTTTGTCGTGGATATAGCGCTGGACGGGCCCTCCGGGCCGCCAGGTGAAACGCCGGCTGACGAGGAGGCGCACGCGGTTCGCCGGCTGCAGCTCGATGACTTTCAAGCGGTCGAGGCGGATGAGGTAACCGAGCGCTTCGCGATCCGTGAAGCGGTAGAGGCGGACGATGTCCTCGAAGCTCGTGCGGTTGACGACCAGCCAGGTGAGGAACAACAGCTTGGGGTCGGAGACCAGCTCCTGCTCTTGCGCCAGTGTCAGAGGGTTCGACGGGGCCGCACGCTCCTCCGCCTGCTCCAGCAGCTCGCGCAGGCCCGTGCCCATGAGCTCGCAGATCTGATCGACACGCGCCAGCGAGAAATCACCGGTCGAGAACAGCCGTTTGATGCTCGCGACGCTCAATCCGAGCTTCGAAGCGACCGCCGCATACGTGAGGCCGCGCTCGCGCAATGCGCGCTTGAGCTCTGCAACGATCAGGGCTTGATCACTCATGGCGGCTAAGTATTACCAGCTGATACTTTCAGCCCAGTATAGCGCGACATTGGCGGTTCAGGTGGTAAAAAATACTACCGCAGTGCACCGTGACGTCACGAACCCGGGGAGACTGTCATGCATATCCGTTATCTCGCGCTCGCCGCGACGGCCTCACGGCGGCGGAGCAACGGTGGTATGCGAAGCTCGGCGTCGACCCCTACACCGATAACGCCGTATTGCGGCGCGCAGTTACACGAATGGCACGGATCGATGCCGCGGCGTCCTTCGGTATGCGCTTCGCGCCTGTCGAGATACCCTTCGCAGGCGAAGTGCAGCGGGCGCTGAATGCCATCGAGCACGAAGACCCGGCGGTGCTGTGCAAGCGCCGGCGCGAGTCATTGTTGCGCGCGGGTCTGACGGCGGACGAGATCAAACGGTTCGAGCACACGCCGCTTCTAACGCCAACCCGGCAGACCGTGCTCGTCAACGCAGTCGAGGCACTCAATGGAGTCGACGGCCGGGCCGAGCTGCTGCGCCACGCAATGACGGTGCAGTCGGAAGAGGAGACCGGGGTCTTCCTGCAGAGCACGCTGCTCCTGCTGCGGTATCAGGCGCACCACCCGATCAAACGCATTCTCGCGGGGGTGCGCATCCCCGCGGCAGAGCTCGCTGACGGCCGCAGCGCCGTGTTCGGAGCGTTCGACGCGGTGCAGTGGACCGCGGAGGTGGCCGCCTACGAGCACGACCTGCGGCAGGCGTTGCCGATCAAAGGGGCGCGAGAGCTCTGGATCACAGGCTCGGTGTCGCCGCGCGCGGGCCGCGCTCGAGGAGCGCGGCTGGGCCGTGCGCGCGAAAGCCGACACCGAGCCGAGTTGGGGTCTGGCCCCGGGCGCGGCCGGCTAGGCGCGCTGCCCCGCGAGTGAGCCAGCCGTGCCATGCCCGGCGGGCGCGTCGGCCGCGCGCTGTCCGGCGAGTGCGTCGGCCGCACGGCGCACGGCAGCGTCGCGCTGTGGCCTTACGGAGTCGGCGCGCTGGCGGGCCGCAGCGAGAATCTCAGGGCGGGCCCGCTCCGGCCGGCCTGAGTCGAACGGCGGCATGGGCGCGTATTCGATCCCCAGCTGGACGGCCTGCGCGTAATCCGGGCCGGCAATCTCGGCCAACACGGTGAGCGCCATGTCGATGCCGGCGGTCACGCCGCCGCCGGTAAAGATGTTGCCCTCGCGCACGACGCGGGCGGGATCAGGAGTGGCGCCGAACGCCGCCAGGGAGTCCCGCCACGCCCAGTGGCACGCCGCGCGCTTTCCGGTGAGGAGGCCCACCGCACCGAGCAACAGCGAGCCCGTGCAAACCGAAGTCACGTAACGCGCCGTTCCGGCCAGGCGCCGGACCTCTGTCAGGTACTGGCGGTCGTCCAGGGCCTGCACGGTCCCGAGGCCCCCGGGTACGCAAAGCAGCGCGCAGGATTCGATGTCCTCGAGCTTGCTGATACCGCTGAACGTCATGCCCCCATCCGCCTCGATGGTGCCTCCGGCGACCGATGCCAGAATGGTCCGCGCCCCGGGCAGGCGCGTGAATACTTCGTACGGACCCGTGAAGTCGAGTTGGGTGACGCGCGGGTACAGTGCGAACACGACGGGAAAATCGGCGGTCATACAGGGCTCCTTGGCAGGCTGAGGTCCGGGAGCGCAGGCGCGCCCCGGGATTTGACTGCGCCAGGATGCCCCGGTAGTCTGTTGGCGTAAACGACGTCTTTCCCACCTTTCTTGCCATGCCCCGCAACATCGCGTTCCTGATCTTCCCGGAATTCCAAATTCTCGATGCGACAGGACCGATCGCCGCCTTCGAGATCGCCGAGCGCTACTGTCCGGGCACATATGCGCTGCGCTTCGTCGCGGCGACGTCGGGCGCCGTGGCCAGCTCATCCGGCGCCTGTCTCCACGCCGCATCGTTTGGCCGCGCGAACGACGTGGATACGCTGATCGTTGCAGGCGGCTACGGGACGCGCACCGCCGCGGTATGCGAGAAGACGCGCAGGTTCGTGTTGGCCTGCGCCGCGCGCGCTCGCCGGGTTGCAAGCGTGTGCTCCGGAGCCTACGTCCTCGCAGCGGCCGGCCTGCTCGACGGCAGGCGCGCCACGACGCATTGGAGCGTGACCTCGGATTTCAGTCACCGCTTTCCCAAGGTGCAGCTGGAAGCCGACCGCATCTATGTCAGGGACGGGAGGATCTGGAGCTCGGCGGGCATCACGGCCGGGATCGATCTGGCGCTGGCCCTGATCGGCGAGGATCTGGGAGAGGAAATCGCGAGGCGCACTGCGCAACAACTCGTCGTCTATCGCCGCCGTCCCGGCGGGCAGTCGCAGTTCTCTCCCCTGCTCGAGATGGAACGCAGCGACGGGCGCTTCGGAAAGCTATGGGATCATGTCAGGACGCATCTGGGCGAGCGGCTCAGCGTCGACGATCTCGCCCGGGTGAGCTGCATGAGTCCGCGCAACTTCTCGCGGGTGTTCATGGAGGAGGTCGGCGTGGCGCCAGCCAAGGCGGTCGAGCGCCTGCGTGTGGATACCGCACGCGCCGCGCTGGAAAGCGGCAGTTCTTCCATCCAACAGGTGGCCGCCGCGTGCGGCTTCGGCAATCCGGAGCGGATGCGGCGCAGCTTCCTGCGCGTGCTGGGCGCGCCGCCCTCCAGTCTAAAGCGGCAGGGCCGGCGCGACTGATCAGCGCGCCGCGATCTGCGCGCCAGGCCCTTGGCTTCAGCGCGGGGTGTGCCTCGAGCGCCGGGTGTTTGCCTTGACCGCCCGGTGTTGGCTTCAGCGCCGGTCCCAACGGCCGCCGGCCATGTGCCAGCCGCGCTCGCCGTGCACCCAGTGCCTCGGCACCCATCGATAGCCGGGGCGCGGAGCGGCCCAGTGGCCGGGGGCCCAGACGTAGCCGCGAGCTCCCCAATGCCAATAGCCACCGATCCACAAGTAACCGGGATACGGCGGGGTCCCGTAATACTCGACGCGTGCCGCAGGCGGCGCGGCAGCGACCCACCCGCCGCCGTAATAAGGGCCGGGTGCCGGTGCTACGACACAGCCTCCGAGAGCCGCAGCAAGCCCCAGAGCGATCGTTACGTTGCGTACGCGCGAGACAACACGGGTCATGTGCACCTCTTCACGAATTTTCAGGGCTGCGGCCCCTCGGCCGCCCTTACATGATGAACGCGGGATTCCCGGCCCGGTGTACATGCAGTTCACACCCCCGAAACGGCGAGGCCCGGACGAATGGCTTCGCCCGGGCCCCGAAAGGGAGCAATGACGCTCAGGACCTGCGGCGCCTGCGGGGCAGCGCGGCCAGCCCGCCCGCGAGCAGCGTGAGCGCGGCAGACGCGCTGGCGGGATCTATTTCCGGTGCGGCGGCCGGCTTCGGCGGGAGACCCTCGGACACGTGGTCATAGCCGCTCTTGAAATCACTCTCTTCGGCGGGATTCAGGTCGTTGTAGTCCTTGCTCTTGTTGCCGTCCCAGCTGATCTTGAAGTCGCTGTCTCCCCAGGTGGAAATGCCAGTGGCATCCACCGAGAATTCGAAGGTCAGCGTCGAGTTTGCGGCCAGAGGATGCTGGGAAATCAGGCTCGTCGTCTGGAAGCAGAAGGAGCTGCTGCCATGGCCATCGCAGCCGCCGCTGCCGGTCGCCGAGCTGAGGCCGCCGGGAACGAAAGTGAACCCGGGTGTAGTGGCCGTGGCGCTCACGAATCCCGTCGGCTCGTTGAAGGCCAGCGCAAACACTCCATAGCGGCCGTTCTCCGTATCCAAGGGGCCATTGATCCCCGAAATCGTGAGGGTGAAGTTATCGACGTTCGCGTTCGATGTCTTGAACCCGGTAAGGGTATATGTGAGCCCGTAGTCCGTAAGGGCGTAAGCGGGATGCACCGTCGCGAATCCGGCCAGTGCGATTGCAAGGCTGAGGAAGGCTTTCATGATCGAACTCTCTCCAGCGCCGCAATGCATCGATGCGCACGGGCGTACCATCTACTGTGCAACACCCGTGCCTAGGCTGAAATTGCCATCAAATCAAGGACTTGCGGCAGGCATGCGCGATGAGCCCCGGCCGCGCCACAAATCGTGTAAGCCTCTCCGACATGACGGGCGTCACAACTCTCCCGCGGACGGCCGCAGATCGTGACGCGCTTCTCAGTTATCGCCTCGGGTGACCCTGGACGGCTGTAAGCTTCTTCGACATCCGCGCTGTAACTTATTGCACCTGCACCGTGACGGATCTGCCGGCCCATGACCTATCTACCGATCAGACCGCCCCGCCACGAAGAATTGAGCGTGCGCGGGTTGCGCCATCGGGTGACCTTGTGGGGCGGCCGCACGAGAACGCCCGTCGTGCTGTTGCACGGCTTCCAGGACTGCGGCGCGACCTGGCAATTCCTGGCTGACCGTCTGCCGCCGGACTGGTCGCTGGCGGCTCCCGACTGGCGCGGCTTCGGCCACAGCGAGTGGGCGCCGGGCGGCTACTGGTTTCCCGACTACTTCGCGGATCTCGAGGCGCTGTTGGATATGTTGGTTCCGGATATGCCGGCCCGCATCATCGGGCACAGCATGGGAGCGAACGTGGCGCAGATCTACGCCGGCGTTCGCCCGGGGCGCCTGGCCTGGTTGGTCAACGTGGAGGGATTCGGGCTGCCGAGTACCGCCCCGCAGGAGGCGCCGGCCCGTTACGCGCGATGGCTCGATGAGCTCCGTCAGCCACCGCGTGAGGGCCGCTACCGCTCGGTCGCGCAACTCGCCGGCTACCTGCGCTCGAAGAATCCGCGGCTGCTCCCCGACAGGGCGGAGTTCGTTGCCGGCGCCTGGACGCGCCCCGCGCCGACTCCGTCAGGTCCTGCCGATGTGGAGTTGCTGTTCGACCCGCGCCACCGTCTGGTCAACCCTATCCTGTATCGGCGCGCGGAAGCGGAAGCCTGTTGGAGGAGAACGACGGCTCCCGTGCTCCTGGTGAGGGGGGACGCAGAAGCGAGTCGGTCGTACGACGCGCGTACCGCCGCCGAGGACATGCGCGCCTACATCCGCAATCTCGAGATCGTCGCCGTGACCGGCGCCGGGCACATGGTGCATCACGAGGAGCCGGAGGCCCTCGCCCGGCACGTCGTCGAATTCGATCGCGTGTGCCGGAGCTCTACGCCGCCTTCCGTTTGAACGTCTGGCTGTGGCTGCCGCGCAGATAGATGAAGCCGGTGATCCTGCCGTCGGCATCGCGCTGGAACACTGGCAGCCTGGCAGCCGAAAAAAGCTTCCTGACCGGCCTAGCGTGCCGAGTCCTGACCCATCCAGCCGATAAGGGGAGCTTATTCATCGGCAGCCGCATTCCTTCTTCTCTGCCTCGAGTCTTCGCGCAGCAGCCCCTTTTGGGTCGGTAAGAATGTCGGTCCACCGCGGATCGGGGGACGATGCCTCGGCTGCGTAGTTGTCGTGCCAATTCCACCACTTGTATGGCGGGCTCTGGGGGTAACCCTGCGGCGAGTCTTCCCATGTTTCCTGGCGGCCGAGGGCCGTGAGGTCCAGGAAGCTCCAGGTGGTTCCCATCGCCTCGTCGCCGCGATTGTTGATGAAGTAGGTGCGGAACACCTTGTCGCCGTCGCGGAGGAAGACGTTGTGGCCGTGCCACTCATCGACGCCGAAGTCCTTATCGAAGGTGTCGGTGATGGTGTACCACGGCATCCCCCAGCCCATACGCGCCTTGAGGCGCGCGATGTCCGGCTGTGGCGCTCGTGAGGCATAGGCAAGCGTCGTATCGCGGGCATTGAGATGGGCGAGGTTGGCGACCTGATCGGCGCCCAGGGAGCAGCCGCGGCACGCATGATCCGGCCAGCCGAACACACCAGGCTCAAAGAAGGCACGATAGAGGACCAGCTGCCGGCGGCCCTCGAACAGATCGAGCAGGCTTGCCTTGCCGTTGGGTCCTTCGAATTCGTACGGCTTCTCGATTGCCATCCACGGCATCCGCCGACGCTCCGCCGCCAGCGCGTCACGCGCCCGTGTCAACGCCTTTTCCTTTGCGAGCATCTCCTGGCGCGCGGCCTCCCAGTCCTCCGGTGACACGATCGGGGGCGTATGCATGGCGGGTTGCGGTGCGGCGTTCATGATGTCTCCTCACGGTGTTCGGCGGTCGTGAATAGATTGACACCGGCCATCGATGGGCGGGAGTTACAAGTATGCCGCGATTGGGCGCGCCAGTGTTCAAGCGCCGGCAAGGGGGCCACGATGCCCGCAAGCGCCAGCGCTAGCGCATGCTTGGGGTACTGGCGCGTGCTTAGCGTACTGCGCCGCTGTCATAAAGCTCGGGAGACCTCGGGATGTTTGCAAGACTCTGGCGCGACTGGATGACCGGCAGCAAATCCGAAACCCGAGTCTCGCTCCCGGTGACGCCAATGTTGCCCACCCCTCGCCGCCGCTCGTCCGCTGGTTCCGATGGAGGTACTCGCTATGCCGCAGTCCATACCTTCGTTCCACGAAGCGCTGCGTAGCAGCCGGCCCGGCGGCCGACCGCGCTGGAGGACTGGCCCTCTATGAATGGCTCGTAGGCCGTTGGGAGCTCGAGGTCATCCTTCGCCGATCCGACGGTTCCATCGAACGGAAACGCGGATTCGTCTCAGCCGACTGGGTGCTGCAGGGACGCGCGATCCAGGACGTCTTCGCGGTCCCGGGCCTCTTTTATGGCACGACGCTCCGCGCTTACGATCCTGATCTCGATGCCTGGCATTGCCATTGGTCGGACCCTCTGCACCAGGTGTACTTCCGGATGATCGGTCGCGCTCGCGGCGACGAGATCGTCAACGAAGGTCCGGAGCCGGAGGCGCTGGCCCGCGTCTACGGTATGAGCGTGACCCCCGGCAAGCCGGCGATCCTTCGCTGGATCTTCGGCGATATCACCGACAATGCTTTTCGCTGGCGCAGCGAGCGCTCGACGAACGGCACAGACTGGCAGTTGCAGCGCGAGTACTGCGCTCGGAAAGCTTAGAACCGATTCCCTACACTCAGCTCCTGCAGAGCGCTGATGAACGCCGACAATGCCGGCGGCCGGTGCTCCCAGGAATTGAGCGAGAACCCCAGCTGCCGGCGGATGCGCGGCAACAGAGGCAGCAGTACCACCCCGGGAGGGGTCTCCGGAAATGCGATGCGAGGAACGGCCGACACTCCGAGACCTTCCCTGACGAGGCTCACGAGGGTGGCCAGATCCTGCACATCGAACTTGACGTTCGGCTCCACATGCTCGGCGGCATAGGCGGGCTGCAGCAATCGCTCGCTCACGTACCTCGACATGACGAAGGGCTCCGCCGCAAGGTCGCGGATGGCGAGTTGCCGGCGGCTCGCGAGCTTCGATGATACGGCCACTATGGCGCAGAACTCATCGTCCATGAGAGGGACGGTCTTCGTCTCGGGCAGAGGCAACTCCGCTACTGCGATGTCGATGGTGCCGTTGTGCAGCCATTCCCGCAGCTGATCCATGCCTTGACTCGACTCCGCGAGCAAAACGACCTCGATCCCCGGATGCTGGCGACTCAAATGGGCAACGACCTTCGGAAGAAGCGCCACGGCCGCACTCGGAATCGAGCCGATCCGCACTCGCCCCGAGAGCATGCCGCGCGCGCTTTGCGCTTCCCCGCGGATCGATTCCATGGCCGCGATCGCCTGCCGCGCATGCACGACCGCCCGCCTGCCGACCTCTGTGAGACGTGCCCCATGACGGCCGCGCACCATTAGAGGCACTCCGAGCTCTCCTTCGAGATCGGCAATCGCGTGGCTCAGCGAAGACTGCGAGATCCCGAGAGCGGCCGCTGCGGCGGTGAACGAGCCTTCCTCTGCAATGGCCACGAGCGCGGTCAGATGGTGCAGCTTCATACATGCACATAATAGATGCTTCCCATCTATTGCATCAATTTGATTCATGCAGCCCCCGAACCTACAATTTCGGATGGTCAGCTTTCGCGCCGGGAAGACTAGGGATACCTGATATGCAAGAGTCCGTGGTTCAACATCGGGTGAGATTCGACTTCGAGATCGAGTTCTCCAACGGAGGCGGAGTTCAGGGCCAGGGCTTCCGCCTGGATATCGACGACGACGATATCGACGACCGCGCTCTCGGGGATCTCATCGTGAGAGACCTGCGCCTCCTGATGGTTGCCGAGGTGCGCATCCGCAACAAGAAGATCATCCGCGAGCCGCACAAGCGCTCGCAGGCCACGCCCTCGGCAGAGAGTCGAGGCCCCGAGGACATCGTCGATCTCAGTCACGTCATCGAGAGCGGGATGATCACCTACAAGGGGCTTCCAGCACCCCTGGTATGCGATTTCATGAGCCACGAAGCCTCGCAGCAGCACTATTTTTCAGGGACCAGTTTCCAGATCTCCAGGATCGAAATGGTCGCCAACACCGGCACCTACCTCGACAGCCCGTATCACCGTTTCGCGCACGGTGCGGATCTCTCGGAGCTGGCGCTCGCTCACCTTGCCGGATTGGAAGCGGTAGTCGTGAATGTTACTGGCATGGCCGCAAAGGCGATCGACCGAGGCGCGTTCCTGCCGTTCGACGTCCGTGGGAAGGCCGTGTTGGTCCACACCGGGTGGGCACGTCACTGGCGGACAGACCAGTACTTCGAGGGCCACCCCTTCCTCACGCAATCCGCCGCGCTGCATCTCGAGGAACAGGGCGCGGCGCTGGTAGGGATCGACTCGTTGAACATCGACGATACGTCCGACGGCGCCCGGCCGGTGCATACCGTCTTGCTCGGCGCAGGCATCCCGATCGTCGAGCATCTTTGCAACCTGCAGCGGGTGCCCGCTTCCGGCAGCCGCTTTACCGCAGTGCCGCCGAAGGTAAAGGGGATGGGAACCTTCCCGGTTCGGGCCTACGCTGCAGTGTCACGCGCATGACCGGCATGTCCCTCTTGCTCGAGAGCATCGGCTGGATCGGGGCGGCACTCGTGGTAGCCGCCTATGGGTTCGTGTCGTACGGTTTGGTCGACGGCCGCAGCAAGGTATATCAGGCACTCAACATTCTGGGCAGCCTGCTCCTCGCCGTGAATACCGCCTGGCATCACGCATGGCCGTCAGCGGCTGTGAACGTCATTTGGATGGGTATCGCGGTTGGTGCACTGGCACTGGGACCGAGACTGCGTCATCAGGCAGGATCTGCGGAAGCCCAAAGGCGCTGAACAACTCCGGGCCGCCAGGCTTCACGAACAAGGTCAACCTGACCACCCTGTCCTGGTCGAGCTCCGGCAGGTGGATGGAGTGTGCCTTCCACTGCTGATCCGCGCCCACCCGGGTGTATGCGGCGAAGGCGGGCTGACCGTTGGCTGAGGTCGGGATCAGCCGACACCCACTGTAAAATTTCCAGGCCCAAGCGAAGAAAGCCCGGATTGCGTTCCGTCCCGAATACCACTGTGCCACGGGCGGCATCGTGTAGATTGCATCCTCTTTGAGGAGAGCGACGAAGGCGCTCACGTCGAGCGCCTCCCACGCCCGCACATACCTTCCGAGGAGCTCTTGCTGCGCCTGAGTCGGCGGAGCCAAGGGCGTGGAAATGACACCTGAATGATCACCAGGATAGTGCTTGGAGAGAGTCTCGCGCGCACGCTGCAGAGCACTGTTGATGGAGGCGGTCGAACCGTCGAGCAGCGCCGCCGTTTCCGCTGCTGACCAGCCGAGCACGTCGCACAACAGCAGTACGGCGCGCTGCCTCGGCGGCAATTGCTGGATGGCCGCTACGAACGCAAGCCGCACCGACTCGCCCGCTGCGTAGCGCGCTTCGGGATTCGTCGCGTCATCAGCGATCCTGTCCAACTCCGCGTCCGGAAACGGCTCGAGCCACGCCACCTCGGTTGCAGGCTTGCCGTCCGGCATCTCCAGGGTGGCCGCCCCATGTTGGTCGGGCAGGAGCCGTTTCGCGCTCTTGCGGCTGGCGAGCGCGTTGAGGCAGGCGTTGGTTGCAATCCGATAAAGCCACGCGCGCAGGGAACCCGTGCCGTCGAAGCCGTCAAAGCTGCGCCAGGCGCGCAGATAAGTTTCCTGCACGAGATCCTCCGCCTCGTGCAGTGAGCCCAGCATGCGGTAGCAATGCACCTTCAACTCGCGTCGATAGGGCTCGGTGAGCCGCTCGAACGACTGATTCGAGCGGCTCGCCGATGGCTTGCCTTTCGGGGAGGATGGCGCCGTCATGGCTGTCGATACTAACCTTTTATCCCGTCACGCTCTCGAGCCCTTTACCGGACACGACGAACAGCTTCCCCTTGTGTTGCTCCGCAGTCGTTGCCAATTCGATGGCTGCGCGGGCGACGTCGGATGGGGAGGGCGCCGAGCCCATGCTCCTGACGAAGTCAGCCTCTGACATGCGGAGATAGCGGGAATAACCCGCGACAGCATGCCGGCCGAGGTCAGAGTCCGGCATGATCCGTGGAGCCAGCGTCATGAATCGCAGGCCGAGCCCCAGACGATCCGACTCCTTCTGAGCATAGTTCGCGATAAAAATCTGCGTGCGCTTGGCTCCGGCATAGCCGCCGGAGATGGGTGATCCTCCGAGCGCCGCGCCACTCGAGACGAGCACGACGGAGCTGCCCGCAACCAGGGGCTGCGACAATGCCGCCTTGATGAAGTGGAACGCGATCTTTACATCGGCCTCCCAGTTCACGGCGAATTGCGCCCAGGTCTGCTCGTGCAGCGGCGCCGCGGGCGGGAACGCGCCCGCGCAGAGCACCATGACGTCGGGCTGGAAGACCTCGAAGACCCGGGAAGGCGCGCGCTCGTCGCTGGCGTCCAACGCCAAAACCTGGACGCCCGGGACATCTCGTTTCAGTGCATCGAGAGCCGCCTGATCTCGCGCCACAGAAAGCACTCGTCCGCCGCTTCGGGCGGCGGCCTCTACGACTTGCCGGCCCACGCCCCGGCTGCCGCCGATGACGACGATTTTCTTACCAGTAAACGCTGACATTTCGCTGCCTCCTGAAGCCGCGGGCGGCTCCAAATGCTGACCTCATGCGTATAACCGGTCAGGAGGCAGAAACTCATCGGTCGCCGATCGGCGACCCGCGGGCACCTGCACTGAGCCGCCTTTCAGCAGGCGCAGGCAACATCGTCGTCTACCGCAAGTGTTTGGTGAAGAAGCCGGCCGCGGTTGTGCCCTGCTGGGCCGCCAGGGGCAGAGAGAAGAGGAGCAGGGAGGAGGCGGTCAGGGCTTTCAGACTGGCTTTCATAGGCTCCGGTCCAAGTCGTGCGCAGCAGCCCGCGGGCGTCAGGATAGGACGACTTCAGGGCTCGAGTGGTCCAGCGAAACCCAGGCGCCATGTCCGGCGCTGGAGCGCACCGCCGCCTCTATGAAGCGTACGCCATCGAGTCCGTCGCCCGCGTCGGGGTACCAGATGTTGCCGGCGGCCGGCTGGCCAGCTTGTGCCGCACGGATTGCGCGCGCGATCTCCGCATAGATCGCTGCAAAAGCTTCGAGATAACCCTCCGGATGGCCCGGTGGGACGCGAGTCACTCGGGCCGCCGCCTCGCCTGCTGCGCGCGAGCCGCGCGTGATGATCTCGCTCGGCTCGTTGAGAGGCGAATGGACCAGCCGATTGGGGTCGCTCTGGCGCCATGCCAATCCGCCCTTGTCGCCGTACACGCGTATGGCGAGTTCATTCTCGTTACCGGTCGCGACCTGGCTGACCCAAAGCATGCCGCGCGCGCCCGAATCCAGCCGCAGCAGGATCTGCGCGTTGTCATCCAATCGCCTGCCGGGGGCGAAGGTTGTCAGTTCCGCGCAGAGCTCGGTGACCTCGAGGCCGGTGATGAACCTCATGAGGTGGTAGGCATGCGTGCCGATGTCACCGATGGCGCCACCCGCGCCGGCTCGCGCGGGATCCGTTCGCCACTCGGCCTGCTTCGAGCCGAGGAGCTCCACCCGGTTGGCCAGCCAATCCTGGAGGTATTCCACCTGGACCAGCCGCACGTTACCCAGCGCGCCCGCGCGGCACATCTCGCGCGCCTGCCGCACCATCGGGTAGCCGCTGTAGTTGTAGGTCACAGCCAGAATCCTGTTGGCCTGCTTCGCCAGCCGCACGAGCTTCGCAGCCTCTTCCGAGGACACTGCAAGCGGCTTGTCACAGATGACGTGAATCCCCCGCTGCAGGAAGGCCTCTGCTATCGCTGCATGCGTGTTGTTCGGAGTCACGATGGAGACGGCTTCTATCCCGTCGGAACGGGCCGCTTCGGCTGCCGCCATCTCCTGGTAGGTTCCGTACGTGCGGTCGGTTGCGAGGCCGAGGTCACGACCCGACTCCCTCGCGCGGACAGGATCGGACGACAATGCGCCGGCCACCAGCTCGAAATGATCGTCCAGGCGCGCGGCGATCCGGTGCACGGCGCCTATGAAGGCGTCGCGCCCGCCACCGACCATTCCCAAGCGAATTCTTTTCATGAAGCCTGCTCTTCTGACCGTGCCATGTCCGGGATGCCCGCGCTTTGGCCAAGCCCCGGCGCGTCACGGACTACGGCGTGTGGGGTGAGTCGCTGCATGTCAGAGCAGTTTACCTCATGGCGCGCGCAAGCCGCAGCGCTGAGCCGCTAAATGGCGGCCAGGGAGGCAGGCAGGCCGGTTCTTCCGACTTCTACGGCGAATACATGTCCCCCGAGATCGGCGCCTTCTTCTTCCGCGGGCGCGCTCGTGATGTAGAGCGTGCGCAGCTCGGGGCCGCCGAACGCGCAACTGGACACGTTCTTTGCCGGTACTTCAATTCTGCAGCTCTCGCGCCCGTCGGCTTCATATCTGACGACGAGTCCCCCGCCATAGCGCGCACTCCAGATTCCCCCGTCCGCATCCACGGCCAATCCGTCTGGCATTCCGGGCGTTCTGCCCGCCGCGACGAATGTCTTTGGGTTCTCGAGAGTGCCTCGACCCGCATCCCAGTCATATGAGTGGATCACCCCTTTCGGGCTATCGGCAACGTATGCGATCGTGCCATCGGGAGAGAAAGCCGGGCCGTTTCCGACCGTGTAGCCACTCGACAGACGCTGCAAACCCTGGTCCTGAGACAACACAAGGATGCGTCCCGTGGGCGCGTTCTGGGTAGCATCGGCCGTCGCTATGAACAGGCATCCGGACGGATGCACCTTAGCGTCATTCGGGGGTGCCGTTTGGAAGCTCGAGTCCGGCCCCGACAGCAGACCGCCGATCTGCAGCGATTCGGGATCTATTCCGAAGATCCCGTCGCGACAACAGACGGCAATTCCGCCATCCTGCAACAGGCACAATCCTCCCAGGGGTGCGGGCAAGGCCAAGGCATGCCTCACTTCAGGCGCACCGGCCCGGAGCTCGATGATTGCCGGCTCCTTGAGGTCGAGATACAACAGTCGTTGACCGTCCCAGACAGGGCACTCCGCGAGGTGACTGCGGCTTCTGGAGCAGACGAGCATCTTGAGCTTGGGTTCGGTTTCCATGTATCAGCGCGCTTGTACCAAATGTGTCAGGATGGAGTCCCGTTCCAAGCCCTCAGCGGGAGATCACCGTCGTGGAAAAGCGTAGGCTCGGCAGGAGCAGTCTCGAAGTGTCGGCCATGGGCCTGGGTTGCATGGGCCTCAGCCACGCCTACGGCCAGCCGGTCGAGAAGCAGCAAGGCATCGCCCTGATTCGCGCTGCCGTCGATCGCGGCATCACATTCTTCGATACCGCCGAGATATACGGCCCGTTCACCAACGAGGAACTGGTGGGCGAAGCCCTGGCGCCCGTGCGCGACCGCGTCGTGATCGCGACGAAGTTCGGCTTTGCCACCGACACACTGAGCAGCAGGCAGCGCGGCCTGAACAGCCGCCCCGAGCACATCAGGGAGGTCGCCGAGGCATCCCTCAAGCGCCTGAAGACCGATCGAATCGATCTTTTTTATCAGCATCGCGTCGACCCCGAGGTGCCGATGGAGGATGTCGCGGGCGCCGTCAAGGATCTGATCCGCGCAGGCAAGGTGAAGTACTTCGGCCTCTCGGAAGCCGGCGTGCAGAGCATCCGCCGCGCGCATGCCGTGCAGCCGGTCACCGCGCTGCAGAACGAGTATTCACTGTGGTGGCGGGAGCCCGAGAGCGAGGTGTTCCCCGTGCTCGAGGAGCTCGGCATCGGCTTCGTGCCCTACAGTCCGCTCGGCCGCGGCTTCCTCACCGGAGCCATCGACGAGAGCACGAAGTTCGACAGCAAGGACTTCCGCAGCGGCTTGCCGCGATTCTCTCCGGAAGGCGTGAAAGCCAACCAAAGCCTGGTCGAGCTGGTCGGACAGATTGCAAGCCGCAAGGGCATCACGCGCGCGCAGCTCGCACTGGCCTGGGTGCTGGGGCAGAAGCCCTGGATCGTGCCGATTCCCGGCACGACCAAGGTCCACCGCCTCGAGGAGAACATCGGCGCAGCCGACGTCGAGCTGAGCGCCGATGATCTGCGGGAGATCGATCGGGCGCTTTCGCAGGCTACGGTACAGGGCTCACGTTACCCGGAGCATCTTCAGAAGCTCGTGGGCAACTGACGTTTCGCCTCTCCTGATCCATCGAGATGCTTCGAATGCTCGCCCAACAGGCGGGCCAGCACTGCCCGTCCCGGCGGCGTGACGGTCAGCGCGCGCGATCCGGAGACGCGCCTGATCACGTCCCGCTCCTCGAGCCAGCGGCATAGCGCGGCCCCCACCCAACCGGCGAGATGCGGCCTGCGCTCCGTCCAGTCAGCGCAGAAGCGCACCAGCGTGCGTTGCGGTTTCGGCGGCGGCGCGAGCTCCAGCGACTGCAGCCAGCTCCCGCCGGTGTCGGTCAGCGTCAGGCCGTCGCCTTCACCGCCGGCGATCACATACCCGTGTGCGACTACGAAATCACAAATCGTGACGCCCAGCCGCCCGGCCACGTGATCGTAGCAACGCCGGGCGTTCCTGATGCCTTCATCGAAGTGCGGCGGCCGCACGGTCTGCGTGGCAGTGAGTGACAGCACCTCGATTGCCGCGGCGACCTGATCATTGCTCAGTCGGTAGAAGCGATGGCGGCCATGAGGGCGCACCGCCAGCAGCCCGCCTGCGACGAGGCTCGCAAGATGCGCGCTTGCCGTCTGCGGCGTCGCACCCACCATCGCGGCGAGCTCGCTCGCCGGCCGCTCGCTGCCGTCCATGAGCGCGGCGATGAACTGCGCACGTACCGGGTTGCCGATCAAGGCCCCAATGCGTGCGATATTGGGCAGTTCGCTCGTTCGCCCCATGGCGCCCATTCTCCCCGAACACCCGCCATGGAAGCTACAGATCGTTCCGAAACGATCCCCGGCCTGCGCGTGATGGCCGGGCTCGTCTGCGCAGGCCAACAGGGCGTATGGTATGCGCAACGACGGTACGACTGCGGGATCTGCGATGAGCAGCTCGGATACAGACTGGGCACAGGTAGGACGGGAGATCGAGGAGTTCCTGAACGGGGTGGGCACTCTGCCCGTTTCGTCATCGGCTTCCGTCGACGAGGTTCGTCGCGCCATTGAGTCGCGTTTCGACTTCGGCGAGCCGATACCGCTCCCGGTCCTTACGTCGCAGGTGATTGACCTGCTCCGGCGCTACGCCACGCACGTAACGCATCCCCGCTACTTTGGACTGTTCAATCCCAGTGTCTCCCCCGCAGCAATCGTGGCGGACACACTGGTCGCACTCTACAACCCGCAGCTGGCAGCCTGGTCGCACTCACCGGCGGCGAACGAGATCGAGCGCCTGACCTTGAGGTACTTCGCGCGGGCGATCGGCTTCGATCCTGATGCATCGAGCGCAAATTTCACCACGGGAGGTCTCGAAGCAAACCTCTCCGCGGTCGTGATCGCGCTGAGCTCCCGGTTCCCGTCATACCGCCAGGGGGGCGTGGCCGCTATCGGATCGAAGCCGGTTGTTTATGTCAGCAGCGAGACACATCACTCCCTGACCAAGGTCTGCAGGGTCGTGGGATTGGGAGACGATGCGCTGCGCGAGGTGCCGACCACCGCAGGCTTTGCGATGGACCCGGCCGCATTGCGGAAGCTGATCGAGGCTGATTCGAAGATGGGCCGCCATCCATTTCTGCTCGTCGGCACGGCAGGAACGACCGGGGGTGGCATTGTCGATCCGCTATCGGAGCTGGCCGACATCGCCGCGAAATTCGATCTGTGGTTTCACGTGGACGCTGCCTGGGGAGGCGCGGCCCTGCTCGTGCCGCGGCTGCGACCGTTCCTGCACGGCATCGAGCGAGCTGACTCGGTCACCTGGGATGCCCACAAGTGGCTCTCGGTCCCCATGGGGGCGGGAATGTTCTTCTGCCGCCACGCCGGCGCGTCTCGCGTCGCATTCGACGTGGCGACGTCGTACATGCCCGCGGCGAGCGGAGAGGATACCGCAGACCCCTATCGCACCACTCTGCAATGGTCGCGGCGGGCCATTGGCCTCAAGCTGTTCATGTCCCTGGCCGAGCGCGGCGGTGTGGGCCTGCGCGAGCAGGTCGACCACCAGGCCCGCATGGGCGATCTCCTCAGGAAAAAGCTCGCCTCGGCAGGATGGATCCTCGTCAATGAGACGCCACTGCCGCTCGTATGTACGACTCACGACGACATACGTGCCGGCAGATGCAGGGTCGAGGACATCGTAAGCCCGGTTCAGGCGCGCGGGCGGGTGTGGATATCCGATGTCGTGTTGGGAGGGCGCGAAAAGGCCGTGCGCACCTGCATTACCAGCTTCCGAACGCAGGAAGAGGACCTGGACATCCTGGTCAGCGAGCTCGAGCACGCGCGCGGTGACCGCCGGCAGCCTCGGCAGTAAAATTGTAGCCTTGCCATACCCACTGCAGCGCCTCCGACAGGCTCTGCTCCTGCACTTTGCGCTCGCAGTGGCCGGCATTGAGTGCGAAGACATACTGGTATTGGTATCCCTTGTCCTCGAGTACGGCGGCCATGCGATGGTTGGCAGCCACCCAGTCGTGCATGCCGTCGCGCATGACGTTCGGATTCAGCAGATCGCGGTCGCCGACCTCCATCCAGATGCGGATGGGCTTGGCTTTGGCGTCGGGGATGATCGTCTTGTGATAGTCCCACGCCCCGCCTGGATTGGCCGCATTGAAGGGCCATTGCTGATTCACGAACGTGCCCGAGTAGCTGATGACGCGGTGATACCACTCGGGGTGGAACCAAGCCATCGTGAAGGCCGCCGCGGCCCCCGAGCTGCAGCCCATCGCAGCGCGTCCATTTGGATCGTGCGTGAGCTCGACGCGGTAATGAGACTCCACCTGCGGCAACACCTCGTGCTCGACGAACTCGGCGTACTTGCCTGAAAGCGTATCGTATTCGAGCCCGCGCTCGCTGCCCTGCGCATCACCGCCACCGTTCTGGATCATGACGGCAATCATTACCGGCACGCGGTGCTCAGCGATGAGGTTATCCAGCACGTGGGGAAGCAGCATGTCCGGGTCACCGAGCGTCGGACCGTCGTTCACGACGATCAAGGGCGCCTTCGCACCACGCTTGTACTGCGCGGGTATGTAGACCGTGATGGCGCGCTGCCAGGGCGCAGCATGGGTCTTGACGATGAGCGTCCTGGGATTGTTTGGATCGATTGTTCCGAAGACGTCGCGCGCGATTCCGGGATAGAGCTTGCTGTCCTTGGAATCGATCGTGAACTGATGCACCGTCCCCTCGGGCCTGCCGCGGACCGCGCCGGCCTCCGGCGGCGGTCTGTAGTCGGGACCGATCTCGAAGGCACCGTTGCGGTCGGCGGGCGGATTCATGCCAGCACCCATGACGGTCCAACGGGGTGCACCCGGGCCATTCGCCGGGCGCGTCGGCGGCGTTGGGCGGGCAGTTGCGGTAGCGGATGGCGCAATAGTTTGCGCGATTGCCTCGACCGATGCCGCGAAGAACAGGAGTGCCAGGACGGGAGTGGTTCTCATGGGTATCAATCGATCTCCTGCGCAACGTGCCACAGAATACCGCAATACCCGTCAAGCACGCCCATGGTGGCGGCACCGAGCTTCGAGAGACCGAATGCCACCTTCGATACCCGTACAGGCGAGGGAGGGGTGACCCCATGGATTCCGTTGATGCAATGACGACCGCCGAGGGTACTGCGCGATCGTCCAGACTAACAGTATAGCCGCGTTACTTACCGGCCGGCGCGTGGCCAGCCCGCTCCTGCAGATACACCGGCAGATCCGTGGTCGGATTCTCAGCGGGGATCTCGAAAAACATCTCCGCAATCCAGCCGCGGTGATAGGTGGCGTGAGTCACCACGTGAAGATGCATCTCCCCGCGCGTCATCGCTCCCGGCTCGCCGTTCACGAACCGGAATTGCACCACCTCGGAGAGCGAGGCGGCGCTCTGCGCGTCGCTCCACTCCTTCCACCAGCGATTCATGGCCTGTTGGGCACTCCACAACGCGTCCACCGTGTCGTGAAGAATCACTTTTCGCCCGGTGAACCCGTGCTCCTCGCCGAGCAGGTGCGCCTGCCAGATGCGATCGACCAGGAGGTTATGGTTCAGCGTGCCTATGATGCTGCCGAACAGAGTGCGTCGCTGTTTGTGTGCCTCCCCATGAGGGAGCGCCGCAACGCTGCCGTACGTGAGAGCGTCCGCCCAGATGCGATAACCGGCCATGAGCCGCGACGTAAGGAGGTCCATGCGAAGTTAAACGAGCCCCATGGCAATTGCCCGCAGAACGGCCTTCGTACGGTCGGTGACCGAGAGCTTGGAAAAAATGCTCGACACGTGGTTTTTCACCGTGCCCTCGCTGAGCGCCAGTGCCGCGGCGATCTCGCGGTTGCCGATGCCGCTGGCCATCAGCCGCAGGATCTCCAGCTCACGCTCCGTCAGCGGCTCCAGAAGGTCGAAGGCATCTCCGCGCCAGGACTCTTTGATGCCGTCACGCGCGAGGTCCGACACCAGCGGTGCGTAGAGATAGGTCCCACCGCTGGCGACTGTGCGGATAGCTTCCAGAAGGGTCTCCGGCGACACGCCTTTGAGCAGATATCCCCGGGCGCCTGCCTTGACCCCCTGAATCAGGGCGATGTCGTCTTCGAAGGTCGTCAGCAACAGAGTCGGTGGCAGGCGCTTCTGACGGGCGAGTTGCTGGACGACTTCCACCCCGGTGAGCCGGGGCATGCGAACGTCCAAGAGAAGGACATCAGGGTTGGTGGACAAGGCTGCAGCGACGGCTGCTTCACCATCGACCGCCTCCGCGACAACTTCTATTCCGCCCAAAAGCCCCAGGAGAGCCTTCAGGCCGCCGCGCACGAGCGCCTGATCATCCGCGAGGCACACGCGAATCAAGACATGCTCTCCGCAAGGGGAAGCATGCCTTTGACGAGGAAACCTGCGCCCTCCGTGCTGCTGATGGCCAGGCTGCCACCGAGAGTCTCGAAGCGCTCACGCATGCCTTCCAATCCGTTGCCCGGCGTGAATCGCCCGCCGCGGCCGTCGTCCCGGGCCGTGATCGTGAGCCCACCGCCTTCGTTGCGCAGCTCGATCATGAGCTCGCGAGCGCGGGCATGGCGCGTCGTGTTGGTAATGACCTCCTGAACGCAGCGGACGACCGCCTCGGCTCGAGCTGGGTCCGAGACTGCAAGGTCGGGCGGCAGCCGCAGAGATATCTGTAATCCCTGCGTGCCCGCCGCCAGCTTCTCGAGAGCGGCCCGAAGATCGAATGGCTGGAGCCTGAAGCGGCTCACCACGGAGCGGACCTGCTCCAGGAGCTCCCCCGCAGCCGTGCGCGCATGCGCCAGATGCTCCGCTGCGGGACCGCTGGTGAGCCTGCCGGCCACATCCAGGTGAATCGTGAGCGTCGTCAGGGTGTGCCCCATGACGTCATGCAGGTCGCGGGCAATGCGCAAGCGCTCGCCGAGCCGCGCGCTTTCGTGAAGGAGAGCCTGTGCGGTCCGCAACTCGGCATTGGCGCGGGTCAGCTCGTCGCGGGCGACGATTTCACCTCGGGCGAGCTGAGCGGCGCAGAGCGCGAACAGCTGCAGCCCGCCGCAAACGACGGCTACGATCATCGTCATCTCACCTGTCTCACCCGCGCATTGGATGGAAGCCAGTGCGACCACCTGTGCGACGGTGAGCACAAACGCATTGCGGAAGTTGAGGAGCAATGCCAGTTGCCATACGACGACGATCAGGAGAAAGGCCACTACAAAGTTTGGATAGAGCCAGGAGAGAAGCAGGCCGGTAATCGTCTGGATGGCGAGCAACCACGCCTTCCGGGTCGTCATCGTAAGGGAGCCATCGTTGGGCATCAGCCAGTACGCCGCCACGAACACCGCATAGGTCACGGTCCATTTGGCGGCCCAATGGGGAGTAGAGGCCAGATGGACAGGGTCGTACAGGGCGGCGTAGCCGGTCCGAATCGCCGCCCCGATCACTATGGCGAGGCACGCATACCGCAGGAGCCGGTGTCGAAGGGCAAGCTGGTCCATGAGCCGAGTCTAGCGGAGGGCCGGGGAGCTGTCCCATGACTGCAGTCATGGGTGGCCGCCATGACCGCGGGCACTTCCGGGCGTCCGGCCCCGGCCGCGAGACTTACGGCGTCAACTTCATCCATTCGGGAGCAAGCGATGAGAGTCTCGATCTTGAAGATCACCGCGATGACGTGTCTGGCCGGTCTCTCCGGCTGCAACCTGCCTGCCGCCCGGGCGGCAGGCGGTCAGGGTGCGATGCAGATGGCAATGGGCGGAAGCGGCGCGACGAAGGGCAGCCCGGCTGCTGCGGGCTCGACACAGACGCTGCAGGGCGGGCGGGCCATGTTCCAGACCATCCTGAAGCTCGTGGGCGGCAAGTGGTCGGCACCGCTACCGAACAGGAAAACGATCGTGGACACCTTCCAATCGTTCGATGACGGCAACTATGTTCTCGGCGAGGAGTGGATCGATGGCAAGCAGATCACCACGACTGTGTTCTACATGGTCGGGTCGCAACTGTGGGCCGATCACTATTGCGACTACGGGAATCAGCCGCGCTATACCGCGAAGGCATCCGCGGACCCGGCGGTGGTCGACCTCGAGTTTCGCGCGGCGACCGACCTCGATATGCATGCCAGGCACTTTCATGCGACGACATGGCACTACATCGACGCGACACACCTGACACAGGACTGGCAGGTGGAAGGCGGCCCCAAAGGACCTGTCACCGTGCACATGGATTTCGTGAGAACGGGCGCGTGAGCACGTGCCCGCTAGCGGCGCTGCGACTGCAGGCTCGCCCCCTGACTGACGCCGAAAGGGGGCGAGCCGAGGCCGATGGTTTCAAGGCCGGCCGCCTATAGAGGCGGTCCCCTGCGGCCGCGATATCCACCCAGCAGGATGGCTACGATGATGACCAGAATAATGAGCCCGATAGGGCCGAAGCCCCAGCCGGCACCGAAACCCCACCACAGCCCGCCGCCGCCGCCGAGCAGCAGCAACAGGATGATCAGGACGACAACCAGATCCATGATGTTGCTCCTCCCCACAGGTTGAGAGCGCCTGAGGATTGGAAGAGCAAAGGTCGTGCCCGGCGCGGATGGTCAGACGCTCCGAGTGTCGAACGGAATCATTTGCACCGCGTCATCGCCGGGGCGAGACCGCGCCGGACCGCGGCACAGGCCCGTCCGCATTCCGAAGTTGAGTCCGGCCAAACACTAGGTTCAACGGGTGTACTTGACCGAGCCCCATCCGGGTAGCATGATGTCCGCGCGCTTTGGGGCGCCTGCGGGTCCGCGCGAAGGACAGAGTCCACCCATCATCACCACCGGTTACGGCACGTCGTTTTCCGTGCTGGCCAGCTTGCGGACCGCGGCCTGCGCATGGAGAACCATGATGCCCAACCGCACCCTGCCCCAACACCCCGACCTCGAGCAGCTCAAGCGTCAGGCCAAGGAGCTGTTACGCGCTGCCAGAACAGGCGATGCTGCTGAACTGAGGCGATTCCTGATCCTTCCCGGCCTTGCCCGCTCCAGCGAAGGCCGCGCGCCGCTCTCGCTTCATGACGCACAGTCGGTGATTGCCCGCGAGCACGGTTTTGCCTCCTGGAACTTACTCAGCGAGCAAGTCACCGCATTGACGCTCGGCTTCGATGATGCGGTGTGTGAGTTCGTCGAAGCCGCGACAGACGGTCGCGTCGACCGTGCCGGGCGACTGCTAAAGCTGCATCCGCGGATCGCTCGAGCAAGCTTTCATGCCGCGCTCGTCCTGGGCGATGCCAAGCGTGTCGGGAAGTGGCTTACCCAAGATGCTTCGCGTGCACTGAAGCCGGATGGGCCGCGTGGATGGGAACCGCTGCTGTACGTCTGTCACAGCTCATTGGCCCAAACGACGGCCACGAACGCCGATGGGTTCGTTGCGATCGCGCGGCAGCTGCTGAAGCTCGGTGCCGACCCGAATATGCGGTTCCCGTGGCTGCATCATGGAGTACGGCGCCCCGTGTTGTGGGGAGCCGTTCACGTGGCGCACCTGCTGCCGCTGGCCGAATTGCTGCTGCAGGCCGGTGCAAATCCCAACGACGGTGTGACCCTGCCCTTGGCCGCGGCTGGCGACATCGCGGCGCTCGATCTCCTGCTCTCGTTTGGTGCCGATCCCAATCAGCCCTGGGCCACGGACGGCGCGGCGACTCTGTACGCTGTCCTGCACTGGGCAACCATACCCACCGGGATACATTGGCTGCTCGAGCATGGAGCGCATCCTGACCCGGTGTTCACTCCCAATGGCGAAACACCGCTCCACGCCGTCGCAAGGCGCTGGGACGCGCAGATGGCCGAAGCTCTCGTGTCACGTGGCGCCGACCTGAACCGCCGGCGCGCGGACGGCCGCACGCCCTACGCCGTCGCGGAGATCAATGGCAACCTGGCGGTCGCAGACTGGTTGCGCAGCCGTGGCGCGTCGGCAGAGTTGCATCCGGTCGACCGGGTCGTGGCCGCATGCGGTCGCGGCGATCGGAAGTCGGCGGAAGCTCTTCTTGCCGCACACCCGGATCTGCGGGCGGAATACGCAACGGAGCACTACGCCGCGCTGTACCGAGCCGCGGAGCAAGGGGAGTCCCGCGTGCTCGAGGACCTGCTCGTCTGCGGATTGGACCCGAACCGGGGCGACGAGGAAATCGGGAAGACAGCTCTGCACTGCGCCGCCATGGCCGGGCGAGCGGATGGAGTGCGCATTCTCCTGGCGCATGGGGCTTCACCGGCCTGCCGCGATCGCGAGTTCAAAGGTACACCGCTCGTCTGGGCTGCCGAGGGCGCACGCATGCACGGAGGCCACAGTATCGATCACACGCGCGTCGGTGAAATCCTGCTCGCTGCCGGATCACCGGTGGACTGGCAACCGGGCGATGAGCCGGCCGAGGCAATCCTCGAGATCATAGATGAGTGGCGCAATCTCGAGCGGGCGGAGTAAGCGAGGCCGGGAAGTGGAGCACGATGTACCGGTGTCAGGTTGCAAAGACTCGGCGCGCGTGCTCCACGATGGCAGCGACCGCGGGATGTTTGACCTTGCGCTCGACGGAAATCGCGTAGAACTCGCTCTGCACGGTATGGGCGAGCCCGACGCGGAGCAGATCGTACTGCTTGCGGAATTGCTCTTCGAGCACCACCGGAACCGGCGCCACTCCGTGACCCTCGCGCGCGAACGCCCGTAGCAGCGCGTAGTCTTCGAGCTCCGCGACCACGACGGGATGAATCTCATTCCTATCGGCCCATTGGTCGAGTGCGCGCCTTATGGCGGTGTCGGGCGTCGGAAGCAGCGCGGGCGCTCCGTCCAGGGATTTTGGAAAACCGCGGCGCAGTCTGCTCGCCATGCCTGCCTTGGCCATCCAACATACCTCGGAAGCGCCCAGATAGTGATTGTAGACACGGAAGTTGAAGGCAGAGCTCATCGGTGCGTCGGACAACACGAGGTCGCTGTGGTGGATCGCGAGGTCGGCGACCAGCCGATCGAGTGTTCCCTCCTTGCAGGTGAGACGTACCGGGCGTCCGAGCTCGAGCGCCGGTTCGAGCAGTCGCTCCACGATCTCCTTCGGAACTACATCGTCTATCCCGACGGTGAAGCGCAGGGGGCGATGTGTCGGCCGTTGCTCGAGAGCGCTCAGGAGATCGCGCCCGAGGCCGAAGATTTCGTCCGCGTAACCGTAGACGAGCCGTCCTGCCTCGGTCGCGGTCAGGGTGCGGCCCGATTTGACCAGCAGTTTCTGCCCCAGGCGCGCTTCGAGGGTCTTCAGCTGGGCGCTGATGGCGGGAGCCGATAAGTGCAGGTCCTCGCAAGCACGCGCGATGCTGCCGGCGCGCACGACCGTCCAGAAGTAAAGCAGATGCTGGTAATTGAGGCGGGAAACGCGGGTCATAAAGGTTCCAGATTATCGAAGGGTCACCTCGAATAATCCTACTGGATTTGAGGAGTCCTCATGGCTCAAATGGCCTCACTGGAGGAGGTCTACCGATGAGCATGTCCATGTATTGGTTGTCCGCGAGGCTCGCTGGGTGCCCGGATGCCGCCGGCCTCGAATACGGCTGCGTCGACTGGTTTCGCTACGGTGAAGGCGCACCGGCCCCGCGCAAGGCGGGCGATCGGTCGGCAATCGCGCGCCGCGCAACCGGATCGCGGCTTCGTTGCCGGGTCGTGGCCCGGTCCGCTGCCCTTACGGCATCTGAGCAACCAGCGGATACGCAATGACGCGCCGCCCCGAGCTCGATTCCATGCGCGGCATCCTGCTGGTGCTGATGGCATTGACCCATCTGCCCATGGGCCTTACGCGCTTCGCCAACCAACCGCTGGGCTTCGTTTCGGCGGCGGAAGGCTTCGTGTTCCTGTCCGCGTTCCTGGTCGGCTCGATTTACACACCGTTGGTGCTCGAACGCGGCATCGGCTTCGTCCGCACGCGCATCTGGAAGCGTACGCGCCAACTCTACGGCTATCACATCGGCCTGCTGCTCTTCGCGTTCACGATCATCGCGGGCATTGGCTATTTCGCTCATGCACAGGACCTGCGCAATTTCCTGGCGCCTTTCTTCCACTCGCCGGGTTGGGCGAGTATCGCCGCGCCGCTGCTGCTCTATCAGCCGCCGCTGATGGATATCCTGCCGATGTACATCGCCTTCCTGGCGCTCACCCCGCTGGTGCTGCAGTTTGCGGCGCGCCGCGGGTGGCGGCTGCTGCTCATCCTGTCAGCCCTGATGTGGATCGCCGCCCAGCTGCAAATAGGCCAAGGCCTTTTCGATCTGATGGCTGCCGGCGGCTACCCGCTGCCGCGCGATGCCTGGAGCTCCTTCGATTGGTTCGCATGGCAGCTGGTCTGGATGACCGGCCTCTGGCTGGGCTCCGCGGCAGTACGCCCCGCGGCCGCACACCCTGCCGCGGCTGCGTCCGGGTCCTTCTCGCTTTCTCGCAAGGTGCAGCGAGGAGCAACATACATCCTCGTCGGAGCGGTCGGTGCCGCAGCCGTGCTGCTTTGCGCACGGCACCAGATCGGCGGTTTCATGGCCGGACTCGACCTGAACGGACCGCTCACCAGCAAGTGGCACCTCGGGCCGCTGCGAGTGGCAAATTTCGCCTTGCTGGGCTTCCTCGCGCACCGGTTCCTGCTGCCGTTACTGCATTGGCTCCGTATCGGGACGCTGGAGCTGCTCGGGCGCAGCTCGCTTCAGGTGTTTACTGCGCACATTCCGGTTTGCATTCTCGTGGACGGACTGCTCATGAGCACCGCTCCGATGGCGGTTCCTCTACAAAGTGCGCTGATCGCTCTGACGCTTGGTGTGATGCTGTTGGTGGCGTGGAGGGCGGACTTGCCGCGAAGGGAAGCGGCTGCAAGACGTGCGGGTGCGAATGCTCCCAGGGAGCATCGCGCCGCGGCGCCGCGCGTCTCGGTGCGCCAAACCGTCAGCCTAATGCCAGACTGAGTGCGTGCCGCATGAACGCCGCGACAGCAATGAGCTCCCCCTCACGCAGCTCATGGCCCATCCGGTAAGAGCGCCATTCAACCGCATAGCCGCCAGCCTGGAGCCAATCACGCATCTTCTCACCGATGCGAAAGTCGATGACGGGGTCACTGGCGCCATGGGCCAGGAAAATCGGCGTGTACTGATTGGCGGCCTGACGTTCCGAGGCGAACGTACTCGCCAACAGCGGATAGCACGACAACGCCACGATGCCGGCCAGGGGCTTCGCGAGCCGCGTTCCCGTCAGCAAGGCAATGGCCCCGCCCTGAGAGAAGCCACCGAGGACAATGCGTGCGCTGGGTATGCCGCGTTCGGCCTCACGATCGATCAGCGCACAGACCGCGGCGCTCGATTCTCGGATCGAAGGCTCGTCTTGCCGCCGCTGACGATCGACATCCCGCAGGTCGTACCAGGCGCGCATGCGCTGCCCGCCGCATAAGGACACCGTGCGAAATGGCGCGTAGGGGGAAACGAAGCGCAGAGACACTTCAGCGGACCGCGTAAGCTGCCGGATCAACGGCTCGGACTGGAATCCATCGCCCCCCAGCCCATGCAGCCATACGACGGTCGCGCGGGGATTCGAGCCTATCTCGAATTCCACGCAATCCAGGAGCGGCGAGCGCGCGGAGAGCGCCCCGGTCAGCATTTGCACCTCGGAGGAAGGCCGCGGGCGGCCACGACTCCCGGAAGACTTCAAGCCCGGAATTTAGCGGTCGGGCGCGCCGAACACGATTACTAAAATTGGCGGCTTTAGTTCCAAAATTTGGAAGGATCGGCTGCAGGTGAACAACGGATGCACGGAGCGCCCGGACCCTCTCAGGGCCCGTGGCGCTCCGTGATGCCGACTTCAGGACGCCTGTACCTCGATTTTTCGCGGGCGCAGCTCCGCGCGTTTCGGAATGCGCACGGTCAGCACGCCGTCCTTGAGGCTCGCCTCGATCTTCCCGGTCTCGAGCTCGCCGCTCAGCGAGAAGCTGCGGCGGTAGAGGCTCGAGCGGACGTCGGCATAGAGTGCCTCCGCGTTCTCCGGGAGCTCGAACCGCACCTGCCCCTCGACGATGAGATTGTTGCCGTCGATACGCAGGTTCAGGCGATCTCTGGACACGCCCGGCATGTCGGCGCACAGGGTGATGCCGTCCTTGTCCTCCCAGATGTCCACCGGGGGACGGATCGGGGCCTCGGCCGGCTGCCCGCGTTGCCCGGCAGGGCCGGACGTCTGCTGGGCCGCGGCGCTCGAGCCGCGACGGGTGACTTCAGTGTTGGTAGCCATGTGAGCGACCTCCGCTTCGTTCAATGGATCTCGATCTGGCGCGGCCGCGCGGACTCGCGCCGCTGCACCTCGATCTGCACGATGCCGTCGACGTACTTCGCCTGCACCCGCTCGGGGTCGACGTCCTCGGGAAGGCTGATGACCCGGCGGAACTCGCCGGTGAAACGCTCCTGGCGATAAAAGTTCGCCTGCCCCTCTTCCCTGAGCTCCCGCTTGCCCGCCACTGTGAGCAGGTTCTGCTGGATCGAGATTTCCAGGCTCTTGGGGTCGATACCGGGCGCGAAGAGGTAGACGTCCACCCGCTCAGGCGTCTGGCCGACGTTGACGGTGGGGAAGCTGCCTCGGGGCAGCGACCGGATGCCCAGTGGGGAACCCCAGCTGCCGAAAAGCTCGTCGACCTCCTGCTGCAACCGCCAAAGCTCGTCAAAGACCGAGCTCGGCGTATTCGAGGGAATACCGAACATAAGAGCACCTCCTATCGGTTCAATGAGCCGCTTGGGCGGACTGAAACCTAGGGATGGGCTGCGGAAATTCAAGAGCCCCCGGGCGGGGTCGCAGGAACCCTCCGCTCAGAGCTCGCGTTGATACGGACGGACCTCGGCAAGGGATTCGATCTTTGAGCGCGGCGCGAATCAACGAAGGCTCGCCCTATCCCCTCGGTGCCGTCTGGGACGGAAATGGCACGAACTTCGCGGTATTTTCCGGGTACGCCACCAAAATCCAGGTCTGCCTGTTCGAGCGCGACGGCCTGCGCGAGACCGCCCGCATCGAGCTTCCCGAATACACCGATCAGACCTTCCATGGCTACGTCCCGGAGGTAGGCCCCGGCACTTTCTACGGCTACCGGGCATATGGACCTTATCAGCCCGAGGCCGGGCACCGCTTCAATCCGCACAAGCTGCTGCTCGACCCTTATGCGCGGGCGCATGCCGGCCGGCTCCAGTGGGATCCGGCGGTCTTCGGCTATCGCATGGAGTCGCAGGACGACCTCACCTTCGATGAGCGCAATAGCGCGCCTTTCGTGCCGAAGAGCGTCGTCGTCGATCCGAATTTCGATTGGAAGGGCGAGCCGTCACGCAAGTACGTCCCGTGGGACGACACAATCATCTATGAGATGCATGTAAAGGGCTTCACGCAGCGGCATCCGGCAGTCGCGGAAGGGCTGCGAGGTACCTATGCGGGTCTCGGTACCCCCGCGGTGATCGAATACGTCCGCTCCCTCGGCATCACATCCGTCGAGCTCCTTCCCGTACATACTTTCGTAAACGACAGTCTGCTGGTAGAGCGTGGGCTCAACAACTACTGGGGCTACAACACCATCGGCTTTTTTGCGCCGGACCCCCGTTACGCCTCCGATGTAGCCAACAGCCTGCGCGAGTTCAAGGAGATGGTGGCGCGCTTCCACGACGCCGGACTCGAAGTGATCATAGATGTGGTCTACAACCACACGGCCGAGGGCAACGAGCGCGGGCCGACACTGTCGTTCAAGGGACTCGATAATGCGAGCTACTATCGCCTGCTCCCCGACAGGAAGCGCTACTACATCAACGACACCGGCACCGGCAATACCGTCAACCTGAGCCATCCGCGGGTGATCCAGATGGTCGCGGACTCGCTCCGCTATTGGGTTCAGGAGATGCACGTCGACGGCTTTCGCTTCGACCTGGGGACCATCCTGGCGCGCGAGCCCAATGGCTTCGACAACCGCAGCGGGTTTCTCAAGGCATGCAGCCAGGACCCGATTCTGCGGACGGTCAAGCTGATCGCGGAGCCATGGGATTGCGGCCCCGGAGGCTATCAGGTCGGCGGCTTCCCGCCCGGCTGGGCGGAGTGGAACGACAAATTTCGTGACACCGTCCGGGACTTCTGGCGCGGCGAGGCTTTGGCCAGCGCTCTTGCCGCGCGACTCTGCGCCTCGGGCGATCTCTACAATCACCAGGGACGCCGGCCGTGGGCAAGCGTCAATTTCATCACCGCGCACGATGGATTCACGCTCAATGATCTCGTGTCCTTCAACGACAAGCACAACGAAGCGAACGGGGAAGGCAACGGCGACGGGAGCTCGAACAATCGTTCGTGGAACTGCGGTACCGAGGGTCCGACGGCGGACCCGGGCATCAACGCCGTGCGCGAGCGGCAGATGCGAAATCTGCTGGGAACGCTGCTGCTGTCCCAAGGCACGCCCATGCTGCTCGGCGGCGACGAGCTCGGCCGCACGCAGGGCGGCAACAACAACTCGTACTGCCAGGACAATGAGATCAATTGGCTCGACTGGAACATCGGCGAGCGCGGAAACGGCCTCCTCCGCTTCGTGCAGCGGCTGACGAAGCTGCGCCATACCTACCCCATCCTGCGGCGCAACCGATTTCTCACCGCCGAGTACAACGCCGAGCTCGACGTGAAGGACGTCACCTGGATCAACGCGAGCGGCGCAGAGATGCGCGAGGAGAGCTGGACCAAGGAGGCGATACGCTGTTTCGGGATGCTCATGGACGGCCGCGCGCAGTCGACCGGCATCCGGCAGCGCGGCCGCGACGCGACGCTGCTCTGGGTGCTGAACGCTCACCACGACGTGGTCCTGTTCACCTTGCCGGCATGCGCCGGCGACAGTACCTGGTCGCTGCTCATAGACACCAACAGGCCAACGGCCCCGGCGGCGCGCTTCGGCAGCGGCTCGGTTTACGAGGTGACCGCGCGCTCGATCCTGCTTTTCGCTCAGGAGCACAAGGAGCAGCCGGCCTAGAGGCGGACAGAACCCCTGGCTTGGCGGCCGTGAGGGACCTCAGCCGGCGTGCTGGGATGAGCGATGAGCCGCCGGCGCACACGCGGCGAGACCACATCGGGTAAAGCACTGCTCTACCGCAACGGGAACGGATGCATAATCGTCGCGTGACACGAACGCCTACACCCACGGAATACCGCCTGCTGGTCGAAAATTCGCCGGTGATGATCTGGCGCTCCGGTCCCGATGCCAAATGCGACTACTTCAACGAGCCGTGGCTTGCGTTCACCGGCCGGAAACTCGAGCAGGAAGTCGGCGACGGCTGGGCCGAGGGAGTGTACCCGGATGATTTCGATCGTTGTGTAGCTCACTACCTCGACCACTTTCGCGCGCGACAACCGTTCGAGATGGAGTATCGGCTGCGCCGCCACGACGGTGTGTACCGATGGATCGTCGACCGTGGCGTTCCTTTCAGCGACGAAGGCGGGGGCTTCGCAGGTTTCATCGGCAGCTGTGTGGATGTCGACGAACGGCGCAGAGCGCAGGACGCTCAGCACCGGCGCAGTCAGGAGCAACTCACCCTCGCCGAGGATTTCGAGAAGTGGGTCCTCGCCATCGTCGGCCACGACATCCGCGATCCCCTGAACGCGATTCAGCTCGCGGCTCGCAGCCTGATGTATGCCGGCGACTCGAGCGGTGTGGTGAAAAAGAACGCGGAGATCGTGACACGCGGCGTGAATCGCATTCAGCACATCGTCGCAGACCTGCTCGACCTGTCGCGAGTGCGCCAGGGAGGCGGAATCCCCATCGAGGCGAAGCCGTGCGATCTGCGCGCGATGTGCCTGCAAATCATCGATGAGCTCGAGGGGACGGGTCGTGATCGCAACATCACTTTCGATTGCGACGGTGACGTGCGCGGTGCGTGGGACGAACATCGCATCCTCCAGGCGATTTCGAACCTGGCATCCAACGCAGTGCAACACGGCACCCCCGGCTCTCCGGTGCGCTTGCGCCTCACGGGAGACCACGAGCGCGTCGCGGTCGAGGTCCGCAACGAAGGCTCGATTCCAGACGAGCTTTTACCCCGCATCTTCGAGGCATTCCGTTCAGGCCGTCACCACGGCAGGCGCGGCGATGGCCTCGGCCTGGGCCTCTTCATCGCCAAGGAAATTGCGCGCGCGCACGGCGGCGAGCTCGAGCTCGATTCGTCCGCCGATACGACGATCTTCCGGCTGGTACTGCCGCGGCGCACGGAGACCGGGCTGCTCGACAGCTGACTGGCTACCGAGCCATCCAGGACTCAGTCCTCGACCAGGTCCGCTATCGGGCTTCCTGCTTCAGATACCGCGCATGCAGAGATCGACGAAGGCGCGCAGCTTCGGCTGATTGCGGCTCGCGCGCGGGTAGTAGATGAAAAAGCTCTCCTGCGCGGGCGAGAACTTCTCGAGGAGTGGCTCGAGCGCGCCCTGCTCGACGTCCGCGGCGACGTTGATGCTGGCACTGTAAACGAGGCCGATGCCCTGCCTGGCGAACGTGCGCAGCAGGGCGGGATCGTTGACGAGGACCGATCCCGGAGGATCGATGATGACCGACTGGCCGTTGCGCTCGAATTCCCAGCGATAGATGTCGCCGATCTCCGGCCGGCGATAGCGGAGGCATTCGTGTCGCGAGAGGTCCTCCGGCACCCGAGGGCGTCCATGCTTATCCAGGTAACTCGGCGCACCGAAGACCAACCATCTGAAGGGCCGCGACACCCGCGCCGCCACCATGTCACGATCGATGTACTCGCCAATCCGTACACCGGCGTCGTAACCGGCGCCCATCAGGCCCGTGTGTTCGGACTCGATCACGATCTCGAGCTTTACATCCGGGTATTCGCGACGGAACAGCGGCACCGCCGGCTCGATCACGTGAGCGAGCGCTGAGCGCTGCACAAGCAGACGCAGCGTGCCGGTCGGCCGCGCACCCGTCTGCAGCAGATCATCCAGCGACTCGGTGATGCTGCCGGCAGCCGGCCGGACTCCTGCGAGCAGACGCTCGCCGGCCTCAGTGAGCGCCACTGACCGGGTCGTGCGGTGGAAGAGCGGCTGACGCAGGCGGGACTCGAGTCCCTGAATCGCCTGGCTCACGGCACCTGCCGTCACGCCCAGGTCGATGGCAGCCCGGCGAAAGCTGCGGTGCTTCGCGACCGCCAGGAATTCGGACAGTCCGGCGAAGGGATTGCTGCGCGGCACGCTCGGGCTCTCGGGAAGGATCAGGATAATTTAGTTCAGCTAAACAGCGCATGCAACGAGAGATGGCTTCTTCCGAACAAAGCCGGCCCTTACTCTATGGCCATGGCAAGGCCGCAACCCCAGGAGATCACCATGAGCAGCGAACCGAAAATCTGGTTCATTACAGGCATCTCGCGCGGTTTCGGGCGCTCGCTCGCCGACGCCCTGGTAGCTCGCGGCGATACCGTCATCGGAACGACACGCACCGGCTCTGCTGACATCGCCCAGGGGAAGGGCCGCCAGGAAGTCCTCGCGCTCGACGTGACGGACACTCAATCTGTCAGGCAGACGGTGGCGGCCGCCTTCCAGCTGCACGGCAGGATCGATGTGATCGTCAATAATGCCGGCTATGGCTTGCTGGGCTCCGTCGAGGAAGCGACTGACGAAGAGATCGAGCACGTGTTTGCCGTTAATTTCCATGGCACACGACGAGTGATCCAGGCCGCGCTTCCTCACCTGCGCAGGCAGCGCAGCGGGCACATCGTCAACATCACTTCCATGGCGGCCGTGGCGCCGAACCCCGGCAGCGGCTACTACGCGGCCGCGAAGATGGCGGTCGAAGGGCTGTCGCAGTCTCTCGCGAAAGAAGTAGCGCCCCTTGGCATCCGCGTGACACTCGTCGAGCCGAGCGCCTTCCGTACCGATTTCCTGTCCGAGCATTCCATCCGCCGCAGCGGCGGAGACCTTCAGGACTACGCCGGCACTGCTGGCGCGGCACGGGAGCGCCTCGCCGCGATGGCCGGCAAACAGCCCGGTGACCCGGTGCGTGCCGCCATCGCGATCATCCAGGCAGTCGACTCACCCAAGCCTCCGCTGCATCTCGTCCTTGGATCGGACGCGTACCACCGCACGCGGCAGATGCTGGAGGCGTTCTCGGCGGACGTCGAAACCTGGAAGGCCGCAGCGATCGGAGCGGACTACGATGCTCCGCCACCGCGCTGATCCAGGTCGACCCAACCTCGTCGTGAGGTCGACGCCGGCATTGATTTATGGCGCGGCACAATTCGTCATATTTGGCGACTACGAGGTATAACTGGAGATTATTCGTCAGATATGACGAGTAGTAACGCAGCAGGACGTAGCGTATAATTCGTCGTTAATGGCGGCTTGCCGGCTCTTATCGGCGTTAGTCGCCAAAAGCGACGATTTATGCACATCACTCCAGAGTTGACGGACGCCGCGGTCGCCCAGATCCTCGGTAATCGGATCGAGCGATACCGTATCGAAGCGGGCCTGACGCAAGCCGAGCTCGCCGAGCAGGCAGGCATCGGCAAGCGCACTCTGGAGCGTGTCGAGGCAGGCCGCGGCGGCGAACTGGCTACGATCATCCGTGTACTGAGAACCTTAAACGCCATCGAGGGCTTCGAGCGACTCCTCCCGGAGCTGCCGTCCAGCCCCATCGAGCAACTCAAGCTCCGAGGAAAGCAACGCCAGCGGGTCTCGCACCCTCGCGACCAAAAGGAATCGGCGGAGCACCGCAACCAGGTCAGGGAAAACGCGCTATCAAGGCCCTGGAGCTGGGGCACGACGCCTACCCGCCCCGCGCCGCGTGCAAAAAGTCCGCGTCTTGCCAAACGGAAAAGGTGAGCAGTGGCCACGATTGCAGAGGTGAGACTCTGGGGCCGACGCATCGCAGCCGTCTCCCTGAATGAGGCGAGCGACGTCGCTGCCTTCCAGTACGACCCTGAATTCGTGCGGAGCGGCATCGAGGTCTCGCCGATCGTCATGCCGCTTTCATCGCGCATCTACGTCTTCCCATCGCTGCCACGAGTCTCCTTTCACGGCCTTCCGGGATTGCTTGCCGACTCGCTTCCCGACAGGTTCGGCAACGCGCTCATCGACGCGTGGCTCGCTACGCAGGGCCGCACACCCCAGAGCTTCAATCCCGTCGAGCGGCTCTGTTATATCGGAACGCGCGGCATGGGCGCTGTTGAATTTGCGCCCGCCACCGGCCCGCGGCCCCGGCGCTCGACGAAGCTCCGGGTCGATGCGCTCGTCGCGCTCGCATCGGACATACTCACTCACCGCAATTCGATTCGCGGTTCTTTCAGCCCCGAGCATCGCAACGGAGCACTCCAGGAAATCCTGCGTGTCGGCACATCGGCCGGCGGAGCACGTGCGAAGGCCATCGTTGCCTGGAACCCCGAGACGAACGACGTCCGCTCCGGCCAGGTAACGGCCCCGGAGGGATTCGGATACTGGCTGCTGAAGTTCGACGGCGTCAGCGGCAACCGCGACAAGGAAGTGGAAGACCCCAAAGGATACACGGTCATCGAGTACGCGTACTCGTTGATGGCACTTGCCGCAGGCATCGACATGACCGAGTGCCGCCTTCTCGAGGAGGGTGGTCGCCGGCATTTCATGACCCGCCGCTTCGATCGTGGCGGCGACGGCGCGAAGATCCACATGCAGTCGCTCGCCGCTCTTGCGCACCTCGACTTCAATGCCGCCGGGGCGCACTCCTACGAGCAGTCCTTCGACGTGATCAGGCGTCTGAAACTGCCGATGAATGCAGTCGAGCAGCAGTTCCGACGCATGGTTTTCAACGTCGTCGCCCGCAATCAGGACGATCATGTCAAGAACATCGCTTTCCTGATGAATCCGCAAGGCGGGTGGTCGCTTGCACCCGCCTTCGACCTCACGTACGCATACAACCCCGAGGGCCGCTGGACCAGATCTCACCAAATGATGATCAACGGGAAACAGGACGGGTTCACGCTCGAGGACTTCCGCGTGTGCGCCGCGACCGCAGGTCTAAAACGTGGCCGCGCCGAGACGATTCTCGACGAGGTTCGCGCCGCGGCGGCGCGCTGGCCGGAGTATGCGGATGAGGCCGGCGTCAGGCCTTCGCAGCGCGATGCGATTCGCTCGGCTTTTCGCCTTGATTTCGTCCAGAGCGAGACGAGACGTCGGAGGCCATCGGATTTACATCGGCATCGTTACTGATACGCCTGGCACATCAACGCGCGTAGCGAGCAAGACGGCCTTCTTCTCCACGCGTGGATCGTGTGAATACAGGGGCGGCGACGCGCACATATAGAGGGTTTTCAGGTCGGCGCCGCCCAGAGCCACCGCGAAGACCGACAAGTCCGGCGTGGGCACGCGATCCAGGATCTCGCCTCCGGGTGCCACTCGCAGAGCCGCCCTGCCTCCCGCATCTCCGATCCAGAGAGCGCCTTCGGTATCCAGGGCGATGCCATCGGGGAGAGGAGCTCCCGAGACGAGGCACTCACTCACGGTCGCAAAGCTACGATCGCTCAGAGCGGCCCACGTCCGACGTGCCGTCAAGCTCCCGTCCGCCAGAATATCGAATGCCGTCAGGCGGGCGGCGAATGTCTCCGCCACGATCAGTGTACGACCGTCGGCGGTTCTGGCCATTCCGTTGGGGAAGATCAGGTCGCGGGCAACGACTCTCACCCCGCCGCGCGGGGAGACCATGACCAGATCGGCAGTACGAATCGGATCGAGGTTCATGTCGAACCCGAAGTTGCCGATGTAGGCGCGCCCGCGCTCATCGACCAGCATGTCGTTGCAATGGTGGCGCGCGACTCCGCTGAGATCCGCCACCTCGACCAGTCCGCCGGGCCCGGAACACCGAAGCAATTTGCGCTCTTGCACCGCGACTACGAGCAACTCGTCACCGGGCGTGAACCCCAGCCCTGACACCCAGTTGGGCGCCTGACAAATCATCTCCACCCGACCATTGGACTTCAGTACGAAGACCTTCCCGGCAGCAAAATCTGAAAAGTACAACTGACCGTTGTGCCAGCGCGGCCCTTCAAGGAAATGAAAGCCTCCGGCAATCTCACGGACTGTGTAGTCACCCACTGCCATATGCTCCGTGCCGCTCGGGGCCGCCGGGCGAGCTCAGAGATCCGCGCCGCCTCGCTCACGAACCGCAGGCGACGGCACCGGTGGCGAGGCCAGCCCCACGTTGATGTACCAATGCTGTGTGCCCGCAGCGCGGCGCCGGGCGATGACTTCCTCGTGCAGCTCGAACATCCCGGGCATCAGGTGTTGCATCGACCGGGGTGGCGCGCGGAACTCGAGAAACTCCCGGTCGTGCCCATAGGCACGCCATGCGGCCGCCCCGGGGCTCGATGGCTGACCGGCACGGGCAAAACTCGTGAAGTAGCTCATCATCGCGTCGCTGAGCGCATGTTCCTGCACGTCGTCGGGCGGACGCGGCCAGTACTCCGGCCAGCCGTCGCGCGCACCGATCCGGCCGAACTCGTATGGCAGCTCGCTGGCATGGAAAGCCTCGACATGCAGCGCCTCCTGCGCCAGGTAGTGATGTGCGAAGAGATACAGATACGCGGGCAGCCCGAGCCGCGTCTGATCTCTGGCGAGGCGTTCGGAGCTCCAGCCGTAGAACGCATCACGTGCTGCCGCGAGCGCGCTCTCCTCGATGTCCGACGCTGGGTAGAGCGTGAGATATGCCGGGGCCAGATCCGCGTAGATGCTCCGCACCAGGCTCTCGTATTCGGCTGGGCTCGCAGGCAGCGGTGGCACGAAGATCGGGCGCAGGGAGCGGATCTCGCCCTCGTTGAAACCTGCGATCAGCGGTACGGCCGCCTGTTGGCCGCGGTCGAAGCATTCGATGATCTGCTGCGGCAGTACCCACCCGTCGATGGTCGCCTGCGGATCGAATCCGGTCAGCCCGGCGCGCTCCACCAGCGACTGCACATCCATTGCGCGCAATGCCTCCAGATTTGCGGCGCCGAGATTGCGCGCCACCCATTCGCCGATGGCGTGTGCTGACGGCAGGCCAAAACGCGAGCGCGTCAGCTCGGGATTGGAGACGAGATAGCCGCTCTGCACGATCACCTTGTCGAAGAGGCCCCGCGCGAGCGGACTGGTCATGAGCTCTATGACACTCAATGCGCCCGCCGACTCTCCGAACAGGGTGACGTTGCCCGGGTCGCCTCCGAAGGCCGCAATGTTCCCGCGCACCCACCGCAGCGCCTCGATCTGGTCGAGCAGTCCGTAGTTGCCCGAGGAGGCATGCGGCGATTCCGCGGTCAGCTGCGGATGCGCCAGATAACCGAGCACGCCCAGCCGATAGTTGAGCGTGACGACGACCACTCCTTTGCGTGCGAGCGCGCTGCCTTCATACATCCAGCCGCCCCCTTCCCCCATGCGCAACGAGCCGCCATGCACCCACACCATCACGGGCGCATTGGCCGCCTGCGGGGGGCGCCATACATTCAGGAACAGGCAGTCTTCGCTCACGCGCTTGAGCTCGCGCGTGTAGATGCTGCCTGGCACGGTGCCCATTTGCACGCACGCAGCTCCGAATTCGACCGCGGGCCGCACGCCAGTCCAGGGCGCGGCCGGGACGGGGGGCTTCCAGCGCAAATCGCCGATGGGTGCCCCCGCGTAGCGGATGCCCCTGAACGCGGTGACGCCTCCAGCCAGGGGCTGCCCCTGCAGCGCGCCAAGGGCCGTGCGGACGATGGTGCCGTCATCGCCACCCGCGCCATCATCGCCGCTGTCTCTTGCCGGCTGCACAGCATGCAAGCTCATCGGTGCGGGCCCTCTCCGGTCATCGGCTTCCTGCGCTCGCTCAGCGCCTGCTTTATGGCCCGGTACTTCTCCTGATCGAGAGAGTAGATCAGCAGCGGCAAGGTGCACAGCGCCGTGAGTGCCGCCGGCAACGGGCCGGAAACCCAGCCTAAGCCGTGCACGGTGGCGATGGGGAGATGCGGGAAAAGGCCAAGGCTGGCGATATTGGCTGGAAAATGAATGGCATCGAGCGCAACGCCGGCAATCAGCGAGCCCAAGCCGCTCGCAGCCTTCACCGAGAAGGTCACGCCCGAAAGAAACATCGCTTCCCGCCGCACCCCGAACAGGTATTCGTGATGATCGGCGGCATCGGCCATCATGGATTGAAAAGCGATGGAGGAAACCACCAGGCCGATGGCGCTCACGGCAGCGTTCACCACCAGCAGCGGGCCGATGTATTTGAAGTCGTTGGGCAGCAGGCCGTAGATGCGCAGGAGCGGCGGATAGAACTGGCACGCGGCAAATACCAGCGCGCCTCCAATGGAGATCGTCCGCTTCTCCACGGCATTCTGCAGCAGGCGGGCGATCGGCATCCCGAGGATGGGCGAGAGGACCAGCGTCAGCAGCACCGCCTGATTGACCCCGGCGGACAAGTGCCAGAAATAGCCGTTGGCATCGAGCGCCAGGACCGCGGCAGTCCCCTGGGCGACGAAGAACACCAGACAGCAGAGGAAGAGCGACACGAACGATCTGTTGTGGAAGATCTCGCGCAGCTCGCGGACGAGCTGCAGGATCGGCGTGCCCGAGCGCCGCTGCCCCTGATGCAGCCGTGGAATCTGCCGCAGGGTCCCGAAGGCGGCGCCAAGTCCGATCACGATGAGGGCTGCGGCCATCACCCAGCCGAAGCGCTGGTAGTTGGAACGCTGCAGCATCGCGGCGGGATTGGCGCTCAGGCCACCGAGCCCAAGGTAGAGGCAGGCAAAAGCTCCGACTGCCGAGCAGCACAACCGATAGCCGACGATGCTGGAGCGCTCGTGATAGTCGTCCGAGATCTCCGCGCCGATTGCGAGATAAGGCAGATAGAAGAACGACAGCCCCACGCGCAGGATCAGCATGAGGAAGACGACGTAACAGAAGAGGCTGAAGCCGGTGACCGAGGGCGGAATCGAAAAGACGAGAGCGAATGACAGCGCGATGGGGACGATGCTGCCGAAGAGATACGGATGCCGCCGTCCGAGGCGCGAACGGGTGTTGTCCGAAATCAGGCCGACCAGCGGATCGGCGACGGAGTCGACCAGCAGCGTGATGAAGGTGATCATGCCGGCCCGCGTGCCGGAGAGACCGCAGACCGCGGTCAGATAGAAGAAGGCGAGATAGGTGAGGCCCGTGGCGGTGATGCCGTTCACCATCTCGCCGCTGCCGTAGATCCACTTGGACCCGGGGCTGAGCCTGGCGCGGCGGGCCAGCCGTCCGGAATCGTCCGTGCTCATCTCGATCGCCGCCGGGAGGGGTATGGACTCGTCAATGGTGGCCATGGTGACTGATCCTGTGAAAGGACTATGAGACTCGCTCGAAGATCGCGGCAATGCCCTGACCGCCGCCGATGCACATGGTCGCAAGTCCATAGCGGCCCCGGGTTCGCTGCAGTTCATGCACGAGCTTGGTGACGATGATGGCTCCGGTCGCTCCCACTGGATGCCCGAGCGCGATGGCGCCCCCGTTGGGATTCGTCTTCAGCGGGTCGAAGCGCAGTTCCGCCGCGACGGCGCAGGCCTGCGCGGCGAAGGCCTCATTGGATTCGATGCAGTCGATGTCCGGAACCAGGAGACCGGCCCGTGCCAATGCCAGCCGCGTTGCGGGCACCGGGCCCATGCCCATGTAGGCGGGCTCCACTCCCGCATGCGCGTACGCGACCAAGCGTGCCAGAGGCGCCAGATTGTGCTTGCGAACGGCGTCGCCACTCGCGAGCAGTACGGCCGCCGCTCCATCGTTGATGCCGGATGCGTTCCCTGCGGTGACTGTGCCACCCTCGGTGCGGAAGATAGGGCGGAGACCTGCGAGGTCTTCCGCGCTGACCTCGGGGCGCACGTGCTCATCGACGCTGAATTCGGACGGACCGCGTTTGCTCTTCAGGGCCACAGGAACGATCTGCGACTCGAAGCGCCCCTGGGCGATCGCGGCGGCCGCGCGCCGGTGACTCTCCAGCGCTGCGGCGTCCTGCACGTCGCGGGGAATTTGCGAGCGGGCGGCGACATTCTCTGCAGTGACGCCCATCAGGATGCCCTCGAACGGATCGGTGAGTCCGCCATTGAGCCCATCGATCAGCGTCGCATCGCCGAGTCGTTTGCCCCACCGCAGAGCGGGAAGCCAGAACGGCGCCCGGCTCATGACCTCAGCTCCCCCACCGACGGCCACATCGCAGTCGCCCAGGGCAATCGCCTGCGCCGCGGACACGATGGCCTGAAGGCCGGACCCGCAAAGTCGATTGACGGTCAGCGCCGGCACCTGCACCGCAAGACCGGCTCCGAGCGTCGCGACTCTGGCGAGGTAGGCATCGCGGGGCGCCGTCGGCAGGACTTGCCCGAAGATGACGTGTCCGATCGAATCGACAGGCGCACCGCCGCGGCGGATCGCCTCCCGGGTCACCAGCGCGGCCAGGTCTCCGGGCTCGGAGTCGCGCAGCGAGCCGCCAAAGGAGCCGATTGCGGTGCGGGCGGCGGCAACGACATAGACCTCCATCCTCAACCTCCCTTGCCGGCAGCCGCGATACGGGCCTGCTCGACTTCGTACCGGTATTGCTCGAAGCCGCTCGCCGGAACCTGCTCACCGGTTCGCTCGCCGATCCGATCCCAGTGCGCGAGGATTTCCTCGGCATCGAGCCGCTCATCGCGCAGATGGATGCCCCGGGTCATGGTCAGGTGGGCGAGCTTGAAGCTGCCCGCGCCCGCGAGAACGATGCACTTGTTCGGCGCCCGCTCGCTCGCGAGCGCCACCACCGCGGGACTCACCCGCTCCGGCGAGAGCGCGGCCAGGTCTTCATGCGACCATAGACCGCGTGTCATCTGCGTCGCGGCGCTCGGCGCGATGCAGTTGACGTGGATGCCGTAGCGCGCGCCCTCGAGCGCGAGGGTCTGCATCAGCCCCACCAGCGCCATTTTTGCCGCGCCGTAGTTGGTCTGCCCGAAGTTGCCGAAGAGCCCGCTCGAGGACGTCGTCAGGATGATGCGGCCGTAGTTTCGCTGCCGCATCGACTCCCACGCGGCCTTGAAGCAATGCACGGCACCCATCAGATGCACGTCGAGCACGGCGCGGAAATCGTCCAGCTCCATCTTGCCGAAGCTCTTGTCGCGCAGGATGCCGGCGTTGCTGACGAGAACGTCCACCCTGCCCCAGCGCTGCAGCGTGTCCGCCACCATCCGTTGCACTTGATCGAAGTCGGTGACCGAGGCTCCGCTCGCCACCGCCTCGCCACCGAAGCCGCGAATCTCATCCACGACCGCGTGCGCGGCCGCCGAGGAGCCGCCGTGCCCGCGGACATCGCCTCCCAGGTCGTTCACCACGACTCTGGCGCCGCATCGTGCGAGCGCAAGCGCGTGCTGCCGCCCCAGACCCTTGCCCGCGCCCGTCACGATGGCCACCCGATTTTGCAGATCGACTGTCACCGATCTTTCATCCGCTGGCCTTCGCGAAGCGCGTACGCAGCTCGCGCTTGAGGACCTTGCCGATGGGGCTGCGCGGCAGCGCCTCCGTCGCGATGATCTGTGAGATGCGCTGTGTTTTTCCGAGCCGCTCGTTTGCCCACAGACGGATTTCCTCAGACGACGCCTGGTGGCGAAGCACCACATAAGCGACCGGCGTCTCACCCCATTCGCGGCTCGGCGCCGCTATCACGGCGGCCTCCACGACGTCCGGGTGCTGCGTCAGCACATTCTCGAGGTCGATCGCATAGACGTTGAATCCGCCGCTGATGATCACGTCCTTCTTGCGGTCGAGCAGATGCAGGAACCCCTCCGCATCGAACCAGCCGGTATCGCCGCTTCTCTGGAAGCGCCGTCCCTCGGCATCGAACCAGCTCGCCTCCGCGGTCTCCTTCTCGCGGCCGTAGTAGCCGCCCATCATCGATTCCGACCGGCCCACGATTTCCCCGACCTCGCCCTGCGGCAGAAGGCGGCCTGCCTCGTCGATCACATGCATCTCGACGCCTGGATTGGGGAGACCCACGGTATCCAGCCTGTCAGGATGCTCGTGGGCGCGGAGCACGGTGCCGACACCGCCCTCGGTCATCCCGTAGAACTCCGAGAACCCTCCCGCCGGCCAGCGCTTCAGGATCTCCGCCTTCGTGGCTGCCGGCATCGGCGCGCTGGTGCAGAACTTGTTGCGGAAAGAGGAAAGATCCGTGCGATCGAACGCGGGATGGTCCAGCAGTCGTCGGTATTGGACCGGCACCAGCACCACATCCGTCGGCCGCCAGCGCTCGGCGAGCTCGAGCCACTTTCCGGCATCGAACTTCTCCATCACCAGCGTCGCGCCCCCCGCCGACAGCACCGCGGCAAGAAAGAAGAGCGTGGTGTTCGAGCAAAGAGGCGTCGCGATCATCGCGCGACTCTCGTTGGTGATGCCGAATCGGTCCCTGACCGAGCCCGACTCGGAGGCCCGGTATCGCCGGCTCTGGAAGATGCCTTTCGGTATTCCCGTCGTGCCGGAGGAATAGATCAGATTGAAGCCCTGGTCGGGCGAGAACTCCGCCGGCAACGGCGTGTCGGGCATTCCCTGCATGAGCTCCGCGAGAAAGCCGTCGTTGAGCGGGAGCACCTGCGAGTCGGAGAGTCCCATCTCCCGGGTCAAAGCGCGCATCTCCGCTTCGTAGAGTGCGGATACGAACAGGAGGCGCGACCCGCTGTCGCCGACCATGGCCGCGCGCGTATTCGCAGTGACATACGATGAGAGCGGCACGGTGCATGCGCGGGCACGAATCGTGGCGAGCATCACTTCCACGTACGCAACCGAGTTCGTGCCCAGCACTGCGACGTTGTCATCGGGCTTCACGCCCCGGGCCATCAGCGCCCTGGCGATCCGATTGATGCGCCGGTCGAGCTCACCCCATGTAACCGACCGCCGACCGTCCGCCAGCGCGATCCGCTCGGGCGCCGATCGAGCCGCCGCTTGCAGCAGCCGATCGATATCCGCCGGTTCCTGAATGACCGCCCCTTCACTCCTCATCCAGACGCTCCCCTTCCCTCGCTCGAGCCCGATGCATCCAACCTCAGTAGTAGAATCCGGCAGTGAACCCGAACGTCAGCGGCGCACTGGGCACGACCAGGTCCGGGTTCACGTTGACGACGAGGATCTTGTTTTCCAGATTTCGTGCGTACGCCTCGACATACCAGTTGCCGCCTGGGAAATTGTAGGTCGCGTTGACATCAGTGATGTGAAACGCCGGCTGCCGGTACTGCACTGGAACGGCGACATCGGACAGGAGGTAGGAGTCCGAGAAGTACGTATGGACGCTCATCGCCACGTTTCCGCCGATCCGCAACGGCTGGGTGTAGGTGTATCCGACGTTCACCGTGTACTGCGGGGAATCGTCGAGCGGCCTTCCCTTGTAGTTGGGTGGGTTGCCTACGCCGAGCGGATAATAGTCCCCATACCGGCTACCGAGGTACGTCAGCCCGAGATCGAGCTTGTTGCGCAGATTCGGCCGCCATGTTCCATTGAGCTCGACACCGTTCACGGAAGCCTGCGCGGCATTGGTCGTGGCTTCGATGAAGAGGCCCGATACGTCCTGCACCGTCACCAGCTGGATGTTGTCGTAGTTGTAGTGAAACCCGTCCAGGGTCACATAGATCCTGTCGTCGTCGAACCGCGATTTGATGCCGGCCTCATAGGAGGTCAGGGTTTCCGGCTTGTAGAAGAGGATCGACGGGGGGAAGGCAAGGCTGCCGGTGCACAGGATTCCATTGCGCGTCGTCCCCTGCAGGCACCCCGAGTTGACGCCGCCCGCCTTGTATCCCGTGGAAACCGTTCCATACAGCATCGTGCCGGGCGTGAGGTCGTACTCGATCCCGGCACGCCAGGTGAGCTTCGAGTAGGCGACGTCGGCAAAGCTCGGAGTGGAAAAGTTCGTGGCCGGATCCGAGAACGGCTGCAGATTCCGTACCGACTCGCTGAAATAGTTCTTCTCGTCGTGAGACTCGCGCAGCCCGGCGGTCAGCCGTAGGGACGGGAGCACGCTGTACGTCGCCTGCGCAAAGGCCGCCTTCGAGGTATTGATCTGCGGCTCGCTGCCCACCGCGAGATAGCCGAAGTGCAGGACTTCGGGGAAGTCGTAGATGCTCCAGTTGTCGTACAGGGCTTCGCGGAAATAGTAGAGGCCGAACTGGGCCTGCAGCGGGCCGGTGCCCCGGGTCGCGAAGCGCAGCTCCTGCGAGTTCTCCTCGTCGGAGGAGATGTAGATGTTCGGCATGGCATAAGTCGGCGTCAGCGGGACTTCATACCGGTAGTGCTCGTCCTGATCCCGGTATGCGCCGAGGTAGGTCATCTTCAGCGGCCCGAGGTTCCAATCGAGCTGCGGCGAAATGCCCCAGGTGTGGGCGCTGGTTCCGCCCTGCCAATACTGGCGGAATCCGTTCGTCTTCAGCTGCGCCGACGTGCCGGCGTCGTAGTAGACCGAGTTCTCGTAGTTGTAGATGGGGTCGGCGGTGGTCGGCGAGCGGTAGAAATTGGTGACCGGCACCCACTCGAAGAACACGTTGTCCATGTTGGCGTAGTCAGCCTTCACGTTCAGCGTGACGTCGTCATTGATCTTCCAGAGCGCGGACAGCCGTCCCGAAAGATCCCCCTTCGCCGGGTTCAGGCTGTAAGGGTCGCCGGGAGTCCTGGTGAGATAGGTATTCCGGCGGTCATAGGAAACCGCGGCGCGCAGCGCGAAGGTGCCGGTCACGGGCACGTTGAGCATGAACTGATCGTTCGTCGCGCCATAGTTGCCGGCGCTGACCGAGCCGGAGTACTGGAGAGACGTCAGATCCGGCGAGTTGGTGATGACGTTGACGACGCCGCCGGTGGTGTTTCGGCCCCACAAGGTCCCTTGCGGGCCACGCAGCACCTCGACCCGGTTGATGTCGTAAAAGCCCAGATACATCGGCGTCGTCTGACGCGGGATGTAGATGCCGTCGAGCATAAAGGAGATGGCCGGGTCATTCAGCGTGCTGCCGTTGGTGTTGGTCACGCCCCGGATGGTCAATTGAATGCCGTTGAAGTTTTCCTGAACATTCAGGTTCTGGGCGTAGCCGTTGAGGTCGGCGACCGACACCAGGCCCTGCTTGGTCAGGGCCTCGCCGCTGATCACGTCCATCGCGATGGGCGTTCGGGCTTCGGTCGAGTGGATGTGCTGGGCGGTGACGATGACCTCGCCGAGCTCCGCGACACCCTGGGCTGTGGGCGCCGAGTCCGGGTCGGCGGCGGCGATGGTGGGCAGGGCGCCCGTTGCGATCAGCCACAGGCCGAGGTACAGCGGCCATGATCGGATGAAGCCCCTCATGATCTTTCCCCCTCGAGCCTTTCGGGCAAGGCCGGATATTGGGTGCCGGGGGCTCGGAACTCGGCAGATCGGCCCGATCGACCTGCGCTACTGCGATATCGACCCCGCCCCCTTGTGCTCAGAGGTTAAGCAGCCGAGACTTACCCGATAAGGTCTTTATCGGACATCGGGAGGTCCTGTGAGGACAAAATGAGGGGCGGTATGTTTTCGCGGATTTCGCTGATCAACGAGCGCATTTACGCGCCATACAAGCTGGCCGCGCTGGTCGAGGTCCTCGCCGAGCAGGGCATTCCACCGGAGGCGAGCCTGCGGGACAGCGGGATCGAGCCGGCTCAGCTTTACGATGCCTCGACGCCAACCTCGGTGCGACAGTACGCGATCGTATGCCACAACGCCGTCTCGCTCTCATGCGCTCCCGATACGGCGTTCAAGGTGGGCGCGCGCCTGCATCTGTCGGCCTACGGCATGTACGGCTATGCGCTGATGTCGTGCCTTTCGCTCCGCGATTTCTTCCGGCTGGGAGTGAAGTATCACCACCTGGCGACACCGGCCTTGAGCATCGACTGGAAGGAATCTCCGGAGAGTGTCGTCTGGTTCTTTCCCGATGCGCTGATCTCCAGCCCTTCGCGTGAATTGAAGGAGTTCCTGATCGAGCAGCAGTTCAGCGCGCACGTGACGCATATCCGGGACGTGACGAGCCCGGACTGCTCGCCCATCAAGGCCTGCTTCTCGTACCGGGCGCCCGCGCACGCGGACCGCTATCCCGAGTATCTCGGCTGCCCCTGCTATTTCGAGCAGGAGCAGTGCGAGCTCGTCTACGATCCTTCGCTTCTCGACCGCAAGCCGCAGCTCGCGCACCACATCACCGCGACACTGCTTCAGGAGACGTGCGATCGGTTGATCGGTCAGGCCAAGGCGTCCGTTGGCGCTTCCGGCGAGGTCTACCGGATCATGATGAGCACTCCGGGAGTCCTGCCGCCCATGGAGACCGTTGCGAGCAGCATGAACATGACGAGCCGTACCCTCCGGCGCCGTCTGCTTGCGGAGAAGACCTCGTTCGCGGCGATCCTCGACGACGTGCGTTGCTCTCTGGCGCTCGAGTATCTGAAGACGACCAAGATGAGTGCCGATGACATCGCGACACTTCTAGGCTTCAACGATTCGGCCGCATTTCGCAGAGCGTTGAAACGCTGGACCGGCAAAGGACTGGGAGAGCTGCGCGGGCCGCAGTCGCCGGAAAAGCACGACCTGCCGCTCGGGCGACCGGCGGAGCTCCGGTGATCGGGTGCGGCCCGGCTTCGCCTGACTGACGCCGCTGATCTCAGGTGATCCTGATCGGCATGTTACCCAGGTAGTCCAACTTGCCGATCTCGACGCCGCTGTGGCGGAGAATGTCGTAAGCAGTCGTGATGTGGAAGTGGAAGTTCGGGAGCGCGAAGTAGTTGAGGTAGTCCGCGCCCTTCATGTGACCCGTCTTCTTCGGGCCGACCGGAAACGAGATCTCGCGATCGGCTGACGCATCTATGCTCCCGGCGTCGAGCGACTTGACGAAGGAGATGGTCCTGGCGATGCGCGCCTTGAGCTCCGCAATCGTTTTCTCATCGTCCGGGTATTTCGGCGGCTCGATACCTGCGAGCCGCGCGCTGCCGTTCTTGGCCTGATCGCAAGCGGCCTGCACTTGGCGCACGAACGGGAACATATCCGGAAAGAGCCGCGCGTTGAGCAGTACCGCAGGGTCGAACCGCTTCGCCTCGGCATGTGCCTCTGCCTTGCCGAGAAGAGCGGAAAGGGTGTTGAGGCCGACCTCAAAAACCGGGATGGATGCGCGGGACATCGACATGATAGGTACCTCGCTTGTCGTTAAGGCTCGATTCGCGTCCGCGAATCCAGCTTCCATTCCTGAGCGAGACTCTCATAGTCACTTGTACATTGCAAGTGAAATGCGGATTTACTTGTAATGAGCAAGCAATGATCTAAAGTGGTCCAATGAATCCGACCGGCAAAGAGGAAGTTCGCTCCCATTGTCCCGTGAACTACGGGTTGGAGATGTTCGGCGACAAGTGGTCGCTCCTGATCGTCCGCGACATCGTTTTCGCCGGAAAGAAGACCTACGGCGAATTCCTGAGGTCGCCGGAAGGCTTCGCAACGAACATCCTCGCTTCCCGCCTCGCCCTTCTCGAGGAGCAGGGAATCCTCACCAAGACACCGAGCTCCGACGATAAGCGGAAGGACTTCTATTCACTGACCGAGAAGGGGCTGGACCTGATTCCCATTCTGCTCAGCATGGTCGCCTGGAGCGCAAGGCACGATCCGAAGTCCTACGCGCGCAAGCGCAAGGATTTCGTCACTCGATTGAATCGAGATCCCCGAAAGGCAGCCGAAGAGACGAAGGAATTGGTCCGCAATGGCGGATGCCTGTTCGCTGATCTCAAAGAATGAGCCCCGGCCGATAGCCGCGTGTACCCCGGACGCCAATGAGCGGCATTCTCTCTATAGATTATCTGTTTTGATAATCTATATTTGTGGTGAACAGGCAACCCTTAGCGCGGCTTTCCCCGCGGGCAATCGCCGAAATGGTGAGCTATACGTGGTATGCCCTCGAACGCGTTGCCGATGCCATCGAGAAGAACGAGCTCGTGCCGTCCCTGAAGCGAGTATCACCGTGACCAGCGCAATCGAGCGGCTGCGCAGCCTCCCCGAAGCGTTCACGCTCGCGGCCTTCCGCAGATTGACGGGACTCTCCGAGAACGCCGCGGCAGTCTGCCTGCATCGGTGGAAAGTGAAGGACCTCATCGAGCCGGCGGGAGAGCGAGCGGGCATCTACTTCAACAAGCTCAAGATTCCGCACCCCGACACCACGCTCCGTATCGAGGCGCTGTTGCACGAATATCCGTCAGCGATCCTGTGTGGCGAGTCCGTGCTGCATGCAGCAGGGTGGATTACCCAGGTTCCCGCGCAACTCACTGTAGCGGTCCTGCTCCGTCCCACCTATGTTTCTTTTCGTGGATTCGAGATTCGAGGCCGGCCGCTCTCCTGGTTCACTGCGGTCCACGGTGACGTGGGCGCGCGCGGTAACGATCGAGTATACGGAGTGCGCGCGTTACCGGCAGCTCTCGCTCTCGTGGATCTGTACGGAGACCCCAAGGCCTGGCATCCGGATCCCGACGATCTGGACGTGCCTCCCGACAAGGCTGACGAGGTGCTCTCAGGAAGCGAGAGACTTCGAATCCCGCTGCCCAAGCCGCTGCGAGATGCGCTGCACCATCGTCGGCAGCGCTCCATGCGGACATAGATCTGATCAGCCGGGTTGATCCAACCACCGGCGATTGAAATCCCCATTCCTCGGAATCCACTGCCCGCCTGCCGCGCGTTCAGTTCTGCCCCCGCAGCCGCCGGCGCAATAAAAACCGCTGAATCTTTCCGGACGGAGTCCTCGGCAGCTCGTGCAGGTAGTGAACCCGGCGAGGGTAGGCATGGGCCGCGTACCGCCGTTTGACCCAGTCCTGGATCTCCGCAGTGAGCTCATCCGACGGCGCATGCGGCGGTTTCAGCACGACGAACGCCTCGAGCACCTCCCCTCGAATCTCATCCGGGCCGGCCACCACGGCGCATTCCGCGACGGCAGGGTGGCTCAACAGGACTGATTCGACCTCGGCCGGCCCGATCCGGTAACCCGCCATGATGATGACGTCGTCGTCCCGGGCGGTGAAGTGGTAGTAGCCCTGCTCGTCCACGCGCGCGCAATCGCCGGTCAGATACCGGCGGCCGCCGTCACGGAATTTGCCGCAGGTACGGGCGGGATCTTCGGCATAACCGGTAAACCAGGCGAGTGGACTCTGCGTGAGATCCACTGCAAGCCGCCCCACCTCACCCGGCGGCGCCGGCTCATCTCGATCGAGCGCCAACACCTCGGCCTTCCAGCCCGGCATCGCCTGCCCCATCGATCCCGGATTGAGCGGCTTGCTGAGCGCCGGATGATGGTGATTGTTGATCAGCATGCCGAGCTCCGTCTGTCCATAGTGATCGTGCACCGGCACCCCGAGTACGGCTCGCGACCATTCGATGACCTCCGGAGTCAGAGGCTCACCGGCGCTGGATGCACATCGCAACTTCAGCTTCTGCCGGGGCTCGAGGCCTGACGCGCGCAGGGAACGGAATACCGTCGGAGCGGCCGCAAAGTTCGTGACCCCGAACTTCTCGAGCACCGCCAGCGTGGTCTGCGGTGAGAATCCGCCTTCGAGCAGCAGGCTGCTGACTCCGGTAACGAAGCTGCCTAGGACGCCGAAGTACAGCCCGTAGGCCCACCCTGGATCCGCTGCGTTCCAGAAGACGTCGTCGGGCAGGATGCCGAGCCCGTAAGTGGCATACGCGTTGAAGCTGGCCGCTGCACGCAGCGGGACGAGCACACCCTTTGGGTCTCCCGTCGTACCTGACGTGTAGATCTGGATGATCGGAGCATCGCCTCCCAGGGCTGCGGCTCCGAACTTCGCCTCGCCGGATGCCTGCAGCTCGCTGAAAGGAAGCGCCTCCCCTTCGATTGCGCCCGTGCTGACGACCTTCCACGCTGGGTCCGCCGGCAACCCATTGTGGGTCATCAGCTTGCTGCGTTGTGCAGCGTCGCAGAAGACGAGCTTGCAGCCGCTCGCGGCCAGGCGATATGCCACCGCCGCCGGACCAAATGCGGTGAACAGCGGCACGTGGACGGCGCCGAGCCTCCAGATCGCCATGACGGCGGCGAGATAGTCGAGGCTCTTGCCCATCAGAGTGGCAATCCGATCGCCCGGCCGCAACCCCACGGACCAGAGGCCCGCCGCCAGTTTCGATGACTTGAGCCGCAGCTCTCCGTAGGTGAGCTCACGAGCGGTCGTATCCTGCGCGACGACGGTGTAAGCCACACGGCCGGGATCATGTCGGTCGCAAAACAGGCGCGCCGCACTGGCCTTCGCATCTTCATACGACTCCAGCATGGAAGCGATCTCGTCGGCCATGGCCTGATCTACATCCGCACCCATAGGGGCATTAGCGGCAAACGAAGCTGGAGGCCTGGCTCGGATCGTCACTGCCCTTGTAGTGAGCCGCTTGCGGATACGGACAGAGCGGACGTGAGCGGACTCGTTTTCCATCCACGACCTGCGATGCTGTGATCCTGTCCGGTGTCTGACCTTGCGCGACCCATTTGTCGAGCGCGGCGAGCGGATCGAAATCGGTCAGCCCGCTGCCACCGCCGCAATGCTGGACGCCGGGCACCATGAAGAGGCGCACGGAGTCGCGCGTGCCAGGCTGATCCTCGTAACGTGCGGTGGAGCGCTCGATCCGCTGGTAGAGCTCGATGGACATCTGTGGCGGGATGGCCGGATCCGACCACCCATGCCAGATGAGCAGTTTTCCGCCCAGCCGGACGAACGGGCCGAGGTCGGTCTGTGTCGCATCGAGCAGGCCTCCGAGCTGTCGATCGAGTCGCACCGCGTCCTTCGGGAACTCGAAGGTACGCGCGTCATAACCCGGGTTGTCCAGGACCACATAGCGCAGGAACTGCTCGCCAAGGAGATACTGGTTGGGGCCCTGACCGAGATCGGATCCCTGAGGCAGTACGTCGCCGCGAAAGTCGAGGCGCCCCTGTCGATCCGCCACTGGCGGCAGCGTGCCGAAGAACCACTTCGACCAACCCCAGGACAGGCCCGCATCACTCGCGCTACCCGCGAGCGGGTAACCGGAATAGCCGGGCGCTCCTTTGGCGAAGCCGGCGGTAGTGATCTCGCGCAGAGTATCGATCTGCGCCTGCGTGAGGCACGGGTTGCGTCCGGACTTTTTTCGGCACAACAGGACCTGAAGATTCGGCTGGCATCGCAGCGGATTCACGATCAACCCGTCATCCGTGCCATCACCTGCCCTGACACTGCATTGAGCCTGGACGACGTGGTCGATGGCCGCGAAGTCCTCGGGCGGAATCCAGTTCGCCTGCGATCGCAGGATCGCCTTGCCGTTCTCGATGAACGACACCAGCAGATCGCTGTAATCCCACGCCGGGGCCCCTGCGACGATGCCGTCGAACGTGCTCGGGAAGCGCTCGGCTTCGACGATGGCCTGCCGGCCGCCGGCCGAGCAGCCCTGGAAATAGGCGTGGACGGGCACATGGCGGTAATAGGCTGCCGTCAGCGCTTTCAACGCACTTGCGGGCAGTGCGGTGCCGCTCTCGAAGTGATTGAGGATTCCTGCCGGGTTGTGCAGCGCCCAGGACGCGTCCTGTACCGAGGTGCCGACGTGGCCCGTGTCGCTGGTGCCGGACGCGTAGCCCTTTGCCAATCCGGCGACGATCGGATCGAGCTGGCCCGCGAACCCGCCGATTCCATAGTAGAGATACTTATGGTTCCAACTGTCGGGAAGCCCCAGCTCGAAACCGATGGCGGTTCCGTGCTGGATATGGCCAAAGACCGCGCAGTAGGAAGGAATGACCGCCGTCCCGGCGACATGACTGACCCTGTCGATACTGACCGGCGGGCTTACCAAGGATCGAACGTTGTCGAGGACGCACGATGTTCCTGTTGCTTCTGCTCGCACGGCCTGGCCCGATACGAGCAGCACGAGCGCGGCGAGAGCCGCTATCGAGGGAAGCGATCGCTGCGCGCTCATTTCGAGCTCCGAAGATGCATGTCGAAGAAGCGCCAGACGATGCCGTAAACCTCCCGTGACTCGGGCAGCTTCGGATCCATCATGAAGGCGTGCCAAAGGCCGTCGAAGATGAAGAGATCGGAGTGAGCGCCGGCCTCCCAGAGCCGGCGTTGCATCAGGGTCTCCGAGCTCTCGGTGAAATCACGGCCCCCGGCGATCAGCAGCGTAGGGGGGAATTGCTTCAGGATCTGAGGAGACACGATCGGAAAGGCGAGCGGATTCTGCTCGCTCACACCTTTGAAGTACGGCAAGCCCACGAGCAGCAACGGCTTGCCGCCCACCGGGACTCCGCCCGTACCGAGCAGCAGCGGCGCGAGGTAGCCTGAATCGCCCTGGAGCTCCGCGCCCGTACCGCACAGGCTCGCAATCGCCCCCGGCTGCGGAATGTGGTGAACCGCGAACCAGGCCACCGACTCTGCCGCCAGAATGCCGCCTGCCGAGCAGCCGTAGATGCCGACATTCTGCGGCCGGAATTGCTGCAACAGCGCCCGATACACGGCAGCGACATCTTCCGACGCAGCAGGGAACGCGGCTTCCGGCGCCATCCTGTAGTCCACGGATACCACCTTGATGCGTCCAACCGCGGCAATAGGAATGGCCTCGAGCAGCGCCTCGCTCCCGGCCCCCCAGAGGAAGCCGCCGCTGTGCAGCTCGATGAGCATGCGATCGCGGTTTTGCGGCGCGATGCCGGCCGAGGGAACCACCACGTCGACACGGACTCCACCCAGTGTCTCCCTGCTGATGTCCGTCGCGTAGAGGCGCTTCATCACCGCCAGGATCTTGTCCGTGCCCTTGCTGTGGAATTTCCTGAGCGCCGCGACGTTCGCGCCAAAATTCGGGTCCGGCGGCTGCTTGCGAGCTGCGATGAAAGCACTACGCGCCTGACGGCTTACGAGGTCTGACAGGGGGACGGTTGCCGCCTTGATCTGGACGCTCGCAGGATCCGGTTGGGGGGCGGCCGCCCACGCCATCCTTCCACAGGCAGCCGTGACCAACACCCAGGCCACAAGGGCCAGCAGTCTTCGCTCGATCATGACTTCCCCCTCAGAAGCGGCAGCGCACGGATGCGCCCCACATGCGTGGCTGGCCATAAATCGCCGTGACGAGGCCGGACGAGTAGTACGTCGGGTTACTCGTGATGCGATACGTATGGTCGGTCACGTTCGTCGCGAAGAGAGCAAGATCCCAGCTGCCCGATCCCGTACGGAAGAGATCGTTCCAATCCAACCGGAGGTTTACCAGTGTGTAGCCACCGATGACGCCGAACGGCTCCACGTCATCCGCCGTCTGGAGCGAGCTCTGGTACGAGACGGTCGCGCGGAAGGTGAGCTTTCCGGGCAGGCTGCCAATCGGCAGTCGGTAGAGCTGATCGAAACTGACCTTGTTGCGGGGAACGAACTCGAAGCGGTGGGTCGTGAAGTCCTGTCCGATGGGAGTGATGTAGTGCTGGTAATAGGCGTCGAGATACGAATAGGTCAGCGACAGCTGAACGGATTTCGCCGGAATCAGGGTCTCCTGCAACTCGGCGCCCTGAATGACGGCGGAAGCGGCGTTGTCGGTCAGCTGCAATTGCGCCGGAATGCCGTTGACATTGATAAGGGCGTAGACGTTTCGCTGCGCGTCGCTGTAGTCGGTGCGAAACACGTCGAAGTCCGTGCGCATCGGCATCCCGCCAAGCTCGGCGTCCGACTTGATTCCCAGCTCGACGTCGCGCGCCTTCTCGGGCCGGTAGGCGAAATAGGGATTGTCCTCCGGTACGGACGGATTGAAACCGCCGGACTTGTAGCCTTCGCTCGAGCGCACATACACCATGCTCTGCCCGCTCAAGTGATAGTCGAGGCCCAAAGTCCAGGAGGGTCCGTCGCTTTTCGTGCTGCCCTCCTGGAAGCAGTTGGGATACGGACCGGGCCCCGTGCCACACACCACGAGGCCCAGCTGCGGAATCGAGCCGCTCGAGAAGCCCCCTTGGTAGATGTCATCCCAGGTGTGGCGGTATCCGGCAGTGAGATCGAGTCCGCGCAAAGCCGGTGAGAATGCCCCCAGGTCAAGGGTGGCCTGCCCGTACGCCGCCCGGCTCTTCGAGCGGTCGTCCTTGAGCGACTGATTAAGCAGGATCGGCGCGAACTCGATGTTGTAAGTCTGCGGCCCGCCGGTGTAGACGTGCTCGTAATACCCGCCGGCCTGCCAGGTGAGGAAGTCCTGCCACGCCTTCCCCTGCAAATGAAGCTCCTCGGTGAGCGTCTTCAGATCGCTCGACCATCCTCCGGGGTCGGCGCCAAGCAGATCGGCGACCGGGAGAGGTGTCGCGTCGGCGTCGGTGCTTCCGTTCTGCTGCGCATGCGTGTAGCTGAAAATGTTCTTCAGAGCCAGGTCCGGTGCCAGCTCCCAGGAGGCGTTGTCAACCACCATGAGGGTCTTGGATTCTTCGGACGGCATGAAGTCGTAGGACACCACCCCTGTTCCCCGCGCCTGCTGCGCCGCAAGGTAGGGGGAAAGCAGCGGGTACAGCGCGTTGTCCGGATTGAGCGCCACCAGGACATTGCCGGGTCCGTGATCGGTGAAGTGTACGAGCTCGGCCAGGAGATAATTCTCGAAACCGTCGAATGGCCGCGCCAGGATGCCGATACGCCCCGAGGCGTCCTGCCGATTGTTGTAGTCCCTGCCGGTCACGGCATCCTTGGTGTAGCCCTCGAGGTACTCGCCTTCGCCGGCGAGGCGGACCATGAGCTTGTCGGGAATGAGCGGAATGTTGCCTGCGCCCGTGACTTCGCGCCGGCCGAAATCGCCCGCGTTGATTTCGAGAGAGGCGTTCACATCATCCGAGGGGCGCACGGGTTCCAGAAGCACCGCACCGCCCGTCGTGTTGCGTCCGAAGAGCGTGCCCTGCGGTCCCTTCAGGACCTGAAGGCTCTGCAGGTCGAAGAAGAGTCCGGTCCGCTTGCGGTGGCCGGGGCTTCCGCAAGGTACGCCACCACACCCTGGCCGCCACCGACACCGCCCCCGGTGAGCGACCCGGTGGCCCCGAGACCCCGGATGGTGAAGAACTCCTGACTCGCGCTGTTCAGGCCCATGACGGTCAGCGAGGGCACGTAATTCTGGAGGTCTGTCGCCGTCTCGATGTCGTCTTCGCGCAGATCCTCCTGGGAGAACGCGGTGATCGCGACCGGAACGTTTAGCGAGCGCTCGACCGACCGGCGTGCCGTGACGACGACCTCCTCCAGAACCGCAGGGTTTTCCGGCTGCGCTGCCAAACCCGGCGGGGCTGGCAAGGAATCGGCCCCCGACGCGCTTGAGGCGTTTTGCGCCGATGCTGCATAGGCGGTGCCGGCCCTAGCTGCCGCGGCGCCGCGCTCCCTGTTGATTCCGATGGTGTTGACCCCGGTTGCATGGAACCCGAGCCGAGTGCCGGTCAGGAGCTGCTGCAAAGCAGTCGAGACTGACATGCGTCCGTGAATACCCTTCGTCGCGAGATGCTCGAGCATGGTCGCAGGCGCAGTGACCTGCACTTCCGCCTGCTGTGAGAATTCGATCAGGGCGGTCGCAAGTGACTGCGCCTTGATGTCGAATTGCGCCGTTCGGCTCAACGGGTCATCGCCGACCGGGTCTGCGCGGGCAACCGTGACGACCGCCAGACAAGTGAGCAGACAGGAGAGCAGCAACCTGCGCGCGATACGCGAATTGGTCATGTCAGAGCACCCCCAGGCTCCATACGGATCGGGTAATTCCCGATCCTCTGCACCCAAGACGAGTGGTGAGCTCGACTCGGCACTGCTCAGGGGAACTTCTCAGCTGCCCTTCATGGGCTGGGCGGGGATTGACTTGCGGGGCGGCTCGCCAGGATGAGCGAGGCACCCCCGTTGGAAATCAACTCCACGGGAAACTCGTTCGGCAGCGACTGAACCCATTCGTCGGCGGTGCGCGTGAATACGGTTCCCGTAAAGAGGATCCCGCCCGCTGCCTTGTCGCCAACGACCACTGGCCGACGCGCATATCGGTTGACATCGGCGATCACCGACGAGAGAGGCTGACCCACGTATTCCAGCCGTCCCTCGCGCCAGGCGAGTGCGCGTGAGACGTCGGCTTTGGCGAGCACGGGTCGTCGCGCATCGCGATCCCAACCCACCTGCTCACCTGCGGTGACCCGGACCGGAGTTGTTCCGGCAATCCCTCCAGAAGATGGGAGGCCCGGCACCACATCAATGGCGCCTCTGACCACGGTCACTACAGTGCGACCGTCTGCGTCGTGAATATTGAAGGCCGTACCGACGTCGCGGATCAGAAGGTCGTTGACCCGCAGCACGAACGGCCTCGCCGGATCATGAATCACCGAGAAGTAGGCTTCTCCCGTACGAAGGACGACCTGTCGCTCCGTCGGCGTGTAGCGCACCTGGATAGCGGACCTGGGAGCCAGATCCACCTTCGAGCCGTCAGGGAGGAGAGTCTGACGGACGAGCTGAGGGTAAGCGCCAGAGGACGGCCCGGCTCCAAGCAGCTGAGGCGCAAGCATGCGGATCGCGAATACCAGGAGGGCCGCAGAGGCAGCCAGCGCCACTGGGAATAGCAACCACTTTCCAGGGCGGCGCGTCGGCTGCGTTTGACAGCTGATCGGTCCTTCGTCGAGGAGACCCTCGATGCGCTCACGACCGCCGGGACCAGCGGCAAGCGTGCCCGCGCCGATCCAGAACTTCTGCATCTCATCGAACGCGCGCTTATTGCACTCGTCCGATTCGTACCAGAGAGTCCATTCCGCGAGGTCGTGCTCGCAGAGAGAGCCGTCGCGGATGCGCATCAGCCAGGCCATCGCTTCGTCCATGGCGCCGATCGCATGCCGAGCCTCCTTGACTCCCTGTGTCTCGGGCTCTTGCGTATTGCGAGGCTCCGTCCCTGCGCCTCTCCCTTCGGGCCCGCTGCCGCCGTCCAAAATCGTTCCAGACGATTTTGTCATGTCCTCACCCTCGCGGTCGCCTCTGATGGCGGCACGCCATCCATGCGCAGCTTGCAGTAGATCGCCGCACGGCTGACGTAGTTTCTTGCCATCCGCTCCTGAACCCCGAGTTCTTTCGCAATCTGCGCGGTCGACCAGTCCTCGAAACGGTGCAGCACGAACGCGCGCCGATACTGTGGCGGCAATTCCCGCAGCGCCTGCTCGAGAATCCCGAGCTCCTCGGCAGCCATGAGCCGACGGTCCGGGCTCACCCGATCGATGAGCTCGCTCTCCGGGCCGCTGCGATCCAGCCGTTCCCGGTTCGCCCGCTGGCGGATCCGGTCCACCGCGAGATTGGCCGCGGTCTTGAAAAGATAGGCGCGCAGGAAGCTCACCGTTCCGGGGTGGTGCAGCTGCAGGAGGCGCACATAGGCTTCCTGGGCGACCTCGCGAGCCTCCTGCTCATTACCGAGGCGGGCCATCAGGAAAGACTGCAAGGTCCGGTTGTGCTCTTCGAAGAGGCTCGAGAGGGCCCGGGAATGCCCCTGATCGCCGGCCGCAGGGTCAGCCTGCCGGGAGGGGCTCTGGCTGATGCGGGGGCGGCGGAAGATCACGGGCGGGACACCTTGGCGGGAGAACGGCTCCTAGGATAGGACGAATGAGAGTGCCCAAGCGGCACTGGCAGCTCGCCCGCCAAATTTTCCCCGAGAAGGAGGGGCCAAGGTCAAAGGTTCTGAGACCAGGCACTCAAGGAGACGGCCCCGATCCCTCTGGTAGCCGCGACACCAGCTGCTTCGCTTCTGGAAAGCCGATCCAAGTTCCGCAGTCGGCGATTGCGCGGTGCAATATCCGATGACAGCTTGCACAGAGCAATGCAAGTTCCGAAAGACGCGTCGCTCTCTCCTGGGCTGACGACAAGGGAATGACGTGGTGGATCTCAAAGGCGGCATCTGCAATTCGCTGATTCAACGCGGCCGATTGCCTAGAACACATGTCGCAAGTAAGCGCTCCTCGTGCAAAGCGAGCTTTCAAGATGCGCCTTCGGAGGCCACGCGCACGCTCACGCTGCTTATGAAGCCGCGTAAGCAGCCTTCCCTCAGCGAACACGACTTCCTCTTCCTCCTCTGATTTTTCTGCCAGCTGTAGCTCCCGCGCACCACGAAGTATTGCTTCCGCAAGCTGCTTCACGACATCCTGCCGTCCGCCAAATTCCGACCATATCAGTCGATCCATCCTCGACACGTTCGCCAATCCTCTTCCCGTCGCGACGTTGTGCAGATTCTGCAGTTTGAATGCCACCCCGTCAGGGTTCCTGAACGTGTCCGTTTTCTTTGCCGTCACGTGAACGGGAAGGCGCCGCAGAACTTCAGAGAGACCAACTACCCGCACATCCGAGGGACCTGGAACATACCGACCACCCTCAAAGTACAGGTTAAGCGCGAGAATAGTTTCGTCTCTCGACCAACTCGGATTGCCGTGACCATGAGTTCGGGCCATTTTAGTTTTACCTATCGCGACCGCCGTACGGTCCTACACGCCCAAACCGCTCACGCGGGGACATTATGCCTCATCGTCTCAGACGGTTCGCTGCACGTCGTTTGTTACGTAAAGGGCCGGCACGAATCATCACGGCGCCGACTATTCGGGTCGTTACGCGCTCAATATTTGCATGAATGTCGCTCTCCCAAACGCGAAGCACCCGCCAGCCAATTGCGTTGAGCTGACGCCGCACGCGGCGGTCACGGGCCACGTTCGACTGAATCTTACGGATCCAGTATTCGCCGTTGTGGCCGTTTGCGAGCCGCACGATCCGATCTGCGAGATATCGGCCATGCCAGAAGTCGCCATCAGCAAAGACCGCTACTCTCTCGCGACGGAAAATGAGATCTGGGCACCCCGGAAGTTCTGCGGCATTTGTGGCGAATCTCAGCCCTCGCCTGCGGAGGGCGCGGCGCAGCGTCATCTCGCATTTCGTACCATGCTTCCTGCTGGCCTTTGATGCTATACGACTCGCCTGCGCGGAAGCAGGGCGCAGCCCTGCGTACGAAGCCGAACGCTCTCTTTTGTCTAAGGGCGACATCGAGGTTCAGAATGCAATCGCAATCGTCCGGAAACCGCCTATTCTAATCAGAGGCTTGGCGCCAACTCCTTCACGATGGCTCATCAAGAGCACTCATGCCGATGATGCCCGTCAAGGGCTCGACTTCCGGGCGATCATTGAGTTTCTCCTCGATGCAGGCAAATTTGAAGGGTTGACGAGCCGGCCTTTTTCGCCGGACTATGCTACGCAGACGAATGATGCTTTAGCATCTCTGCACGCACCGGGAGCGGAAAGACTACGATGGCAGCGACCCGCACTAAGCGCCTCACCGCCATAAGCCTGTACACGGGCGTCGGTGGCCTTGACTTTGGCTTCGAAGCCGCGGGCTTTCGAACCGCAGTGGCCTTGGAATTTGACCACGCGGCTTGCAATGCGCTTCGCACAAATCGTCGCTGGCCTGTAATCGAATCGAGGGTACAGGACGTGCCGACCCGAGCGCTTCTCAAGACCGCCGGACTCAGGGTCGGTGAGGCTGATGTCCTCATCGGAGGGCCGCCTTGCCAGCCTTTCTCCAAGTCAGGGTACTGGAAGAACGGGGACGCCTTACGGCTTGAAGACCCCCGTGCAGACACGCTCACCGAGTTTCTTAGAGTTCTAGCGGAAACGAAACCGCGCGCATTCCTGTTGGAGAACGTCCCTGGGCTTGCGTTCGACAGCAAGAGCGAAGGACTCAAGCACCTCCTTGAAGGAATCGATGGCGTCAACCGCCGGGCCAAGACGAAATACAAGGTTCACTGGCGTCTATTGAACGCGGCCGATTATGGCGTGCCTCAAATTAGAGAGCGGGTGTTTCTGATTGGCGCTCGAGACGGAACGCCGTTCGTATTTCCGGAGCCAAGCTTCTTTCCTCCGGAAACTGCTGCTGGGAGGCAGGTCTACCGCACGGCCTGGGATGCCCTCGGTGACTTGCCCGCGGATTCGGACGATGAGTCTTTGGTTGTCGGCGGCAAGTGGGGCAATCTTCTTCCCTCGATCCCAGAAGGGCAGAATTATCTGTGGCACACGCCGCGCGGCGGTGGCAAACCCATATTCGGCTGGCGGACACGGTATTGGTGCTTTTTGCTCAAGCTAGCAAAGAACCGCCCTTCGTGGACGATCCAGGCGCAACCTGGTACAGCCATCGGCCCTTTCCACTGGCGCAATCGGCGGTTGACTGCTGCCGAGCTCTGTCGGCTGCAGACCTTTCCGAGTGGACTGCGCTTCGAAGGGAGTCGGAGCGAAATTCAGCGTCTACTAGGCAACGCCGTTCCCTCTCTCCTGACCGAGATTCTTGCCTGGGAAATTCGCAAACAGCTGCTTGGCGTGCATGGGGTGCCAAGGAAGCTCAAGCTGCTCCCTGAAACCAATGACTTCATGCCCGAGCCAGAACAGGTCGCGCCAGTACCAGATGAGTTCGCTCAATTTTTCGGCAATCACGCAGATCACCCGGGTGAAGGAAAGGGTCGGGGAGCTGCGAGCCGAATAAGTCCTCAGCCGGACCTATTTCCTGAGCTTACAGAAACAAAGGCCGCGTAGTTGCCATTCATCGCATCATGAGCGGTTCCCGTATGCACGCTCGAAGATGGCCGTTGGATCCTTACCCCAATTCGCGTCGACCCGAATGTTGTTTGTAATCTTTCCTATGCACTTCGCGTGCCCAGGAAGGTCCGCGGTGAGGGCGTAGCGGAATTCCCACTTTTCGGTAACTGCGTGTAGACATCCCGCCACAATGTCAAAATCACTCGGGGCATAGTACCGGGAGCAGGGATTACTCTTGGAAGCCCGCGTGCGCTGGAAATCTATTCGGATAAGCCCCTTTTGATCGACTCTTCTTAATACATTCTTGCATTCGATCGTGATCAGGGGCTGATCGCGATAGCTCAGGTGGATATCCGGCCCCCCCTCGACGTCCAATCGCTCGCACCTTGAAACACCCGGGACATGGCTTAACGCGCTGCGAAGATGCTCTTCTGCCACCCAACCCCGGACAGCCATCTTCAGTCGTCTCGCATTGGCGATCAGCTCGAGAATCTGATTTGCATCGAGTGCCAGTTCTTTCGCTAACGGGTGGAGCACTTCCTTCGGCACAATGCTAGCAACCTCCACCAGCCCCCGAGCCGGGGCTGACATCATCTCGGGCTTTTCTGCCAACAGCTGACGATCGCCAGGAGACAACCCGACTGCCGATCGCTCAAACCGTATCAGATCGAGGAAGTGACTCTTGGTGCCCCCTACAAGCACCTCGATTGGCTCCTCGAATCCGCCTGCTCGCTTCGCGCGCTCCCAGGCATGCCAGCCTTGAGCCAAGATTGTCTCCGCATGCTCGTCCTTGAACTCCAACCGAATGAAGAACTTTGTGGGGTTATGCGCTGCCGGATCCGCCGCAACAAAGAATCCCTCGCGCGGGTCGATGCCGATGAGCAAAGTGATGTACAACCCGTGCTGATCGATCCAAAGCCGGTGGCTATTGTCCTTCAGCTTGCTGCCGTACTTGATCTGAAAACTGCGCTCGTCCGCTGGTCGGTTCCTGGTCGGCGTGCGGGTCGCAAGAAACGCGTATGCCACCACCCCCATCCGCTCACCCGTGGATGTCTCGAAGGTGATGACAAAAGGTGCTGTGCGCTCGCCAGAACAATAAAGAATCCGGCATCCCGAGGATTTCAATGCTGACGTCATGAACTCGAGAAGAGGTTTCCGAGCGGCGCCCGAGACTACATATGTGTTCAATCCCGCAAGCATTACTTGAGCTTCGGTCGTCAACTGAGCACGTAGAGTTACGGATTAGACCACAACGGAAGCCAGACGCAACTCTACCTGCCGGGTGGTTCGCCGCCATGAGAATCTGCTCATGCTCAATCCATGGCTGACGGATCGCATCTCGAACATCTGAGCCCATGCCCTATAATCGGCCGGGTTATTAATAGTCTTCAGCCTCGAAGCGAAGGATCTGTGCGGGGTCGACCCCTTCGGCCTGCAAGCCGACATACGGCCGATCGTGCTCTTCATTCCAGTACCCCCGTCCTTCGTCGGGACGTTGGCAATCAAGCCGTGGCGGTGAGCCCATGCACTCCGGCGTGGCCTTTTAGGCTGCTTGCCCTACACCTGAACGACCAGGAACCGGTCCCGGTCGGGATCTCGAAAGTATAACTGCCGGGGAACGGGGTCGCTGACCCGGAATGGTCGCGACGTAGCCGCCTTCCGCGCTTGTTTCAGGGAGGTGTGACGAGCTCCCGCCAGCGCTCCCTCACCAGCCGTAACTGAAGTTGGCAAATCCGAAGAAGAGGATGGAACCGTACATGCACCCGATGTACGCGCACTGAGCACTATCGAGCACCAGAGACTCCCTTATCGATGAGCCTCTGAGTCACCTTGCACTGCGCGGCCAGCCCGTCATGTAGTCTGGCAAGCACGCCGCGCGCCATACCTCTTACCTCGATTTCCTTCAGCAGCCCCGCTGACTCGTCGGGTAGGCGCTCCGCCAGCTCCTGAAGCGCCGCAATCAGCAGGTCTACCGGATATCGGCACGCCCTGGCGAGCTCTTCGAAGTGGCGTGGCTGAATTTCCCGCAATCGGGAGTGGCGTCCCACCTGCATCGCAAGCTTCATCTTTTGCACGGGAATTCCCCGAGGATACGGCCAGGCGCTCGCGATGTCGTAGAGCGGAGCGAGGCGCATGCTGGGCCGGTGCGCACCGCGACTGTAAAGCAGTGAGAAGTTCTTTGCGTGAGCGTCCGTTGCAGCGACGAGATAGACAAAGCAAGCCGTCTTCATCAAGCGATCGCGGTCGAGGCCCGGCTCGTCGGTGCCCTCGAGCAGAGTCATGATGCTTGCGAACCCGGGGCCGCCTTCATTTTCGTACTTCGAGCCCGGGTGAATACCCAGCGCCTGACAGCAGTCCTCTTGATGAATGCGGTACCAACGTTGATCGATCTGGATGCGGTCATAACGCTCGGCAACCAAGGTCGGTACGCCGCCGATCGACAGCCACTCCGTGCGCGCGGCGGCAAGTCCGACGCGCGCCGCCAGCGAGAGGCAGAAATGCTCGTTCTCGGCAAAATCGTCGTGATCACCCGAAGCGGGCTTGAGAATGTGGGTTGTCGGTATGCGGCCCTGAGGGATCCCCCATCGCTTTCGCCGGCGATCGAAGTGAAGGGCCGTCTTGGCCTGCGCACCCGAGAGAGAGAATTGTCCCTCCGTGACATTCTCGCGTGCTGCGCCCGCATCCTGGGCAAGGTGGCGGATGCGCCTCTCCAGCTCCGCGTCATCGAGCCATGCTATTTCCTCGGGTTTGCTTCCCGAAGCAAGCACGTCGTCCAGCCGCTCCTCGCGGGCGAACTGGACTGCGCCCGCACAGTCCTCGCCCACGTGCGCGAGGAGGGCTGCGGGACTTCGCGCGGACACGTGGAATTGTCGCGCCCACACATCGAGCGTGCGCTCGTTGTCCGGCAGCAGGCCCCAGAGGAAGTTGCGGACCGGCGCGCCTGTTATGGAACCCGGTTGCAGCGGGAGCGCCTGCGACAATGGGTAGGAGCCCGGGCCCACGAGCCAGGATTCCTCGTAGTCGAGGCGCATGCGCTCCCCACTCGCCTCGAGGGTCGCAGCGAGCTCTCCGTCGAGGCATACCATCAGTTTCACGTCTTACCCCGACGGCGCTTCGAGCCGGTGTGCGCGGAAATGACATCGGAGAGGGAGACTTTGCTGTTTTCCGGCGGTGCCGCCGGCCCATGCTGCTGCCACGGAACCACGCCGGTCTGGAGCCGCACGCCGAGATGGCTGAGCGCGCGCAGAACCTTGCCGAGTTGGGCCGTGTCTTTACCCTGCTCGACCTCGGAAACCCAGGTTTGAGTGGCCCCGATGGCCCGGGCCAGCTCTGTCTGGGTCAGGCCGCGATGTTTACGTGCCGCGGCGAGGATCCTGCCGACCTCGGCTGACGATTGCGCCCACATGTCATGAATCTTTATATGCCATCGGTGTAGGCATAATATATCCGATCGGCTATATATGCAATTATTACCGATAGGATATAAACTGATTTATGTCCGATCGGATATACGAGCAGCTCGGCAAAGGACTGCGAAGCGACGTCCGCCGGAAAGTTTGCCCGAGCAGGCGGATTTGCTTGCGCGACGCTTGGATTCATAGAGGTTCATGTACAGTGTCGCGGGAACTCGAGGCACCTCATGAGCGCACAAGCCCACCAGCGTCGTCTGATTCGCCCGGTCGATCGTCCCAGGGATCACATCCGGGGCGGTGATGGCCGCGACGACCGCTTGACGATCCTCATCTACGGCGACTACCTCTGCCCCTACTGCAGGCGCCTGCGGCACGTGCTCGATCGCTTGCGCCGTGCCCTCGGGGACCAGATGGCCTATGTCTTCCGCCATTTCCCGAACGAGCGCGCGCACCCCGGCGCCGAGCTCATGTCCATCGGGTCGGAGGCTGCGGACCGCCAGGGTCGATTCTGGGAAATGTACGATGCGATCTACGGACACGAGCTGCCGCTCGACGAAAGCATGCTTCTCGAAATGGCTTCCTCGCTCGGACTCGACATGGAGCAGTTCCGCCGCGATCTCGGGGATCCCGCCCTCAGGCGGCGCGTGGAGGAGGACCTCGCCGATGGCCGGCGCAACGGCGTGACGGGCACTCCCACGATCTTCATCGATGGCGTGCGCTACGACGGCGCCTGGGATTTCCATTCCATGCTCGAAGCGCTCGAGCGGCCCGTCGGTGCCCAGGTGAAGCGCACGGCGCGCGCCTTCGCGAACCTCCCGACCTCGGCGGGGCTCGTCCTGCTGCTTGCGGCCGCGGCTGCCGTGCTGAGCGCCAACAGCGCGCTGGCACCGCTTTATCGGCATTTCGTCAACGCGCAGTTCGGCATCGGTCCGTCCGCGGCCGCGCTCTCCATGAGCGTCGCCGAGTGGTGCTCGGAGGGTCTGCTCGCGATCTTCTACCTCATCCTGGGGCTGGAGATCCGGCGCGAGATGACATCCGGCTCCCTCGCCGACTGGCGAGCCGCGACTGCGCCTGTCCTCGCCACACTCGGCTCGATCGCCGTGCCGGCCTTCCTGTATCTGGCGCTGAACCCGGGCTCCACTGCTGTCGGCTGGTCCGTGCCGGCCGATACCGGTGTCGCGTTCACGCTCGGCATCCTTGCGCTCTTCGGCGCCAAAGCGTCCTCGGGGATGAAGGTGTTCGTGGCGACGTATGCCGTTGCCGACGACGTCCTCTCAATCCTCATCCTGGCAATCTTCTATCCTCATACATTGCACGTTGCGTGGCTGGCACTCGGCATTGGCGCCATCGCCGCCATGGCGACCTTCAATCGCTGGCGCATCTACGCCGTCTGGCCCTATCTCGCGGCGGCGATCGGCCTCTGGTTGTCGCTTCACCTCGCGGGAGTCAGCGGAGCGCTCAGCGGCATTGCGCTCGCCGCATTCCTGCCGCTGCGGCCCGCCCCGCGAGCAGGCCCGCTGCTCGCACAGGCTGCGACGGCACTCGCGGAGCTCGAGCATGCCGAGCATGAGCTGAAGCGCGCCGCAGACCCCCGGCGCCGCGTCGAACAGGAGCCGGTCTGGGATTGGGCCAGCCGGAATCTCTCCGCGGCCGCCGAACGGCTGCTCTCTCCCGCTGAAAAGGTGGAGCGGGCGGTGGAGCCCTGGTCGACTTACTTCGTCCTCCCCGTATTCGCCTTCACCGCCGCGGGCGTCTCGCTCGCCGCCGACTTCGGAGCACCCCAGGCGCCGGCGGTTTTCATCGGCGTGGCGCTGGGGCTGGCCGTCGGTAAGCCGATCGGCATCATCGCTCTGACGTGGGCCGCGACGAAGGCGAGAATCGCCCTCCTACCGAGCGATGCCGGTCCCCTCGGATTCCTGGGCATGGCATTGTTGTGTGGAATCGGAGACCCGTTCTCGCTGCTCATGGCCGATCAGGCGTTCGGAGGCAGTCCATATGCCTCCGTCGCCAAGATCGGTGTTCTCGCCGGATCGGTGTTGGCCGCGGCACTCGGAGCGGTGACACTCTCGCTCAGTCCGGTGCCGGTCACGGCCGCGGAACAGCCATAGCGTCCCGGGCGCAGCGCAACGCGGGCGCCTGGCCCATCGGCTCAGGCGAAATCCTCCGGCTCATACACGCGGCGGATCTCGATGATGTCCTTCGGGTCCGCCGGGCAACGCTTCGCCCATTCGATCGCCTCGTCCCGAGACTTGACCTGGATCATCCAGTAGCCGCCGACGACCTCCTTCGTCTCGGCGAATGGTCCGTCGGTCACACTGACCTTGCCGCCCGCAAATGACACCCTGGCACCCACTGCCGGCGGGGTCAGTCCATCGAGAGCCAGCAGGACTCCGGCTTTGCGCAATTGATCGTTGTACTCTCCCATCTTTCGCACCGCCTCCATGTCCGGCATGAAATCGGGCCGCACGGGTCTGCGATAGACGTCGGGGATCATGATCATCATGAAGCGCATGTAGAATCTCCTCGTGCCCATGACGGCCGGGCGCGACCGTCGCGCCGGGCCCGCCTGAGCCATGAATCTACAGGATGGTCGAATGAGCTTCGGCAAATTCGACAGGGGCGGCGATATCGCCTGTGCCAAAGCAGGTACGTGTCAGCGGTTTCGACTTTCATCGATGGAGGGTGACAGTGGGCCTCTACCGCAAGCTCGTCGTTCCGCGGCTCACCGACCTGGCGATGCGCAACAAGCATCTCGAGCCCTACCGACGGCGCGTGCTCGGCGCCGCGCGGGGACGGGTTCTCGAGATCGGCGTCGGCTCGGGCCTCAATCTCGCTCGCTATCCGCCCGCGGTTTGCGAGCTGCTGGCGCTCGAGCCGGACCCGAAGCTGATGGGCATGGCGAGGAGCAAGCCGCCCGAGAGTGTCCTTCCAGTCACCTTCCTCGAGGCCTCCGCCGAGCAGATCCCGCTCGAGGATGGGAGCGTCGATACCGTTATCTCGACCTGGACGATGTGCTCGATCCCGGACATCGGCCGGGCGCTCGAAGAGATGCGCCGCGTCTTGAAGCCCGCCGGTCGGCTGCTCTTCGTGGAGCACGGGCTGGCGGCGGAGCTCAACGTGCGGAAGTGGCAGAACCGTCTCGACCCGCTCTGGATTCACGTGAGCGGCGGCTGTCATCTGAATCGGCCGATCGAGGCTCTCGTTACCGGGGCCGGGTTCGAGGTCGACCGGCTGGAGACCGGATACATGACCGGCCCCAAGCTCATGACCTTCATGTACGAGGGCATGGCCCGTAGCCGCGGCGACGAAGAACGAGGGGCGTTCGATTGACGGCAGGTCTCGAATTGGACCCGGTCAGCTATCGGTGCGGTGACTTTCACCTCGATCCAGCCAATCGGCGATTCACGCGCGGCAGCGTCGAGATCGCGCTGGAGCCCAGGACCCTGGCCGTCCTCGTGCAGCTGGTGTCGCGGGCCGGGGCACTGGTCACGCGCAACGAGATCCTCGATGCAGTGTGGGGCCATCGCCACGTCACCCCTTCGGCGCTGAATCGCCGTATCGCGCTCGTCCGCCGTGCCTTCAGTGACGATCCTGACGAGCCGAAATACATCCAGACTGTGCACGGTGCCGGTTACCGCTACATCGGGCCGGTGGAGCGGCAGGACCCGACGGCCTTCGGACACGGCCTGCGCTTTTCGGCTCCGCTTTCCGCGCGGCTGCCCGCCCGCATCGAGGCGCTGATTGGGCGCGAGAGCGACCTCGCTGGTCTGGCGGAGTTGTTTAATGGCCACCGCGCGGTAACCGTGGTCGGCACCGGCGGCATGGGCAAGACCCAATGCGCGCTGGAGTGCGCGCGCAATCTCGCCGGCGACTTTCCTGACGGAGTCTGGTTCTTCGATCTCGCGCCCATGAAGAGCGCCGGGGAGTGGCTGCACGCTCTCGCCGCCGCTCTGACCATTCCCCTCACCGACGTACCGGAGCCGCTGTCGAAGTTGCTGCCGATACTGCAGTGCCGCCGCGCGCTGTTCGTACTCGACAATTGCGACCGCATTGCGGGCGAAGTCGGCTCGCTCGTGTCGGCGCTGCTGCGGGGAACGGATGCGCTGCGGGTGCTGTCGACTTCGCAGAAACCACTGAACTTCGCCGGCGAGCAGCTGATGTGGCTGCCGCCGCTCGCCGTACCGAAGGAAGCATCGCGCGGCCATGTCGTGCTGCGCGACATCGAGGGTGCTCCAGCCGTCCGGATGCTGCTCGCCCGGATCGGCGCGGTACAGCCGCATTTCGCTCTCGACGCCGCGAACGCGCCGACCCTTGCCGAGATCTGCCGTCGCCTCGACGGCATGCCGCTCGCGCTGGAGCTCGCCGCGGCGCGCTTTGCGCTGCTCTCTGCAGAGCAGGTCCTGCAACGCCTCGATCACCGGTTCCGCTTTCTGAGCGGCGATGCGGCCGGACGCGATCCTCGCCACGGCAATCTGCTCGCCATGCTCGACTGGAGCTACTCTCTGCTCTCCAGTGAGGAGCGGCGACTCCTGGACTGGCTCAGCGTCTTCGTTCAGGGCTGGACGATGGAGGGCGCGATCCAGCTCGCGGGAGCGCTCGGCCACGACCCTGAAACCGTCCTGGACGTGCTCGGCGGACTCGTGAGCAAATCGCTGGTGTCGGTTGCTCCGGGACTCAGCCATCCCCGCTACTACCTGCTCGAGAGCGTCCGCGAGTATGCGGCCGGGCGCCTGCGCGCAGCCGGCGAGGAGACACACGCCCGGGACGCCCATCTCGCGTACGTGGTGCAGATGTGCACGCGGGCTCATCGTGACATTGTTGAAGGGCGCATGCGCGAGTGCGTTGCGGCGTTGGGCTACGAGCACGGAAACATCGGCGCTGCCGTGGAGCACGCTGCCCGCAGTGAATCGAATCGCATGGCGGGTCTCGCCATCGTGGCCTCGTTGACACTCTACATCAAAGCTCGCGGCCCGCTCGATGTGGGGCAGGAATGGTGCCGCCGCGCGCTCGCCGGTACGGAGATGCTCGAGAGCGCCGAGAGGGCGCGCGCTTTGCTGTGTCAGGGCATCTCCGCCGCGCATCTGCGCGACAGGAGGGAGTCCCCCGAAGCCTGTTTGCTCGAGGCCGCGCGTCTGGCGCGCGCCCACGACGATCCCTGGACGGAGGCGTATGCGAGCGCCTACTACTCGATGTGGCGGTCCAACTCGGGGCATGCCGCCGACGCCGCCGAGAGCCTGACGGTTGCGGAACGCATCGCCGAGCAGCTCGACGATCCGCTGCTCGAGGGCCTCGCCGGACTTGCGCGCGGCTGGATTCATATGACCAACGGCGACAGCTCCGCCGCCGTAGAAACGCTGTGGTCCGTGCACGACCTCGGCGCGGACGAGCACCAACGGCATTTCATACGCGTCTATTTGAGTCTCGCGCTGATCGGTCTCGGGCGGCACGTCACGGCAGCGGCCCTGCTGTACGAAGCAGTCGTCACGGGCGTCGAGCTGGGCAATCTTCGCGGCGCCGCCGCCTGCGTGGAATGCTGCGGGTATATCTGCCAGAAGCTCGGTCACTGGCAGGACGCTGCGCGCCTGCTGGGGGCAGCGCGCGCCATCCGTGAACGTACCGAAGTGCCTCTGTTCAACTTCTGGCTGCCCTTCAATCGCGCGGCGCACGCCGCACTCGAAGCGCAGCTGGGACCGGCGGAGTACGCAGCCTGCTCGCGGGCGGGGGCAATGATGCGGGAAGAGGAAGCGATCCAGCAGGCCTCCCTATGGCTCAAATCCTGCAGCGCGGGTGCGGATGAGGAGCGCCCACGGAGGTAGCAGAGAACAGCCCATCACCAAATCGTCACCAAATCGTCATCTCGCGTCCGTTCCGTACGACACGCGCCGCTCCTACAGTTGCAGCCCGGTCCCTGAAAGCAAAATCTGAGGAGCCTCGCGATGAAGATCCTGCGTATGACGACACTGGCGGCGATGGTGGTGATAACGCCCTTGATGGCCAGCGCGGACGAGCATCGGCCGCTGCCGTCTGCCGCGTATCATGCCGACTACGACTCGGCGCTCGCCTCCGAGGTGCGCACGGCAACCGCGAAGTACCGCAACATCGAGGCCGCGCACGCAGCCGGCTACAGCATCCCCGCGACCACATGCGTCAGCGGTCCGGACCATGGCGCGATGGGTATTCACTGGGCCAATCCGGCATACCTCATGAATCCCCCGTTCACCGCCGCGAATGAGCTCGACCCCGCCCGCCCGGCGATCCTCATCTACGAGCCGCAGAGCGATGGCTCGCAGGTACTGGTGGGTATGGAGTACGTCCTGCCGCTCGCAGCGTGGATCGCGAGGGATCCTGCTGCCAACGACCCGGCCAATCCGCCGCCGCAGGGCGCCGCCGTACCGTCGGTCGGCGGCCACCTCATGAACCTTCAGACGCAACCGAATCGGTACGGGGTGGGCAACAGCTTCTACCTGCACATCTGGGCGTGGCGGTACAACCCCGACGGCCTGTTCTCGGATTGGAATCGGACCGTCAGCTGCGCGAAGCAATCGCTTACGCAGCCGCCCGTCTCCTGAGCGGGCCAGCGGCAAAGGACAGGCGCCCGCGCACTTCGAAGCGGGCGCCTGACCTGCCGGATCAATCCATCTCCACGTCGAGCTCCGCGAGGCGCACCGGATCCATGATGATGTCGATCCCGGCGATCGTATCGCGCCCGATCGCGAACACGAAAGCCGCCAGAACGCGGCCGCGGACCGCCCACACGGCACCCGCGTCGCCGTCGATGAGCGCAGGCGCGGCGCCCTGAGCGCGGCCTTTGAATGCGTTCGCAACCCGCGACGCACCGCGAATTTCGGCGGCCAGCGCAGGCGCCTGCCCTGGCCTCGCGGCTGCTGCACGCAGCGCTGCCTCATCGGCGCGCAGCACCACTTCGGGCGACAGCACCGCGATGAGTCGCTCGAAGTCGCCGTCGCGTGATGCTGCGAGGAATGCGCTCACCAATTCGCGATGCACCGAAATATCCGCTGCGGCGGCCTGCGTGCCCCGCACCCGTCGCCGGCCGCGACTGGCGAGCTGCCGGGCCGCGGCGGGCGTGCAGTCGAGGATGCGCGCGACCTCCTGGAACGACAGGTCAAACATGTCGTGCAGCACGAATGCCACGCGCTCACCGGGCGCCAACATCTCGAGAACGGCCAGCAGCGCCGGACCGGTCGCATCGGCCAGCGTGAGATCGTCTTCGAGACTCCCGTCACCCGGCGCATCGGGAGCGGCTGCCAACGGCTCTTCTCGCCGCGAGCGGCGCGTGCGCAGCATGTCGAGGCAAACTCTCGCGAGAACGGTCGTCAGCCAACCGCCCAGGTTCTCGAGCTCCTGAGAGCCCGAGCGGTTGAGCTTCAGCCACGTCTCCTGCACGGCATCCTCGGCCTCGCTGGCCGAGCCCAGCATCCGGTAGGCTACTGCCCGCAGATGCCTCCGATTCGCATCGAACCGTCTCGCCAGCCAGTCGTCCCCGTCCATCCGAGCCCTCCGCTCACCGCAAACAGCCCGCGGCGGCCTACCAGTATTGCTCTGCGGGACGCACCTCGATAGCACCACCCAGGCGGGCCGCCGGGATGCGCGCGGCCAGTGCGACTGCAGCATCCATATTCTCCGCTTCGAGCACCAGATACCCGCCGGCACCCTCGGCCTGGTAGGTCCCATCCCTGACCTCGGACTTTCCGTTACGTACCTGCACGGTCCTGGCGGCCCGGGGCAGGCCCAGCGGTAATCCCGGCGTAACTCCCGGCGCCTTGCTGACCTCCTGGTAGTCCGCATAGATCGCCTTCTGTTCCGCTTCCGAAAGCGCTTTCCAGCGATCGGAGCCCGGCAGTGGGGGCGTGGGACCCTGATAAATGAGCAGTACGTATTTCATGGCAACCTCCTCACGTCTATACCTGTATGACGGATGGGAAGGGCATGAATGTGACGGGGCGCGGCCTCACCAGCGGTAACCGAAGTTGGCAAATCCGAAGAAGAATATGGCCCAGACACCGTAGAGGGCGCAGAGCCCAAGGAGCACCTCTCCGCTGCGCACCAGCCACCCACCCGGGCCGCGCAGCACGCGCCTGGCGGCTTCCATCAGGACAGCCAGGGCGCCGAACAAGGCGAGCAGGCCCGCTACGTAGGCGATGGTAAGCACACCGTCGATGTTCGCTCCGTCCGTCAGGGCGGCGAAAACGGCGAGCCACGCGCACATCATGGCCAGCAGCAGCAAAATGCCGGCGCGGGAGGCGAGCCGCAGGCGCTTTTCCTGCAAAGTGACGAGAAGCGGCCTCCGGAAACGGCGCCGGACGATCGCACCGCCGATCCAGATCACGACCGTCAGGACGAGTACGGCCAGGCACAGCTCGCCCATCCAGGTGATCTCACCCGTCTGCCCGAGCCCGTGGACCTTCTGGAAGATCGCCACTGGGAGAAAGCCGTCGGAAATCCAGTACGCGATGTGGCCGTCCGAGTCGGTCACGAACTTCAGGTGCGCCTGCCCACCGACCTCACGGTAGGTCAGCGGCCCGACTTCCCGCCAGCGTATCGGTACACCGGCGACGTTCTTGAGCAGCGACGCCTCGATCTCGCCGCTCGGCAGAGCGGTCACGTGCACTTGCCCCAGGCCGTTCAGGATCCGGAAAACGCCCTCGTTGCGGATGGAAGACATATACCAGCCCGCCACTCGCGCCGCATCCGCCTGCGGATGCGGCAGCGTCGCCTCCACCGGTGGCGTGTAGGGATAGTAGCGGTCGAGGAAGGCACGAAACAGGGCGACCCGAATGGCGTGTGCAATGCCAGGCTGGCCGTCGCTGTTGAGCGAGATGAAGAACCCCACATCCTTGTCGAGCAGCAGGTGCATGTCGCTGTGGAAGGATTCGAGGTCACCGGCATGCCCGATGATACGCAGCCCGTTGCGGTTCTCCTGATAGAAGCCAAGGTCGAATCCATTCATCCCCGGCGCCATCCGCGACTGAGGTGTATGCATCAGTTGGGCGATTGCGGGGCTCATGATCGAGGCGCCGCTGTAGCTGCCGCCCTCGAGCTGCGCGATCATGAAATGCGCCATGTCGACCGCGGTGGAGCGGAGCGCGCCGGCCGGCGGGGTCTGGCTGTACAGGAAGGGAGCGGGCGTCCCGTCCGAGGCCTTCGTGTAACCCTTTGACATGTCCTCCGCCAAACCAGGAGGCAGCGGCTGATCGAACGTCGAGTGCGTCATGCCGAGCGGCTGCAGGATGTGACGCGCGATGTACTCGGCGAAGGGCTCGCCGGAGACGCGCTGTACGATGTAGCCGGTGAGCATCGCGCCGTAGTTCGAATACGCGACGATCTTGCCGGGCGGGAAGATCTCCTCCGGCACATGCTTGACGAGATACTCGCGGTAAGGCACGAGCTCGCCCGGCGATTTGACCATGCCGCCTTCGTTGATGTCCTCGAAGCCCGGCGTATGGGTCATCAGGTTGCGCAGGGTGATGGGCTTGCCGAGCTTCTCAGGGATCTTGAAATCCAGATAGTCGTTGACATCGCGATCGAGATCGAGCTTGCCGGCCTGCACCAGCTGCATCACTGCCGTCCAGGCGAACGTCTTCGAGATCGAGGCCACCCGGAACAGGGTCCGGTCAGCTACGACCGGTCTGCGTGTCTTCACGTCGGCGACACCGTACCCCTTGGCGAAGAGGACTTGTCCGTTCGCCACCACCGAGACGGTCGCCCCCGCAATGTCACCATCGTGAATGGCGTAGGGTATGAATCCATCCAGGAACACGGCCAGGTCGGTTGCCGTCAACGCGGGGGTAGCTGTGGTGCCCGCCGGTGGTGCATCCGGGCTTCCCTGCGCGCAAGCGCCGCCCGCCGGCAGCAAGAAAGCCGCGGTCAGGATCGCCGCGCCTGCACGGCCTCGCCAGCGCAAGCCGTCGCGCTTTGAGTTACGCATGATCGGCTCCCTCAAAATTGATAACTGAAGTTGGCGAGTCCGAAGAAAAAGATGGCCCAGATACCGTAGAGGGCGCAGAGGCCAAGCAGACCCTCTCCGCTGCGAACCAGCCACCCGCCGGGCCCGCGCAGCACGCGCCTGACGGCTTCTGCCAGGACAGCCAGAGCGCCGAGCAGGCCTAGCAGACCCATCGCGTAGGCGATGGTGAGCTTGATGTTGATGCTGCTGCTGTAAAGCGACATGAGAGGGACAAGCCACGCGCACACCATGCCCAGCATCAACAAAATTCCGACGCGGGAGGCGAGCCGCTGGCGCTTTTCCTGCAAAGTGACGAGAAGCGGGGTCTTGAAGCGGCGCCGGACAATCCCACCGCCGATCCAGATCGCCAGCGTCAGGATGAGCACGGCCAGGTACACCCCGCCCATCCACTCCAACTCGCCCTTCTGCCCGAGCCCGTGGACCTTCTGGAAAACCAGCACCGGAATGAAGTCGTCGCAGACCCAGTATGCGACGTGGCCGTCGGAGTCGGTCACGAATTTCAGATGCGTCTGTCCGCCAACCTCGCGGTAGACCAGCGGACCGACCTCCCGCCACCGCTTCGGAGCGCCGGCGAGATTCGCGAGCAGCGGCGACACCTCGATCTCACCGCCCGGTAGAGCGGTCACGTGCACTTGCAACAGACCGTTGATGAGCCGCAATCCGCTCTCGAAGCGGCGGGAAAACCCATACCATCCCGCCACTCGCGCCGCATCCGCCTGCGGATGCGGCAGCGTCGCCTCCGCCGGCGGTGTGTAGGGATAGTACCGGTCGAGGAACGCATGGAAAACTGCGGCGCGCACATTCCCGGCGCCACTCCTGCCGAGACTGTTGAGTGATATGAAGAATCCCACGTGCTTGTCGAGCAGCAGGTGCAGGTCGCTGTGGAATGCTTCGATATCACCGCCATGTCCGATGATGCGCAGTCCGTTGCGATTCTGCTGATAGAACCCGAGATCGAATCCATTCATCCCCGGCGCCATGCGCGACTGCGGCGTATGCATCAATTGGGTCGTTGCGGGACTCAGGATCGAGACGCCGTCGTAGCTGCCGCCCTCGAGCTGCGCGATCATGAAATGCGCCATGTCGACCGCCGTGGTGCTGAACGCGCCGGCAGGCGCGATCTGGTCATACTCGAACGGCACAGGCTTGTCATCCGAAGCCTTGATATAACCCTGCGACAGTTCCTTCGCCAACGCAGGGGGTGGTGGCTGCTCGAAAGTCGAGTGCATCATGCCGAGCGGTTGCAGGATGTGACGCGCGATGTAATCGGCGAAGGGCTCCCCGGAGACCCGCTGCACGATATAGCCGGCCAGCGTCGCGCCGTAATTCGAATACGCGACGACTTTGCCCGGCGGGAAGATCTCCGCCGGCATATGCCTGACGAGGTACTCCCGGTAAGGGACGAGATCTCGCGGCGATGGCACCAGGTTATCGGCGATCGTGTCCTCGAAGCCCGGGGTATGGGTCATCAGGTTGCGCAGCGTAATGGGGCCGAACTTCTCAGGAACCGTGAAATCCAGATAGTCGTTGACATCGCGATCGAGATCGAGCTTTCCCGCTTGCACGAGCTGCATTACCGCCGTCCAGGTGAACGTCTTCGAGACCGAGGCCAGCCGGAAGAGGGTCCGATCAGCTACGACCGGCCTGCGTGTTTTCATGTCTGCGAAGCCATACCCCCTGGCGAAGATGATTTCTCCGTTCGCGACCACGGAGACGGTGGCTCCGGCGATGTCGCCGCTGCGAATGGCATAGGGGATGAATCCATCCAGGAATGCCGCCAGGTCGGTTGCCGTAAGGGCGGGAGCCATCGCGGCGGCGGCCGGCGGTGCACCGGCGCTCCCCTGCGCCCAACCGCTCCCCGCCAGCAGCAGTAGAGCCACGGTCAGGATCCCTGCGCGCCGCGGACGGGACAGCATGCCTGGCTCTCTCAGTATTGATAGTTGAAGCTGGCGAGTCCGAAGAAGAGGATGAACCAGATACCGTAGAGGGCGCAGAGCCCGAGGAGCGCTTCTCCGCTGCGAGCCAGCCAGCCGCCGGGGCCGCGCAGCGCGCGCCTGAGGGCTTCCGCCAGGACGGTGATAGCGCCGAGCAGGCCGAGCAAGCCGACCATATACACGACGGTGAGCAGACCGTTCATGCTTCCCTTGATGTCGTTCACCACGGCGAAGAGGTACTGCCACGCGCAGACAATGGCCAGCATCAGTACGACCCCGACGCGGGACGCGAGCCGCAGGCGCTTCTCCCGCAAACTGACGAGAAGCGGCGCCTTGAAGCGGCGCCGGAGGATCGCGCCACCGATCCAGATCGCCACCGTCAGCACGAGGACTGCCAGACACACCCCGCCCATCCAGGTGATCTCACGGCTCTGTTCGAGCCCGTGGACCCTCTGGAAGACGCTCACCGGGACCAGGTGGTCGGAGATCCAGTAGGCGACATGGCCATCGGAGTCGGTCACGAACTTCAGATGCTCCTGTCCGCCAACCTCACGGTAACTCAACGGCCCGACTTCCCGCCAACGCTCCTGGGCGCCGGCAAGAGTCTTGAGCAGCGGCGACATCTCGATCTCGCCGCCCGGCAGAGCGATCACGTGCACCTGCGAGAGACCCTCCACGAGCCGGAGTCCGCTGCTCCGCCATTGGATGGAAGGTATGTACCAACCCGCCACTCGCGCTGCATCCGCCTGCGGATGCGGCAGCGTCGGCTCAACAGGTGGCGTATACGGATAGTACCGGTCGAGGAACGCGTAGAAGACCGCGTCCCGCACCTTTGTCGACGCGAAATCCTTCCCGGCACTATTGAGCGCGATGAAGAATCCCACATCCTTGTCGAGCAGCAAGTGCATGTCGCTGTGGAAAGCCGCAAGATCACCGCCATGTCCGATGATACGCAACCCGTTGCGGTTCTCCTGATAGAAGCCGAGATCGAACCCATTCATCCCCGGCGCCATTTGCGATTGAGGTGTATGCATCAGCCGGGTGGTTGCGGGGCTCATGATCGAGGCGCCGTTGTAGCTGCCGCCCTCGAGCTGCGCGATCATGAAGTGCGTCATGTCAACTGCGGTGGTGCTGAGCGCACCCGCAGGCGCGATGTTGCTGTACGCGAAGGGCACAGGCTTGTCACTCGAGGCCTCCATGTAGGCCTGCGACAGGTCCTGCGCCAGCGCGGGAGGCGGCGGCTGGTCGAACGTCGAGTGCGTCATGCCGAGCGGCTGTAGGATATGATGCGCGATGTACTCGGCGAACGGCTCTCCGGAGACCCGCTGTATGATGTACCCGGTGAGTGCCGCACCGTAGTTGGAGTATGCGACGATCTTGCCGGGCGGGAAGATCTGCGGCGGCAGATGCCCGACGAGGTACTCCCGGTAGAGCAGGATGTCATTCGGCGATTTGGCTACCCCTTCGGCGAATGTCTCCTCGAAGCCCGGCGTATGGGTCATCAGGTTGCGCAGGGTGATGGGGCCGAGCTTCTCGGGGATCCTGAAGTCCAGATAGTCATTGACATTGCGATCGAGATCGAGCTTCCCGGCCTGCACGAGCTGCATCACCGCCGTCCAGGTGAACGTCTTCGAGATGGAGGCGACGCGAAACAGGGTGCTATCAGCTACGACCGGCCTGCGTGTCTTCATGTCGGCAACGCCGTATCCCTTGGCGAATATGATTTGTCCGTTCGCCACCACCGCAACGGATGCTCCGGCGATATCGGCGCTGCGAATGGCGTAGGGGACCAGTCCATCCAGGAACTCGGCCAGGTCGGTTCCCGTCAAGGCAGGGGCGGCCGTGGTCGCGGCCGGCGGTGCACCCGCGCTCCCCTGCCCCCAAGCGCCGCCTGGCGGGAGCAGGAGCGCCACGGTCAGGATCGCCGCGCCCGCACGACTGCGCCAGCGCAAACCGTCCCTCACTGAGTCAGGCATCGTCCACTCCGGTTCATGAACCCATGGGTGTTTCGCCGACAGCGGCGCATTCCGTCGCGAACCGAGCCGTCAGAAACGCAGATCGAGCGTTGCGCCGATCGTGCGCGGCTGCTGGAACTCGAGGGTCCCCCCAAAGTTCGGCGCGCCGTCGCCGCCGTAGGAGGTGGCTCCGCGCGAGTCGGCGAGATTCTTGCAGTACAGCTCGAAGGACCAGCGTCCATTGTCGAGGCCGGCACGCAGATTGATCGTGTTGTAGCCCCCCAGGCTTGGGCGCGGCTCCGCGAGCGGCACCTCTGCGGGTGTAGTGATTACGCCGAAGCCGATGACTCGCGATCCAATATAGCTCCAGGTCGCGCCGGCGAACGCGTTGTAGTCGGCGAAGGCTTTCCAGGTGTAGGCAGCATCGAGCGAGGTGCTGATTTTCGGGACATACGGCAGCTCATCTCCGTCGAAGCCGCCCGCCGCCGGTGCGTTCGCCGTCAGGTAGGCGTCGACGTAGGCGCCGGTGAGCGTCAGGTTGAGGCCGTCCAGGGGTGTCAGCGCCAGGCTCCACTCGACGCCCTTGCTGGTCGCGCTGCCGCCGTTGCCGGTGAAGTCGAAGGAGCCGATCGCCTGACTGAGCTGGACGTCCTTCCAGTTGATGAGGAAGGCCGCTACATCGATCGACAGCCTGTTGTCGAGCTGGCTGGACTTGATTCCGATTTCGTAGTTGACAGTCGAATCCGACTTATAAATGAGCTCGAAACCCTGGGGAGCCCCCGGCGGTGGGGCGTTCGGGCCGCCCGGACGATAGCCGGTCGCTACCCGCATGTAGGCCATGGTGTTCCGGCTCAGGTGCCAGCGCGGTGCGACGGAGTAGAGGAAATCGGTGCCGGTCGAGGCTCCCGTCTCCGTCTCGGGAGGAATACCCTGCAGCAGAAACAGCAGCCCGTTGTCGGCGGTGTTCACGGACTGCTTGTTCTCGGACCAGCGGCCGCCGAGCGCCACGTCGAATGCCGGGCTGAAGTGGTAGGTGATCTGTCCGAACGCGGCCCATTCGCGATAGATCGCATTGGTAACCGCGGTAACGACCGGGGGCACTCCCGAGGGCGCCAGTGTCGGGATTACGAATGAGGGCAAGCTCTGCGGAAGCGCGGAGGATTCATGTGCGAAGAAGCCGCCGACCTGCCACTCGAGCGCCCCTCCCGTTGGGGAAGCAAGCCGCACCTCCTGGGTGTATTTCCTGATGTTGGCCTCAGTGGTATCACCGACGGCAAACTGCGTGCCGGGAGGCAATGTCGGATTGAGGAAGCCCGCGAGGGCGCTCACGAGCTCACCAAAGTCGAGCGGGTTGAATCCGTAATTGTATGGGGACGAAGTCTCATCGATGAACAGATTCTGGTCGATCCTCTGATAGCCCGTGACCGAAGTCAGGGTGCCCCAGCCGAGGTTCCAATTGATCGTGCCGCCGTAGATGTCGTATTTGGTCCTCATCGGCTGGTTGAGGAAGGTCTTCTGGTCGTAATTGCCGTCGACCGGCTGGAACTGGTTCGCCGGCGGCGTGAGCGGAGCATCGGCGGCACCGACCACGTCCACCGCAGGTATGCCGTCGCTGCGCACCGTCTGGGTGAAGGCCGTCAGCCGGATCGAGAAATTGTCGCCCGGTCGGAGCAGGAAAGACGCCCGACCTCCCTCGCGGTAGCCGCGGTTGACATCGCTCTCGCGGAGCTGCGAATTGTCGATATAGCCGGGCGTGCGGCTATAGTAGCCATCGAGGCGAAATGCGGCGATCGCGCCGACCGGAAGATTGAGCATCGCCTTGTAGGAGGGGCCGGTCTGGCCGTGCGCGACGTTCTCGGCCCCAAGCTCGAACGCACCTGCGAATCGATTCAGCTCCGGCGGGTTGGTCACGTACTTGAACAGACCCCCTTCGCTGCTGGCTCCGTACAAGGTGCCCTGCGGCCCGCGCAACACTTCGACGCGCTGCAGGTCCCAGGTGTCGAAATTACCCGCCAGGAATTGCCCGTTGGCGAACGTGGTGCTCGAGCCAAACGGCACGTCATCGAGGTAGGTGGCGACGGTCGAGCCGTTGCCGTCGACGCTCTCACCGCGGATGGTCAGGCGATCGAAACCGGGAATGGCGTTCTCGACGGAGAGTCCGGGCACCTTGGTCACGAAGTCCGCTAAGTCGAGGAGCCGTTGCGTTTGGAGCTCGCCGCCCGTGATTGCAGTGACCCCCATGGGGACGTCGTGCACCCTCTCCTCACGCTTCTGCGCCGTGACGACTACTTCCTGCAGCGTGATCGCCTCCGTCCGGTTCAGCAAAGAGGCCGCGTTCTCCGGGGTATGGGATGCGGTCACTCCAACATTCGCTGCAGGACTTCCCTGAGGCGTCCGAGCAGGCTGAAGAGAGCTCCGCGGAGTCCTGGGGGCGTCGGATCTCGGCTTGGTGACGGGACGCTCCTCGCCGCCCCCTCCGGGCGGACGCGGCGGGGCGATGACCATCGCGCCGTTGGAATCCGTATAGAGGCGTAAGGGTGTGCCCTTGAGCAGCGCTCTGATCGCGGCAGCCGGCTGATACGTGCCCTTGATGCCTGCAGTCTGAAACGACTGCAGTTGCGCAGGCTGGAAAATGAGCTCCATCGGCGCCTGCTTCTCGAGCGCTTCGAGCGCCTGAACCAGGGGTCCTGCTGGAATATCGAATCGTTTCGGAGACGCGGCGAACGCGCTGGCCGATACGCAGATTGCGCACGCTACCGCAGCCAGTGCAGAGCATACATTCCGGCTCTTCGGCATCGCAGGTACCCCCGGGGTGCATTCTGTTCGAGGTTTCGTACGCCGTATGCGTACCGACCCCTCCTATCGAGACGAGCGAGCCCGCCAAATCCCGCAGCGCGCGACGAAGGCCCGTCACTTCTTCCCGAGTCTGGTCTGGTCCCGGCTCGTTGCGGCAGGAATGGAATACGCCTCCTGAAGGAGATGCACGAACGCTTCGTAATCCGTCGGCCGGAATGTTCCACTGATCCGGATGGCGGCGGCGGCCGGATCCGCGATGACGATTTTATGTCTGTTGTATCGGTTGAGCTGATCGATGGCATCCGCCAGGGTAGTGTCGTGGAAGGTGAGATACCCCTTGCGCCAGCTCAATACCTGCTCGGCCTGCGTAGTCGATATGTTCTGTACCAGCAGGTCTCCACCCGCTGCGCGCGCAATGGTATCGGCGTTGAGGAGAACATCCGTGAACTGCGCGGGTGGCGACTCCATGGCGCCTGCATGCGGCGCCGGCTCTCCATGTACCGTCGGCGTCGATGCGGCTTTCGAATCCTGGAAGCGCACCTGCCCCTGAATCACGACCACTCGAATGTCGTGGTGATCCATGCTGACAGAGAACGCGGTGCCGACAGCCACCACGCGCTTGTCGTCCACGTAAACGACGAACGGGCGATGTGGATCCTTGATATCGTCGAAGAATGCCTCACCTCGCGCAAGATCGACGCGGCGCTCGCCCCGGCTGTATCTGACCCGAGCCTCACTATCGGTGTTGAGGGTCATCGTCGAGCCGTCCGGCAGGCGCACAGAAGCTACCTGCCCTACGGAGGTCGTGTAACGACCACGATCCAATACGGCCGTTACGAGAACGAAGCATGCACCGATCATCGCGAGGAGGATGGCGGCAGCAGCCGGAAGGGCGTGCACGCGCCGTCGCCCGCCCGGATCTCCGGTGCGCCACTTCCCGAAGATACCCGACGTGAGCAGTCTCCGGACCCTGCCGTTGCCGTGGTCGAAAAAGGGAGTTTGGCGCCAGGCTCCTGGCGGCGGCACAGTTCCGGGCCGCAGACCGGCGGCCACCGCCTTCAATCGCCGGGCTTCATCCCAAGCGGCTTCGAGACGCAGGACCGCCACCCGGTGAGCCGTAGTCTCGCCCATCCAGCTTTCGAGCTGCGCCTGGTCCGCCGGGCTCCACGCACCGCTGTCACGCTTGGCCAGGAGCCTGGCGGCCTGCTCTTCGATCTGCCTATGTCTTTCCACGATCCGTCTCTCTATCGTGACGAACCTCTCTCCCACCCTCGGCCGCCGGTTCCCCGCGACTTCGCGCGAGAGCATCCGCCAGCAGTCTCATGCCCTTCATGACGTGCTTCTCGATGACTTTCTCCGTGACCCCGAGTCGCGCGGCCACTTCCTTCTGCGGAAGATCATCTACTCTTCGCATCCAGACAGCTTCTCTGCACTTGCGTGGCAACAGATCGATCGCCTCGGCAAGCCTGCGAAGCTCCTGGTGAGCCGACATCTGCCGCTCAGGCGACACGTCCTCGATTAGGACGTTCAGAGCGTCCAAATCCCCCACGGCGTCGATCGACACGATTCGCTGCCGCCTGAAACGATCGGTCATCAGGTGGCGGGCAGTTGCGAACAGGAACGACTTGGGCGCGGCGGGCCTTGCCTTTGCGGCCGCTTCGTAGACCCTTACGTAGGTATCCTGGCGCAGATCGACGATGTCCTGCCTGTTTGGCCAGACTCGCGACAGGTAGCGGACGAGCGCATCCTCATGCGCCAGGATCTCGCGTTTGAACCACGCGTCCAGTGAGTCGCCCGATTGTCGGGCGTCGTCGGCTTGTGGCGCCTGGCTCATCGTCGGAGTTTTAACTATAGCACGCGGACTCACCGCCCAGGGACCTGCCGGTTCTACGTCCGATCGATCGGGAGCCCCGTAGATTGAGACGAGCGAGGATCGGAAATCCCGCACTCGGGGTCTCGAATCTGCTGCGTCATGGAGCGGTGCGGGATTTTGAGACTCTGAACGTCCTAATAGCATAGCTCGCAAACGACCGAGGCAACATAACGGGCCGACCCTTGCAATGAGCGCCTACCCCCGTCCAAGCACCGCGTGGTGGAGTGTCGCTCTCTTGACCTTCGCGGCGGTCCTCTCCTACACCGACCGCCTGATCCTCACGATTCTGGTCGATCCCATCCGGGCGAGCCTCCATCTGACCGATACGCAGCTCAGCGTGGTGCAGGGCGCGGCGTTCGCCGTCATCTACTCGTGTGTCGGACTGCCACTCGGACGGATCGCCGACCTGGTGCCGCGCAAAGCGCTCCTGATACTGGCCATCGCACTTTGGAGCGCCGGTACGGCGGCCTGCGGCCTGGCGCATTCGTTCGGCGCGCTCCTCGGCGCGCGGTTCGTGGTCGGGATCGGCGAAGCGGCGCTTGCGCCTGCAGGCAACTCGCTGATCGGCGATTACTTTCCGGCCGATCGCCGCGGGCTGGCCATGGGGGTGTTCATTACCGGAATCGTCCTCGGCGTGGGAGCGGCCACCGCCGTCGGCGGCGGTATGTTGCAACTGGCAGAGGGGAGCGCCCTGCGCGTGCTCCCGGTGATCGGCGCGCTGGCGCCATGGCGGATCGTGCTGCTCGTCGCGGGAACTGCCGGCCTCGTGATGTGCGCCCTCATGGCCACCGTCCACGAGCCGGCCGGGCGCAGCTTCTCACCAGGCCCTCTGCGTGCACGGCTCCTGGAGCTCGGGGAGATCAGGCGCGCTTTCCGTGGTCACGCCGGTATCCTCGTGCCGCTCTACGGAGCGCTGGCCTTCTGGTGCATCGTCGACAACGCGTTGCTCTCCTGGGCTCCCGCCCTGCTGATGCGGCGCTTCGCGTGGTCGCCGGGGGAGGTCGGCGCTCGCCTCGGAGCGATCATCATCCTGACGGGCATCGTCGGCACGCCCGCGGGCGGCCTCATCTGCGATCGAGTGACGGCGCGCTGGGGAATGCGCGCCCGATTTCCGTTGCTGCTGATCGTGGCTGTGGCCGGGATTCTCGGCATCCCGGTCGGCGTGCTCGGCACATCGGCCGGTGCGCTGGCAAGCACCGGCTGTTGGGTATTGCTCTCCTCCGCGATGGGTACGATCGCGATCGTGACCATACTCGACATCCTGCCGCAGGAAAGCCGTGGCTTTGTCACCTCCACCATAGCCTTCAACAACATCCTCCTGGGATTCAGCCTCGGCCCGACGCTCGTTGCACTCGTGACCGATCATGTCTTTCACGACTCGCGGGATGTCGGGTACGCGATGAGCTCCATCATTGCACCGTCCGTCATCATGGCAATCCTCCTCTACGCCGTCGCGATGGCTCGCGCAAACCACCTGCGCACTCCTTTGCAGAGTGTTTCATGATCAGCTCGCAGCCCGACATCCTGGTCATAGGAGGAGGAATGGCCGGCGCCTCGGCAGCGGCCGAGCTCGCCGCGACGCACCGGGTGACACTGCTGGAAGGTGAGGATGCGCTCGGGCTTCACTCCACCGGGCGATCCGCGGCAGTCTTCTCCGAGACCTACGGCAACCGATCGATCCGCTCGCTGACGCGCGCGAGCCGTGACTTCTTCTACCACCCGCCGGCAGAGTTCGGCCCCTACCCCCTGCTCAAGCGCCGCAGCTGGCTACACGTGGCCTCTGCAAGCCAGGACTCCGCACTGGAAGACCTTTTCGGGCAGGAGGATGTCGCGCTCCGGGTTCGCCGGATCGGCCCGGAGGAGGCTCTGACCCTTTGCCCGCTCCTGCGACCGGAAACGGTGGCAGCTGGAGGCGCCTACGAGACGGACGCCGCCGATATCGACGTCGATGGGCTTCATCGGGGTTATATCAGATTGCTGCGCCAACACCGGGGCACGATACTCACCGGCGCACAGGTTACAGCCATCCTGCGTAGCGGCGGGAAGTGGCTGGTGGAGACTACGGCGGGAGCCTTCCAGGCTCCAATCATCATCAATGCCGCCGGCGCCTGGGCCGATCGGATCGCCACGCTCGCCGGTGTCGTACCCATGCGGATTCAACCCTGCCGCCGCACCGCCGTACTGGTCGAGCTTTCGGGCGCCGAGACTTGCGGCGACTGGCCGCTGACCATCGATATCGAAGAAGCCTACTACTTCAAGCCTGACGCCGGACTCCTCCTCATCTCACCCGCCGATGAGACGCCGGTCGAGCCCTGCGATGCGCAACCCGAGGAGCTCGACGTCGCGACTGCCATCGATCGCGTGGAAAGGGCAACGCTCATCAGCATCAAGCGGGTGCGCCGTAGTTGGGCGGGATTGCGCTCCTTCGCGCCCGACCGTTCTCCGGTCATCGGCTTCGATGAAGCCGCGCCTGGGTTCTTCTGGCTCGCCGGACAGGGTGGGTATGGCATCCAGACCGCGCCCGCGGCGGCGAGGCTGGCCGCCGCGCTGCTACGTGGCGAGCAGCTCCCGCAATCTCTCGTCGGTTTGGATCCGGCCTGCGTCGCCCCCGGCCGCTTTATCCGCAACTAGAAAATTTGGAGAATGCCATGCGCCTCTTTACGGCGGGACTCAGTACCGAGAGCAATACCTTTGCGCCCTGGCCCACAGGCAAGCGGGGATTCTCGGAAATCGGACCTTTCCGCGGCGATGCCACCACGCGCGGGCGGGACGATGAGACAGGGCTCATCGCCGGCGTCTGGAAGGAGCTGGCGAGACGCGACGGACACGAGTTCGTCGAAGGCTTCTTCGCCCATGCCCAACCCTCCGGGCCCACCCTGCAGTCGGTTTACGAGGAATACCGCGACGAGATGCTGGCGGAGCTGCATGCAAAAATGCCGTTCGACGTGGTGCTCTTCTTCCTTCATGGGGCGATGGTCTCCACGGGCTGTGACGACTGCGAGGGAGACATCCTCGAGCGGGCTCGCGCCATTCTCGGGCCCACCGCGAAAATTGGCGCGCTACTCGATCCACACTGCCATCTGACGCCGCAAATGATCGCCGCCGCCGATGCCATTGTGCTCATCAAGGAATATCCGCACATCGACTATCTCGATCGTGGCCGCGAGCTCTATGAGATCTGCGCGCGCGCGGCCCGGAAGCAATGTCGCCCCGTCATGCATCTTTTCGACTGTCGCATGGTGGGCTTTTATCCGACGACGATCGAGCCGATGGCGGGGCTCGTCAGGCGCATGAAGGAGGCGGAGAAACGGCCCGGAGTCCTCTCAGTCGGCTTCGGGCACGGCTTTGCCTGGGGAGATACACCCGAGACCGGCTCGAAGGTGTTGGTCGTTGCGGATGCCGATCGAGGCCTCGCCGAATCGGTCGCGACGGAGATCGGCCATGCGATTTACGATCTGCGCGAGACTCTTCTGCCCCGAGACCCCGACATCGCAGCGGCGCTCGAGCGGGCCGAGGAGCTCCAGGGTGTCGTCGTGCTTGCCGACACCGCGGATAATTCCGGCGGCGGTGCTCCGGGCGACAACGTCTCTCTGCTTCGGGCCATGCTGAAGGCCGGCCTGCAGAAGGCGGCTTACGGCGGTATCTGGGACCCGGTGACGGTGCAGGTCTGCGCCGAAGCCGGCGTCGGCGTGAGGCTTCCTCTTCGTATAGGCGGCAAGTGTGGGCCGGCTTCGGGCGATCCGATGGATGTCGTTGCGACCATGATGGCGTTCGTGCCCGGCCACAGCCAGCAGGGTCTGGGTCCCGAGCGCTGTCTGATGGGGGATTCCGTCTGGTTGCAGGTCGGTGGCATCGATGTGGTGCTCATGAGCCAGCGCACCCAGATCTTCTCCCCGGACGCCTTTACCGGCCTTGGCATCGATCTCTCCTCGAAACGGATCATCGCGGTGAAGTCGAGCTGGCACTTCCAGGCGAATTTCGCACCCATCGCGGACGAGCTGATCGCCGTCGCAACTCCCGGAGCTCTGCAAAAGGATTTCGGTGCGATCGGGTATCGCAAGAAGCGGGACCAGGCGTTCTTCCCACGCGTGGCCGATCCGCTCGGACGTGGCAGAGGTGATGCCAATGTCGAATGACTACCGGAACGGCTTGATCTGGATGGACGGACGACTCGTTCCGTGGCACTCGGCAAACGCTCACATCCTTTCGCACACGATCCATCATGGTTCCGGAGTCTTCGAAGGCGTGCGTGCCTATGAGACACCGGCCGGCACGGCCATATTTCGCCTGCATGACCATACCAGTCGTCTGTTTCGCTCCGCCCACATACTCCAAATCGAGCTGCCCTACGATACGAAAACGGTCGACGAGGCCCTATGCGAGGTCGTGCGCAGAAACGGGTATCGAGAGTGCTATATCCGGCCGCTCGTCTACTTCGGGGCCGAGCCACTCGGTATCTCCTTGCGCGGGCAGAGCGTCCACGTTGCGATCGCGGCCTGGCCCTGGTCCGCATGCCTCGGGACCGAGGCGCAGCACGGCGGCATTCGTGTCAAGACCTCATCGTTCTCCCGCCACCACGTCAATTCGGTGATGATCCATGCCAAGGCATCGGGCCATTACCTCAATTCGGTGATGGCCCACCACGAGGCGTTGCGCGACGGGTACGACGAGGCTCTCATGCTCGACACCCAGGGTTATGCGGCGGAGGGCTCTACTGAAAACCTCTTCATCGTCCGAAACGGAGCTCTTTTCACGCCCGAGGCCGCCAACGTACTCGAGGGAATCACCCGGGATACGATCAGTGCGCTGGCACACGACCGTGGTCTGTCCGTCACCGAGAAGCGAATCACGCGCGATGAGATCTACTGCGCCGATGAGGCCTTCTTTACCGGCACCGCCGCTGAAGTGATTCCCATACGTGAGCTCGATCGCCGCCGCATCGGCACGGGGCGACCCGGCTCCATCACGCTGGCGCTGCAGGAGGACTTCCTCGCCGCTGCACGGGGGCGAAACCGAGCTCATTCGCAATGGCTTACGCCGCTATCGCCGGTTTAGGGAGTCGCATCGCCATGGCCTGACGTCCCGAGCAATGGACGAGCCCGATTCAAACCTGATCTCCAGAATCCAATCGCTCACCAAGGCGCGTCTTATCGGGTGGCAATTTGCAGCCGATGGACGCTGGGATGTCGCCAAGCGCACGTTTCTCGGAGATACTGCACTACATGCGTTCTCGCGCATCGAGCATTGGCTCGCCGTACAGGCGACCGGGAATATCGCATTCGAAGCCCTGTTGGAATCTGAAGCCAGCGAGCGTCTTTTCTTTGGTGTTCGGATTGCTCATCTCACGGCACGGGAAAAAGCCGACGTTATCAAAAGGGTGCTTGCAGGAAGCGGAAAGGGCGACAGAATGGACGCTACGATCGAATACATGCGTTCCGTGCTTGGTGACCGGAACCTTGCCGGCGCAACCCCGGAGTACCTCGAGCTGGGAGTCCTCGACTTGTGGAACAGGGTCAAACCCGTGGTGGTCTGGAAAGAGGGCGAGGTCCTGGGAGAGAAATCCGCATTCGTCATGCCCGAAGAACTGGCTCATAAAGCGCAAAAACCGGATACGGGTTTTCCGCCTCTTCACGAACGCCAGACAGGACCTTTGATGTTGGAAGCCGCATGGAAGAGAAATCCGGATATCGACAATAGCTATCAATGTTGGGTGGGCCTGCCGGTCAGCGACAAGGACGTCATTGAAGGCGGATATTGCCTGTCCGAAAGCAGGTATTTGTCGGCGATTGCGACTTTCATCGATCACGGGGCCTGGGCGGCATCAGCAAGGAAGGGCATGTAGGCCAATCGCCTCGGGTCACGAGACTGCGCTCATGACTTTGCCTATACTCGGGCAATGGCAACCCGAAATTCCCTGCCCACCCATCCCAGGTCCACTGCGCCCGCAAAGCCGGGGCCCCGGTTCGAGCTGGATGACTTCGACCGAAAGATCCTGGTCGAGCTGCAGCGGAATAACCTGATCTCGGCGGAGCGCCTGGGCGCGAAGGTTGGCTTGTCTGCTTCCGCGATACAGCGGCGGATGAAGCGGCTTCGTGATGGAAAGGTCATCAGTGCCGACGTTTCCGTGCTCGAGCCCGAAGCAATCGGCCGGCCGCTCAAAGTAGTGGTCGAGGTGTCACTCGAGCGTGAGAGCCTCCAGCTGTTCGAGGCCTTCAAGCGGAGGATTCGCGACACTCCGGAAGTTCAACAGTGCTACTACGTCACCGGAGAGGGTGATTTCGTCCTGATCATCACCGCAGCCGACATGGCCGACTACCAGCGCATCAGCGAGGGACTCTTCCGCGAGGACCGCAACATCAGGCATTTTCGCACCAGCGTCGTCTTGAGCTCGGTCAAGGTTTCACTGGCCATGCCGGTCGAGTGACTCCCCGGCCGGGACGGTGCGCTTTGGGGCGAGCGCCGTAAACGCCCTCGGAGTGCGCGGATTATGCGGCTTTTCGCCGCGCACCCGCTCCGAATCGGATATTTCGCGCGTGCGGATTGGGCTACGCTGCTCGAACGGCGCGGAGCGGCATCCATGACTCAGAAAAGATGTTGGACGGATTCGCAGCGACTGCTCGACCGCATTCAGCAGCTTGGGTCTGTCGGCGCGACCCCGGATGGCGGCGTATGCAGGGTGGCGCTCACGGATGCCGATCGAGCCGGTCGCGATCTCGTGCACCGGTGGATGCGCGAGATCGGGCTCGAAATTTTCGTCGACCGGATTGGCAATATTTTTGGACGCTACCCTGCCGGAAACGACGCTCCCGCAGTGATGATCGGATCGCACATCGACACCGTGGCCACCGGTGGTAAATACGACGGCAATCTGGGCGTGCTCGCTGGATTGGAGCTCGCGCAAACCCTGATCGAGCGCGGGATCGAGATGACGCGACCGGTCGTGGTTGCGGTATTCACCAACGAGGAGGGGGTGCGGTACTCCCCCGATATGATGGGAAGCCTGGTGTTCGCCGGGGGCCTGCCGCTGGACACAGCTCTCGAAGCCATTGGCATAGACGGTACCCGTCTCGGCACCGAGCTCGAACGGATCGGCTATCGTGGCACGCTGCCGATCGGCGCCATCCCGATTCACTCCTATGTCGAGCTCCATATCGAGCAAGGCCCGGTCTTGGAGGCTGAGCAGACGGTCATCGGGGCCGTGGACATGGTCCAGGGAATCTCGTGGACCGAATGTACGATTCGAGGCCAATCGAACCACGCGGGGACGACCCCCATGAGATTGCGCCGTGACGCAGGCTGGGCGGCATGCAACATAGCCAACTTCGTGCATCAGTTGGCCACGGACATGGGCGGCTCGCAAGTGGGCACGGTGGGCCGGATCGGCCTTACTCCCAATCTCATCAACGTCATCGCCCGGCAGTCCGTGTTCACGGTGGACCTTCGCAATACCGATGATTCCAGGCTGGCCGAAGCCGAGCAACGCTTCGAGGCGTACGCACGGCGACTTTGCAGCAGCGAAGGGATGGAGCTCGAAACCAAGCGGCTCGTCCGGCTACCGCCTGTCTCATTCGACGACCGTATGGTCAACATGGTGGAAAAGGCCGCCATTTCACTGGGGCACAGCGTAAAGCGAATGCCAAGCGGTGCAGGACACGACGCGCAAATGTTGGCGGCACGTTATCCGGCGGGCATGGTCTTCATTCCCAGCGTCGGCGGCATCAGCCACAATGTCCGGGAATTCTCGAAGCCGGAACACATCACCGCAGGACTTTCGGTTCTCGAGGTCGTAGTATCGGAGCTACTCAGGGGCGGTATCGGCTGACTTCGTCCCGTCCCGATTCCGTACCAATGACTGCTACGCGCGAATATTGAGAGAGGCCTGTCAGGCGGGACAGTCTCGAGCACGCGCAGATCTGCATCAGCCCCGCGACTCCGGCGGCACCGGAGATCCCGACGTCGATGGGCGGATCTGCGGAACGTGGATCGGTCAGCCGGGCACGTGCGGATAGCGCCAAGGCGTCGGGTATGGCGAGGAAGCCGTCGATGCGCCGCTCCAGGATCGGCCATGCCGCAGCCGATACGGAGGCGGCCGAGAGCATCGCCATCTCGGTAACGAGATCGCCCGCCACTTTTGCGGGGCGAAGTCGTAGATTGCTTTCGAGGAGACACGCGGCTGCCTCGGGCTCCACGGCAATGAGAGTTGGCCGCTTCTGCCCATAATGGTCGGACATGACCCCGGCGACAGCTGCTGCGAGCCCACCGACGCCGGCCTGGACGATGACATGGCTGGGAGTAGAACCCGTCGTTGCGAATTGCTCGATCATTTCGAGGACCATCACCCCATATCCCTGCATCACGTGCGATACCGTTTGATCGCGCGGATCGTCGCTGGTATCCGGCACCAGCAGCCAACCTCGTTCGCTGGCCGTGTTCGCCGCGATTCGCACGGAATCGTCATAGATCCCGGGCGTATCCACCACCTTCGCGCCAAGCCGGCGGATTGCAGCTGCCTTTCCCGCAGGCGCATTCTCGTGCATGAACACGACGCAGTGACATCCGTACTGCTTTGCAGCATGAGCTACCGACGCCCCGTGATTCCCGTCAGTAGCGCAGCAGAGAGTTGGCGACTCGCTCCCCTTGTAACTCCGCAGGCACAACATGGCGGCATAGGCGCCTCCAAGGGCTTTGAAGCTTCGTTGACCCAGCCTTTCACCCTCGTCCTTGTACAGGACGCTCGCCACACCGACATGCCCGGCGAGACCCTCCAAAGAGCGCAGCGGGGTCACCGCATACCCGGGCCAGCGCGAGATCTCGTGCCGAGCGCGCCCTGCACTCTCGCAAGACACGATTTCCGCCTCTTCTGCGGTGTAGGCGGAGTGCTCCGCCAGGGGATTCAGCGCAAACCGCATGGATGTACCGCTCGTAGCCATTGATGTGGGTTGCCCACGGTCCAGCTCTACGATACCGCGCCGGAAACACGGCTAAACCCTGATTTGTCGCGGCTTGACGCACGAATCAGGCGGCCATTCCGCTCACGTTGCACACAATGTGCATGCCGGGACCGACCAGCTCGATCGGTACCCGGCCGTTCCGGTTGACCGCCACCCTAGGGGCTGAGCAATTGATTGCGAATGGCGTACCGCACGATTTCGTTCATGGAATGGAGACTGAGCTTGCGCATGATCTTGCTGCGATGAGTTTCCGCCGTAAAGATGCTGATCTGCAGGATCGAGGCGATTTCCTTGTTCCTCTTGCCTTCGGCCAGAAGTTGCAGAACTTCGCGCTCACGAGCCGTCAGCTCCCGCTTGGGCGCTTGTCGCTCATGAGCCAGGCCTGACGTACTCAGGTAGGACTCCAAAACCGCGGTCGCCGCTGCCGAGGTGAAAAACGCCTTGTGTTGCCGCAAAGCGTTGACGGCATCGATCAGATGCCGGGCGACGTCCGACTTGGTGACGAAAGCCCGAGCTCCGGCCTCCAAAGCCCTCCGGACGAGCCTTTCCGATTGGTGCATCGTGAGGATCACGATTTCGGTCTGCGGGACGGCTTTGAGGATCTGGCGTGCCGTTTCCAGGCCATTCAGCTGGGGCATCGAGATATCCAGAATGACCACGTCCGGATTCAGCTCCTTCGCCTTCTCTACTGCTTCGAGGCCCGTCGCCGCTTCGCCGACCACTTTCCACTCCGGCTGCGATTCCAGACACACCTGCACCCCTCGCCTCGTGAGCTCGTGGTCATCGGCGATGAGAATCCTGACCGGGCTCATGAATATCACCTCACGAGTGGCAGCAGGGCCCGGATCGTGGTTCCCGGGCGGCCGGATTCGACTTCGATCCGCCCTCCCACCTGTCTCATCCGTTCCCGCATTCCCGACATTCCTACGCCTATCCACGGACCATCCCTCCTGACTCTATCCAGAGTGGGCGGAGCCATGCCCTTGCCGTGGTCCTCTACCTCGAGGACGAGCTCGCCGGCAATGACCCTGATTCGGATCTCTCCGGTGGCAGTGTCCGAATGCCGGTGCATATTGGTGAGGCTCTCCTGAACGACATGAAACAGAGTCGTTTCGAGCTCCTGAGGCAAGCGTCCGACTTCCGGCGAGATTTCCAGAGAAATCCTGATGCCGCTTCTCGCCGAGAAGCCTTCGATGTAGAGGTCCAGAGCCGAAGCGAGGCCCTCCTCGTCGAGCATCGGCGGATACAACAAATACGAAAGCGTACGGATCTCCCGCGATACATCCTGTGCCAGGGAGAGACTTTCCGACAGGGCCTTTCTCTCCCGCTGGGGCAGCTTTTCGGCGACACCGGAGACCGCCGCGAGGTTCCCGGAGAGTGCCGTCAGACTTTGGCCTATCGTATCGTGCAGGTCGCGCGCTATCCTTCTTCGTTCTTCCTCGAGCCTGGCTTGCGCCCGGGTCAATTCGGTGACATCGCGGACTTGTACGAGCCTGGCGCGTTTGCCGGCCCATGATCCTGCCTGAGAATAGACCTCTACCGCGAGAGTGCTCCCGTCTTTCGTCCTATGACTCACCGTGCTGATCTTCGTCGAGTCACGCTCAGGCGCGGCCATGATTTCCAGAAGATGCGGAATCTCGACATCCGGTCGAATATCCTTGATCGTCATCGCGAGAAATTCCTGCCGCGAGTATCCATACTTGCGAATCGCGGCGTCGTTTACGGCGAGAAACGCAAGGCGATCAATGTCGTAAACCCACATGGGTAGTGGAGCATTTTCGAACCATGATCTGTACCGTTGCTCGCTCTCGCGAAGCGCTTCTTCGGCCTGGCTCGGCCCCGTGACGTTCCCGCCTGGCGGCACTTCAATAGCCCCGTTCAAGGTGTCGTCGTATGGGCGCAGGGGTTCATTCAACAGCCACGGTCCCGCCACCTCGCTTGAAGGCACACGTCCATACCGGCGAGTGAGTACCGGCGGGTAGTCCGGGAGTTCTTGCCGCACTCCGCCCCTACGAATCGGCGCGATTGCCCCCTTTCCTCCCGTGAAGTTGACTATCCATGAGCTCGAGGCCCGATGGAGGGTTTGCTCATGCCAGACAGATCATCGTTCCGGCGAGACAGCATCTCGCCTCGCACGGCCATTGTCGTCGTAATGCTCGGTACGATCGCACTCGCATCCGGTTGGTCTGCGCATCTGCGGGCTCAGAGCGCCAGCGCTCGACCCGCGCAGACGAACGCGAGGACGTTCGACGATCGAGTCCGCACGCAGGCAGTCGCGGCGTTCCGTCAGGGCCGCGACACATTCAGGTTCGACACCTTCGGTGACGAGGACTTCTGGGGCGGACAGCTGCAGCTGCACCGCGCGATCGAAGGCCAGCGCTTCGGCGGGGTCGGACCGGGAATCAGCCCCAGTGCGGCACTGAGCCTCGGGCTCAAAGTGGACCTGGACGCGCTGCCGGGCTCGGTCGTCGCCGGGCTTCGTGCCGGGCGAGTAAACCTCGATGACCCGGCGACGACGCTGCTTCTCCTCAAGCTCAATGCCGTAGTCGGGCTCAAGGGATTCTTCGCCGGCGGCCAGCTGGCTTCCGTGGGAATCACCTGCGCCCTCTGCCATTCCACGGTGGACAATTCGTTGGCCTTCGGCGTCGGACGTCGGCTCGACGGGTGGAC